>Ga0182742_1000214_pt1 | contig 110776 bp, 109 predicted proteins | sample eDN5th37CBELigMG_FD_128880 | JGI IMG/M metagenome (GOLD analysis project Ga0182742, IMG submission 128880) | Enriched Miracle-Growth compost microbial communities from Emeryville, California, USA - eDNA 5th pass 37_C BE-Lig MG (version 2)... ...
CTATGCTGAAAGGTTGCTGTATGGTCATGAAATAGTAGGAGAAAATGCATTTTCTCCTACTATTTCATGACCATACAGCTTAAATGAGTCAAAAATCAACAATATTATTTAACAAAGCCAAAACAAAAGAGGGGGAAAAGATGGGTAAACATACATTAAAAACGAATATTACTTCATTACAGGGGGACATTCTTGTTCCTGGTGATAAATCTATTTCCCATCGTTCCGTTATGTTTGGAGCTGTGGCAGAAGGAGAAACGACTGTTACAGGTTTTTTAATGGGTGAAGATTGTCTAAGTACGGTTTCTTGTTTCCGGCAACTTGGGGTAGAAATTGAAGAAAAAGCTGATCAAATCGTTATTCATGGTAAAGGCTGGGACGGGCTGAAGGAGCCTAAAGAGGTCTTAAATGTCGGAAATTCAGGGACAACGATCAGGTTGATGATGGGAATTTTAGCAGGCCGAGATTTTCATGCCACCCTTATTGGTGATGAATCAATCGGTAAAAGACCGATGACAAGAGTGACAAAGCCCCTTAGTCAAATGGGGGCAAGAATAGAAGGCAGACAATCAGGTGAATATACGCCGTTGTCGATTCGCGGTGGTGGTATATCTGGTATTGAGTATCAGGCACCAGTAGCCAGTGCACAGGTAAAGTCTTCTATCTTACTTGCCGGTCTTCAGGCAGACGGGAAAACAACCGTTATTGAACCTGAAAAGTCGAGAGACCATACAGAGCGCATGATTAGACAGTTTGGTGGTACAGTAGAAGAAGAGGGACTGTCCGTATCGGTTTGCGGCGGGCAAACGTTGAAGGGAACTCATATTAAAGTACCTGGTGATATTTCTTCTGCAGCTTTTTTCCTTGTTGCGGGTGCAATTGTCCCTGATAGCTCTATCACTTTGAAGAATGTTGGATTAAACCCGACTCGAACAGGGATTATTGATGTAATGAAGGCGATGGGAGCCGATCTTACGATTGAAGAGATAGATGGAGAGCAGATAGAACCGGTAGGAAATATACACATCAAAACGTCTTATTTAAAAGGCACGACTATCGGTGGAGATTTGATTCCTCGCCTTATTGATGAGCTTCCAATTATCGCTTTACTTGCTACACAGGCAGAGGGTGAAACTATTATTCGTGACGCCCATGAACTAAAAGTTAAAGAAACTAATCGCATCGATACAGTGGTACATGAGCTGTCCAAACTGGGTGCTGATATTACAGCAACAGATGACGGGATGATTATTCAAGGGAAAAATAAGTTAAGCGGCGGTATTGTTTCCAGCCATGGAGATCATCGCATCGGCATGATGTTAGCGGTAGCTGCATTAATCTGTAAAGATGAAGTGAGCCTAGAAAACAAAGAGGCAATCTCTGTTTCTTACCCTCAATTCTTTGCGGATTTAGAAAAATTAATGTAACTAACATGATAAAAAACTGCATCTATTTGCAGTTTTTTATTTTTGCTTTTTTTCTCATTGGCTTTATTAAAGTACTGTGTTGATAAGCCAGGTTTTTGACTCATTTAAGCTGTATTTCATGACAATACAGCTTAAATGAGTCAAAAACCAACAAGATTATTTAACAAAGCCTTCTCATTAGAAAGTTTATTCGCTCGATTATTGGTTGTGATGCATATTTTCTAGTTTATCTGAATAACTTGATCATATAACAAATATAGAGGCGAGCGGATGAGGATAGGATTGAAATTGTAAATAGGTTAATAAATGGACAACTTGACCGGACAAGCCTTATCATTGAAAATGTAAGGTAAGAAAAATTACTTACAATCAATAGATTAAACAAGCGTACATTGCATTTTTTATGGAAAGGGTCTAAATGATGGAATCAGTAAATAAAATAATTTCTCAATTAGAAAACGGTCAACATGAAGAGGCCTTAAAGGGCTATGAATGGATATTAAAGCACGGGTCAAATGAGGAGAGATTTCTGTTAGGGGAAGAGCTCGTTCAATATGGGTTTCTTGAGGAAGCAAAGAATTTATTCCAACGTCTGCTCGAATATTATCCGGAGGAAGGTGAGATTCTTGTATTGCTAGCGGAAACGCTCATTGAACTTGGGAAAGAAGAAGAAGCGATTTTGGAGTTAGAAAAAATAAATGAGAATGATCCAAGTTTCCCAGAGTCTCTTGTTTTATTGGCTGACTTATATCAGTTGGAAGGCCTTTATGAAGTAAGTGAGCAAAAGCTGCTTAAAGCGAAGAGTCTGCTGCCTGATGAAGTCATTATTGATTTTGCTCTTGGAGAGCTTTATGCAGAGGAAGGAAAATTTGTTCAAGCAATCAGGTGTTATGAACATGTTTTAGAAAGAGAGAATGAAATAGGCGGTGTCAATGTCAACCAAAGAATGGCAGATGCCATTAGTGCAGGAGGAGCATTTGAAGAGGCACTTCCCTTTTATGAAAAGGCTTTAGAAAATAAATTAGAGATTAATACACTTTTCAACTATGGCTTTACCGCCCTACAAGCCGGCTATAATGGAAAAGCAATTGAGAAATTTCTGGAATTAAAAGAACTTGATCCAGAATACTATTCTTTATATATTAATTTAGCTCGTGCTTATGAAAGAGAAGAGGATTCCGAAAACGGCTATCAGATATTAAAAGAAGGAATTCAGTATGATGAGTTTAATAAAGATTTATATAACTATGCAGGTAAATTGGCATTAAAGATAGGAAAAGAAGAAGAGGCTGAGAAAATGTTCAGAGAAGCGCTTGCGCTTGACCCAGAGTTGACCGAAGCAGCTTTAACATTAAATAAACTTTTGCTTCATCAGGAAAGGTGGGAGGATGTTCTTGAAATCGTCAATATGATGGAAGAAGGAGGTGAAGTAGAGCCGCAGTTTTTCTGGGACGCTGCTATAGCTCACCAAAATTTGGAAGAATATTCACAGGCATTAAACAGCTATGAAAATGCATATAATTTCTATAAAGAAACAATAGACTTTTTGATTGATTATGGTTATTTTTTAATTGAAGAAGGAGAAAGAGAGCGGGCCGTCGAAATTTTTAATAGGTTAGTAAAAAGTGATCCGAGTAATGAAGAATATCAGGATGTATGGCAAAGACTAACAGATGATGTTGGATAATTTGATAAAATTTGCTGAAAGCAGAGGAGGGAATCACACATGAACGCCCCTGTATCTGTCAATGAGAAAAAAGAATTTATTCGTTGGTTTCTCAATCATTATCAACTAAAGAGACGTGAATGTGTCTGGATTCTGAACTATTTAATGAGTCATGACCAGCTCATGGAAAAAGTACATTTTGTAGAACAAGCTCAATTTTGCCCGCGGGGAATCGTTATGTCAACTCATTGTGTGGATGATGTACCATTCCGTTTCTACAAGGAAAATGTCATGACAACGGATGCGGAAAAATCATTCCATGACATTCGCTTAAATCGAGAGGAGGATATTTTTATCCAACTCAATTTTCATGCTTCCTTTCAAGCTCCACAATTTGCAGCTGTTTTAGAAGAAAATCCGTATATGCCAAAGAATTTGCAAATTAGTGAAAAAGAACGCTTAATGGCAGAAGATTTCCTCACCTCAAGTATAAGAAGATTTCAAAAAGAAAAGCTATTTCAACAGATTGATGAGGCCTTAGACAATAATGATGAAGCTGCTTTTAAGGAGTTAACTGATCAGTTAAAAAAGTTTAATATATAGAAAGTTAGGACCTGTATGAAACAGGTCTTTTATTTTTGTCCAAAATAGAACAAAGCTTACTATTGCTTGATGAAGTTGTATCCTAGACTTTTTTTTGCAACATGTTTAGAATATAAAGAAATGGGAAGATATGGAGTGAGAAAGATGAAATGGACCAGCGAAGATATGGATATGTATTTGAAGGCAAAGGAATATGTTGACACAATCGTTTTGCCTTTGTATCCAATTGCACTTGATGATAGAATTAGAAAAACAGCTGAGATGACTGAGTTTATAAATTTACTGACAGTTCAATTAGAAAGGCAATTTAGAGGAAGACTAATCATGTTGCCGGGATTTAACTATTTAAAATCAGCAAATGGAGAAGATGTATTAGAAGACCTGTTAAAATGGGAGAAAGAATTTTTAGATAAGGGTTTTAAGCATATTATCTATTTAACTTCTGACAGTGACTGGAAACTGAGTGAAGCTAAAATGACTGGTTCTTTGCTATGGCTGCCAACGATTCCGCTGCAGCAAATGGATCAACAATACCGGAATACTATATTGAAAGACCAATTGCAACAGCTCATTACTTTGTTTGTACAAAAATGGGAAAAACAAGAATAAATGAAAGAAAATTGAATTTTATATTTTCTGATTATATTGACCTTACTGAAATATTGATATATTATTGGTATGTCCTAGTATGAAAATTGTGTTAATTCAAAATTGTTCCAAAGGGGGGGAGAAATATGAGCAAAAATCATGTGTCTAGACGTCAGTTCCTAAATTATACATTAACAGGTGTAGGTGGATTTATGGCGGCGGGTATGCTAATGCCAATGGTAAGATTTGCTGTAGATCCAGTATTAAAGCATACTGGTGGAGGCGATTTTATTGCCACACCACAGAAAGTTAGTGATATTACTAATGTTCCTACACGAGTCGACTTCACTTTCACACAGCAGGATGCTTGGTATGAGGCAGAGGTAACGAATTCAGCATGGGTTTTCAAAGACGATAAAGGCGAGATTATTGCCCTTTCTCCAGTATGTAAACATTTAGGCTGTACGGTTGACTGGAATACGGACAAGGCTAATCCTGATCATTTTTATTGTCCTTGCCATGGGGGACTTTATACCAAAGATGGTACGAACATTCCAGGTACACCGCCAACAGCACCATTGGATGTATATCCATTACAGGAAAAAGACGGCTACCTCTATTTAGGTAAAGCTGAACCGCGAAAGGAGGCGTAATCAGTGTTAAACAAAATTTATGATTGGGTAGATGAACGTTTAGACATTACGCCTTTGTGGCGGGATATTGCTGATCATGAAGTTCCAGAGCACGTAAATCCAGCACATCATTTTTCAGCTTTTGTCTATTGTTTTGGGGGATTAACATTTTTTATTACCGTTATTCAGATTTTATCTGGTATGTTTTTAACAATGTATTATGTTCCAGATATTAAAAATGCTTGGGAATCAGTTTATTACTTACAAAATGAAGTGGCTTTTGGACAAATTGTTAGAGGGATGCACCACTGGGGAGCAAGTTTGGTTATTGTCATGATGTTTTTACATACATTGCGTGTGTTCTTCCAAGGTGCATACAAAAAACCACGTGAATTAAACTGGGTTGTTGGTGTATTAATATTCTTTGTTATGCTTGGTCTTGGACTAACTGGTTATTTATTGCCTTGGGATATGAAAGCGCTATTTGCGACAAAGGTAACCATTCAAATTGTTGAGTCAGTTCCATTTATTGGAGAATATTTAAAAATCTTACTAGCGGGCAGTTCTGACATTGTTGGTGCCCAAACGATTACTCGCTTCTTTGCGATTCACGTATTCTTCCTGCCGGCCGCCTTGTTTGGCTTAATGGCAGCTCACTTTATGATGATACGTAAACAAGGTATTTCTGGTCCGTTGTAATCATATAACTTTTGTTTTATCATTCTTTTAAAAGGAGGGAGACTATTCATGCATCGTGGAAAAGGTATGAAGTTTGTAGGCGATTCACGTGTGCCTGCGACTGAACATAGAAAACCGAATATTCCGAAAGATTATTCAGAATACCCAGGCAAAACCGAGGCTTTCTGGCCAAACTTTTTATTAAAAGAATGGATGGTTGGTGCGGTTTTTCTTATCGGCTTTTTATGTTTAACAGTTGCGCATCCGTCTCCGTTAGAAAAAATTGCAGATCCTAGTGATACTGCATATATTCCGATGCCAGACTGGTATTTCTTATTCTTATATCAATTATTAAAATATAGCTATGCATCTGGACCTTATAATATAATTGGTGCCTTAGTTATTCCGGGATTGGCATTTGGTGCCTTATTATTAGCGCCGTTTATTGATCGCGGCCCTGAAAGACGTCCATCCAAACGTCCTTTAGCAACAGGTTTTATGCTTTTAGCTATTGCAGGTATAACGTATTTAACTTGGGAATCGGTTGTTACACATGACTGGGAGGCAGCCGCAGAACAAGGAAAGATTGTTGCAGAAGCAGATATTGATACTTCAGCAGAAGGATATAAGATTTTTGAAGCAAATGGTTGTATAAGCTGTCACGGTAATCAGCTTGAAGGTGGAGCAGCTGCACCTGCTTTAATTGATACAGGTCTAACGCCTGAAGAAGTTGCCGATATCGCTAAAAATGGTACTGAAAGCGGTAAAATGCCTCCAGGTATGTTTAAAGGTACTGATGAGGAATTAACGAAACTAGCAGAGTTTATTTCTAGTGTGAAAAGTAAATAATAAATCGTGAAAAAGCCGGCGAATATTCGCCGGCTTTTTCACGATTTATTATTTAATCCAAAGTATGAGCCTATGTTAAGATAAATAAGTGTAATATTTGGAAAGAGATGAGGGAGAAAAAATGAAATGGATCTATCCCATTTTAATGGATCGTAACTTTTTATGGCTTCTGCTAGTAGTTAATATCTTGGGCACTGTGTATGGATATTATTGGTATGGCTGGCAATTAGCAGACACACCGGCCAAGTTTTTGCTATTTGTTCCAGACAGCCCGACAGCCAGTTTGTTTTTTGTTTTTGTACTTATAGCCTTTTTAATGAGAAAAAGCTGGCCGCTATTTGAGGCCTTGGCAGTCGTTACGTTATTAAAATACGGAATTTGGGCTGTTGTAATGAATTTTCTTGTTTATTTTGCAGGAGGGGAGCTTAACTTTACCGCTTGGATGCTTATTTTATCTCACGCTGGTATGGCAGTTCAAGGTCTTTTATATGCTCCTTATTATCGAATTAAAATGTGGCATTTGGTTGTAACAGCCATCTGGACTCTGCATAACGATGTGATCGATTACGTATTTTTTATGCTTCCCCGCTATAGCATGCTCGATCAATATATCCCGCGTATTGGTTATTTCACTTTTTGGCTCAGTATTTTTTGTCTGATGGTTGCTTACTATGCAGGAGTGAAAAGAAGTCGATATGAATGAAAGATCTAAATGATATATAGGTCTATCCTTGTCCCATTTCTCATACATTGTTACTAATGAGGGGGGACAAGCATGAAATCCAAGCTATGGATTGTAATATTATTATGTTTTCTTTTAATATCTCCAATTGCATCAGCGAACGAAGAAACGTCGCCAATCGATCAGCTTAATTCTCTATCTGATGAGGCGTTGCAATTAACCAAATCGAAGAGATATGGAGATGCTAAAAAGATTTTAGAGGCTTTTTCTGATAAATTTTCGTCTGTCACAGTAAAGGAAAATACTTTTACAATGGATGAATTGCGAATTGTCACGATTGCTCATAATGAAGCGATTGAAGCGACAACGAATGTTTCAATGAATCCGGATGAAAGAATTAATCGAGTAACGAAATTCCGTTTAGTTATTGATGCCATTTCCACCACAAAGCACCCTCTTTGGACGAAAATGGAAGAACCGATACTGGCCGTTTTTGATGAGGTAAAAGAAGCGGCATTTAATGGTAATCAAGATGCTTTCCATAAGAGCCTTAATTCCTTTTTAACATTATATGAAGTGATAAATCCAAGTATGAAGCTCGATGTTTCAACCGAGCGGTTTCAAAAACTTGATACAAGAATTAACTATATTAATCATTACAGGCAGGATGTGTTATCAAAGCAGAATTCGATGAAGGAGCTGCTTATTCTTGAAACGGATTTACAAAGTATTTTTGATGATTTAGAAGCTGACGAAACTGAACCTTCATTATGGTGGGTGATTATCTCAACTGGAAGTATCATTATTGTTACATTATCCTATGTGGGATGGAGAAAATATGTAGGTGAAAAGGAAAGAAGGAAAAATCGTTCAATATAGATTAGATACCCCATTCTCCATTCGTTTCTTGAAAAAGCTAATTGTTTGACACGGTATTATAAATACTCTTACAATAGTAGATAATAGTATGTTGAATGGAGGAATAAAGATTTGTTTTTAATCTATTTTGCGATTATTATTATCATTCCGATATGGGCGCAGATTCGGGTGAAAAAAACCTATTCTAAGTACTCAAATGTTGCTTCGTCCTCACATTTGAGAGGTGCAGAAGTAGCAAGAAAAATTCTTGATGAAAATGGACTCTATAATGTAAATATTGAAGAAGTCCGCGGTGTTCTGTCAGATCATTATGATCCTAGAACAAAAACCGTTCGACTTTCATCGGATAACTATCATGGACATTCAATTGCAGCTGCAGCAGTTGCTGCCCACGAAGTCGGTCATGCGATTCAGGATAAAGAAGCATATAGTTTCTTGCGTTTACGACATACTTTAGTTCCGGTTGCCAATATTGGTTCTAATTTTTCTTGGATTTTAATTATTATTGGAATGTTGCTAGGTATGAGTAACTTTGTATTGCTTGGAATTGTTTTTATGGCTGCAGCTGTTTTATTTCAGCTTGTTACGCTTCCTGTCGAATTTAACGCGTCAAGCCGTGCTATGGATCAATGTGTAGCGCTTGGTGTGATTCGTAATGATGAAGAACGTGAAACAAGAAAAGTGTTAAGTGCAGCTGCTTTAACGTACGTAGCGGCAGCCGCAATTGCCGTATTAGAATTAGTTCGTTTAATTCTTGTTTATACTGGAATGCAAAGTGACGATTAAAAAAAGGATTTAGACATTTGTCTAAATCCTTTTTTTTACACCTGAATGGGTTTTTTGTTTTCATCTAACGTAAAGCCTTCACCAATGACGTCATGGACGATGCTGACTGATACAAATGCATGGGGATCGACTTCCATGATGACACTTTTTAAACGAACAATTTCATTTTTCGCGACTACGCAGTATAAAACTTCACGATCCTGTTTTGTATAGGAACCATAACCTTTTAAAACGGTGACACCTCTTCCCATTTCCTGCAATATTTTACCCGCTATTTTATCATTATTCTCGGAGATAATCATAGCTCCTCTTGCAGAATAAGCACCTTCCTGCATGAAATCAATGACTCTTGCAGAAATAAAGACTAAAACAAGTGTATACATGGCTTCGTGATAGTCTAAATAAAAGAGTAGTGATAAGGTGATGACTACAGCATCAAAGATAAACATTGTTTTTCCCATGCTCCAGCCGATATATTTATAGACGAGACGCGCAATGATATCAACTCCGCCAGTTGTGCCGCCAAATCGAAAGATAATTCCTAAGCCGACACCAATTGAAACTCCTGCAAATAAAGCAGCCAAGGTCATATCGTCTTTTAGCGGCATATTAATTTGATATCTTTGAAAAATCCATAGAAATACCGATACAGCTACTGTTCCAATCATTGTATAGATTAAAGAATTACGTCCGAGAATTTTCCAGCCAATGAAAAATAAAGGGATATTTAGAATTAAATTAACATAGGAAGGATCCCAATGAAATAGAAAATAGAGAAGCAGTGTTATTCCAGTAAATCCGCCCTCCGCTAAATTATTTTGCATGTTAAAATGAACAATTCCAAAAGAATAAATACAGGAGCCCAAGAGAATAAAGAGAGTGTTTTTTATTTTTATATTAAAAACCATATTTTTTCCTCCGCTTCCAAAATAGACCTTAAAACCAATTTTTATTATATAGGAAAAGTATTTAGTGAACAAATAAACAAAGGCTTTGAAAAAAAGAAAAACATTTGTCAAAATCGCTCAGTTTAGCTAACATGATAGAAGAGTGAATTTATCCTATGCATCGTAGAGGTGATATTGTTGTCAAATGATAAAACGATGAAAGAACTTCAAAAGGAAGTAGACGCTTATATTAGTCAATTTAAAGAAGGCTATTTTAGTCCGCTGGCTATGACAGCCAGACTGACAGAAGAATTAGGTGAATTAGCCCGAGAGATTAACCACTACTACGGGGAAAAACCGAAAAAAGTTTCTGAAGAGAAAAATACAGTTGAAGAAGAACTTGGTGATTTATTGTTTGTCCTCATTTGCTTTGCAAATTCCTTACATATAGATCTTGAAGAAGCCCATAATCGGGTGATGCATAAATTTAATACAAGAGACAAAGACCGTTGGACAAAAATTGATGATAAAGAAAGAGGAGATTAATATGGAAAAAACAAAAATTATCATTGCAGGTCCGAGAGGGAGAATGGGATCTGAAGCAGTTAAATTGGTTGAAAGAACGGAGCATTTCGAATTAGTTGCAGTCATTGATCATAAGCATGGAGGCAAAAGGTTAAATGAAGTAGAAGGTGTATCAACATTGCCTGTCCCTGTCTTTGCTGATATTAACGTTTGTTTATCAGAAATAAAGGCAGATGTTCTGATTGATTTAACAACGCCTGAAGTAGGAATGCACCATACGAAAACAGCATTGGAGTTTGGTGTCCGTCCGGTAGTGGGAACAACCGGATTTACAAATGAAAATCTAACGGAACTAGAAGAACTTTGCCGACAAAAAGAAACAGGCTGTATTATTGCGCCTAACTTTGCATTAGGTGCAGTATTGATGATGAAATTCTCGCAAATGGCCGGTCGGTATTTCCAGGATGTTGAGATTATTGAATTGCATCATGATAAAAAGTTGGACGCTCCTTCTGGAACAGCAGTAAAAACGGCTGAAATGATTGCCCAAGTTAGAGAAGAAAAATCACAGGGGCATCCAGATGAAAAAGAAACACTTCCAGGAGCAAGAGGGGCTGATTTTTCAGGGATGCATATTCACTCTGTCCGTTTACCAGGATTAATTGCTCATCAACAGGTTATGTTTGGAGCAGAAGGACAAACCTTGACGATTCGTCATGATTCTTATGACAGATTTTCATTTATGTCTGGAGTGAAATTGGCGGTTGACACGGTTATGAATCTTAATACGCTTGTGTATGGTTTAGAAAATATTATTGAATAAAGCGAGGGAACCATTATGAATATTGCATTAATCGCCCATGATAAAAAAAAGGATGACATGATTCGTTTTACTACAGCTTATCAATACATCCTAAAGGAACATACATTATATGCAACAGGTACAACAGGACAAAAAATAATGGATGCAACAGGGCTTTCTGTCCATCGCTTTCAATCTGGACCATTTGGAGGGGATCAGGAAATTGGCGCTATGATTGCAAATAATAAAATGGATATGGTCTTTTTCTTTCGCGACCCATTAACTGCTCAGCCTCATGAACCAGACGTAACAGCTTTAATTCGTCTTTGCGATGTTTATGCGGTTCCACTTGCTACTAATATGGGAACGGGAGAGGTATTAGTCAGAGGGTTAGAGAGAGATGATCTTTCCTGGCGCAATATTGTTAGAGGACAAGCACCTGTAAGAGAAGCTGAGTAATGGTTATATAGGGGATGACTTTATATCCCTTTGTACATAAATGATTAGAATCTTTATTAAAAAGCCGACAGTGAACGAAGAACGAATGAGGAGAAAAGGTAGATGAAAACAAAACTCAAAATCGGTATTACCTGTTACCCAACTGTTGGTGGTTCAGGAGTTGTTGCAACAGAACTTGGCAAGATGCTGGCGGAGAAAGGTCATAGTATCCATTTTATTTCATCCAGCCTGCCATTTAGATTAAAGAAAATGTATCATAATATTTACTATCATCAGGTAGAGGTTAATCAATATTCCGTTTTCCAATACCCTCCCTATGATATTGCGCTTGCAAGTAAAATGGCAGAAGTAATTAAAAGAGAAAATTTAGATTTACTTCATGTGCATTATGCTATTCCTCACGCTGTTTGTGCGATTTTAGCAAAACAAATGTCAGGGAGAGATATAAAAATTGTCACAACTTTGCATGGAACAGATATTACTGTTCTTGGTTATGATGCATCCTTAACAGATGCTATTCGCTTTGGAATTGAAAAATCTGATGCGGTTACGGCGGTTTCTCACTCATTAATTGCTGAAACGTATGATCTTTTGAAACCAAAAAAGAACATCCTGCCAGTCTATAATTTTATTGATGAACGGGTCTATCATAAAATATCCACTTGTCATCTGAAGGAAGAATATAAAATAAGCAGCGATGAGAAGGTTGTTATCCATGTTTCTAATTTTCGAAACGTTAAGCGTGTGCCAGATGTTGTAAGGGCATTTGCAAAAATTGTTTCCCGATTACCTGCAAAGTTGTTATTGGTTGGAGATGGACCGGAATTTTCAATTGTCAGTCAGCTTGTCGAAAAATTAAATATACAGGATCATGTTTTATTTCTTGGTAAACAGGATAATCTCGAGGAGCTCTATTCCATTAGTGATTTAATGCTTCTTTTATCAGAAAAAGAAAGCTTTGGGCTTGTAGCTCTTGAGGCAATGGCTTGCGGAGTTCCATGTATTGGGACAAATATTGGCGGCATTCCTGAAGTGATTCAAGACGGAATTAACGGTTATTTATGTGAACTTGGAGATGTTGAGCATGTAGCAGAGAAGGCGGTTCAGCTCCTAATGGATGAAGTAATGCATAGGCAGTTTTCGCAGAACTCTATTAACATTGTAAACGAACATTTTCGTGCGGAAAAGATTGTTGAACAATATGAACGAATTTATTACCAATTACTAGAAAGTGGTGAGGTGGGATGATGCCGATTTTTCAAAAAGCCATCCCCCTTTTTGAAAAAATTGAACAGGCTGGTTTTGAAGCTTATTTTGTAGGCGGCTGTGTTCGGGATTACATACTTGGTAAAGAAATTGCTGATGTTGATATTGCTACTTCCGCTACGCCGCAGGAAGTGAAGAAGATTTTTCCAAGGACAATTGATGTCGGAATTGAACATGGAACAGTTATCGTTTTATGGGATAAGGATACATATGAGCTTACAACTTTCCGTACGGATGGAGAATATACAGATTTTCGCAGACCTAGTGATGTAACCTTTATTCGAAATCTGGAAGAGGATTTAAAGCGCCGTGATTTTACGATGAATAGCATTGCTATGGACAAGGAGGGTCATTTAATTGATCCATTTCATGGTCAAGAAGCAATTAAGCAAAGAATGATTCAAACGGTTGGTTCAGCAACAGAGCGTTTCCATGAAGATGCATTAAGGATGATGAGAGCCGTGCGCTTTGTCAGCCAATTATCATTTTCGATTGAACTAGAAACCCTTCAATCCTTAAGAAATCATGCCATTTTGTTAGAAAATATTGCAACGGAGAGAAAAACAGTAGAATTTGAAAAATTACTCCAAGGTGAAAATCGAAAGGCAGCTTTGCAGATTTTGCTTGATACAGGTTTGTTTCAATATTTACCAGGAATGAGTAATCATGAAAAATCATTGGCTCGATTGCTGCAGTATGAGGTCAAGGAATTATCACTGATTGAGATGTGGTCTTTTCTGTTATTTTTAATAGACATTCCTGCTAATGAAGCCGAGCTATTCTTAAGAAAATGGAAGCTGCCGGTCAAAAAAATGAAATTGGTTAAATCCATTGTCAGCTGGCTGCAGTATCGACATCATTCACCATGGGATAATGATAGCCTCTATCAAGCAGGACGTGAGCTGATTCTGCCTGTTGAAAGGCTATTTAATATTTGTCATCACCAGCCATTATGTACATCTATTTCTGATGTTAAAAAGTGTTATGAAAAGCTTATGATTAAAAACCGTCAGGAGCTTGCAGTGAGCGGGTATGACTTAATAGAGTGGAGCGGTCAAAAGGGTGGACCTTGGGTCAAAGGAAAACTTGATTTGATTGAGAAAGCTGTGTTACATGGCGAGGTTGATAATAGAAGAGAATCAATAAGGGAGTGGCTGTTAAATTGCAATCAGAATTGAGAAAACGATTGCTTGATGCTTTTACTAATAGTGGTGATGATTTTTTGTCCGGACAGCATTTAGCAGACTTAATTGGATGTTCTAGAACGGCCGTTTGGAAGCATATTGAAGAGCTTCGAAAGGATGGCTTTGAGTTAGAGGCAGTTAGGCGTAAAGGATACCGTATTGTGAAAGTGCCAGAAAAAATAACTGCGAATGAAGTTCGACTTGGCCTGATGACAAAACGGCTTGGTCAACATATACATTATGAAGAAAGTGTAGATTCCACGCAAAAAATAGCTCTGCAGCTAAGCCTTGATGGGGCTCCCGAAGGTACGGTTGTGATTGCGGAGGAGCAGACAAATGGGCGAGGCAGAATGGCCCGTACTTGGTTTTCTCCAAAATATACAGGTATTTGGATGAGTGTGATTCTTCGTCCCCAACTTTTACCGCACAAGGCACCTCAATTAACATTGGTAACGGCTGTGGCAGTTGTTCAGGCAATTGAGGAATTAGTTTCAATTAAGCCGCAAATTAAATGGCCAAATGACATTCTGATTGATGGCAAAAAGATAACCGGAATTTTAACAGAACTGCAAGCCGAAAGTGATCGAATTAATTCCGTTATTATCGGCATTGGAATAAATGCTAATCAGGAATTAGAGGTATATCCGGAAGAACTCCAATCCATTGCTACGTCCTTAAGAATTGAAACTGGGAAAACAATTAACCGCGCTGAATTAATTAAATTAGTATTAGCCAAGATTGAACATCTGTATGATGTGTATTTACAAGAAGGCTTCTATCCAATTAAATTATTATGGGAACACTACGCTGTAAGTATTGGAAAAATGATTACGGCTAGAATGCTTCAGGGCAATTTATACGGAAAAGCGCTGGGGATAACGGATGATGGTGCATTAATGATGGAGGATGAATTAGGAAAAGTCCATTTGGTTTATTCTGCAGATATTGAGATATAATGACAAACAATGACAAATTATTGCGAAAATTTTATAATATTATAGCCAAAAATTATTTGTATCTGTTATAATCTCTTATGGGCGGTATCATTGTTGTGAACTGCACCAATGTAGAAGTATTGAATCAATAATAATATCTGCCTAGATCCGAAAAAAATTGGACCGGGACAGAGGGATAAAACACGTCATTAACATTTTAAATCCTTCTGCAGCGTAGAAGGATTTTTTTGACTAATCAGAATTTTAGTGGATATGGAGTTTTATCCTATATTCTTCTTCTTCTGAATAGTTTTATGACATTAAACGTGTTATGCCTCTTCCTAACAGGAGGAAATGGAATGAAGCAAACAACTGATTTTTTAAAAATGAAGAAAAATGGTGAAGCAATTGCGATGATTACTGCTTATGATTATCCGTCAGCAAAGCATGCGGAGCAGGCAGAAGCTGATATCATTCTTGTTGGTGATTCTTTAGGAATGGTTGTGCTTGGTTATGATTCAACGATTCCTGTTACTTTAGAGGATATGATTCACCACACAAAAGCAGTGAAAAGAGGAGCAAAGGACACGTTCACGGTTGTTGATCTTCCGTTTGCCAGCTATCACTTATCAATAAGAGATACGATTATGGCAAGTACAAGAATCATGCAGGAGAGCTTTGCAAATGCAGTAAAGCTTGAAGGTGCAGATGGTGTGCTTGAACATATAAAAGCCTTGACACAAGCTGGAATACCCGTTTGTTCTCATCTCGGTTTAACACCGCAATCTGTTGGTGTTTTAGGCGGTTACAAAGTGCAAGGGAAAAATGCAGAAGCAGCAAGAAAGTTAATTGAGGATGCTAAGAAATGTGAAGAAGCAGGAGCATTTATGATTGTACTTGAATGCGTACCTAAACAATTAGCAACGAAAATAAGCAGTCTGCTATCAATTCCGACAATTGGAATTGGTGCAGGGGACGGCACGGATGGACAAGTCCTTGTTTATCATGATGTGGCTGGTTATGGTGTAGAGCGAGTGGCGAAATTTGTAAAGCAGTATTGCTCAATAGACGGTATTGCTGTGGATGGTTTAAAGCAGTATGTTAGAGAAGTAAAGTCACGCGAATTTCCTGGAGAAAAGCATAGCTATACAATGGCAGAGGAAGAGTTGCAGACTCTATATGGAGGAAAATAATGAGAGTCATTTCAACAATTGCTGAATTAAAGGCAGTCATTAAGGCTGAAAAATCACAACAAAAAACAATTGGGTTTGTCCCCACAATGGGCTATCTGCATGAAGGACATCGGGCTTTATTAAAGAAAGCTCGTCAGGAAAATGAATTCGTTGTCCTAAGTGTTTTTGTGAATCCATTACAATTTGGTCCAAATGAAGATTTAGAAACCTATCCAAGAGATTTTGAACAGGATCAGAAAACAGCAGAAGAAGAGAATGTGGATATTATGTTTTATCCTTCTGTTGCTGAAATGTACCCTAATGAGCTTTCTGTTTCCATGAAGGTTACAAAAAGAACCGATGTCTTATGCGGTGAGTCTCGTCCGGGTCATTTCGATGGGGTTGCAGCCGTAGTAACGAAACTTTTTCATCTTGTACAGCCGGATAGAGCTTATTTTGGAAAGAAAGATGCACAGCAGCTTGCTGTTATTCAAGGTCTTGTAGACGATTACAATTTTCCTTTGGAAGTTGTTCCTGTTGATACAGTCAGAGAATATGATGGATTGGCGAAAAGCTCGCGAAATGTCTATTTAACGGAAAAAGAACGTGCTGAAGCACCTGTTTTATATAGCAGTCTTAGAATGGCTTCTGATAGAATCAAAGCAGGTGAAGTGAATCCTGAAAAAATTGTTCATTTTATCACGGATAGAATCCAAACGGAAACGTCAGGACAAATTGATTATATAAGTATATTAACTTATCCAGGTCTTGAAAAAATGGAAGTGATTAAAGGCAATTATATTATTGCTTTAGCCGTTAAATTCTCAAAAGCACGTTTAATTGATAATGTTATTTTAGTAGAGGAATAGGAGGAAGCAGTATGTTTCGCACCATGATGAATGGGAAAATCCATCGTGCAACCGTTACAGAAGCTAATTTAAATTACGTTGGAAGTATTACAATCGATTCAGATATTATTGATGCTGTTGGGATGGTCGCCAATGAAAAGGTGCAAATCGTTAATAACAATAACGGTGCACGCTTTGAAACTTATATTATACCCGGTCAAAGAGGCGCAGGTACGATATGTATAAATGGAGCTGCAGCGCGGTTAGTGCAGCCGGGAGATACCGTTATTATTATCTCCTATGCCCTAGTACATGAAGATAAGCTAGCTGCTCATACGCCAAAAGTAGCAATCATGGGTGAGGGAAACCAGATTAAAGAATTAATCCATGCTGAACCTGAAATGACCGTTATGTAAATTTGTGAGCTGACTCTATATGAGTCAGCTTTTTATGTAAACTGGGTAAAATATGAGCAACCTGTCGATTAGGAATGGCAGGAAGCAGCGCAGGGTACTCTTTTTCTTTTTGTAAAAATATGATACGGTTTATCCATATAAAAGATATTGACCACATTCTAGTTTGATAAGAGAACAGAAGTGGCCTGAGGTGTAAATTAAATGAGTAATAAATATGTAGTGATTGACCTGGAAACAACGGGGAATTCAGTGAAAAAAGGAGATAGAATTATTCAATTTGCGGCAGTTGTGATTGAAAATGATACAATAGTAGATCAATTTTCATCACTTTTGAATCCTGGGCAGCCTATTCCTGTTTTTATAGAAGAATTAACAGGACTGACTGATGAGATGGTAAAGGATGCACCAGAATTTACGGAAATTGCTCCTAAAGTAATCGAGATGTTGAATGGAGCTTTTTTTGTCGCTCATAATGTGTTGTTTGACTTATCCTTTTTACAGGAAGAATTAATTATGGCTGGCTATGAAGGTTTTTATGGTCCTGTTCTTGATACGGTTGAAATGGCTCGAATTCTTTTTCCATCAAGTGACAGTTATAAATTATCTGACTTAGCTATTCAAGAGGGGTTACACCATGACAGACCCCATCAAGCCGACAGTGATGCTTTTGTAACAAGCGAACTTTTACTTATTTTATTTAATCGTTTGCGGAATCTTCCATTACAAACGATGAGGCAGTTGTATCAACTTTCAGGCGGGTTGAAAAGCGATTTAATTGATATATTGGAAGAATTCATAATGGAAAAAGAAAAGCAGATTAATTATATCCCGAACGACCTGGAAGAATTTCGCGGGATTTGTATAAAAAAATTTCCTCATGTGAGGGAAGACCACAATCGAAATGAAGTTTATTATCCTTTACATGAACGGGATAAAGAAATCTTATTAAAAAGAGCTTTTTCCGCCTTCGAGTCAAGGCGAGGTCAGTATCAAATGATGGATATTGTCTATCATTCCTTTCAGCATGAACGGCATGCAATGATTGAAGCTGGAACTGGTGTTGGAAAGTCACTCGCTTATTTATTACCTGCGTTATGTACGGCCGTAAGTGAAAAAGAGCCTGTCATTATCAGCACCTATACGACTCAGCTTCAGGAGCAGCTGCTGCAAAAGGATATTCCGTTATTGGAGAAAGCTGTTGACTTTTCTTTTCATACGGTTTTAATGAAAGGGAAAAGTCATTATATTAGTATTGAAAAGTTTGTTAAACTTTTACGGGAAGAGGAAGATAATTACGATACAACCTTAACAAAAATGCAAATTCTTGTCTGGCTGACAGCAACCGAAACAGGTGATTATGATGAGCTTAATTTATCTAGTGGTGGAAGGCTGTTTTGGCAGAAGGTTAAGCATGAGGACAGCCCTTTTTTACGAAATCAATCTGTAGAAACACGGGATTTTTACTTGAATATGCGTGAAAAAGCGAAGAAAGCGGATATTATTATTACGAATCACAGCCTGCTGCTTTCAAGTCTTACAGCTGATAAGCCGTTGCTTCCGCAGTCTAATTATACGATTATTGATGAAGGACATCATTTTGAAAAAGTGGCAGGTAAATATTTTGGCAGTAAAATTGATTATGCTTCAACCCGTTTTCTTCTTCAGCAAATGGGCGTTTCTGAGCAGAACATGCTTGCCCATAAAATTGAAACAATATTACAAGGCAACAAAGCAAGTCAAGAGGGGTTACTACATTCTTTTGAATTAAATGAAATGATGTCAGAATTACTTTTTACAATGGATGAGCTGTTCTCCATTCTTGCCATGATGGCAAAGAAAAATATGAAACCTAAGGCCCAAGGCAGGATTAGCTGCCCTTTTCCATTAGAAATGACAAAAGAAGCCAAGGCGTTTAGAGCAAAGGCAGAACATTTTATATTCCTGTTAACGGATTATGCGAAAGAATTAAACGCTCGTTTTGAACGGCTGAAGAAAGTGAATAGGAAGGACCTGATGCACAAAATGGTTGTGCAGGAAACCGCTGCATGGCTAGATGATAGTGAGAAACTAAAGATTTGTATTAGGAAAACGATCCAACAAAACCCTTCCGAAGAAGTGGCATGGATAGAAGTGGATACGCGTTCTTGGCAAAATAAAACGACGTTGTATTTACAGCCGATTGCTGTTTCAAATCAGTTGAGAGATATCTTATTTCGGAAAAAGAGGAGTGTAATTGTAACCTCAGCAACTTTGTCTGTAAATGGTTCGTTTAAATACGCAGCAAATGCACTTGGTTTAATTACTGAGCCATGTCATTATGAGCAAATCCCTTCGCCATTTGATTATGGCAATCAGGTGAGGCTCATCATCTCGAATGATCTTCCGGAAGTAAACGCCGTTCCGCTTCAGGATTACGTTTCACAGATAACGGCTCATATCATATCAATTGCAGAAGCAACAAAAGGTCGCATGCTAATCTTATTTACCTCGTATGATATGCTTCGCAAAACATATGAGCTTATTAAGGAAAGTGGTTTTTTGCAGGATTATACACTGCTTGCACAAGGGATTTCAGGAGGAAGCAGAACAAGGCTTACAAAAAACTTTCAGCGCTTTGATAAAGCGATTCTTTTTGGAACGAGCAGTTTTTGGGAAGGTATAGATATTCCGGGTGAAGATCTTTCTTGTCTTGTTATGGTTAGATTACCTTTCTCTCCGCCAGATGAACCGCTGACAGAGGCCAAATGCCACAATATAAAAAAGAGTGGCGGGAATCCTTTTTATGATTATTCTTTACCGGAAGCTGTGCTGCGTTTTAAGCAAGGCTTTGGTCGTCTTATTCGTACAAAAAATGATAAAGGCATCATGATAGTGTTTGATTACCGTATCCTTTCAACACCATATGGAAAGGTCTTTCTTGATTCGTTACCAGAAGTAAAAGCCGCAAAAATGGATATAAATGAAACGGTTAATTTCATTTATGAATGGCTGTAAATCAACCATTAGACTTATTGTTTAATAATTGATTAAAAAAAGGCTGCTTAAAGCAGCCTAAAAGGACGGATTGAACTAGAATAAATTTAATGAAAAATTGAACTAATTTACATGTAAGCTGTTATAATAATTCATAAGACTATCCTGTTACGTTATTTTATCCTTCTTAACGTAGCGGTATAAGTAGAAAATTATGTCGAGATTGAGGTGGTATTTCCAACTTATTTACGATATAACGTACATAATAAGAAAGAATAACGTCTGTAGTGAAAATCAATCGGTATTTCCAGTAGATAAAGAGGATAACATGAAAAAGTGGTTGATAATAGTAAGTGTAGTCATTGTAATCGCAGCAGCATCAGCTGCCATTATTTATTTAAATGCTGTAGAACCTGTTAAGAAAGCAGAAGAAACAGCTGTTCAAATAGCCATGGAAGAAACGGATATAACTAAAGTAAATGAATTTAGCTTATATCATGGTGAGCAAACTTATTTTATTATACAAGGTGAAAATAAAAAAGGGACAAAACTTATTGCTTGGATTCCAGAAAAAAAAGGAAAGATAATGGTTAAAAAATCATCTAATGGTCTTTCCCGTGAAGAAGCGGTTAATAAAGTATTAGCTGAAATTAGTTCCGCTGAAATTATTTCTGTCAGATTAGGTATGGAAAATGGAATTCCTCTTTGGGAAATTCATTCACGAACGAAAGAAAATCTTTTGAATTATCATTCGATTGTTTTTGAAACAGGAGAATGGTTGAAAAAAATTGAAAATCTATAAGGGAAAATCTGTTATCATAGCAGATCATATATATATTCATGATAGAAGGAGAAGGAAACAAAATGGAAGCGAAACTGGCAGGAAGAGTAAAATCATTAACTCCATCAACAACACTAGCGATAACAGCAAAAGCAAAAGAACTAAAAGCTGCAGGTCATGATGTAATAGGTCTAGGCGCTGGTGAACCTGATTTTAATACGCCTCAGCATATTATTGATGCGGCAGTAAGGTCAATGAACGAAGGACACACAAAATACACTCCATCTGCAGGCTTACCTGCCTTAAAAGCAGAAATTGCTAAAAAGTTCAAAAGAGACCAAGGAATAGATTATGATGTATCTGAAATTATGGTGGCAACTGGTGCCAAACATGCACTGTATACATTATTCCAAGTACTTCTTGATGATGGTGATGAGGTTATTATTCCGACACCCTATTGGGTGAGCTATCCAGAGCAAGTAAAACTCGCTGGCGGTGTACCTGTTTATGTGGACGGCTATGAGAGCAATCAATTTAAAATAACACCTGAGCAGCTTGCTGCGGTAATCACAGATAAAACAAAAGCTGTTATTATCAATTCGCCAAGCAATCCAACAGGTATGATTTATACTAAAGAAGAGCTGTCGGCACTAGGTGAACTATGTTTAGCCAAAGGTGTTTTGATTGTTTCCGACGAAATTTATGAAAAATTAATTTATGGCGGTAATGAACATATCTCAATCGCTCAAATTTCGACAGAATTAAAAGAACAAACCATTATTATTAATGGGGTTTCTAAATCTCATTCCATGACAGGCTGGAGAATTGGCTATGCTGCAGGAAATAAAGAAATCATAAACGCGATGACAAACCTTGCCAGTCACAGTACATCCAATCCTACAACGACAGCTCAATATGGTGCGATTGCGGCCTACAGCGGTCCACAAGATGATGTTGAGATGATGCGTAACGCATTTGAGGAAAGATTAAATAAAATTTATGACCAATTAGTACAAATACCTGGGATTACATGCATTAAACCTCAAGGAGCTTTTTATCTGTTCCCGAATGCACAAAAGGCAGCTGAACTGACAGGCTTTAATCATGTTGATGAATTCTCAGCTGCATTGCTTGAGGAAGCGAAGGTGGCAGTTGTTCCAGGTTCTGGATTTGGTGCACCGGAAAATATCCGTTTATCCTATGCAACTTCACTTGATTTATTAGAGCAGGCAGTTTCCCGTATAAAGGGATTTGTCGAAAAAAATTCAAAATAACAGTAAGATAATCTTTGTACAAAAGGCGAAAAAACCTCGAGTTTTTCGCCTTTTCGTGTGTTTTCAGTTTTATTTAGAACGGTTTATCGATTTGCTTGTCATCTATTGGAAAGGTATAATGAGATTTAATACATAGTAGATTTTTATCGTTTCTGGAGGGAACAATTACGTGATCAAAACAACAATTGCTGAAGTTTATAAATATGTAGAACAAGAAGTGAAAATTGGTGTTTGGGTAGCGAACAAACGGTCAAGCGGCAAAATTGCCTTCTTGCAGCTGCGTGATGGTACAGGCTTTATTCAAGGTGTTATTACAAAGGCAGAAGTATCTGAAGAGGTATTCCAAACAGCGAAGTCGGTTACACAAGAATCCTCATTATATGTGACGGGGGTTGTACATAAGGATGAACGTTCTCCATTTGGCTATGAACTGCATGTGAATGGGATTGAAGTGATTCATCAATCTATAGATTATCCGATAACACCAAAGGAACATGGAACAGAGTTTTTAATGGATCACCGGCATTTATGGCTTCGCTCAAAAAGACAGCATGCTGTGATGAAAATTCGTAATGAAATCATCCGAGCAACCTATGAATTTTTTAATCAGAATGGTTTTGTTAAAGTAGATCCGCCTATTTTAACTGGAAGTGCACCAGAAGGAACAACAGAGCTGTTTGCTACCAAATACTTTGATGAAGATGCTTATTTATCCCAAAGTGGACAATTGTATATGGAAGCGGCAGCCATGGCATTAGGGAAGGTATTTTCATTTGGTCCGACATTTAGAGCTGAAAAATCAAAAACACGCCGTCATTTAATTGAGTTTTGGATGATTGAGCCTGAAATGGCCTTTTGCGAATTTGATGAAAACTTAATGGTTCAGGAAAACTATGTTTCCTTTATTGTTCAATCTGTATTGAAAAATTGTCATCTTGAACTTACAACACTTGGCAGGGATACAAGTAAGCTTGAGCAAATAACTGCTCCATTTCCACGAATCACGTACGATGATGCCCTTACTCTATTGCATGAAAAAGGTTTTGATGATATACAGTGGGGAGATGATTTTGGAGCTCCGCACGAAACGGCTATTGCCGAAAGTTTTGAGAAGCCTGTTTTTATCACACACTATCCAACCTCATTAAAACCATTTTATATGCAGCCTGATCCAAACAGGGAAGAGGTCGTACTTTGTGCAGATTTAATTGCACCAGAAGGGTATGGGGAGATTATTGGAGGCTCTCAGCGTGTTCATGATACAGAGTTGTTGAAAGAGCGCTTAGAAGAGCATCAGTTGAATTTAGATGCTTATAAATGGTATTTAGAGCTCCGTCAATATGGTTCAGTACCGCATTCAGGTTTTGGTCTTGGTTTGGAAAGAACCGTTGCGTGGATAAGTGGTGTGGAACATGTCCGTGAAACAATACCATTCCCGCGTCTATTAAACCGTCTATATCCATAATCCAAAATCGAATAAATAAAAAAAACCCGCAAAATTGCGGGTTTTTTTATTTATATATACCTTTCTTATTTTGGATAGGCTTCCTTGCATTCACCTTACTTACATAAAAGCTTCATGTTATACTAGTAAGGAGGTGTTCAAAAAATGAGTAAAATGAATTTGTTAAATTGGCTTAAGGAAGGCCAGGTAGTTATACCAACAGTCCTGTTAAGAGAATATAAAGCAATGAAATTAAACGAACATGAGCTTGTTCTATTATTGCAAATGATTGCTTTTATAGAAAAGGGGAATGAATTTCCAACTCCTACTGAACTCTCATCATCTATGACTGTATCTAATACAGAATGTTCAGATATATTGCGTAAATTAATCCAAAAAGGATTTATTGAAATAAAAGATGGATTCACAAGTGATGGTATTCGTTATGAAAAATATTCAATTGAACCATTATGGGGAAAATGTGTCGACCATTTTATTTTACAGCAAAAACGAGAAGAAGCGAATGTTGCACAACGTGAAGAAACTGATTTATATTCTTGTTTTGAACAGGAATTCGGACGTCCGTTATCACCATTTGAATGTGAAACGCTTGCTATGTGGCTCGATGATGATCATCATGATGCTGTTATCATTAAATCAGCATTAAGAGAAGCTGTTATTTCCGGCAAATTAAATTTTCGCTATATCGATCGGATTCTTTTCGAATGGAAGAAAAATGGGATTAAAACGATTGATCAGGCCAAAAACCATGGTCAAAAGTTTAGGCAATTTCAACAGAAAAATAAACCAAAAGAAGCTGCAAAAAATACTGCTTCCCTTCCATTCTATAATTGGCTTGAAAATTGATGCTTGATGGTTTTTTTCGACACCATAACGGAAACCAGTAGATTGAATTGAATAATAGAAAGGATAAAAAAATGTTAAATAAGAATCAAATTAGATTTTGTTTAGATAAAATGGGAGAAATGTTTCCTGACGCTCATTGCGAATTAAATCATTCCAACCCATTTGAACTAGTCATTGCCGTTGCTTTGTCTGCTCAGTGTACGGATGTATTGGTTAATAAGGTGACAAAAGGACTGTTTGAAAAATATAAAACTCCAGAGGACTACATTAGTGTACCTCTTGAGGAACTTGAGCAAGACATTCGCTCTATCGGTCTATACCGAAACAAAGCAAAGAATATTCAAAAGCTGTGTAAAATGTTGATTGAGGATTATCAAGGCGAGGTTCCCAGAAATCGAGATGAATTGATTAACTTTCCTGGTGTTGGAAGAAAAACGGCAAATGTTGTTGTTTCTGTTGCGTTTGGAGTTCCGGCAATTGCAGTTGATACGCATGTTGAACGAGTAAGTAAACGGCTTGGCTTTTGCCGTTATAAAGACTCGGTACTAGAAGTGGAAAAAACACTAATGAAAAAAGTTCCTCAGGATGAGTGGTCATTGACGCATCATCGCATGATTTTCTTTGGGCGATATCATTGCAAAGCACAAAATCCGGGATGTTCTTCATGTCCATTATTAGAGTTATGTCGTGAAGGAAAAAAACGAATGAAGGGGAAGGCTTCATGATGAATCAGCCTATTTCTTTTCCGGAAGAATGGTCAAAGTTCTCAACTGAGAAAGAGATTAGCTGGCAAGAAATATATAATCGAGAATTTCTGAGTGATGTTCCATTACTATATGATGCAGCCTATTATAATGGAATTGAAACCTTGAGACCATGGGAAGAGTCTATTCATACGGTACCGGCAGTGCTTGATAAATGGGGGAACATGAAAGCTGTATTATATGAGAAATTTTCAATCCGCGATCAGGCTGCTGCCCTATATCCGATGAAAATAGGGATTGGATTGTTTCTCGAGATTCTCTATTGGAGCAATGACCAACCTGTTTTGTGGAAGCAAAACAGAGATATACAGCTGAGTAACAAACCGGTCAATTGGGAAGAAAGACTTGAATTTATCCTTGCTTATCCGACAAAGTATCATTCTTTTATTCAACTAGCAGAGCTGATTTCGGAAATGGAAAAAATATTTGTCAAAAGACAAATGGTTATGAATAGGAAAAAAGCGTCTAAAAGCTGACTGGCAGCTTAAGACGCTTTTTTTCATATTCATTCTTTATTGGACTGGGGCAGTTGGAGTATTTGTTTGACCTCCGGGCAGAGGCTGCTCGATTGGGACATTCACATCTTCAGCATCATCCTCCGGCCGTTCTGGTGTTTGACCTGGATTCGTTTGATTGTTTCCGCTGCCGGTTCCATTAGAGTTTCCATTGTTATTGCCAGGATTTCCGTTATTGTTTCCACTGTTATTTCCATTATTGTTGCCAGGATTTCCATTATTATTTCCTGGATTATTGCCATTGTTGTTTTCGTCATCTATTTCTTCATCTTGATCTTCCTCATACTCATTCGTACCAGGAATAGTCACACTTGTTGTAGCCGGGTTACTTTGCTGATCATTTTTTACTGCAATGACTTTGAACGTATAGGTTCCGCCAGGCTCTGGGTTTGACATTCGTAATCCGGTTTCAGTAGTAGTACTTAAAGCTTGCTCAGCACCACCATTTAGTGAAACAGAAACTTTAAATTGGGTATCTCCTTCACCGCCTGACCAAGATAATACAATTTCATTTGTTTCTGGATTATATACAGCAGAAACACCAGAAGGACCTGCCAGTTTTTTATATTTTGTTGAAACCGCACTTGGTGCATTACCTTTAACAGCATACTCATAAATCACAAGACTGTCAGGAGTATAGTCACTGGCAAGTTTAGCAGGTCTGGAGCCTTTCTCGACTCTTACCTTTTGAACGGTTTTTGGTACAGTAAAATCTGCTGTATTTGTGTCTTGAGATACATGTTTCATCAATTTGCTAAATATTTCCATTGCTATTCGTTGATCTTTTCCTGGAAGTATGGCATTTTTTCTTTCTTCATAGCCGGTCCAAATTGCCGCCGTATAATTAGTGGTATAGCCGACAAACCATGCATCAGGTACTGCACCACTTGAAGTAATACCGAACTTTTTCATTTCATCATCCGAATAGTTGGTGGTGCCTGTTTTCCCGGCAACAGGCAATCCCGGTACATTTGCCCGTTGACCAGTACCATACGGAGCTGTTATGACGCTTTTCAGCATATCACTAATCATAAAGGCTGTATAATCATTCATAACAACTTCAGTTTTTGGAGCCATATTGATCTTCGTCCCGTCACGGAATTCAATTTCCTTTACTGAATGAGGCTCTGTATAGTAGCCGTTATTTCCGAATGCACTGTAGGCTCCGGCCATCTGCAAGGAAGTGACACCATTTTTTAATCCGCCAATGGAATTCGATTCAACCATTTCCTCAAGGTTAAGTCCAAGGTCATTGGCAAATTCATGTGCCCGCTCTAAACCTACTTCTTGTAAGGCCTTTAAAGCAGGAACATTTCTTGATCTTGCCAGAGCTTCCCTCATGGATAACGCACCTAAATGTTTATGATCCCAGTTATTAATCGTTTGACCGGTGGAATATTTATAGGGTTCATCCACAATGGTTTCATACGTTCCCCATTTTAAATATTCGATAGCTGGGGCGTAATCAAGTATTGGTTTGATTGTTGACCCAGGTTGACGGGGAACAGAGGTTGCATAATTTAAGCCAAAGTCAATATCTTTATTACGATTGCCGCCAAGTGCGCGAATTTCGCCTGTTTTTGTATCTAAAAGGGTAATCCCGGCCTGGAATTTTTCATCAGGGAATGGGACAATTTCATTTTCATACATGATTTTATCGACATAATCTTGGGCCGACTTATCAAGTGTTGTATAAATTTTTAGTCCATCTGTGTATACATTCAATTCAGGATATTTATCCTCAATTTCTTTAATTGCTTGTCCAATAAAGGCATCATATGGGATATCCCCTTGCTGTGCACGTTCTTCTTCTTTAACAAGTGAATCCGTAAGAGATGCGGCTTGTGCTTCTCTCATTTCACTTTCAGAAATATAACCATGCTGGTGCATGAGAGAAAGAACGACATTTCTTCGTTTTTCAGCCCTATCTGGATGATCAAACGGGTTGTAATTATTTGGGCTTTGAGGCATTCCAGCCAGTAATGCTGCTTCTGGCAAAGTTAATTCCTCTAAGTCTTTACCGAAATAAACCTGTGAGGCAGTAGCGATCCCAGTTGTTCTTTCAGACATAAAAACTTTATTTATATATAATTCAAAAATTTCTTCTTTCGTATATTTACGTTCTAACTGGATGGATAACCATGCTTCCTGAGCTTTTCGGGATAAAGTTTTGTCAGCAGTTAAAAAGTAGTTCTTTACTACCTGCTGCGTAATGGTGCTGGCACCCTCTGAACCAAATCCATTTGTAAAGTTTGCTATAACCGCTCCTCCCAAACGTATTGGATCCACTCCATGATGTTTGAAAAAACGTGAGTCTTCTGTAGCGATAACGGCATCTCTGACAAGCTCGGGAATATGTTCATATTCAACATATTCAAGCCGCTGTGTCCCAATTTCGGTAATCAATTCTCCGTCTGCATCATAAATTTCTGAAGGTATTGCTGCTCTTAATGTATCTGAATCAAGCTTCGGTGCGTCTTTAACCATAAAAGCAAATGTAGCTGCTCCGCTAATAATACCAATAATACCAAGGGCTGCTAGAATAAGAAAAATTCGTTTAAATAAAGAGCCTTTAGATTTTTTCTTGCCTTTTTTCTTGCTTTTGGTAGCTTCCCGCTGTTTTCGACGCTCCTCCCTCGATTGATATTTTTCAGTCATACTCATTCCTTCCTTTCTAATAAACCAACGTGAATACATGACATCAATGTTGTCTATAAATGATAAAGACTATTGATGACTTTAATATAATCAATTCTTGGCTGAAATCCAAGAGGTATTAAGCATCCGAGGTTTTCAACTTCTGTTTTTGTAATCGATTTTCTCCCGCCATCCAGCATTCGCTGCCAAAATGTGAGGAGATGCCTTGCCTCAAGATAATACACTTCATCTGCTAATGAAAACCGCAATAATACAAAGCATATGGCTCCATGCTCTACCACTTGTTTCATATGTTCAATTTGATGTACATGGAAATTTTTTAGAGGAAAAGAAGTTTCAAGCTTTGTTTCCTTTGCCTCAAAATCAATATATTTTCCTTTGTATACACCATTGTAATCTGTTGTTGATGCTTGTTTAAAATAGGCTTCTTTTATAACTGCAGCACTTCTTTTTGGATAATTTACATCGACAATTTGAACGGGTGTAGGCTTTTTATGTATGACAGCAAGCCCTTGATCTAAATAATATTGATTTGTTTCATTTATATCCTCCTCTAATGTCATTCCTCTTTTTCCGTACGACCATTTTTTGTCCTTAGATTTGCTAGCCGCCGTGTCTATAGCTGTAGCTACATAGCGCTTGCCATTCGGATAATGGAAAGTCATTACATTCACCTCACATGCTACTACTTATAATAACAAATATCTGCACGTTCATGTTGAATAAAAAGAACCATTTAACAAACGATATGAGTACATGAATGGCGGGAACTTTAAACTGCTGCTGTTGACATTTGAAGTATGAGGTAGTGAAAAGTTTATGAAATCAAAATCGGTGTTACAAACATTATCGGTGAACGAACAACTTTTGGTGGAAACGATAAAAAAGGAAACAAATTATTTTAACATCGACAATATTTCTAGGACTGATGCGTATTTTCGATTTTATAACCAGCATCCGGACATTCATTGGGCTTTATTAGCTTCAATGGTTTCACGGAATGCTGGATGGAATATGTGTGATCTTGAAGGAATATGGTTCCAGCAGCTTTTACAAGAAGAAACGAGAAAAAGGCTTTATAGCACCTACGAAAAGGCAAATCGGTTGATTTTTCAAGATGCTTTTCCCCAGCTGTTGCTTTACCATTATTCGAAGAAAATGAACAAAGCTAAGTTTCATTTATTAAAATATTTTCATGTTTCTTCATTTATGGAAGGTGAATGGGATTATTTCTGGGAGTATAGAGACTATCAAAGGTTACTGATTTCATTAATTATAAATGAACAGCATGTCATTCATAAACCAGTTATTTGTCACCCGTATTTTCAAAAAAAAGTATTTCAAACATTTATTTTTTTATTCCAAGATTGGTTTCATTTTAGCTCCATTTTATTGCCAACCTGTTCAGGAAATATATATGGGGCAAGTGTGAACGGCTTTAAAAGCGTGCATAAACGAATTAATCTTGGTAAACGGATTGCTTCGATCCTGTTTGATGAATCTCTTTATCCTTCTTTTTATAAGTTTGCTTCCAAAACGGTTCATACAGGCTCAAGATATGACTACGAGTGTTATTTTATGAAAGGAAAAAAAAGAGATACCCCATTTTTACGAACGGTTTTTCCTATTATTGAACCTGTGAAACACTCTATGAAAGAGTATGAAGACTGGTCAACTGAAACAAAAATAAAGAAATCATGGTATAGTAAACCGACACATCGTCATCCGATTTTGTTAAACGAATGGTTTTTCCAAAAGCAAAGGCAGATTGAGCGGATGGCATTATTAAAACAAGTAATTGACTAATTGAAAAAAGCAAGGAGCGGTCCTTGCTTTTTTACTTTTTTATGTTGAAGGCCGATCTGGACCTTCAAGTTTTTTATCTCCATAGCCTGGTTTTGTTTCTTCTAATTTTTTAGGTTGAACTTTATTTTGCTTTTCTTTTTGCCCCATAATTACACCTCCACTATTAGTTTGTTCTAGGAGATAGGTTTTATGCTTTTTGTTATGTCGAAATAATGTCGAAAACAAAAAAAATATTCTATCTTTGCCGAATGATAACTAGTTTTGTCAAGTAGGAAGGAAGGTGAAAAGAAACAGAGAATTACTATTATACAAAAGTTCAAAGGGAGGCAGATGAATCATGAAAACAACTGTTATTGGAAGAGAAGAACTAATTGACATGTTTGAAAATATCCATAATCAGCTGGAGCAATTGGAGAATTCCATAAAGACCAATATGTCACAACAACAGTCTGAATGGCAAAGTCAACAGGAACAACGATTGGATTTATGTGGCAAACAGTTGGAATCAATTGAAATGAAAATGACCTCCGTCAAAGAACGCCAGGAACAGCCTAAAAAAAATTCTTTACAATTGACACTAAGTTATTAATTATATTAATAAGCAGGGGAAGCTATTAGGGCTTCTCTATTTTATTTCAAGAATAATATCGTTGGGGATGAGAATAATTTTGATTCAAGATTTATTAAAGAAAACTGAAATCCTATTAGGTTATTGCCACACCGCTTTGGACATCTTTGAAAAAACAAAAGAAACAAATATAGAAGGTGATTTTTATCAAGAAGTAGTGCCTTTTACTAATAAAGTGAAAATAGAGCTAGACTTATGGTATCCTGCAGTTAAGGGCTGGATTACTTCTGTCCGGCCTCATCACTTACATGTGGAACAAATAGAGTCGGTAAAAGAGCAGATTGAAACCATTGCGGTACAAGCCTTTTTTCCATTAACAAGTAAAACCCGTTTTTACAATACCGTCCAATCGGCAGAGTTTGTGTTAAAATCAGTTCTAAATGAGTTAAAGGATGATTATGTGTAAATGCCAGGAAAACAGAAAAGGAAGAATCCGCATGTCGGAAGCTTCCTTTTCTTAAGTATTCATAAGGTTGCAAACTTTGATGGAATGTAATGAATATCATTATAGACGATTATATGGAATGGTTTTTTTGAAGGTTAATCTATGTGGTGGGGTGTTAATGAATAAGAGAATTATCAATGAATATATCAGGAAATTTTGCTCCCAATTTTTCTAGTTCACGAACAAGATTTCGGTATTCAATGATTGATATTTTATTTTGCACATATTCTTTTTTCGTAAAGTCTAATAATTCATTGACATCATCCGTAAAGTAATCACGTATTTGCAAAAATTTTAATTTTAGTTCGTGAATAGTCATTTCTATTCCTCCCTCCTTTGTTACCTTATTTTAACATGATTTAAGAAAAGTTATTATTTTAAAAATATTTAGATTTCAGACAAAAAACTTCAAAAATAGACGTAATCCGATAAATAAGTTACGTAACCATATACACTGTCACCACCTGGGCACTCCTATCATATGATTTATATAAGAAGGAAACTAAAGGAGGGGGATTGCCCGTGTATGGTCCAAGGTTTAGATATGGTCATTACATTGGATATCATTCTATGCCGTATTCAGCAAATAAATTCATAAATCTTGAGATGAGACAGCATTCATACCCAACCATTCAGGGAATGAATGGGATGCAGCAACCAATTGATCATTCATATATGAATCCCTATTTAATTCAAGGAAATCCCTATTACTATCCACTTGCCCAGGGGTCTACAGGGTACAACCAACAATCATCCTTTTCGCAAAATGTTTTTCATAATCCGCTTCAGGCTAAAGATGAATCATATGTTCAGATGCAGCAGCCATTACAGGGAAATGGTTATTCCTATATGAATCCTTATCCAAAGGGGTCTTTTCTTGCAACGCCGCCATCAGGCATGAAGTCGGTGTTAAATTCGTTTAAATCCCAGGATGGGTCATTAGATATTAATAAAATGGTTGACACGGCAGGACAAATGATTAATGCTGTCAGTCAAGTATCGTCAGTTGTAAAAGGATTTGGAGGAATGTTTAAAGCCTAAATGAAAGAGCGGAATAGCAATAATTGAAACGGCCTGTTTATTAGGCCGTTTTTTTATGTTGTTTTTTCATATATAAGTACGACTTAATTTTCTAACATTTGATTTGGTTTCCTAAATGCCTCTCTTCCCTATGATGTGCCTTACTTTAAAGCCTTTTGTAGAAATTCAGGCAGGGATTTGAAATGTCCAATTATTTAATCGGACTTATATATATATATCCAACTTATTAAATCGACATAGGAATTCTTTTTCTATCATGTGCGGGTAGTAAACATGGTTCTTACGCGAGAAAAGTACTTTTCACACGCCTTTAAGCGGAGCTGAAAGGTTGCGATATGGTCATGAAACGAGAGGAGAAAACGAGTTTTCTCCTCTCGTTTCATGACCATATCGCTTAGATGAGTCAAATATCTACCGAAATATTAAAAAGGACATCTATATTTAGGTATTTGTATTACAAGGACTCATATCACACATTTTCACAACTTGTTCAAAAACTACTGTATAAATAGTGAATATTTTATGACAATCAATAAAGGTGTGACTTGAATCACAGGTGAATAAATTTTCAAAAGGTAAACTGATTAAGAATTCGAGTGAGAGAGGGGATTTGTAAAAATGTTTTGTTACCAATGTGAACAAACACCTACAGGGGGATGTAAAGTAATTGGTGTTTGTGGAAAAGATGAAACCATTGCCAGTCTACAGGATACGATTATTTTCGGTTTAAAAGGAATTGCTGCTTACCGTACACACGCTAATCAATTAGGCTATACTGATCCATTTGTTGATGCAACAACACACGAAGCATTGTACATGACATTAACAAATTCAAATTTTAATGTTCAAGAGCATATTGAAATGGCTATGAAGGTCGGCAGGTCTGCTGTTCGTATCATGGAAGTACTAGATGAAGCACATACAAAGCTCCTTGGTATTCCCGAACCTATACGTGTTTCGCAAAATAAGATTGAAGGAAAATGTATTGTTGTGACAGGACATAATTTATTTGCCCTTGAGCAATTGTTAAAGCAAACAGAAGGAAAAGGAATTAATATCTATACCCATTCAGAAATGCTTCCTGCACACGGCTATCCTGCATTGAAGAAATATGCGCATTTGAAAGGAAATATCGGAAAAGCCTGGTATGACCAACGCCGATTATTTGAGAACTTCCCAGGTGCTATTTTGGCAACAACAAACTGTGTGATGCCAATTAAAGGGACTTATGCTGACCGTATGTTCTCTTATGAAGTGGCAGGTCTTGAGAATGTTCAGAAGATTGAGAATGATGATTTCAGTCCATTGATTAACCGTGCTCTAGAGCTTCCAGAAGCAAATATTGAGTCGGATGAAACATTGCTTACTGGTTTCCATCATGAAACAGTTCTTGGCTTGGCGCCTGAAGTTATTGCTGCTGTAAAGGAAGGGAAAATCAAGCGATTCTTCGTCATTGCTGGCTGTGACGCACCGGGAAAAGGCGGGGAATATTATCGTGAATTAGCTACATCACTGCCTCCTGAAACGGTTATCTTAACCACTTCATGCGGAAAGTTCCGTTTTAATGATGTAGACTATGGAACGGTTCCAGGGACAGAAATTCCGCGTTATATTGATTTAGGGCAATGTAATAACTCTGGTTCTACGATAAAAATTGCAAAGGCTTTGGCAGATGCTTTTGAATGTGAAATAAATGAACTGCCTGTAAGTATCGTACTCTCCTGGTTTGAACAAAAAGCGGTTGCTATTTTACTAGGTTTATTCAGCCTTGGCATTCAGGACATCCGCATTGGACCTAAACCGCCTGAATTTATTTCAGAGGGAGTAATGAACGTATTACAACAAACATTTAATTTAAAATTAATCGGAACTGCCGAAGAAGATATGAAAGAAATGCTTCAATTAAATTAATTATAATAAAGAAGAGAGTGTGTTCATACACTCTCTTCTTTTGCAGTCTATTAAGAAAATAACTCCTCATCTAAAAGTTCAGCGTCAAATAGTAAATCGCTGTCTGAATCGGTTTCAATCAGCTTATCTTTCTTGAGCTTCGTTAATGTGCGGCTGACGGTTTCTCTTGTTGTCCCAATCATACTAGCCAAATCACGGTTTGTAAATTCACCTTTTAGAAGAGTCCGGCCATCGTCTAATTGTTGTCCATGTTCTTTTCCAAGCCTTAGAAGAAGTTTAATAATTTGCTGATAGGTATTGTTTAGAATTTGTGATTCTAAACGTTCCTGCAAATCAACAATTTTTTCTCCTAATACTTTAAAAACCTTAATACATAGCTCCGGATTATCAATTAGAACTCTTTCAAATTGAGTAATTGGTACTACGACTAGTATCGCATTTTCTAGCACTTCCGAAAAGGCCGGATAGCCGCCTTTTCGGAAAAAACCGACATGTGGGAACATATCTCCCTTTTTTAAAATAGAAACAATTTGTTCCTTGCCGTTTACATCCGTTTTGTATATTTTTATCTTGCCATCATATATAAAATAAACATTTTCAAGAGGTTCATCCTGCAAAAAAACATGACTACCTTTATTCCACTCTCTCGAAATAGAAATTTCTACAATTTTATCTATTTCCTGTTTGTCTAATTCGCGGAACAGGTTAAAATCAGATAAAACCTTTTCAATTTGCTCTTTGTTCATGCCGACACCTCAATCATATTTCTTACATCTATTGTAACAAAAAAGACAAAAAACGTCTTATCTTCTTATTTAAGATTGAAAAATATATAATAGCCTTGATAACTCTTTTGTAACGAACATTTATTCGGAAATCTCTGCTTATTAACATTGTTGATTTTTGATTCATCTAAAGCTGTATGGTTAGGAAGTGACAGGAGAAAATTCATTTGCTCCTGTCACTTCCTAACCATACAGCAACCTTTCAGCATAGCTGAAAGGCGTGAGAAATGTCCATTTCTCACAGATGAGTCAAAAATCTGACTAATCAACTTGATTCATTAACATAGCCATTTGGTAAAATAGTGTGTATGAGGTGAAAATGAATGAATCTTCGAAAAAGCTTGCAAGAAATAATGAGTCAACTGAAACTTACAGATGATTATAAAGAAAATATCGTTCATTGGCAGACAATTGAGGCAAAGGAAGCGAAAACAGTTGATTTTCCAACCGCCATACATCCTTCACTTAAGTCGGCATTACAGGGTCGGGGGATTCATACATTATATACTCATCAAAGAGAATCATATGAATCGGTAATGGAAAGTAAAAGTATTGTAGCTGTGACTCCAACTGCCTCTGGGAAGACATTATGCTACAACCTTCCTGTTCTTGAAACGATTATTCGCAATCCGAATGCAAGGGCTCTCTACATGTTTCCAACAAAGGCGCTTGCCCAAGATCAAAAGAGTGAAATCAATGAATTGATTCAAGAAGCGAGCCTTTCAATTAACAGCTATACATATGACGGTGATACACCTGCAAATATTCGGCAAAAGGTAAGGAAGGCAGGGCATATTGTCATTACGAATCCAGATATGCTTCATTCTGCGATTTTGCCGCACCATACGAAATGGGTATCACTATTTGAAAATTTAAAATATGTCATTATTGATGAGCTTCATATCTATAGAGGTGTTTTTGGAAGTCATGTAGCAAATGTTATCAGACGTTTGAAAAGAATTTGTCATTATTACGGAAGCAATCCGATATTTATTTGTACATCTGCAACCATTGCAAACCCGCTCGAGCTAGCCGAAACATTAACGGAAAAACCAATGGTTCTCATTAATAATAATGGGGCACCGAGCGGGGTAAAGCATTTTCTTTTTTATAATCCCCCGATTGTAAATAAACCGCTCAATATAAGAAGAAGTGCTACACTAGAGGTGCGAAAGCTGGCTTCTGAATTATTGAGAAATAAAATTCAAACGATTGTTTTTGCCCGCAGCAGGGTAAGGGTGGAAATCCTGTTGACGTATTTAAAGGAGCTCGTAAAGCATCAACTGGGACCCAAAGCAATAAGGGGTTATCGGGGAGGTTATTTGCCTACTGAAAGGCGTGAAATTGAAAACGGCTTACGATCAGGGGAGATATATGGAGTTGTGAGCACGAATGCCTTAGAGCTTGGAGTAGATATTGGCCAGCTGCAGGTATGCATTATGACGGGTTATCCGGGGACGATTGCAAGCGCCTGGCAGCAAGCAGGAAGGGCTGGCAGAAGACATGGAGAATCATTGGTCGTCATGGTCGCCAGTTCCAGTCCGCTGGATCAATATATCATCGGGCATCCAGAATATTTTTTTAATCGCAGTCCGGAAAGTGCCAGAATCAATCCGGATAATTTAATCATTTTAATTGATCATTTAAAATGTGCAGCGTATGAGCTTCCGTTTAAGGATGGGGAAGACTTTGGGCAGGTTCAAACGGATGAAATACTTGAATATTTAGGTGAGGAACGAATTTTATTTAAAAATGGTGAGAAATGGTATTGGATGAATGATTCTTTCCCTGCCCATAATATTTCACTGCGATCTGCTTCACAGGAAAATGTTGTGATTATTGACATTTCCGAAACTGCTAATGCACGGGTCATCGGTGAAATGGATCGTTTCTCAGCTATGACGCTCCTTCATGAAGAAGCGATTTACCTGCATCAAGGAGTTCAATACCAGGTTGAAACACTTGATTGGGAGGAAAAAAAGGCATTTGTCCGCGAAGTGGCGGTGGATTACTATACAGATGCAAATCTGGCGGTTGAACTAAAGGTACTTGAAGTGGATAAACAGCGAAAGAACGATGAGTTGGAAATAGGCTATGGTGACGTAAGTGTTTTAGCAATGGCAACGATTTTTAAAAAGATTAAATTTGAAACTCATGAAAATATAGGTTCTGGTCCTATTTCACTTCCGGAAGAGGAGTTGCATACGAGTTCAGCCTGGATTTCCTTAGGTAAAGAGGAGAGCGGTCTCAGTGAGGAGAGGCTTGATCAAGGCTTAATCGGTATGGCCCATTCCCTAAAACATATTGCACCACTGTTTGTTATGTGTGACTCTCAGGATATTCATGTCGTACCGCAGGTTAAAGCGGCTCATAATGAGAAGCCCACAATCTTCTTCTATGATCGTTATCCGGGAGGAATCGGGTTAAGTGATAAAATCTATCAAGGAATTGAAGCCATATTATTTGAAGCGAAGAAAATGGTCCAAAGCTGTCCTTGTGACCAGGGCTGTCCTTCCTGTATTGGTGCGGATGCCCAAACAGACTCGGCAAAACGTGATACAATAAAGCTATTATCTTTGTTTCAAAATTCAACTCTTTCCTAGGTGAATAAATTCATGTCTATTAAAAATAAATTGAATCGCTTAAAATCGCATATAAAAAAGGAAACCAATACGCTAAAACCAGAAACGCCTTCTTCACAGATGACAAAAAGGGATGACATTCCGTTTCTTGATATTTGGAAGCAGGCCGGGGTGTACCCTTATTATACAGATTCTGATTATTGTTTAATCAGGGAAGTCACGTATCCTATTGAAACAAAGCATGGCAAATATCGTTTTTCTGATTATTTGCTTGCAGTGGATGCATGGAATGACCACAGTTTCAATCATCCATTGTCAGCTAAAGGTCATCAACCCCATGAATTATTTTTTTTCGATACGGAAACAACAGGACTCGGCGGTGGTGCGGGTAATACTATTTTTCTGCTTGGACATGCAAGCTTTAACGGTAAAGAAATTGTCTTAAAGCAGCATATTTTACCCCAGCCTGGTTCTGAAGTGCCGTTGTATTTAAGTTTTTTAGAGAATATAGATTATGCAAAAATGGTTACCTATAACGGAAAGGCTTTTGATTGGCCGCAGGTTAAAACAAGACATACGCTGATAAGGGAGCATGTACCGAAGTTGCCGCCATTTGGACATTTTGATCTTTATCATGCTGCTAGAAGAATATGGAAACATCGGTTGGAGAGTGTTAAACTTTCCATTGTTGAAAAAGAAGTATTAGAATTTGAAAGAGTTGATGACGTACCTGGTTTTCTAGCGCCAATGATTTATTTTGATTTTGTCGAAAGAAGGCATCCAGAAGGCCTGATTGGCATTCTTCAGCATAATGAAAAGGATATTTTATCATTAATAACACTATACACTCACCTATCATTTCAGTTGTTAGGTATTGATCAAATGCAGACAAAGAAGGAAAGCTTTGAAGTGGGCCGCTGGTATTCTTATCTAGGAGAAACAGATGCGGCAGAAGAAGTATTTTCAAAGCTGTCAGAAGGAAATGAGGCAGAAGCGGTAAAGGCGAAGCATGCCCTCGCTTTTCAAGCCAAAAAGAAACAAAATTGGCAGGATGCTGTTCGTATCTGGGAAGAAGTCGCGGGTTACGGTAATACAAGCGTCCAAAGGGATGCTTGTATTGAATTAGCCAAAATATTTGAGCATCGCTGCAAAAATGTTGATAGAGCCATTTATTTTACAGAAAAAGCATTAGAGATTTATAGCAATCAAAATGATCGGCACTATGAAGAATTACTGAAAAGATTGAATCGGTTAAAGAGAAAAAGACAATGAAAGTCATTTGTTTTGTCCAAAAGATGTCAGGATTATTTTTTTTCTGCCATATGGGTTAATTTACAGTTGTTTGTTGTCCCGCTAGAGAGTAAAATAATAAATTGTTGGATTTATAAGATATAAATGAGTGAGGCGGGAAACAATGTATAAAGCTATTTTGTATCTCTTTTTTGTTGTTATTGGTTTAACTGCCATTATTTTTACAAGCTTTAAAGATAACTTTTATGCGCTCTTTTAGGATAAGAAAATTGGAAAATGATTTAATAAACAATGAGTACACAAATTTAGGTATATTCCTTAGTACAAGATACCTCCAATTATCATAGGTTATTAATGTAAGGTAAACTATGATGAAAGGAGAAAATAATATGTATTGCAGACCGACAAAGGTTCTACCAGCAATTGTTTGTCCGACAAAATGTTGTGTCAATCATAGTAATGAAAATATCATTGTTCCAGTTGTCCATCCTTCACATACAACAAATGTTCACCATACAAACTATCAATATCAGCACCATTTTCCTCATACTCAATCTTTTGTGAATGAGGTGACAAAAACAGACATCGGTCCTGTACCGGGTCCGCCGCCTGCACCGACAACAGGCTTTGGACCAACAGGATTTCCTGGCTATCGGCCTCCTGGTTTTAGACCAAGACCTGGATTTTTTAGATAGTAATGAAAACAAGGGCCACAAGCAGCCCTTGTTTTTTCTTTAAGATAATGATTTGTTAAAGTACTGTGTTGATAAGCCAGATTTTTGACTCATTCGTGTGAAATGACCATACAGCTTAAATGAGTCAAAAATTAACAATATTATTTAACAAAGCCTAAGATAAAATAAATTGAATCTATTTAAGGAGAATAGGTGGGAAGGAATTGGTAAAGGTTGCAGCAGTTTCAGGGTATAAACCCTTCGAACTCGGTATTTTTAAAAATAATCATCCAGCTGTTTCATACATAAAAAAGGCCATTTGTAATCGCTTAAAGGAGATGCTTGAGGAAGGGCTTGAATGGGTGTTAATTTCAGGGCAGCTTGGAACAGAACTTTGGGCAGCGGAAGTGGTATATGAACTAAGGGAAAAAGAATATCCTGATTTAAAGCTGGCTGTCATTACACCTTTTCTTGAACAGGAGGCATCCTGGAGTGAGTCTAATAAAGAATGGTATGAATCCATTTTAATGGAAGCAGATTTTGTCGATTCAGTTTCCCATCGGCCATATGAAAAACCATGGCAATTCCGTATGAAAAATCAATTTCATATTGAAAAAAGTGATATTTTGCTGCTTTTCTATGACTCTGAAAAAATAGGCAGCCCTCAATTTATCTATAATATGGCAAAACGCTATCAGGAAAGTCATGAATATGAAATTCGAACGATACAATTTTTTGATTTGCAACTTTTGGCAGAAGAAGAACAATGGAAACAAGACGGCTTTTAGTTAAAAGGCTGTGTGAAGTCAACAACTAGGTATTAAATAGCCTATTCTTAAAGAAAAATTGACAAATACACATATTTTTGAAAAAATATACATTACATGGGCTATGGTTGAGGTGAGAATGATGCTTACTGATAAAGTGAAATTGACGGCAAAGGATATATTGGAGAAAGAATTTAAAACAGCTATGAGAGGTTATAAACCAGAAGATGTAGATAAGTTTCTCGATCTTATCATAAAGGATTATGAAACCTTTCATCAGGAAATTGAAGAATTGCAGCAGGAAAATATGCGTTTGAGAAAACAAGTAGAAGATGCTGCGAAGCGGCCGACAACACAAACTGCCGGTACAACTAATTTTGATATTTTGAAAAGGTTATCTAATCTGGAAAAGCATGTTTTTGGAAGTAAATTGTACGAATAACTATTATTGCTATTGTTATTAATATGAAGTTTTATTATAATGTATTTTGTGATCATTAATAGCGTTCGGGTAATCGCTGGACGATTGAATCGTGCAGAGGAAAGTCCATGCTCGCACAGACTGAGATGTCTGTAGTGTTCGTGCCTGGCGAATTCATAAGCCAGGGCAGCTTGCTTACAGGCTGACGGCAGGGAAAATACCTAAGTCTAACTAGATATGGTATGAATACCTTGAAGGTGCCACAGTGACGTAGCCTTTTCAGAAATGAAAAGGGTGGAACGAGGTAAACCCCGCGAGTGAGAAACCCAAATTATGGTAGGGGCACTTTCTCGGAGGAAATGAACGAAGAGAAGGACAGATGATGTATCATCTGTAGATAGATGATTACCACCTGAGTACAAGACTTAGGGTCGCTTGCAGTACAAAGGAACAAAACATGGCTTATAGAACGTTATTAATGTCTGATACAATATTCAAAAGCTCTCCCGAGAAGGAGAGCTTTTCTTATAATAGAAGATGCTCAAGTTCGTTTTTTGGACAGTGGTTTTGGGCTACACTAAATATAGCGGAAAATAAGAATACATAAATACGATATACAATTAAGTGATTGATAAGGGTGAAAACATGGTGAATTATGAATTGATAGCTACTTCTGCAATGGGTCTTGAAGCCGTTGTTGCAAAGGAAGTAAGGGAATTAGGGTATGAATGTCAGGTTGAAAATAGCCGAATTACGTTTAAAGGTGATGAAAGAGCCATTGCGAAAAGCAATCTTTGGTTGCGAACGGCAGATCGGGTGAAGCTAAAGGTCGGGGAATTTAAAGCTACAAGCTTTGATGAGTTATTCGAGAAAACAAAAGCTTTACCTTGGGAGAAATTTCTGCCGGAAAATGCAGAATTTCCTGTTTCAGGGAAATCGGTTAAATCAAAGCTTTTTAGTGTCTCTGATTGCCAAGCAATTGTAAAAAAAGCAATTGTTGAACGAATGAAGCATCACTATAAAAAGACCGGATGGTTTGAAGAAAATGGTCCGCTGTTTAAAATTGAAGTAGCTCTACATAAGGATATAGCCTTATTAACAATTGATACGAGTGGAAGCGGACTTCATAAAAGAGGCTATAGAGTTGGGCAAGGGGAAGCCCCGTTAAAGGAAACATTGGCTGCTGCCCTAGTACTCCTAACAAATTGGACACCAGATCGTCCATTTGTCGACCCGTTTTGCGGTTCTGGCACAATTCCGATTGAAGCAGCATTAATAGGGCAGAATATTGCTCCAGGCTTTAATCGTGAATTTGTTTCGGAAAGTTGGAATTGGATTGATCAAAAAGTTTGGGATGATGCAAGACTTGAGGTGGAGGACCTTGCAAAGTATGATCAGCCATTAGATATTACTGGATCTGATATTGATCATCGTCTCGTCAATATTGCGAAAGAAAACGCCTTTGAAGCAGGTCTTGGAGATCTCATCACCTATAAACAAATGCGTGTCCAGGATTTCACAACTCAAAAAGAGTATGGTGTTGTGGTAGGAAATCCACCGTATGGAGAACGATTAGGAGAGAAAGCAGCAGTACATCAAATGTATCGGGAAATGGGTCAGGCTTTTTCTAATTTAGATACTTGGTCCATTTATATGCTGACATCCGAAGAAGAATTTGAAACTTATTTCGGTAAAAAGGCAACAAAAAAAAGGAAGCTCTTTAACGGATTTATCCGAACAGATTATTATCAATACTGGGGTAAAAGACCGCCGCGTGAAAATCGAGAAAGGTAAAGCAGCTGCATACTAAATAATAGATAAAAAAATTGTATAGATGCCGTTCCATTCTTGTCCAAGTCGAGTAATATGTACTATCAGTATTACTAGAAATGGTAGAATGGAGGGAATCATATGTATGAATTTTTACATTTAGTTGTTATCCCGCTTATCATTGGAATGGTTGAAATCATAAAAAAAGCAGGTTTACCGGTGCGATTTTCACCAATAGTCGCTGTAGCAATTGGTTTGTTCTTCGGTATCTTCTATTTAGATACGTTAAAAGAAGGCATTATTGTTGGTCTTATGGTGGGATTATCAGCTTCCGGCCTATATAGCGGCAGTAAAAATCTCCGCAATGGACATGATTACGATAAGCCAAGTGATAAAACGTAAAGGTAGTTTGTTTTAAGAAAAGGCTATGTTAACAAATAATGTTGGTAAGCTGAATTTTTGACTCATCCGTGAGAAATGGACATTTCTCACGCCTTTCAGCTGTGCTGAAAGGTTGCGGTATGGTTAGGATGAGTCAAAAATTAACAGTGTAATAAACAAAGACTAAGAAAAAATGTATTTCATGTGAACTGTTTGTTATAATGAAACAGTTGTGAAAAAGCGTCTTTCATAGAAAGGCGCTTTCGCTATTCTAATTTGGAGGAATGACGTTGCAGAATCGGATACCTTTTGAACTATCAAAAACGGAGTCTTTTTTTGAAAAATTAGGTGAATGGATTGGGGATGTTTTTTATGATACGCTTCCCGAAGCAGGTTTTGAATTAAGAGATGAACAAATTTATATGGCATTTCAACTAGAAAAGGCATTTAAAGAAAAAAAAGTGATGTTTGCTGAAGCGGGAGTTGGAACAGGAAAAACCATTGTCTATCTTTTATATGCCATCTGCTATGCAAGGTATACAAATCAGCCTGCGATTATTGCATGTGCAGATGAAACATTAATAGAGCAGCTTGTGAAAAAAGAAGGAGATATTGCCAAAATGGAAAAGGCATTATCTTTACATATAGACGTAAGACTAGCCAAATCGAGAAATCAATACCTATGTTTGAATAAACTCGACAAACTTATCACTAGCAGCGATGAGGAAGTTTTTCATATCATCCATGACCGTCTTCCTGAATTTATACATGGAAGTCAATCCATGCAAGTCTTTGAAAAGTATGGGGATCGAAAGGATTATCCTGAATTAACAGATGAACAGTGGGCAAAAATTGGCTGGGATTCACTTGAAGACTGTTTTACTTGTGAAAACAGACATCGATGCGGGCAAACTTTACATCGGGATTGGTACAGACATTCAAAGGATTTAATTATTTGCTCACATGATTTTTACATGGAGCATATTTGGACAAAGGAGTCACGAAAACGCGAAGGACAATTACCGCTCTTGCCTGAACATTCATGTGTTGTGTTTGATGAAGGACATTTATTGGAGTTTGCGAGCCAAAAGGCATTAACATACCGGTTTAGCGAACGGGTTCTTGAAACACTTTTAACAAAGCTTATGGCGAATGATGTAAGGGAAAACACGCTTTACACCATTGAGGATCTACTTATACAAAATGAGCAATTCTTTTATGAATTGAAACAGTCCGCTTATTTTAATGAAGGATCTGATAAGCTGACCATTGAAAAAAATACTGCTGTCATTGCAAATGGAAAACAATTGCATTCACTTATAAACACTCTTGAAGAGGAGCTTGTTTTAGAAAGTGAAATGTATACAATCAATGAGTATGAATTAAAAATTGTCGAGGAATATCTTGAACAAATATCCTATTCATTATCATTATTTTTAAAAGAAATGACTGGCATTACCTGGCTTGAAGACGATGAAGGAGAAAGAACATTAGTCATCATGCCGCGGCTTGTACAGGAAATTATGAAAGAAGAAGTATTTTCGATTAGAAAACCATATATTTTCTCTTCCGCCACTCTTTCCGAAAATAAGTCATTTGACTATATTGCTCATTCATTAGGAATTGAACAATATCTTTCTTGTCAGGTTGCATCACCATTCGATTACGAAGAAAATATGATGATCAAAATGCCTGCGTTTGCCCACGATGCATTGACGGAAAAATGTTTCTATACATTTGAACAGATAAGACGAACAGGTGGACGAGCACTTGTATTATTCTCTACAACAACAGACTTAATGGCATTTAAATTGTTTTGTCAGAAGAAGAATCTGCCCTTTCCGATTTATTATGAGGGAGATGCGGAGATTAGCACACTTGTTTCGCGATTTCAAAATGAAGTAGATTCCGTGCTTTGCTCGCTGCATCTATGGGAAGGACTTGATATACCTGGACAGTCATTGGAAAATGTCATTATCTTTTCGTTGCCGTTCCCTCCAAATGATCCTGTGTTCACTGCAAAACGCAATGCTGTTTCAAATCCGTTTACTGAAGTGGATTTACCTTATATGCTGCTTCGTCTACGTCAGGGAATCGGCCGATTGATTCGAACTCACGAGGACAAAGGAATTGTTCATATCCTGATAAATAAAGAAGAGGATAAACAGGTAATTGAAGCTGTACTTTCTATTTTACCGACGAAAATATCAACTGAACAAAGAGAATTAAATAGTTAACACAACTTGTGACAGCAGGCTTACCTGTTGTCTTTTTTTGTTCAATATGATTAACTGTCTATTAATCAGAATATAATAAAATGTTGAGGATGAAAGGGAGGGATATCTATGAATCAAAAGTTTTTAGAGGAAGAAAAGAATTTTATCGAATATGTAAAAAAAATCAATGCCTATAATGAAGCACTTGGTCTAATTTATTGGGATTTACGCACAGGGGCCCCGAAACAAGGGGTACAGCAGCGTTCAGAAGTAGTCGGTGTATTGTCATCTGAAGTCTATCAGATGTCAGTATCGGAGGAAATGGCCTCATACATAACAAACTTATCTACTGAAGCAGCGCAAGCGGTCATTTCAGAAAAGACAAAAAAGATAGTACAAGAATGTAAAAAGGAATATGAACAGAAGCGCAAAATTCCGGCTGATGAGTATAAGGAATATGTCATCCTATTATCGCAGGCGGAATCAATCTGGGAAGAAGCGAGGGAAAAGGCGGATTTTCAATTATTTCAGCCTTATTTGGAGAAAATAGTTGAAACAAATAAACGATTTATTCGTTATTGGGGATATAAAAATCATCCATATAATACCCTCCTTGATTTATATGAACCGGGAATAACCGTGGATGTACTAGACCGTGTATTCGCTGAGTTAAGGGCGAAGATTGTTCCGCTTGTTCAAAAGATTGCCAGTTCTAAACATAAACCTAAAACAGAATTTTTATTTCAGCATTTTCCAAAAGAGAAACAGCGCCTCTTTAGTATCGATATTTTATCGCAAATAGGCTATAACTTTGATGCTGGAAGGCTTGATGAAACCGTGCATCCCTTTGCAACTGGTCTAAATAAAGGGGATGTTAGAATTACAACAAGATATGATGAAGCTGATTTTCGAATGGCTGTTTTTGGCACAATTCATGAGGGAGGCCATGCTCTTTATGAACAAAGTATTTCATCAGAATTAATGGGGACACCTCTTTGTACAGGAACATCAATGGGAATACATGAATCACAATCTTTGTTTTATGAAAACTTTATTGGACGCCATCTTTCATTTTGGAAAAAGAATTATTCATCCCTTCAAAAATATAGCAATGGGCAATTTGATGATGTTGATGTTCAAACTTTTTACCGGGCAATCAACGAGTCAAAGTCATCACTTATCCGCATTGAAGCTGATGAACTGACATATCCGCTGCATATTATGATTCGTTATGAAATTGAAAAAGGATTATTTAATGAAGAAATAGAAGTGAAAGATCTTCCGCAGATTTGGAATAAAAAATATGAAGAATATTTAGGAATAAGCCCTGAAAATGACGGAGAAGGAGTGCTCCAGGATGTTCATTGGGCAGGCGGGAGCTTTGGCTACTTCCCTTCCTATGCTTTGGGTTATATGTATGCTGCCCAATTTAAACAAGCAATGCTGAAGGAATTACCGCAGTTTGATCAATTATTAGAAGAGGGTAATCTATTGCCAATCAAAAATTGGCTTACTGTTAATATCCATCAATTTGGGAAGCTGAAGGAACCGCTTGAAATTTTACATGATGTCACTGGTGAAGGCTTGAATGCAAATTACTTGATTCAATACCTTTGGGAAAAATATAGTCAGGTCTATCAATTAGAGGAGCTTTAGAGTATTGCGCGGGAAAAGAACTCCGTAGTGAGTTCTTTTTTAAACTATTAAACACGAACGTTAATGTTGGAAAGTATAAAATAATTCGGTATTTGTATTGAAATATGAAAAATTGATGTTATAATGGTTACTAGTTTCATATTATTCACTCATATAATCACAGGAATATGGCCTGTAAGTTTCTACCAGACTACCGTAAATAGTCTGACTATGGGTGAGCAATGGTCGTCATAAAGTGCTAGGTTTATTTGATATTGCTTAGGATGCTTGAAGACATTGCCTCACTCATTTTTATTAGATGTGACGCAATGATTTTCAAGCTTTTTTGTGTTTTTTTTTTTGACTTTTCGGTGCTTGTAAATGATTAGGCTATTCATCATAGAGGAGGAATACAGAACAATGGAGTTATTACAGGAAAAAATTAGGCAGGAAGGGATTGTATTATCTAACACGGTCCTAAAAGTAGACTCTTTTTTGAATCATCAAATTGACCCGGTGCTCATGCTGGAGATTGGAAAGGAATTTTCACAGCGTTTTGCAGATAAAGGAATAACGAAGATTGTAACCATTGAATCATCTGGCATTGCTCCAGCAGTCATGGCAGGACTACAGATGAATGTGCCGGTAATATTTGCAAGAAAAAGAAAATCAATGACACTTATTAATGATTTATTAACAGCAAAAGTTCATTCATTTACAAAAAATGAAACAAATGAAATTTCTGTTTCAAATAAATATCTGACAGAAAATGATCAAGTTTTGATTATTGATGATTTCCTTGCTAATGGGCAGGCGGCAATCGGGTTAATTGATATCGTACAGCAGGCAAAAGCGAATATTGCGGGAATTGGAATTGTGATTGAAAAAGCATTCCAGGAAGGCGGACAGCTTCTGCGTGATAAAGGATTTGAAGTTGTATCATTAGCTAGAGTTGCTTCCTTAGAAGAAGGAAAAGTTACATTTGTTTCGGATAAAACAGCGGGGGTAATGAAATGAACCAGCATCCATTAAAGGTAGCTTCTTTAGGTATTCAACATGTATTGGCCATGTATGCTGGTGCAGTTGTTGTTCCATTAATTATTGGAGGGGCCATTGGGCTGACGGTGGAACAATTAACTTATTTGGTTTCGATTGATATCTTTATGTGCGGGATTGCAACCTTGCTTCAAGTTATGAGCAATCGCTTTTTTGGAATCGGTTTGCCGGTTGTTCTTGGATGTACATTTACGGCAGTAGCTCCTATTATTTCCATAGGAACCCAACATGGGATTTCCGCCATTTACGGAGCTATCATTGTTTCAGGTTTGTTTGTTATTGTCGTGGCTAAATCATTTGGCAGATTGGTGAAATTTTTTCCACCAGTTGTGACAGGCTGTGTTGTTACGATTATTGGTATTACGCTTATACCTGTAGCTATGAATAATGTTGCAGGCGGGCAAGGGAGTCCTGATTTTGGAGGTTTATCCCATATTGGACTTGCATTTGGAACTTTATTAGTCATCATTGCAATTAATCGTTTTTTCACTGGCTTTATTCGTTCAATTAGTATTTTAATTGGAATTATATTCGGAACGGTTGCAGCGTATTTTATGGGTCAAGTTGATTTTACACCAGTCGCGGATGCCTCTTGGTTCCATATGATTCAGCCATTTTACTTCGGTATGCCGACCTTTGAATTATCATCCATTATCACGATGATTCTGGTTGCACTGGTTGGTCTTGTGGAAGCTACAGGTGTATATTTTGCTCTAGGAGATATTTGTGATAAAGAAATAAAAGAAAACGATTTGGCAAAAGGATATCGGGCGGAAGGCATGGCAATTATTCTTGGTGGTCTATTTAACTCATTCCCGTATACAACCTTTTCGCAAAACGTCGGTCTTCTCCAGCTAACAGGTGTAAAAGAAAAAAGAGTAATTATTGTGATGAGCTTCATGCTGATGGGACTTGGTCTGCTGCCTAAAATTGGAGCGCTGACGACCGTTATCCCTGCAGCTGTTTTAGGCGGTGCTATGATTGCTATGTTTGGAATGGTTCTTGCGAATGGAATTAAAATGCTAAGTAAGGTTGATTTTTCATCCCAAGAAAACTTGTTGATTATTGCATGCTCAGTTGGACTTGGTATGGGTGTTACAGCAGTTCCTGGTTTATTTGCGCAAATGCCTGATAGTATCCGAATTCTAACTGAAAATGGAATTGTTGCAGGCAGTTTGACAGCAATTATTATGAATATCATTTTTAATGAGCTAAAGAAGAAGAAACCGGCAGCCATTACGATTAAGGAAACAAATGATTCCGGCATAGCAGTGAATAAGTAAAAGTATATGAAAATAAAAACCTCTTAACTAAAAAGAAACTTTCTAGTTAGGGGGTTTTTTATTGTAAAATATTTATAAATGTTTCTATTTTTATCTATCTGATTCTTGCTCAATCATTAATAGGATAATAATGGTTCCTGCTCCTTGGAGAGTAATGGGTAAGCGGTATGCTTTATCAAATCCGTATATTTTTGTTTGTCCAACAAGAACCGTAGGGGGAGTGATATCCATTTCAAGTCCCTGTTGTGAGATAAATGTGGATAATGTACCGGCAATCATATTCCCAAGTTCACCGGCAAAGGATTCTAACATTTCACCTTCTACCATCATGCCAAACATTCCTTCACCAATTTTGCCGAACGTTTCCTCACTTCCATCAATAATTAATCGTCCCCTGACATCACCGGTCATGCCAATAAGGACCCCAATACAATGTTGTGTATATGGCTGAGTAAATAAGGATGGTTCCTCCATTGAGAGTTCAAATGGAAGAACTTCTTTTACGGCGTTAATGGTTCCTTGTAAGATATTAGTTGCAAGCTTTGTCAATGGCATGTTTCATTCCTCCAATGTTCAATCAATTAATGATAATTTTAGCATAGTTTTTAGGGAAGAAATGCATTTTTTTATGAAAATATTACTATAATAAAGTAAAAATATAGGTCTCTTTTACGAATAGACTATAAATATGGAAATAATTGTTGAGTGATGTATATTTTAAAGTTGTTTATAATATAAGTGTAAGTGCACAACATTAAAAAAATCCTTCAAAACTTTCATTCCTCAGATTTTACCTGGGGAATTTTTTTGACTCCATTTCTCATGCATCCCTAATCTCTAACTTCGAAAAAGTATATTAGACCTATAAATGGAAAAAGTAATAGCATAACCAAAAGATAGGAGAAAATGAAATGCCAGCCATTTTATCCATTGGAGATGCTTTTCCGCCATTTGTATTACATCAAGAAGAAGTCATGCAATTTTCACAGCAGCTTTTTAATCAGTCGTTCCCAGATATTAATCGATTATTACAGGTCTTCCCTCATGGGCAGGTGGAAAAAAGGCATTTTGTGAAAAGTTTGGACTGGTATCAACAAAATCACCCATTTGTTGAGAAAAATAACGCTTTTATTGAAAGCGCCATTGATCTTGGTTCAAGGGCCATCTCAAATTGTTTACATAATCAGGAGTATTTAAAAAGACAGGTAGCATATGAGGAAATTGAGGCAATCTTCTTCATAACCAGTACAGGTATAGCAACACCAAGTATTGAAGCGCGTATTATGAATGTACTGCCATTTTCGGAAAAAACGAAAAGAATTCCAATCTGGGGTTTAGGCTGTGCTGGTGGGGCGTCTGGATTATCACGGGCATTTGAATACTGTAAAGCATACCCGAAGGCGAAAGTATTGGTTTTGGCAATCGAGCTTTGCAGCTTAACTTTTCAGCCAAATGATTTATCGAAAAGTAACCTAATCGGAACTTCATTGTTTGGAGATGGGGTCGTGTGTGTACTAGTTTCAGGAGATGAAGTGGAGGCGGAGTCCATTTGTTCACTGCAGTCAATACCTAAAATATTGGCTACTCAATCGACTACGATGCGTAACTCTCTTGATGTAATGGGCTGGGAAGTGAAAGATGATGGCTTGTATGTTGTCTTTTCAAAGGATATTCCAGTCATTGTGGAAAAATGGTTAAAGCCAATCGTGGGAGAGTTTTTACAAGAGCACCAACTTTCGATGGAGAGGATTGACCATTTTATTGCTCATCCGGGCGGAAAAAAGGTATTGGATGCTTATGTAAAAACATTAAAACTGGATCCATCTATGATTGAAATCAGCTTTGATGTGTTAAAAAACTATGGGAATGTATCGTCAGCAACAGTACTGCTGGTCTTGAAAGGCTTTTTGCAAAAAGCAATCCCAGGTGAATGGGGGCTATGTACGGCTTTAGGACCAGGTTTTAGTTCGGAATTATTGTTAGTTAGGTGGGATTAGATGTGTTCATCTTTTATCTATTTATTCTATTCATTCTTCTGCAGCGTATATATGAACTAGTGATTGCAAAACGAAATGAAGTATGGATGAAAAAAAGAGGTGCGAAAGAGTTTGGACAATCGCATTATCGTATCATCGTTTTTATACATACCATGTTTTTTATCATTTATTTATTGGAAGTGAAAATTTGGCAGACAGAATTGTCTCCGGCATGGCCTTATTTGCTTAGTTTATTTGTTCTCACGCAGCTTTTACGTATCTGGGCCATTGTATCATTAGGGAAATGCTGGAATACAAAAATTATTATACTGCCAGGAGTCCAAATTGTGGAAAAGGGACCGTACCGGTTTCTAAAACATCCTAATTATTTAGTAGTTTTCATTGAATTTATTATCATTCCTCTTATGTTTCAAGCTTATTTCACTGCATTTTTATTTACAATTTTGAATGGAGCTATTCTTGCAATCCGGATTCCAGCAGAGGAAAAGGCTTTAAACGAACTGACAGAATACCCGATTTCTGCATGGTTAAAATTTAAAACTCCAAAAAATGTAAATAAGGCCTAATCCTTTCAAAATTCTTATTGAAAAGGATTATCATTCATGATATGATTTAATTGCAAATGAGAGTTATTATCACTAAAAGGATGGTGTTCATGGATGACAGCCGTTTTTATAGCAGCTACTGTAGGTATTTATTCTTTTGTTTTAAAGCATGTACTAACTAATGTTTCAAAGCCGCATCCAATTAGAAAATAGCTTCTCTTTTTTAGAATGTTTGGGAAACGCTTTCAACCGAGCAGTAAAGAAAGGAGTTAATTATGCTTATAAGAAACTTTTGATAAAGCCGAGTATTCTCTAAACAGAAGCTCGGCTTTATTTATTTTGATTCAATGGGGCGACTGTGCAAGTGGAGATTACTTTTGCTAATCATTTCCTCACATAATTTTTGTTTTCTGAAACTTATTATAGTAAATATTAACTTCCATGATTAATATGCGTTTTTTAGTAGGAAATAGACGTGAAATCGTTTAAAATAGTTAGTATATTGAAAAAATAAGGGGTAGTCATTCATGGTCAAAATTGAAATACAAAAAAGAGATACCATGCTGTTAAGAGGACAAATAGCAGCGTTGTATGAATTGTTTCAAAAACATAAAAATGTTCAGTCGGCTGAACGTGCAAAGGACTTAGCTTTAAAGCTTGAAAAACAGGAGTACTCTATCGCTTTTTGCGGTCATTTCTCTGCGGGGAAATCAAGTATGATTAACCGGATTATGGGTGAGAACTTGCTGCCTTCCAGTCCAATTCCGACAAGTGCCAATTTGGTAAAGATTAAGTCTGGCGATGATTATGCTAAAGTATTCTTCAAAGAGGATCGTCCGCTTATTTATCCGGCACCATACGATTATGAACAGGTAAAATCGTATTGTAAGGATGGGGATCAAATTCAGTCAATTGAAATTAGTTATTCTAAAACATCCATTCCGAAAGATACCATTATTATGGATACACCAGGTATTGATTCGACTGATGATGCCCACAGGATTGCAACAGAATCAGCGCTGCATCTGGCTGATTTGGTTTTTTATGTGATGGATTATAACCATGTTCAGAGTGAATTGAATTTCCTTTTCACAAAGGAGTTGACAGAAGCTGGTAAGGAAGTCTATTTAGTGATTAACCAGATTGATAAGCATCGTGATGAAGAATTGAGTTTCTCGGCGTTTCAAGAAAGTGTAACGAATTCCTTTGCATCATGGGGTGTGAAGCCGGCAAAAATCTTTTATACTTCATTAAAGAAAGCGGATCATCCGCAAAATCAATTTCCGGCACTAAGAAAGTTTATTGAGGAAAAGGTAAGCAATCGGCTTGACGCTCTTCCTGAATCAGTTTTCCAATCGCTTACAAAATTATGTGAGGAGCATCGCTTATTTTTAACAGAAAAAGATGAGGCAGCTATTAACGAGCTTAATGAGCGTTTAGCAGAGCTTTCGGAAGAAGAGCGGACCAATCTGCCAGAAACTGTCGCAGAATTAAAAAATCAGCTGAATGATTTAACTCATTCTCTTAATCAAAAAGAAAAGCAGTTATATGATGAAATCGACAGTGTTTTAGATAATGCTTATATCATGCCTTTCCAAACTCGTGATTTAGCGGAGCAATATCTGGCTTCGAGGCAGCCTGAATTCAAAGTTGGTTTGTTTTTTGCAAAACAAAAAACGGAGCAGGAGCGATTGCTTAGACTGGACCGATTCTTTGCAGATTTCGCTGAAAAAGTAACATCGCAAATTGATTGGCATATGAAAGAATTGTTTGTAAAAAATTTGAAAGAAAATGAAATAGAGGACGAAGAACTTTTATCTGCAGTTCAAAATTTCAAGGTTGAGTTTGATAAAGATTTACTCATTTCGACGGTTAAGGAAGGTGCCCGTTTATCTGGTGATTATGTACTGACATACACACGGGACGTGACAAATGAGATAAAAAGGAAAACAAAAGAACAGTTGTCTTCCTATCGGTCTGCCTTATTGACTCGATTACAAGAAAAACAGGCTATTCAAAAAAGAAAGCTTGAGGAGAAATTATCATCTCTTACTTTCTATTACAATGCCTACAAAGAAATTGTGGAAATGGAAGAGAAGCAGCTGCTTACAAACATTCAAATAGAGCAGTTATTAACAGGGCATTTTAATCAAGATGATTATATGGGGCTTGCTAAGGACTTGGCTGTAGATGATACGGAAGAAGCAAAGGTTATCGTAACTGACAGCCTGAAGAATAAACAGGAAAAAGTTGAGAAAGAGAAAAAATCTCGTTCTGTTCGTTCGGTTGTTTCCAATCAACAAACGAATCAAACAGAACTAGAAGCACTCATTCCAAGCTTAAAGTTTGCAGCCGATCAAGTAAAGGGTGTACCAGGGTTTAAAAAATTAGCCGAAGAGCTGGGACAGAAAGCAGAAAGACTTAAGAATCAATCATTCACGGTTGCTTTATTTGGTGCCTTCAGTGCGGGAAAATCTTCATTTGCCAATGCGCTTTTAGGAGAAAGTCTATTGCCGGTTTCGCCTAATCCAACAACAGCGGCAATCAATAAAATTATGCCGGTTGACGCGGAGCATCCTCATGGAACGGTCTTGGTAAAGCTGAAAGCCTTTAAAACATTAATAGATGATGTCAATCGTTCATTGACTGCGTTTGGTTCACAAGCAGATACGCTTCAGCAGGCTGTTACTGCAGCAAAAGAAGTGATAGGCAATCATAGCAATGCAGATGCTTATGAAAAAATGCACTTAGCCTTTTTACAAGCGTTTGTACGCGGTATTGGAGCTTATCAGAATAGGTTGGGAGAAACGATTCAAACCGATTTAGCTAACTTTTCGGGGTTTGTTGCAAATGAAGAACAGTCCTGCTTAGTAGAGTGGATTGAAGTGTACTTTGAATGTGAACTAACTCGCAAAGGGATTACATTAGTCGATACACCTGGAGCGGATTCCATTAATGCTCGTCACACAGGTGTTGCCTTTGAATATATTAAAAATTCAGATGCCATTTTGTTTGTTACCTATTATAATCATGCATTCTCGAAAGCGGATCGTGAATTTTTGATTCAATTAGGTCGTGTAAAAGACACCTTTGCGCTTGATAAGATGTTTTTCATTGTGAATGCCATTGACTTAGCTCAGGATGAGGAAGAGATGAATGCTGTCCTTGATTATGTGGAAGACCAGCTCGTGACATATGGAATTAGACAGCCTCATTTGTATCCTGTTTCAAGTCTTATGTCTTTGAAAGAGAAACTAGCCGGGGTACTAACAGAAAAATCAGGTATCCGCTTATTTGAAGAACGATTCTACTCCTTTATTGAGCATGATTTAAGGGGGATTGCGATTAATTCAGCAAAAGTGGAGATGGAGCGGGTACTAGCGCAGCTGCAAAGCTTTATTCATTCGGCTGAAGAGGATCAAGATACAAAGGCCCAAAAACGAATCCAGTTGGAAGCAGAAAAAGCTCAAATAAGGGATTTGATTCAATCGCAGCAGCCGTCCTTTTTACAAAAAAGATTGGTTCAGGAAGCAGAAGAACTTGTCTTTTATATTAAGCAGCGCGTATTTTTAAGGTTTAGTGACTTTTTAAAGGAATCTTTTAATCCTGCACTTTTGAAGGATGATGGAAGAAACTTGAAAAAGGCGCTTCAAACAGCGCTCGATGCATTTTTAGAGGACTTTGGTTATGATTTTGCCCAGGAACTGCGCGCTACTACTTTACGAATTGAAGCTTTTATACGAAAGAATCTTTCGCAGTCCGAGCGCTCAATCATTTCGGCGATACAAGAGCATAATTCGGACTTGTCCTTTAGCACCTATGAGATGAACCGATTGGAAGGGATTGATTTTGAAACAGCATTCGTGTCACTTGATAATCAGCGTTTTAAAACAGCATTAGCCTATTTTAAAAATCCAAAATCATTCTTTGAAAAAAATGAGAGGAAGCTGTTAGGGGAAGAATTAGAAGCAAATCTTCAAGAACCTGCTGACGATTACTTAGCGGCAGGAAAAGAGCGTTTAAAACTTCATTATGGAGACCAGCTTGAAGCGGAGTTTCGTCTTCTGCTCACGTATTTGACGGAACAAGTTGAAGAATACTATCAAGGTGCACTTGCTTCTATATCGAATGAAATTCCAATTGGGGAACTTCGAGCAATTGAGAAAAAATTGCTGGCCAATGCCGAGAAAGTACAGTAATGGCTGCTGAAAGAACCTAATCCTTCTCGGTTTGTCACAAATGAGGTGAAAGAAATGATTGAATCTTGGTTAAAGAAAATCGAAGACGAATACAATATTGAGATTCTATTCGCCTCTGAAACCGGCAGCCGGGCATGGGGCGGGGTAACCAATCATTCCGACTATGATGTTCGTTTTATCTATAAACACCAGGATGTTAGAAGTTATTTATCATTAAAAAAGGCGCAGGAAACGATTGATATTCCTGCGCCTTATGATGCGCAAGGCTGGGATCTTTATAAAGCTTTTCATTTACTGCAAAAATCGAATCCTAGTTTGTGCGAATGGGCCTTTTCTCCTGTTCTGTATCGAGATAATCAGCAATTTTCTGATAAGCTGCGGCGACTTATTACTGACAGTTATTCACTGCTTTCTCTGTTTCATCATTACATTCATTTAATGAATCGGAATTTGAAGGATATCCGCGATAAGGCTTTTTCAGAAAAAAGACAAAAGCAATTAATCCAAGCGATGCGTGCCCTCCTGCTTGCAAAAGCGATTATTATAGAACAAAAAGTGCCGGTAAATGTTCTTTATCGTTCTTTTGCGTTCTTATTTCCTAAAGAGAATGTGTTGGTTTCTTTTTACCAACAGCTAATAAAGGCTAAGATAGACGGAAGGTTGATTTCTGCTGCTGATGTTGAAGGCGGGATTAGAATAATGGAGCAGGAAAGGCCCATATTACTTGAAGACTCATATGGTTTATCGAAGGGGAAATCAATTGAGAATGAACTAAACGAATGGATTTGGGAGCTTTTACGTTTATGAAATACGGGGTGTGGATATGAATTATGAGATTAAACTAGCAGAAACTGAAAAAGAAATAGAATATGTCTATCAAACCATGCAGAATGCATTTAGGGAATATAATAAATATGGCACCCCTTCAAGTGCTATGAATGAAAAACTATCAACATTGGTGGATTCTATTTGTGGAGGAGCTGAACAGGCTATACTGGTTTATATAAATGAAAAACCAGTTGGATCCGTTCGGTTTAAGGAAATGGATGAGGCTTCCTTGTATTTCTTTAGGTTGTCGGTTATACCTGAAGCCAGGGGAAAAGGTTTAGCTAAGAAAATGCTCCAATGGCTAGGAGAATATGCGCGTGATAACAAAAAGGATCAAATTACCTGCCGGGTTCGCCAAGATACTCCACATAATATCCGTTTCTATCATTCCAATCAGTTTGAAATAGCAAAGGAAGAAACAATTATTAATAAAGATGGAAATATTATTGATACGGTTATCATGGCAAAAGGGACGAAAGTATTTGTATAACCTCATAACAGAAAGTGTCAATCATTAGTATTTGGCACTTTTTTTCTGTTCAAAGAAAAATATGATTATCCTTATTCTGTTAATTGCTCAGGTGATTACCAACACATTCTCTCTATTTAAATGCTATAATTAGGTTTACATGTAAGTGTGATAGGGAGTGTGAAAGAATTGAATAATAATAAACCTTCGTTAATGCTTGTCGATGGTATGGCACTTTTGTTCCGGGCCTTCTTTGCCACAGCTGTAACAGGGCAATTTATGATTAACTCAAAAGGCATTCCTACGAATGCAGTTAACGGATTTGTGAAGCATTTTTTTACGGCGATATCATCCTTTAAACCAAGCCATGTTGCAGTATGCTGGGATATGGGAAGCAAGACCTTTCGCAATGAAATTTTCTCTGATTATAAAGGAAATCGATCGGAAGCACCGGTTGAGTTAATACCCCAATTTGATCTTGTCAAAGAAGTGGTGGAAGCCTTTGATGTTCCAAACATCGGAATAGAGGGATTTGAGGCTGATGACTGTATCGGGACAATTGCCACTCAGGCAAAAGATGAAGCAAATGTTTATATTCTTACCGGAGATCAGGATATATTGCAACTGATAGATGATTATATTTCGGTGATTTTATTAAAAAAAGGTTTTGGAAATTATCTGGTGCATAATAAAGATACATTTTTTGCAGAGAAAGGAATTATGCCAAAACAAATGATTGATTTAAAAGCCTTTATGGGAGATCCAAGCGATAATTATCCTGGTGTAAAGGGAATTGGTGAAAAAACAGCTTTAAAGCTTCTGCAGCAGTATGGGCATGTTGACGGTGTTGTAGCGAATTTAGATCAATTAACAAAGGCACAGAAAACGAAGATTGAGAACGATCTTGACATGCTTTATTTAAGCAAAAAGCTGGCTGAAATTAAATGTGATGTCCCAGTTAACTATGAACTTGACAAAGCAGGATTTGTTCTTGATCGGGAAAAGGTGCAGGCTAAATTTAATGAAGTGGAAATGAAAGGTCTTCATCGTTTTATTGAATTCGAAAATGAACTAGCCAATTAAGGATAATAGGAAAAAAAGACAGACGCTTTTGTCTGTCTTTTTTTTGTAGATTAACTTAAATTTTTGTGTTTGATTTTTTTGCTCTATTTTCGAGTTGGCTTTTTGGTTCTTCTGCAAATTCAGCATCCTGGCCATAGCCTTGCGGGTTTACTCCAGGTGCCTTTGTGCCTCTGTTAGAATGCTTTTTTTGACCCATGTCCTTCACCTCCATTACTATTATTTCCAACAAGAATAAATCAACTCATCATTCTTCACACTAGTAGAAGAGAGGTGAGAGTTTATGAACAAAGGGGTATATATTGCTTTATTAAGTATTGGTTTGGCTCAAGGCTTGAAAATTCCCATTCATTTTTTGAAGACACGAAAGTGGAAACCTGAATTGTTTTTTCAAACCGGAGGGATGCCCAGCTCTCATTCTGCTGGAGTTTCGTCATTGACCACATATATTGCTTTAAAAAGAGGTCTTCCAACGATTGACTTTGCGCTATCAATGATTTACGGGCTGATTGTTATGTATGATGCACAAGGAATTCGCCGCCAAACCGGTGAATTAACGTTAAAGGTAAACGATTTAGGCGAATTAATAGAAAAGGTCCAAAAGGACAAACCTGTTGAATTTGAAGAAAAAACACCGAAAAAACTGAAAGAAATGCTTGGTCATCAACCAGAAGAAGTAATTGGTGGAGCAATACTTGGTATAGTTACAGGAACAATAGGTCATTTAATGACAAAAAAATGATAGAAATTTGTCTAAAATTGAAGTATTATGGTAATGGGACTATGTTAGGGAGAGGAATGGATTATTTTGAAAACAGTAGCACAATATGTCGATTTTCTTGAAAGTAAAGGTTTTCGATTGCAAGAGGATGCAATTGGCTTCATCCACTACGGTAAACAATATACAAAAGCAACGGATGAATTGACAAATACTGCAATTGAGCTAACGCTAAAATCACAAAAGGAATTCGACGGCAGTTACTATATTTCTTTATTAGAAATGCTTGTCAAAAGTAAAATAAGTACACGCGGAGCTGCTATTCGTTTCATCAAAGAACGAAAATTAATGGCTATATAAAATATCCACTAGTCGCTTAGGGGATTAATAGCCTCTTACTTAATAACATGAAACTAAGGAAAAGACGTGCCTATTTGGCACGTCTTTTCCTTAAAAATGAATATTTATCCCACTCTTAACGGGCAGTAAGCCTCCCACCTCAAGATTCTGAGTATGCAAAAGAAGATAGGTGGGGGATTAACTGCCTGTAAAGGTCCATTCGTGGAATCACAGACTAAGAACGCCACATTTGTGGCAACGTCTGTGTGACCCACATCCTGTGGGCCTCAACTAACCATTAGTGGGGGAGGAAGAAAACCCCCACGGATGGAAGTTTCACTTTATTTACTTTGTTGAATGGCTTTTCTTGCCAGCTCATCAGCATTTTTGTTCTCGCGGCTTGGAATCCATTTTAGAAAAAACAAATCAAATTCTTGTGTGAGGGCAAGTGCTTTTTCGAGTAATGGAGCAAAGGCTTTATTTTTAACAAATTCTTTTTCTATTGCCCGATTGACAAGTTCTGAGTCCGTCCGGAATGAAACGGTTTTATAGCCTTTCTTAATGCAAATCTCCAAAGCCGCAATAAATGCATGGAATTCAGCTTCATGATTACTCATATCCGATAAAGGAATGATAAAGCGTTCAACCTGTCCGTTCACTTTAAGAAAAATACCTGCACCGCTAGGACCGGGATTTCCTGCACTGGCTCCGTCAAAATAAGCTTCTATCATAATGAACCTCCCACATGCAACATTCAGACAAAAATATTGAAAAATTCACCTTTTATGGCATTTCCTCATAGAGGAAAGTATAAACTAAATAACAATATCATGAAAGTAGCTTTATCATCATTTCATACATAACGAAGAGTGTAGGTTAGTTTCGAAAATGAATCATGACAAGGGGATGACTGATTATGAAGTACAAAATAGAATGGACATACAAATTAAAAGGAACAGAAGGAATTTATTTTACATCTGATTGGATGGATGCCGAGTTAGCCATTTTAGGTGGAGAGGATATTGAAAAATCCGGAAAGGTTCGTGAACTTACTTTTTATGACGAAATGGGGCAATCTTGGAGCTTAAAGGAAATGAAAAAGCTAACAGCTGAGATAGAAGAAGATCCACATGAAGTAATGGTTTATTTTGATGGTGGATTTAATATTAGCACCTATCAGGCAGGACTTGGAGCAGTCATTTATTTTCGACAAGGAAAAAGGAAATTTCGCTTACGGGCCAATGAGTTGATTGATGAGATGGACTCAAATAATGAAGCTGAATATGCAGCGCTATACTATGCGTTAAATTTATTAGAGGATCTGGGCGTTCACCAGGTTCCATGTGACTTTAAGGGTGATTCACAAGGCGTGCTAAAGCAGCTCGAGGGTGAGTGGCCTTGCTATGAAGAAAACTTAAATCGTTGGCTGGACCGAATTGAAGAAAAAATAAAATCTTTAGGCTTAAAGCCTCGCTATCAGCCTATTCCAAGAAGCGAAAATAAAGAAGCGGATAAGCTTGCGACACAGGCACTGGAAGGGAAAGAGATATATAGTAAAATGCAATTAATCTGATTAGGAAAATAACGAAGGGTGGTGGTTAAATGAGGAGAAAGGAAATTATTAATGAAGCCGAAGCCATTATGAACAACTACTGTAATGGCTGTTTTCTATATAAACAGAATCGAAAGGAGAAAGGGCGAAATTTTGCTCATCGTTTCTGTATTTCGACTTGTACAATTGGTGAAAAAATTCGGCAGTGCGGTGAAAAACTTACACAAAAATAATTAAAATAAAAAAGGCTGACGAATAATCGTCGGCCTCATTAATTTTTAATTATTTATTATATAATTACAGTTTTACAACGTTGGAAGCTTGAGGTCCGCGGTTTCCTTCAACGATTTCAAAAGAAACTTCTTGGCCTTCTTCTAAAGATTTAAATCCTTCACCTTGAATAGCTGTGAAGTGTACGAATACATCATCTCCGCCTTCAACTTCAATAAAACCGAAACCTTTTTCGTTATTGAACCATTTTACTTTACCATTTTGCATGTTTACATTTCCTCCTAAGCCTTTCAAGACGTGCGAACGTCTATAAAAATAAATATTATCATTTGCCCAAAATATAATGACTAAATCTAGTAATAGCGGAAATATATTCTGATAAATGATGTCTATAATATACATGAATAAACGCTTTCAGTCAAGGTTTACATGCATAATTTCGGAGATTATCGAATCAAAAATAGTACTGGTAAATTCCATTGATTTGTATCTTTCTATATGCAAATGAATAAAAAGGTTGATAGAATGATATAGAAAAATATGATTATTCCTCTTTGTATGACAAGAGCGGCATAACTGCACCATTCTTCAGAATGTACGATTTCCTTCCTTTTCCTCATTTAAATAAATCTTAGCCTTTACGAATGTGTGATTTAATGTAAAAATAAAATTTGCTCGCCTATACATTTATGGCTTTACAAAGGAGCATGCCAATATGAAGTTAATTATTGCTGAGAAACCAGATCAAGGATCTACCTTGGCTTCTGTTTTTAAACATAAAAAACAAAATGGATTTATTGAAATATTTCCAAATGATATCTTTCAAAAAGGTGCTTATGTTACATGGGCAATTGGGCATTTATGCCAATTAGTGAATCCTGAAAAATATGAACAGGATTGGAAAAAATGGTCACTTTCAACACTACCGATGATACCTGAGCAATTTCAATATGAGATAACAAAGGATAAGATAAAGCAGTTCAATATTATAAAAAGTCTCGTAACTAATCCGAAAGTAACAGAAGTTATCCATGCAGGTGATGCGGGGCGTGAAGGTGAACTCATAGTCAGAAATATTCTACGGTTAACAAAAGCGCATTTGCCAATGAAAAGACTATGGATTTCCTCCCTTACGCCAAAAGCAATTAAAGAAGGTTTTCAGTCTTTATTATCCGAGTCAGATACAAGAAATTTATATTATGAAGCTTATACGAGAGCCTGCGCTGATTGGGTAGTAGGAATGAACGCATCTAGATTATATAGTCTCCTTTTGCAGCAAAGAGGATTTTCCGATGTATTTTCAGTTGGAAGAGTACAAACGCCGACTTTAGCTCTTATTGTTAAACGTGAACGAGAAATTGAAGAGTTTGTTTCTGAACCGTTTTGGGAAGTGCTGGCCGACTTTAAACTGGATGGAAAGAAATATAAAGGCAAATGGGAACAAGATGGTGAATCAAGAATTAAGACACAGGAAATGGCTGAAAAGATTGCTCGTTTTTGTGAACAGAAACCGGCGGAAGTCACCGATGTTCAGGCGGAAAGAAAAGATTACCTGCCTCCATTGCTGTACAATTTATCTGCCCTTCAGGCTGATGCTAATCGTTTATATAAATTTCCTCCGAAAAAAACACTGGATACATTACAAAAGCTGTATCAAAAAGGTTTTGTATCGTATCCTCGTTCAGATTCCCGTTATGTTACAGAGGGAGAAGCTGAAATGTTCCCAGAAATATTGAAAAAAATAGCAAACATACCTCAATATGCAGATTTTTTTCCGCTGCCGAATGAGTCTATTCTCACAAATAAACGTTATGTTAATGAAAAAAAGGTAACCGATCACTATGCCATTATTCCAACGGAACAAGTTCCAACTATTACATCATTAAGTTCGGATGAACAAAAGCTGTATGATATGGTTGTGAAAAGTCTAATTGCTGCCCATTATGAAAAATCCATTACGGAATATACGACTGTTACAACACTTGTCGATGGAAGAGCCGTGTTCCTTTCAAAAGGCAAGGTTCAACTTCAGGAGGGATGGAGAAAGGTTCTTCCGTCTAATGAAAAGGAGAAAGATCCGGTACTTCCTGTATTAGAAAAGGGAGAAAAAGGTACAGTGGCTAAAGTAACTGTGAAGGAAAGCAAAACACAGCCGCCAAAGCGCTATACAGAAGGCCAGTTAATTACATTAATGAAAACAGCCGGAAAACATATGGAAGATAAAGAGCTTGAAAAAGTATTAATGAAAACGGAAGGGCTGGGAACAGAAGCAACGCGGGCCGGAATCATTACAATGCTGAAGGACCGTAAATATATAGAGATAAGGAAAAATCTTGTCTATGCAACGGCAAAAGCAAAAATACTAATCTCTGCTGTTGGAGATGAAATATTAGCGTCCCCGTCCATGACGGCTAAATGGGAACAAAGGCTGAAGGAAATTTCAGAGGGCGCTGCTTCGCCAAAGCAGTTTATGGAACAAACGAATAAGATGATTGCCCATTTGATTTCGAGTACTGTTCAGGGATCAAGTGAGTGGAGTTTTGATGAGGAAACAACCGACTCTTTTGTACCAAGACAGTTTAAAAAGTCTGCTCCGACTAAACTGGGTACTTGTAAGCTGTGCGGTGGAACGGTTATCGATAAAGGAAGTTTCTATGGCTGTTCCAACTATCAAAAAACAGGCTGCCAGTTCACGATTTCTAAAAAAATAAAAGGGAAATCTATCACGCAAAAGCAAGTGAAGAAGTTGCTTCTTGAAGGAACAACTGAGGTAATTGAAGGATTTAAGGGAAAGGAAAAAGAGTTCGCTGCTCAAATTAAGTGGGATGACCAAGGGAAGAAAATTCAATTTATTTTTTCTTGATAAGAAATAAAAATTAGATGGAAGGCCCGCATAATGGTGCGGGCCTTCAAACATTTCTTTTTATTAATCGGTGCCTTTGCTTACATCGATCGTTGGATGCATAAAAGGACTTGCCTGAGGAGGTTTTAGGTTTTCGAGTATCTCCTTATTTTCAGCTGTATTCCAGCCGATATCATTTGTTGGATGCACCCACTCACTCCCGGCCATTATGGCAGGATCTGTATCTTCGCTCCAATTCTCTAAAGGGGAATTTTTTGAACTATATTTACTATCACCAATCGTCACGCCAAAGGAATTAACAAATGGAGGCTGCATCTCTATTCCTGTATTTTTAAAACTTGGAGCGCTTATTTGATGTGGAAGTGTATTATCAATATCGATTCGTTTTTTTTTGCTCAATCGTATCACCCTTTTTTCCTTATTTTCGTTTTTAATTATTCTTTTATGTACTGAAAAAAAAGGAAGTGCTCGTTTTGCATGAAATCTGCAAAGAAGTAGAAAATATGGTTGTCGTTACGTAATGGACTAGAATCCGACAAACCATGGGAGGAAATAAAAAATGGCAAAACGAAAAGCGGAATTTGATGCAGCTGTTAAACACAGCAAAACACCGAGAAAAAATCGTCAAGAAACCGAGTTTTCTGCTGAGTTTAGTCATGGTGAAAATCCGATGAAAGGGGCCAACCGCAATTCAAAACAAGGCCGAGAGGGAAGAGCGTAGCCATGCCATTAAAATATACGACTCCAACTAAAAAAACAACGAGAAATCAACAGGAAAAGACAGTATCAAGTGTGGAATTTGGAATGGAGTTTGGTGACATGAATGCAAGTAAGCAGTATGAATTTCCATTCATTACGAATAAAGGGCAGGAAAAGGAAAAAAGATGACTAATAAAGAGGGTGGGGGTGAATAGACGTACCCCCACCCTCTTATTAGTCTAATTTGATAATGGAGCAGAACGATAGTCCATTGAAATTAGGGTTGGTATATTATTTTTTGGGTTGAAATAAACAAATAGCATATGAGGTTCTCGCTTAATTGTTCCGTGCTGGATGTAATGGTCGATATTAAATGAGATAGGCTCTAATATGGTATGCTTGAACAAGTCCTTTTCGTCTAGTTCGAGCTCTAAAAGTCGGGTTGGATGTTCAATTAGTGCCTGATAAAACTCCGATCTTTCGTTTTTTGTAAGTGTTGGTTCCCACCAAGGTTTTCGAGGTTTATATTTATGCTTGGCTAAATAATCATATTTCATCAAATCATTTACAATTTCTTTATCCTTTATCGAGTAACATTGGAGAAATTCATCAAGCCGTTTAAATAAATCCTCTAATTGATGTCCAATCTTTGACCAGCCCTGTGACTCCCAATAACTTCCAAACTCTTGGAAAAAGTCAAACGGAGATGGGAAAACAGTCCCGACAAGATATTCAATTGTATAGTCCATGCGATGATCATTCCAGTATTTCTCCAGTACATCTTCTACTTGTTTAATACGGATAATATCATCGAAGGGAAGAACTCGATTACCAAGAATCTCATAAGGTGACTGATCGCTATAAATATATTGGTGTTCATTTGCACGAATCCTTAAACCTGTACCACGAAGCATTTTTAAAAATCCTAGTTGCAATTCTTCTGGGCGAAAGGCAAACACATCATTAAATGTTTTTCTAAATGAATGATAATCTTCTTCAGGCAAGCCGGCAATTAAATCAAGATGCTGATCAATTTTTCCTCCTTCCTTTACAAGAGTAACGGTTCTTGCAAGCTTATCAAAATTTTGTTTCCGTTGTACAAGTTCATTTGTATACTCATTTGTTGACTGGACACCTATTTCAAATCGGAACAGGCCGGGAGGTGCTTCTTTATTTAAAAACTCAATAACTTCCGGGCGCATAATATCTGCAGTAATTTCAAATTGAAAAACGGTTCCAGGTAAATGTTCATCAATTAAAAAGCGGAACATATCCATTGCATAACTTCTGCTTATATTGAAGGTACGGTCAACAAATTTTAATGTTTTCGCACCATTCTTCATTAAATAACGAATATCTTCTTTAATTTTGTCGCGATCAAAATAACGGACGCCTACTTCAATGGAAGATAAGCAGAATTGGCAGCTGAATGGACAGCCGCGGCTTGTTTCAATATAGGTCACACGTTTACTGAGGTGAGGGATATCTTCAGCAAATCGATAAGGTGAAGGAAGTTCACGTAAATCAATTTTATGAAGCGGATGGTTAATACGTATTTGTTCCTGCATACGGTAAGCAATACCTGGGACAGTTTCAAATCGTTTTGTGTCCTTTAATTCACCTAGTAGAGTCTTAAAGGTTTCTTCTCCTTCACCAATAATAATGAAATCAAAATCAGGAACCTTTTCCATCCATTCCTGAACATCATATGAAACTTCTGGTCCACCGACCATTATGATGATGGAAGGGTTAATTTTCTTAATCATCTTGATAACTTTAATGCTCTCTTCAATATTCCAAATATAGCAGCTGAATCCAATAACATCAGGCTTTTTACGAATAAGGTCTGTTACAATATTCATAACAGGGTCTTTTATTGTATATTCGGCTAATTCTACATCATATTCAGGCTGTGCATAGGCTTTTAAATAACGAATGGCTAAATTCGTGTGGATATACTTTGCATTCAATGTAGCACAAATAATTTTCATTCCAAGTAAACTCCTTCGATAAATCTTTGTAGAACTATTTTATCTAAAAATCAGATAACGACAAAATTTTGCTAATCATACATAGTCCACTTTACCACAAAAAGCTCATCCGAAAAAATCGGAGGAGCCCTTTATGATTTTCTTTTTAATGGTGATTTAAGAGTTTATTTTTATAAAACTGCATAATCCACCAACATTTTAACAGCATTTCTTTTGTTTTGGATACTTTTAATTCAATAAGCGGCTGGGCAAAAGATGTAATCGTTTTACTTGAAAGAATTAACGTTAATAACAATGAAATGCCCGCTAACAGTAGAAAGCTTTCCACATCTGAGAAGTAATCTTTAACATCGCTCACACGGAACAATCGGATAAAGAACCCGTGTAATAAATACACATAAAGTGAGTTTCTTCCAAGGTTGGTGAAAAAGTATCGTTTAGTAGGCACAAGGGCAAAGAAACTTGCCATCATGATGATACTTAATATATATACAGCTAGACGGATAAACATCGCAGTAATGGAGTCGACACCCATTTCCGCATATGGTTTTGATCCTAATAACCATTCATACTCCAAGTCAGGGAAAAGGTAAAAACCAGCGAAGACAATTAGAAAAACGGTGCACGCCGATATTTTGAATTTGCCATGTAACAGCTTGTAAAAGTGTTCTCTTTTTAAATAGTAGCCAAGCAAGAATAATGGAAAAAACACAAAAGTCCTTGACAAGCTTAAAAAATTTGAAATAGAATCGGCAAATCCAATGACTAGGGCAATCATTAATGTGATGGTTAAAGAATACTTCCATTGGAACCGGGCAAAGACATATAACATGATATTCCAGAAAAATAAACTAATTAAAAACCAGAGTGACCAATGCGGATCAAGCGGATTAATGGATAACTCAGGTTTTTGATAGAGAAAATAGTAAAATAATGAATAAATAGTCTGAAAAACAAGATAAGGAAGGATTAGTTTTTTAGCTATTTTTAATACATAACCTTTTTTTCCAAATCCTTTTGCGAAAAATCCAGAAACTAAGATAAAAGCTGGCATATGGAAAGTATAAATCACTTTATATAATGAATAAATGACTTCATTTTCTTCAATAAATGATCGAAGTAAATGACCAAATACGACAAAGACAATTAATATGAACTTGGCATTGTCAAAATAATATTCACGCTGTTTCATAAGGTTTACGTATCCCCCAATTGTAACTCAAACTCATTTTGCAACTATCATACATCATAGCCCAAAATACAAAAATATAGTATCCCCTTTAAGTAGAAAAGGCTAAACAAATTTTCTCATATAGCTGAGAAAAAAACTATAAAAACAGCCATTTGTTACATACTTATAAACTCCTCCAATGACTGTCATATGATTATCATTTCTATGAAATATAATCATGAAATTGTAGTACTCTCTCCAGCCATTAAATATTCTACAAAAGTGAAATTAGTTACAGTATTATTTTTGAAGCGTGATTGATATAGGTCACAGCTAAAGACAAAATTTTTTCTTAAAATGAACATGGCAGTTAAGATCATCTGTTATCTTTTGAAAATAGCTTTCTAGTGAAACATATGAAACACCGTTTTTATATGTCTTGCGTAAGACAGAGTGGATTCTTTCAATTATCTGCTTTGCGATTTTGTAATGGGAGGGGAACAGTAATGTCTATTTTACCAAAAAAGAATGATTTAGGATTTTTTGAAATTCGCTTGGAATCAATTGGGGGATTGGGTGCGAATTTGGCGGGGAAAATGCTTGCTGAAGCTGGAGTTCTCGGCCTTGGTTTAAACGGTTCTAACTTCGCTTCCTATGGTTCGGAGAAAAAAGGATCACCGGTTAAGAGCTTTATTCGTTATTGTGATGCTGATATTGAAATCCGAGACCACAGTCCAATTGAAGAGCCGCATGTTGTTGGTGTTTTCCACGAAGCTCTTTATAAAACGGTTGATGTTGTAAGTGGCTTGACACCTGATGGAATCGTTCTAGTAAACACAACAAGAGAATTTGATGATGTAAAAAAAGATTTGAGATTAGAATACGGAACATTAGCGTTAGTCGATGCTCTTGGAATTGCGGTAGAGGAAAAAACAAAAGTGAACACCGCTATGCTAGGGGCTTTATTTAAAATCTGTGATTTTTTAAATCCGGATGATATGAGGAATGTTATTCGCAGAACATTCGAAAAGAAATATCCACATTTAGTAGAACCTAATATTCGTACATTTAATCGAGGTTACAATGAAGTAAGATTTAAAACGATTGAATCACCAAAGGATGCTGTAAGCAAAAGCTTTACTCGTCCATCACCGCTTCTTGGTTATCATACACAGGCAATCGGCGGTGTAATTACTGCTCAGGGTAACAGCGTTTTGAAGGATTTAAGCGGGTCAAGACAGGGCTTTTTACCTCAATATAATCGCGATGAATGTATTCATTGTGCTCAATGTGATACGGTTTGTCCTGATTTTTGTTTTGTGTGGGAAGCTGGAGAAGACAAGCGCGGGCGTAAACAAATGTTCCTTAAGGGGATTGATTATCAGTATTGCAAAGGCTGTTTGAAATGTGTAGAAGCTTGCCCGACAACTGCATTGAAAGATATTCGTGAAACAATCGGTTATGCAGAAGAGAATCGTGTAAAGCATAACTTTCCATATATTACTGGAGGGGTAATGTGATGGCAATTAAAGAGGAAGAATTAAAAGTGAATCAACAGGCTGAACAAACAACTACATTTGAATCAGGAAATGAAATGGCAGCAATGGCAGCTGCCCAAATCAATTATCATATTATGGGTTACTTTCCAATCACACCTTCGACAGAAGTAGCCCAGTATTTGGATCAAATGAAGGCAAGAGGAGAGCATGACATCCAATTGATTGCAGCAGATGGTGAGCATGGTTCAGCTGGAATCTGTTATGGGGCTGCTGTTACAGGAGCACGTGTGTTTAATGCCACAAGTGCAAATGGATTTTTGTACATGCTTGAACAACTGCCTGTCCAAGCTGGGACAAGATTTCCAATGGTATTGAATCTCGTAACAAGAGCAGTCAGCGGTCCGCTTGATATTCGCGGTGATCATTCTGACTTATACTTTGGATTAAATTCCGGCTGGGTTATTTTAACAGCCAGAACACCTCAGGCTGTATATGATATGAATATTATGGCATTAAAAATTGCTGAGCACTCAAAAGTACGTCTGCCGGTCATCGTTGCTTATGACGGCTTCTGGACATCACACCAAAAGCGTAAAGTGAATTATTTTACAGATCGAAAAGTAGTACAGGATTTTGTTGGTGAGTGTCCTATGAATTACAATTTTGCCCGTAATCCGAAGAAACCAGTTACCATCGGTGCACATATGGATGGTAAGGATTTGATGAATAATCATTTTCAACAATCAGAGGCGCTGTATGCAGCGGGTGAAGTATTCAAGGAAGTAGCTGCCGAGTATGCAAAATTGTCTGGAAGAGAGTATCCAGTTCTTGATTTATATAAGATGGAAGATGCTGAAGTTGCATTATTCTTATTAAACTCTGCCGCAGAATCAGCAAAAGACGTTGTTGATAAGCTGCGTGCTAAAGGGATAAAGGCTGGTGTTATTAGTCCCAATATTCTTCGTCCATTCCCGGAAAAAGAAATTCGTGCAGCCTTAAAAAATGTAAAAGGACTATTGATTGGTGAACGTGCTGACTCATACGGTGCAAATGGAGCTAATTTGACACATGAAATTAAGTCAGCCCTTCAATCAGATTGTGAAAACAATACCATTGTTTTGAGCAGAATTTTTGGTCTTGGCGGAACTGATTTCTATGCTGATGATGCTGAAAAGTTCTTTGAAATAGCAATGGATGCCGTTGAAAAAGGATATGCTGAAAAACCATTTGATTATTTTGGTGTTGTCCCAGGTGACCCGAAAAAAGTGTTAAAGCCTGTGATTGAGCCTCAGCATGGTGATGTGTTTAATTCTGGATTGATTGAGGTGACACAGGATTCGGAAACACAAAAATTAAAGGTGAAAATTCCTCCGCTTCGTGCTTTAACAGAGAAGCCGAAACGTCTTGGTTCTGGCCATGGAGCATGTCCTGGATGCGGTATTTTCGGCGGTTTGGAATTATTTTTTAAAGGAATTGAAGGAGACGTTGTCGTACTTTATCAAACAGGCTGTGCTTATGTGACCACAACTGCCTATCCTTATACATCGCATAAACAGACCATGATCCATAATCTTTTCCAGAATGGAGCTGCCACACTTTCCGGAACGGTAGATGCATTTTTAGAGATGAAGCGCAGAGGAGAAATTGAAATATCTGAGGATGCTACATTTGTGATGATTACCGGCGATGGGGGGATGGATATTGGAATGGGTTCTGCTATTGGAACAGCCCTTCGCGGTCATCATTTAATCATGCTCGAGTATGATAACGAAGGATATATGAATACTGGGTCGCAAATGTCCTATTCAACTCCATTAGGTCATATGACAAGTACAACAAATGTCGGACGAGCACAAAAGGGTAAAAAGTTCCACCATAAGGATACAGCGCAAATCATGGCAGCAACCAATATTCCGTATGTATTTACAGGAACAGAAGCATTCCCGCAGGATCTTGTGAAAAAAGCAGCAAAGGCACAATGGTATGCCAAAAATGTTGGTACGGTTTATGGGAAAATTCTTATCGCATGTCCATTGAATTGGAAGTCAAACGATCGTGATGGTGAAAAAATCGTTGGAGCAGCGGTAAATTCATGCTTTTTCCCTCTTTATGAAGTGGAACAGGGTGAAACAACGATTACGTATAACCCGGAAGCAAAAAAGAAGCGCATACCTGTGTCAGAATGGCTAGAGTTTATGGGTAAGACAAAGCATATATTAAAAGAAGAAAACAAACAATTACTGTTAGACTTTGAAGCAGAAATTGAAAGAAGATGGCAGATACTCAAGGCAAAGCATGAAAATCCGCTATTATAATGCCGTAAAATAAGAAAAAGGCGAGATTTTGATGTACCTGAACATCTAATCTCGCCTTTTTTTCTTGATGAAAACGTAGTAGAGGAGATTTCCTTTTGGTTATGGGGTAACTGTTAATTTTGGCAATAGCAGCATATATTTTACGTTCCTTTTTAGTTCACCTCTTTGCCGACGGTTTTTGCGAAAAGAAGATTGATATTGAAAAATTAGCTGATCTAATTCTTGGCTGCATTTTATTGTATCATTATTAGTTAGACCTTTTTCTTGAGCTAAACTTATCATCTTTTCTCGTTTTTTTTGAATTTCAGCTAATATGGTCTTTTTCTTGTCTTGCAACGAACTTCCTCCTGCCCCAACAATTTCTCTTTTATATTCTTGTAGTACTGCTCTTGTTGAATTATTGCAATAATTTTCAATATTGTAAATAGAATCGCAATATTAGACATTTTTTTTAGAAGGAAAAAGTTTCGACAGGAACATACGAAATTTTTTGAAGTACCATTTACCGTAGTGATACTCATCACTACGACGGTTAATAATATCCATTATATTTAAAGATAATTACTAGTACTGAAAGGGGATTACATCATGGAAGGTTGCATGAGTTCATTAATGGGAAATGAAACGGTTGAGTTTAGTAAAGGTTTTGAAAAATTATTTGAGGAGCACGGGGGTCTTAGACAGCAATTAGGGGATTTGCTGCAGATGGTTCAATTACTGGATCAACAAGAGGAGAGAGCAGGGTTGTTTACAGATTTAAGAAAAAAGGTTAGTGCTTTTTTTGAAGAGCTTGAGGCACATTCACAAAAAGAAGAGTCTATTCTTTTTCCAATGTTAGAAACGTATATTGGAAAAAGCGGAGGACCTATTGCTGTAATGGAATATGAGCATGAAGAGGCAAAGCGTCTGATTCAATCTTTTTTAACACAATCGGATAAAGAGGCAACAGACGAGGAAATGATAACGCATTCCATACTAGTTAGGGAGGCTCATTCACTGTTAGTTTCCCATTTTATGAAAGAAGAAAATGTGTTATTCCCAATGGGAGAAAGATTTTTCAGTGAAAGTGAAAAAGAAGAATTATCTGTGAAAGTAGCGGGTTAACCCTTCCTATTCTAATAAATGAAAACAGCCAAAGAGGAAGTCTGCTGCTCTCTTCGGCTGTTTTTATATTATATCTTGATTTGTTTAGGAGCTTTTGCAACCTACACAGACCACATTGACATAGAATAAACAATTTTTTATAATTAAAATTTAAAGAGTTGGAATATATGATGTGTATTCTTCTTTTATTATCATTATATTTAAAGGATTGGTTACGCTATGGGGAATGAAAATGATCAATCATTAAAATTATTTATTGTTCTTTCGCGTGCCTATCGGGCAGTAAATGAACATGTAAATAAACGAATTCAATTGTATGGGTTAAATCCAACTGAATTTGCTGTATTAGAATTACTGTACCATAAGGGAGATCAGCCCTTGCAGCAAATCGGCGGGAAAATTTTACTGGCAAGTGGAAGCATGACATATGTAATTGATAAGTTAGAGAAAAAAGAATATCTTATTCGGGTTGCCTGTGCTGAGGATCGAAGGGTTACATTTGCACGGATAACTGAAAAAGGGAAAAAATTAATTGAACAAGTTTTTCCGTCACATCGAAATGAAATTGAACGAATTATGTCTGTACTTTCCAGTGAAGAGCAGCAAACAGCTATCAATTTAATAAAGAAAATTGGGCTGTCTCTAAGAGAATATTGATGGAACATTCTTTTCCATCATTAAATGTTAGGATGCATGAACAAGAAAGGAGTCACTAATTGTGACTCCTTTTTTGTATTTGATTATTTTTCTTGAATGATAATCTCTTCCTCAAGAAGAGAAGCCTCTAAGTCAACATTAGATTGACCGTTTTCTAAAATATAGTCTGCTATTTTATCTTCTAATTTTTCCTGAATGACTCTTCTTAAAGGACGGGCACCAAAGGTCTTATGATAGCCAAGTTCAACTAGTTTTTCTTTTACAGCGTTTGTGACTGTTAGAGTAAATTGCTGTTCCTTTAAGTTTTCATTTAAATCTTTGAGCATTAGGTCAATAATTTGCAGAAGATGTGTTTTCTCTAATGATTTGAATTCAATAATACTATCGAAACGATTTAAAAATTCTGGTTTAAAGTAGTTACCAAGAGATTGCAGAATATTCGACTCTTTAATTGCATTATTTTTCTCAAAACCGACTTCGATTTTTCTGTCGCCTACTCCGGCATTACTTGTCATAATAATGACAGCTTCTTTAAAGCTTACCATTCTGCCTTGGCTGTCTGTTAAACGTCCGTCTTCAAGTATCTGCAGGAACAGGTGAAGTACATCCGGATGAGCTTTTTCAATTTCATCAAGCAGAATAATAGAATAAGGATTGCGGCGGACTTTTTCAGTCAACTGTCCTGCTTCTTCATGTCCAACATAGCCTGGAGGGGACCCGATAATTTTTGCCACACTATGTTTTTCCATATACTCACTCATATCGAGCCTAATCATAGCATCCTTTGTGCCGAATAATTCTTCCGCTAATGTTTTGGACAGCTCCGTTTTTCCGACACCAGTAGGTCCGACGAATAGGAACGATCCGATTGGACGGTTTTTTGATTTTAAACCAGCTCGGCTCCGTCTAATGGCTTTAGACACTTTCTCGACAGCTTCCTCTTGTCCGATGACTTTTGCGGCTAGGTTCTTTTGTAATTCTTTCATTCTTACTTGTTCATCAGCTTGTAATTTTCCAACAGGGATTCCTGTTTTCTTTTCAATAATCTCTTGGATATGATGAACATCAACAATTGGTCGTTCCTGTTCATTAGATGTGTTCAGCATTTTTTCCAGTTGTTTTTCTTCTTCTCGCAGCTTAGCTGCCCTTTCGTACTCTTCTGCTTTTAAGACCGCTTCTTTTTCATGTGCTATTTCCTTTAAGCGTGTTTCAATCTCCTCGAGAGAAGTGTAGCTTGAAGACAGGTTGATTTTTGAACCGGCTTCATCAAGAAGATCAATTGCTTTATCAGGAAGGAATCGATCCTGAATATAGCGGTGTGACAAATTGACACATGCCTTCAATGCGTCTTCTGTATATGTGACATTATGGAAGGCTTCATATTTTGGCTGCAGCCCTTTTAAAATTTCTATGGCTGCATCAACTGTTGGTTGGGATACTTGAACCGGCTGGAATCGGCGTTCAAGGGCAGCATCTTTTTCAATTTGACGGTATTCCTTTAAGGTGGTTGCACCGACCACCTGCAGTTCTCCGCGGGCAAGTGCGGGTTTTAAAATATTTCCTGCATCCATTGAACCTTCTGCAGAGCCGGCCCCAACAAGCAAGTGAATTTCATCTATAAATAGAATAATATTCTTTCGTTTTTGTAAATCACTGATTAATTGCTTCATACGTTCTTCAAATTGACCGCGTATACCTGTATTGGCTACTAGTGAAGCAACATCTAATAAATAGACTTGTTTATTTTTTAATTTTGCAGGTACAGAGCCTTCTTCAATTTTTAATGCAAGTCCTTCAGCAATAGCTGTTTTCCCTACTCCTGGCTCTCCAATTAATACTGGATTGTTTTTATTTCTACGGTTTAGAATCTCAATTACTCGAGCAATTTCTTCATCCCGGCCAATAACAGGGTCGATTAACCCTGCTTTTGCCATTTGATTTAAATTACGTCCAAATTGATCTAGGAATCCCTTTGTTGAATGATTTTCGAAGTGGGCGTAATTGTTTGGAGATGGCTGCTTGTTTATGTTAGAAAACAAATCTTCTATTGGAAGTTCGTTAAATCCTTTAAATCCACTGAATGGGCCAGGATTCGTAAGTTTAGTTTGTCTATGGGCATTATAGCAAGTCTGGCAGAGATGCATCTGCTTTTCCTTTCCATTCAATACAAGTCTCATACTAATATTTGCGGTGCGTTGCTCACAATTTTGACAAAGCATAAACATTCTCCTTTCAATTTGACTTTGACTATATTTGACCTTTTGTAATTTGATTATATCCTGACCTTTTTTGACTTTCAAGAGGTTTATGAAAAAAATGCTGATTTTTGTCTTTCCAACATAAGGAATAGTCGAAAGTGCACACAATCTAGCTTAAGGGAGATTGTGTTTTTTAAAAGCTCGTCATAGTTTGTCCTTTCCATCATATAGTGAAGGAAGGGAGGGAGTCATTTGAAAACAAATTGGGGAGCTGCTGTCCAAATTGCTGCTGTTTATGTTGGGACAGTGGTAGGAGCCGGCTTTGCAACGGGAAGAGAGATTGTAGAGTTTTTCTCCAGATTTGGTTTTATAGGCTTAATAGGAATGTTGATGTCAGGTTATATCCTTATTTTTTTAGGTTCTAAGTTAATGGTGATTTCAGCTCGAATTAACGCGGTGTCCTATGAAGAATTTAATGAATATTTATTTGGAAAAACATTAGCAAAAGTCATTAATTTATTGTTATTACTTATGCTTCTTGGAGTATGTGCCGTCATGCTCTCTGGTGCTGGTGCTGTATTTGAAGAACAGTTAGGGCTATCGAGAGTATATGGTGTTATAATTACGATTATCCTTTCAATCATAGTCATGATAGTAGGAATTAAAGGTTTGTTTGCTGTTAATACGTTTGTCGTTCCTTTAATGATATTATTTAGTATGATTTTAATGGTATTTTCACTACGCATACCTAATTTTATGGAGCAATTATTATATATTCCTTATGTAAAGGATGGCTGGTCAGCGGTAGCTTCCCCATTTTTATATACAGCATTGAATCTCTCTCTTGCCCAAGCGGTTCTTGTACCAGTTGCGGCAGAAGTCAAAGATGAACGGACTATTAAATGGGGAGGAATACTGGGCGGTGCTGCGTTAACGGCTATCCTTATCGCTGGTCACTTCACATTAATCATGCTGCCAAACTTTGCTTCATATGAGATTCCGATGGCTATTATTATGAAAAATTTAATACCTAGTTTACACTGGATCTTTGTTCTCATTATATATGGAGAAATTTTTACATCTGTCATTGGAAATGTTTTCGGTTTGGAAAAACAATTGAAACAATATTTGCCATTTCCGAAAATGGTCATTGTGGCGGGGATTTTTATTATTTCGTATTTATTAAGCCTCATTGAATATAGCCGGCTTCTATCTTATTTATATCCTTTGTTTGGATATGTCAGTTTATTGTTTATTATTTTATTGTGGATGAAACCTGAAAATGATTGTAAAAAAGAATGAGGGTGTCTAGACAGACACCCTCATAGATTTGAGGAAGTTCATATATAGTTACACGTATCTTTTTATTAACGGAATGGAAAAAGGATGAAAATGAAAACGTCAAAGGTTAAATGAGAAATGACAACTAAAGGAAGACTTTTTTTCCACGCATAAAGAGCACCCCAAAATACTCCTGCAAAAAGTGCAGCCAAAGCATGAATAAAATAGCCTGAATAGATTTGGATAGAAGCGTAAAATACGGAAGCTAACAGGATGCTGTATTTTATATTCATTAATTTAGTTAGTCTTTTTTGTATAAAGCCGCGCCAAAAAAGCTCTTCTCCAGGCACAATAAAGAGTAAAAGAACAATATAGTGCCAAATTTGCTTCGGAGCGAAGCTTGTATATAGTCTTGAAATTTCTTTATTAAAGGGTAAGTGAAAAAAATGAATAAAGAAATTACCTGTCCAAAACAGTGCAAATAAAATGATACCAGAGCAAACTCCATAAATACTGTACAATAAAAAAGATACTTGATGATCCGATTTTTCATACAGGATAGAATAACTCATTAAAATTAACATAGTTGCTGTGAACATATACCAGAATATTGCTTTGTCTTGAAATGTTATATACATAAAAAAGTGGGCGATGATTAGACCGAAAACGATGCGGTAATCGATAGTAAATTTTCTCACTATAAAGCTCCTTTCATATAGACAACCATTATTTTACCAAAAATAATGGTTGGTTGGTAGAAAAGGGTTAAATGAGTTTCTCGTGCAATCTAAAAAACAAGCTGTTCGTTAAGCATTGGATAAAAAATTCGGAAATGTAAAAGATAAAAGTGACAACAGCAAATTTTCGCGTTGTTGAAATACGAAAAAAGGGGTGTTTGAAATGACAAGGGCTAAAAGGGAGAAAGAAAGAGCATGGGCAGTACGTAAGCAGGACCAACAGCCGCATGGGAAAGTTAAATCATTTAAGGAATTGGCAAATGAGGGGAAAGAATCATAATTGATTCTACTATGAACATGCACTTAAGGAACAAAATGGTATGTTCCTCTATTAAGATAGATAATTTTGTCAAATCCTCCAGCTATAAAATGGAACTCGTAGCTGGAGGATTAAGTAAAGCAATTAGACAGAATAAATGAAAACATTTTCATTTTATCAAAGGAAAAATTGCATCATTAGCCGATGGATTCTTTAATGATTTTATAATTTTTATGATTTACGACTGTTCTTGCATCCAATTCTAAGTTGCGAAAGTTACTCATATACGTTAAGTCAACAATTACTGAATTTTCATTTACCTTTTCAACAATCCCCTGTAATCCTTCTCTGAATTCGATGATATTGCCAACCTCTGCTATTTTCAAAATCTTTATCTCTCCTTCATTTACGAATTTACTACCTATTTTGCCTTACTTTTTATAATTCGTAAAGGAATTTGGTACCTTTTTTCAATTGATTTTATCTAATATTATTTCTATGATAATGTATGTTTTATATTACCATACCAATTTATCTACTATCATTAGCTGGAGTGATGACAATGAATGAAGAAGACGTGTTACATATTTTAGATGAACTTAAGAACGGAAATCTTAAAGAGTATATCGTTAAGAAAGAAGATTTTCTCGATTTTCGGCAAGTGCTGGTGAAACGAGAGGATTTTAAACATTTCCGAGGAATTGCTCAAAGAGGCGGAGATGTTTTATATCATTATTTACAGGAAGCTAGAAGTTAAATATAAGCGGTTTATTAAATAATTGAAAATTAGAACATGTATTAAAACGCTTTATCAGTTATGTTGAAAATGCTATCCTACTGTAGGCGATGTCCAATATAGTTGATAATATTATATTAGGGAATCCATCATTTACATGAGTTCAATTTGTTTAGTGAATACTACTGAATAAAAGAATGTCAATTTATAGTTACTTTTCGTCAAAATCAAATATTTATATCTTGTTGATATTTTAAAATAGTAATAAAACGATTTGCCCTGACATCTTAGACTTTTTTCTATATTAAGAAGGAGATTGATTTAAAATGATTGAAAAACAATTTAAAGTGATTGCTGGCACAGGGATACATGCACGTCCTGCTACAATGCTAGTGCAAGCTGCTGGAAAATTTGATTCTGAGATTCATCTTGAATATAAAGGAAAAAAAGTAAACTTAAAATCCATTATGGGTGTTATGTCCTTGGGAATCGGAAAAGGTTCAGATATTACCATTACTGTTGATGGTAAAGATGAGGAAGCTGCATTAAATTCAATAGTAGAAACATTACATAAAGAGGAGTTGGCGGAATAATGAATTTTCTACAAGGCATTGCTGCGTCAAGTGGAATTGCGATTGCAAAAGCGTATCGATTAGTTGAACCGGATCTTTCTTTCGAAAAGAAACAAATTACAGATGAAGAGCAGGAAATTAAACGATTACAGGATGCTATTGCTATCACAAAGACAGAACTCGAAGCGATTCGTGAAAAAGCCAATACAGAGCTTGGCGCAGATAAAGCCGCCATTTTTGAAGCGCATCTGCTCATTGCAAATGACCCTGAATTAATTACTCCTATGGAAGATAAAATCAAAACGGATAAAGTAAACGCAGAACATGCACTAAAAGAAGTAACAGATATGTTTATTTCTATGTTCGAACAAATGGATAACGAATATATGAAAGAAAGAGCGGCAGATATACGGGATGTGAGAAAGCGTATGCTTTCTCATTTATTAGGAGTTAAAGTTGTTAATCCAAGTATGATTTCTGAGGAAACGATTATTGTAGCGGAAGATTTAACCCCATCAGATACAGCACAGCTTAATCGTAAGTATGTTAAAGCATTTACAACAAATATCGGCGGACGCACTTCGCACTCTGCGATTATGGCTCGTTCTATGGAGATACCTGCAGTGGTTGGAACAAAAACAGCAACAAAGGATATCAAAAATGGTGATATCATCATTGTAGATGGTTTAAAAGGTGAAGTTCATATTAATCCAAGTCAAGAAATAATTGAACAATATAAGCAAGAACAAATTCGTTTCGAAGAGCAAAAAGCAGAGTGGGCTAAGTTATTGCATGAAAAGACCGTTTCAGCTGACGGAGAACATGTAGAATTGGCTGCAAATATTGGGACACCTAATGATTTAGAGGGCGTTATTAATAACGGAGGAGAAGGTATTGGCTTATACCGTACTGAATTTCTTTATATGGGCCGAAATGAACTGCCATCAGAGGAAGAGCAATTCCAATCATATAAGGCTGTACTTGAAGGGATGCAGGGAAAGCCAGTGGTTGTTAGAACGCTTGATATTGGCGGTGATAAGGAATTGCCATATCTAGATTTACCTAAAGAAATGAATCCATTTCTTGGTTTCCGTGCGATTCGTCTTTGTTTAGAAGAACAAGGTATTTTCAGAACTCAATTACGTGCCTTATTACGGGCAAGTTCTTTTGGCAATCTAAAAATTATGTTTCCAATGATTGCGAATCTGGATGAATTCAGGGCTGCAAAAAATATTTTACATGAAGAAAAGCAAAAGCTTATCAGTGAAGGGATTACTGTATCAAATCAAATTGAGCTCGGTATCATGGTAGAAATTCCATCTACAGCAGTTATGGCAGATTTATTTGCTAAAGAAGTTGATTTCTTTAGTATTGGAACAAATGATTTAATTCAATATACGATGGCTGCAGATCGAATGAATGAGCGTGTTTCTTATTTATATCAACCATATAGTCCGGCTATACTCAGATTAGTGAAAATGGTTATTGATGCAGCACATAAAGAAGGGAAATGGGCAGGAATGTGTGGAGAAATGGCGGGCGATGAAACAGCGGTTCCGTTATTGCTTGGTCTAGGACTTGATGAGTTCTCGATGAGTGCAACATCTATCTTGAAAGCACGTTCACAGATTCTCCGACTATCGAAGAAAGAAATGGAAAAATTGGCACAAAAAGCATTGCAAATGAGTACAACAAATGAAGTAATCGAGGCAGTAAAGGCTGCTGTTGAAAAATAGTACTTACATTTTGCAACTTTAAAAAATATGTATATTGGATAAGTTTCTAACCGACTGTAAATCACAGTCGGTTTTTTGCTATATCGTTCTGTAAATGCAGCTCTTTTCCCAATCGAGTCTTTTGGATATAAAGAAGATAATAAAAGAAAAGTATAAGAATGGGTCATTGCTTGAAAATGGTACAATAGAAATGGTTAATTGAAAGGAGAGATGGATAATGTTGACATTAGAACATGCGGTAATAGGATTCATTGGAACAGGTGTAATGGGAAAAAGTATGGCAGGGCATTTATTGACGGCAGGGTATCGTGTCATTGTATACAACCGTACAAGGGAAAAGGCTGAGGAACTGATACAAAAAGGAGCAGAATGGGTGGATTCACCAAAAAAAATAGCTGAGAGAGCTAATGTTATTTTTACGATTGTAGGATATCCACAGGATGTCGAAGAAATTTATTTAGGTGAAGAGGGAATTGTTACACATGGGAAACCAAATACATATGTGATAGATATGACAACCTCTACGCCTACATTAGCTGAGAAAATTTACCATGCAGCGAAAGAAAGAGGAATATACGCTGTAGATGCTCCTGTTTCTGGAGGGGACATTGGTGCAAAGGAAGCAACATTATCAATCATGGTTGGAGGTGACAAAGAAGTATATGAAAAAATAAAGTTTCTCTTTAACTATCTTGGTAAAAATATTGTCTACCAAGGGAAGGCGGGCGCGGGGCAGCATACAAAAATGTGTAATCAGATTGCCATTGCCTCAAACATGATTGGTGTATCTGAGGCTATTGTATATGCCGAAAAAGCTGGGCTTGATCCAGAAAAAGTTTTAACAAGCATATCATCAGGAGCTGCAGGCAGCTGGTCATTATCCAATTTGGCACCCAGAATGATAAATGGCAATTTTGAACCTGGCTTTTTCATTAAACATTTTATTAAAGATATGAACATCGCTCTTGCAGAGGCTGAAGCTATGGGTATGGAAACGCCTGGACTAGCTTTAGCTAAAAGAATGTATGAAACGTTGGCGCAAAATGGCGAGGAAAATAGCGGTACACAAGCTCTTTATAAATATTGGCAGCAATAAGGCTGTATAAAAAACTGCCTCCGAATCACACTATTTATGTATGATACAAGGAGGTTTTAAAATGGCAAAGAAAAATAAAAAAAATGACCCGCAACAAAAAAACAAAAAGGGTTTTGATTCTGCTGTTATCAATCAAGAGTTTGCTCATGAATTTGGCAGTACCGATACAAATAAAATCCATAAAGATAAAGCAAAGAAAGAAAAGGCTTCAAAAAATGCCGGCAAATATAAAGGTGGTTTATAATTAATAAGGAAAGCTTCTTGAGTTTCAATATAAAAAAAGTGCAGGCATTACCCCTGCACTTTTTTTACATAGGCTTCAATCCTATTTAAGCCCTCTTCTAATGTCTCCATTGAACAGGCAAAAGAAAGCCTAAAATATCCCTCTCCATAGGTTGAAAAAGCGCTGCCTGGTACAACGGCAACTTTCTCTTCTCTTACCAGCTGAAGACAAAAGTCAAATGAAGAAACCTGCTTAGTTGGCAACTTAACGAAAAAGTAGAAGGCGCCATCAGGCTTTTGCACTTCAAGTCCCATTTGAATTAAGCGGTTATACACATAATTCCTGCGCTCAAGATAAGCCTCCTTCATTGGCAATGCATCATTTTTTCCTTTTGTTAATGCCTCTAGTGCAGCCATTTGAGAGATAGAAGTGGCACAGGTCACATTGTATTGGTGAACCTTTAGAATATGTTTAGCAATGGTTTCCGGTGCAAATAAAAGGCCGATTCTCCAGCCAGTCATAGAATGTGATTTTGATAATCCGTTTATGACAATCGTTTTATCCCTTAAAAATGAGGCAATGGATACATGTTGGTGGTCGTAAACGAGCTCACTGTATATTTCATCAGCTAGGATAAATATATCCTTTTCTGCAAGCAATGCGGAAATTTCCAATAATTCCTGCTTGCTTAAGCTTACCCCAGTAGGATTAGAAGGATAAGGCAGAACGATGCATCTTGTTTGTTTCGTTATATACGTTTCAATCACATCTGCAGTAAAGCGAAATCCGTTTTCCCGAATGTCGGCATATACAGGCTTCGCGCCACAAAGTTTAATAATGGGTTCATAACCCGGATAGACTGGACCCGGCAGAATGACTTCAGATTCTTCTTCTAAAATCGTACGAAAGGCAATATCAATCGCTTCACTTGCACCAGCTGTGACAATCACTTCAGAGTCTGCTTGATACTGAAGACTGTATTTTTCTTTCATATACTGGGAAGCGGCCTTACGCAGCGCTATATCACCTGCATTATGAGTATATGATGTGAAATCTTCATCAATTGCTTTTTTACCAGCCTCTTTCACATGTAATGGTGTTGGGAAGTCAGGCTGACCGATTGTTAAGGATATCATCCCTTCCGTTCCTGCTACCATATTAAAAAATTTACGAATTCCGGAAATTTCTATTTCTTTTACTTTTTGATTAATTAAATGCTCCACAAATTCAACCTCCTAAACAATAAGATTATTGTATCGTAAATAGGCCATAGGTTAAATAGGGTGAGGAGAATCAATCTGAGATAAGAAGCAGAGGCGGGCACGCTATGTACTATAATAATTCACAATAGAAAGAATAAAATGAATTAATGTTATAATTTAATAAAAATCCTTCAAGGGGGTAGAGTAATTGGAAACGACAACGGAAGTAAATCATTATGAAGAAAAATGCGCGTATGGGGGATTTTGGATCCGAGTTGCAGCCTATATTATTGATTCAATTATCATTGGTATTCCATTAACTATTATTTCTATTCTTATTTTATTACTCTTTTTTGGGACTTCAGACATCACCTATTTAATAATGGCAGATCCCGCATATATGGAAACACGGATGACAGATGAGGAAGCTTTATCCTTTTTAGCAACTTACTTTGGTTCCATTATTGTCACTTCGATTGTTAGCATTGTGATAGCAGTAGCGTATTTTGCCGGTCTGCAATCATCAAAGTGGCAAGCGACAATCGGGAAAAAGGCTCTTGGATTAAAGGTTACAGATTTAAAAGGTGAGCGTATCTCTTTTTGGCGTGGTTTCGGAAGATATTTGGCGATGTCTTTCCTATCAGGCATCTTATTTATCGGTTATATAATGGTTGGGATTACTGAGAAAAAACAAGGTTTGCATGATTTTATTGCTGGTACAGTTGTCGTAAGAAAATAAATTTTAACATGTCCGCAAAAAATACATCTGATGCTATTTCAGATGTATTTTTTCGAGAAGAAACATATTCCAATTTGCCCCGTCGAATTTGCGTCCGGATTTTTATCACGCTGCAAAACGCTACATCCGTATGTTTCGCCTGACTAGGACGTCCTGTCCGTCGTCGAGCGTGCTTGATCAATGACCTTTGAAAAATCGCAAGACTCGCCGGAGGCTTAACTTCATTCAGCTGGGGTTTGAACCCCGCCGAATCGAAGAGCAACTCCGCGTGTAGAAGTATGGGACTTTTGTACCTGTTTCAAGCTTTCGGTACAAAAAGCATTTGCTGAACGAAGTTAAAAAATTATCCAAATATATCTTGTAATCGTGTTATAGTAAAAGAAATAAATTCAATAAATTTGGATAGGTAGGTTGAAGTCATGGAAAATAATAAAGGAATTTTACTTGAAAGTGGTACAAATGAACTAGAAATTGTTGAATTTGGGATTGGACCAAATAAATTTGGGATAAACGTAATAAAGGTAAGAGAAATAATTAATCCGGTATCTGTTACTCAAGTTCCCCATGCCCATCCCCATGTTCAAGGGATTATTGAATTACGCGGTGAGGTTTTACCGGTTGTAGATGTAGCAAAAGCAATCGGATTTCCGCCATCGGAAGCACCGGAAAAGGACAAATTTATTGTAACGGAATTTAACAAACAAAAAATTGTTTTTCATGTTCACAGTGTATCCCAAATACACCGAATTTCGTGGAATCAGATTGAAAAGCCATCAGAAATGTATCAAGGATCAGAAAGTCAGATTATTGGTGTCATAAAGTTTCATGGAGAGATGATTTTGCTCTTAGACTTTGAGAAAATTGTTGTTGAAATTAATCCGAATACAGGAATTAATATTCAAAGACTTAAAAAGCTCGGTGATCGTGAACGATCAAATAAACATTTAGTGGTCGTTGAAGATTCACCCTTGTTGCGTAAGTTGATCCAGGATACATTAGATGAGGCCGGCTATCAGAATATTGAGTTCTTTGAAAATGGAAAGGATGCATTTACTTACCTTGAAACCATTGCGAAAAATGGAAAAGAAATTGAAAAAGAAGTTCAGCTAGTTATTACTGATATTGAAATGCCGCAAATGGATGGCCACCATTTAACGAAAAAAGTGAAGGAACATAGTGATTTGTCAAAACTTCCTGTTATCATTTTTTCCTCTCTCATAACAGATGATCTGCGCCATAAAGGACAAATGGTAGGTGCTGATGCACAGGTAAGTAAACCAGAAATTGCGGAGCTGGTACTTTTAATTGATCAGTATGCCTTGTAAATTGTAGATAAAAAAACTTCCATTCACATGTAATGGAAGTTTTTTTATCTTTCTTAAGCTGAAACTTTTCTTAAAAATAACTTTCCCCCAGCTTTTTAAAAATGGGTTTGTTATATTTCTTTCTTGGAGGCATTGTATTATCTTCGTGTTCTTTCAGACCGGTATATGCGCAAAGTATTTTTTTCGCCTGAGTTAGTGAAAGTGAGGCTTTTGGATTTCTTACCTGTTTGTCCAACTTGCCTAGGTGTGGGAGTTCTGTAAAATCACTCTTTGAAGGTGGTAAGTGAAAAGTATAGTCTTCACAAGCGATTAAAACGTCAGATTGCTGCTGGCTGTATTTGGGGTTATTTGAAAAATGCAGACCGATTTTTTTGGCTTTTCCTTCCCTGATAAGCTTGTGCAGAGCAGTATATTTAAGTTTATATAAAAATTTTGGATTAGGGGCAGTTTTTGCATGACGATTGATAATGAAGATCGCTTGAGCGAGGTTTTTAATTGTTGGGTTTAATTGAGGTTGTGATGGATAATCCCGATTAGTGGACAATGTGATGTCTCCTTTCCGTATTTTTGGGGTATAGAAAAGTTAGTGAACGTTACTTTTTATATTGTCAAGGAAAATAAGTTTTAATTATTATTGTTTATTATACCCCTTTTGGCAATAAAAGAAAATAAATTCTCGAAAAATTATGCTATATCTAAAGAACGGTAGAATATCATCGATAGAATTTTTATTGTATGGTCACAAAGGTTCCATTAGGAACTTGTTTAGCAAGATCAAGGACATCATGATTATGCATTCGGACACAGCCTTGAGATACTTCTTTTCCTATCGAGGAGGGGTTATTTGTACCATGAATGCCGTAGCCGGCTGTTGAAAGAGATAGCCACATGACACCATACGGTCCGCCGGGATTTGGCTCGCGGTTCACGATAACGAATGTGCCGGAAGGTGTTTGTGTCAGCATTTTACCGACCGCAATAGGGTATGTTTTAATCAATTTGTTATTAAGAAAAAGCTGTAATGTTTTGTTCTTTTTCGAAATTGAAATTCTGTAAGGTATAGTATTTGGATCTGGCAGGCCGGGAATTTGAATAGATTGACCAATATAGATACTATTTTGATTGGTAAGGTTGGGATTTGCTTTTAAAAGTGCTGCAATAGAAACACGATAATCTTTTGAAATCGAATACAAGGTTTCTCCCCGTTTTACTATATGCACCATCTTTACTCCTCCTAGACGTTTTGGGTTATGGTTATTCTTATGAATAAAGACAGCAAAAGTTACTTTTTTCTTTTAAAATGAATATATTTATGTTTATCATACTTATTGTATATGACAATGATTAAGCATGAATCAGCTGCGTTTAATTAATATACAATCAGGAAGGAGAATGGAGATGACGAAAGAAAAATGGGCAGTGATTGACATTGGCTCTAATACTATCCGACTTGTTATTTATGCAAAAAGCCTTAGCGGAAGCTATAAAGAAGCTGAAAATATTAAAACGGTAGCGAGATTAAACCAATACCTTAACCAAGATAATGATTTGAGTAAAGAAGGAATGACTCTCCTAATTGATATATTGCAAGGTTTTAAAGAAATTCTAACCTTTCATCAAGTGACGAAAATTCATTGTACAGCAACTGCTACGGTAAGACAATCAAAAAATCAAGCAGAAATCCAAGACCTCGTGAAAGAGAAAACGGGTTTTGATATGAAAATATTATCCGAAAAAGAGGAAGCATTTTTTGGTTATTATGCTGTCTCGCATTCAACCCCTATTGATACAGGTATTACGATTGATATGGGAGGAGGCAGTACAGAAATCACCTATTTTGAAAATAGAAAATTAATCCATTATCATAGTTTTCCCTTTGGAGTCGTTTCATTAAAAAAGCAATTTATTAAAAGTAATCCTATAACAGAACAAGAAAGAAAGGGACTTTCTGATTTTATCCAGGATTCCTTAAATCAGCTTCCATGGTTAAAGAATTTGCAGGTTCCGGTTATTGCCATTGGAGGAAGTGCAAGGAATATAGCCCAAATTGATCAAACATTAAAAAAATATCCGATTGCAGGGATACATCAATATGTAATGAGTTATTCCGACCTGCAAAAAATACAAATGTATCTTGGTCAGCTAACGATTGAACAACTAGAAAAGGTAGAAGGACTTTCGAAAGACCGTGCGGATATTATTGTACCTGCACTTGAAGTATTTGTGGGTCTTTGTGAATATAGTCAATCTTTTTCTTTTATGTTCAGCAAAAAGGGATTAAGAGATGGTATTTCTTTGAAAACAAGCGAGGCGGATGATTTCCTTTTGACCACTGATCAAATTGTTCAAAACAGTGTTGCGGAATTACTTATTGATTATGGAGTCGCCCCAGCACATGCAAGCCACCGTGCAAGGCTGGCTGAAATATTATTTGAGAAAACAAGTACTTATTATCATTGTGAAAATAAACAGGCGCTAAGTAAATTTGTGAAAAAAGGGGCGGAACTTTATTATCTAGGGCAGTATATTGACGATGATTCTAGCAGCCAGCATACATTTTATTTATTAGCTAATCAATCTATTAATGGACTATTGCATAAAGACCGATTGAAATTGGCATATATCGCTTCATTTAAAAATAAAACATTATTAAAGCAGTATTTTGCTCCATTTTCAAATTGGTTTACGAAAAAAGAAATGGAGGATATCCGTATGGCTGGAGCAGTTGCTAAGTTAGCTACTGCGCTTGATGCTTCGAAAAGAGGCATAGTTAAGAACATTGATTTTGAAAAAGTTTCTAATGAGTCATTGCAACTAACGATTTATTGTGAGGGGAATCCTTTTGTGGAACAATATGAAACGGGAAAACATATTCGTCAATTAGAAAAGGTGCTCCAAAAAGCAATACAGTTGACGTTTATACAGTGTGTCTGAGCCTTGATGGATTACTTGGCATTCAAAGTTTTAATTACATATATTCTTATATAACAAAATTATATTTTTTTATTATGCTATAGGGGTCGAATATTGCAAAAAAGGTGTGGGTTATATGGATAATAGTCATTTTAATCATCCATCAAATTATAACAATAGGGAAATTAGCTGGCTGGCTTTTAACGAACGGGTGCTTCAGGAAGTTTTAGATAAGCGAAATCCATTATTAGAAAGAATAAAATTTTCAGCTATTTTCAGTTCTAATTTAGATGAGTTTTTTATGGTTCGCGTGGCAGGGTTAAAAGATCAAGTAAAAGTAGGGTTTATGAAACCAGAAAATAAAGCTGGTCTGACACCGAAACAGCAGTTGGAAAAAATATCTGAAAGAGCACATTATCTTGTTAAACTGCAGGATGAAACTTTTCAACAACAAATTCTCCAAGAATTAAAAGCGGAAAACATTCATTTATTAAAGGTTGATGAATTAACATCAGCTCAAAAAAAATTTCTTGAACTTTATTTTAACGAACAAATCTTTCCTGTATTAACTCCAATGGCCGTCGATGCCTATCGTCCATTTCCAATGCTTTTAAATAAAAGTATCAATATTGCGGTATCAATCGAGCTGGAAAAAACTACTGATCATCAGGTCAAACAGCAGCTTGCTATTGTACAAGTTCCATCTTTATTAGAGCGCTTTATCGAGGTGCCATTTATTGACGGCACGACTTGTTTTGTCTTGCTGGAAGACATTATTTGTTATTTTATTTCAAAACTTTTTAATGGCTATAAGATTCTATCCGTTACACAATTTCGAATTACAAGGAATGCTGATTTAGAAATACATGAGGAGGGAGCAAGAGACCTTCTGCAGGTCATTGAAAAAGAACTAAAAAAACGAAAATGGGGAGCGGCTGTTCGGCTTGAAATAAAGGAAGAGCATTTAGATAAACAGATTTTAGCTTATTTACTTGATGAACTGGAAATCGAAGAAGACGATGCCTATTATATATCAGGTCCGTTGGATAAAACGTTTTTGTTTTCATTTTATAAAGTATTTGCGTCAAGAAAAGATAATCTTACTTATGAGCCCTTTATTCCAGTCCCTTCTTTAGAAATTGATTATAATAAAGATATGTTTCAAAATGCTTTGGATCATGATATGTTGCTGCACCATCCATATGAATCATTTCAGCCAATTCTCGATTTTGTATCAGAAGCAGCTGATGACCCGAACGTTTTAGCTATAAAGCAAACGTTATATAGAGTAAGCGGAGATTCTCCAGTGATTGAAGCATTAAAGCGCGCAGCGGAAAATGGAAAGCAAGTAACTGTTCTAGTGGAATTAAAAGCTAGATTTGATGAAGAAAATAATGTCCAATGGGCAAAGGAATTGGAGAAAGCTGGATGCCATGTTATTTATGGTATGACACATTTGAAAACACACAGTAAAATTACTTTGGTTGTCCGCAGAAAGAATGGGGTAATTGAGCGATTTGTTCATCTTGGGACGGGGAATTATAATGATCAAACGGCCAAAATCTATACAGACTTTGGTTATATTACAACAAAGGAGAAATTTGGAATAGACGCAACAAATTTCTTTAATTATTTAAGCGGCTATACCCAAAAACCAGTCTATCATCATCTTGTTGTTGCACCACATGATATTAGGGGAGAATTTATTAAATTAATTGACCAAGAAATAGAATATCATAAGCAATTCAATAATGGACATATTATAGCTAAAATGAATTCATTAACGGATAAAAAAATTATTATGAAATTGTATGAGGCATCCACCTTAGGGGTAAAAATTGAGTTAATTATCCGTGGAATCTGCTGCTTAAAACCGAGGATAGAAAATGTTAGTGAGAATATTCGTGTAATAAGTATTGTAGGCAGATTTTTAGAGCATAGCAGAATTTATTATTTCCATCATAATGGAGAGGAAAAAATCTATTTATCCTCTGCTGATATGATGACGAGAAATATGGAAAAAAGAGTAGAGATTTTGTTCCCTATTTTTGAAGGAAAGTTAAAGAAAAAATTAAAGCATTTACTTTCTCTTCAGCTGTCAGATAATTTGAAAGCACGGGAACAGGACAACGAAGGGGTTTATCATTATATTCAAAAGAAGGAGAATGAGCCTAATATTGACAGTCAGGCTATTCTAATTGAAAATTCTAAACTTGTTATTGAAGATGTTGAAGAATAAATAATCGAAGTGATTTCTGATATGCTACAATGGCTACAAAAAGAGCAGCACTTGATGGGCTGCTCTTTTTAATGAATTTAATTGTCCGTTATTTATTTGTTTGTTTTAATGTGAAAAGTGTCAGTTCAGGCTTAGAGAGGAATCGAAAGGGCAGTCTAGTTGTTCCAAGACCTCTGTTCACGTATAAGGTTAACGGGCTATGTGGTTCGCCTAGTTCATAGAAGCCTTCATAGTATAACTCGCTGTATGGAGGTGTTACTAAAGCTCCAATAAAAGGAATTTTAACTTGTCCACCATGACTGTGGCCGCTTAGTTGTAAATGAATGCCTTTGTAAACGGCTAATTCAGCCATATCCGGTTCGTGAGCAAGAAGAATTTTATATGTGTTTGAGGGTAAGTCTGCGATGGCTGTTTCTAAATCCGGCTTCCCAAGCATAGCATCGTCAAGTCCAATCAAATGAATCCGGCTGTCATCAAGTAATTTTATTTCTTGAGCAGTATTTTGCAGCAAGATAAACCCACTTTTATCCATAATATTCTTATAAATATCAGTACCGTAACCACCATGATCGTGATTTCCATAAATAGCAAACTTGCCAAATGGAGCATGAATATTTGATAGGCTAGGAATGATTTGATCACTATTCGGAAATTTATTTGGTTCGTCCATTAAATCACCAGTAAAAAACACAAGATCAGGCTGTAATCGATTAATCCGATCAATTAATTTATCCAATTGTTTGATTGTGTATTGGAAGCCGAGGTGTGTATCACTGAATTGAACGATTTTAAAGTGATCAAAGCTTTTTGGAATGAGGGGGTGTTTAATTGTATGGCGGTTAATATCAAGTAATCTAGGTTCTATTTCTCTAGCGTAGTAGTAGCTGCCCGCACCGGCTGCCATTAAGGTTAATAGGGAGCCTATTGTTTTTTTTATAAACTTTCTTCGTGATATTTTTTTTGACATAGTTATCCGACCTATCATTGAAATTACCTTCTTCTATACTATCAAACGAACTTTGTGATTAGAAGTAGTTTAAGAAAATATAAGGCTTTATAACTGTTGTTTTAGCAATCGAAAAGATGATTTAGAAAGTGGAAAATAAAGTATGGTATAATTGTTCATTATCCACGAGGAGGTTCCCTATGGACGCATTGGATATCTTAACCAACTTAGACCATTGTTTTCCGTATTTTCAACCGGTATTCAGTGCAGATGAACATCGAGTCATTGGTTATGAAATATTAGGAAGATATACTGATAATAATCAAATCATTAGTCTTGGCCCGTTTTTTCAAGATAAAAACATCCCGGATGAATATCGACTAGAAGTAGATAATGTGGTATTGACAAAGGCATTAGAGCTTGCAACTGGATTAGATTCTGATGTACTTCTATTTGTAAACAGAGATGCTGATCTTCTCATTCATGATAGCGGTGAAGAATTTCTTCAATTTCTGCTGCAATTTCAAGCAAAGGGTATCCGTTTAAATCGAATTGTACTTGAAGTATCAATGGATGAAACAAAAGATGAGATGAATCATTTATTAAATTATTACCGAACATTTGGGATCAAAATTGCAGTCGATAAATTAGGGGATGAAAGCAGTCACTTGGATCAAATTGGTCAGTTAAAACCTGATATTGTAAAGGTTGATTTGATGCCGTTACGTTCGGTGAATCCTGCGCCTGCTTATCAGGATATTTTATACTCTCTAGCGATTCTCGCTAGAAAAATTGGGGCAACTTTGCTATTTAAAAATATTGAAATGACTTATCAACTTCAATTTGCCTGGCAGCATGGCGGGAGATATTATCAAGGATATTACTTAGAAAAACCAATGCCTAATTTTATTGCCAGAGATACGTTAAAAGATAAATTAAAGGCAGAATTCCACGAATTTATCATGTATGAGAAGAAGAAACTTGAAACAGTATTTCAAATAACTGAAAGTTTTCAAACAAAACTCCAGGAAATATTGGGGAAAAACCGCAAATCAATGAATATTGAAGATTTGTTAATAGCTCTTGGAAAAGGTTTAGAGCAAGTGGCATTTAGAATATATATTTGTGATGAAGACGGCTTTCAAATTTCCCCAAATTTATTTAAAAAAGAAAATGAATGGGAGCTGCAGCCTGAGTATATGAAAAAAAATTGGAGCTGGCGTCCATACTTTTTAGAAAACTTGATTAGAATGCGTAATGATAAAAAGGGGCTTCTATCTGATTTATATTGTGATATTGAAACAGGTGAAACAACTAGAACGTTTTCTTATCCGTTAAATGCACATGAATATTTATTTATTGATTTAACCTACGATTTTCTCTATCAAAATGATTGTTTGCTTTAACTTTAAGTGACAGCTCTTTTTTTCATTTGTGTCGAAAAAAGTTTATTTTATTGTATTAATGTAAAAAAAACTCGATTTTTCTACATCTTTTACTTGTATTCTCTGTTCATTTTATTTTATGCTGTTTATACTGGCTAAGTTATTTTCGCACAGGAAAATTTAGACTTTATATTTATGGTTTAGAAATAAGTCAAATGAGAAACCTAGTAATAAGATATTTGGCTTTTGTTGAAAGGAGAGGGAGCATGTCACAGCTTCAAGGGATTATATCAAGGTTAAAAAACCTGCAGGAACAATCAAATAATGGAGAACCTTCACAACGTTTTTTTGAGGTGAACGGTGAACGGAAATGTCAAGTAACGTACCAACCGAAGACAGAAACCTTTGAGTTGGAAGTTTATTTTGATAAAGAAAAGCCAAAAAGATACCAATTTGACAATATTGATATGATTACAATTGAAATCTTTGATTTAATTCAATAAGTTTTTAAAAAAAGGAACCGATATGGTTCCTTTTTTTAAAGCTTTGTCTACTAGTACTGATTGAAAAATGGACCGAGTTATGGAAGCGAAGAATTGTAAACTGTGTTAAAATAAAGTGAAACTTCCATCAGTTGGTTTTTTTTTCATCCCCCACTGATGGTTAGTTGAGGCCCACAGGATGTGGGTCACACAGACGTTGCCGCAAATGTGGCGTTCTTAGTCTGTGATTCCGCGAATGGACTTTTACGGACAGTTGCCCCCACCCTATCTTCTTTTGTATACTCAGAATCTTAAGGTGGGGTCTTACTGTCCGTTAAGAGTGGGGTAAATTTTATGAAATTACAATGTTTGGGGAGTTTTCAGCTATGATCAATCTTGGCAATGAGTTTTTAGATATGAATATCCGCAACATAATGATTCCTTCTGAGCGGGTAGCTCATGTTCAAGTAGGAAATAGTCTGGAGCATGCTCTATTGGTTTTGACAAAAAGCGGCTACACGGCAATACCTGTCCTTGACCCTCATTATAAGCTTCATGGACTTATTTCCACCCCTATTATTATGGAATCAATTCTTGGGCTCGAAAGGATTGAATATGAAAAGCTCGAACAAACTCGTGTTGAGCAAGTTATGAATAGTAATGTGCCTCATCTGTTAATTAATGCTTCTCTTCAAAATACGATTTCATTATTAGTGGACCATCCTTTTTTATGTGTAGAAAATCAAGATGGGTTGTTTGAGGGAATATTAACGAGAAGAGCTGTATTACATTTATTAAGTAATGGTCTGCAAGGTGAAAATAAATGAAGGAGGATGTCAAAGGACATCCTCTGTTTTATGTTTTTTACAATCAACAAAAGTGTTAAGAAAGGGTTGTTTTTATGGTAAAGACGCTGTTAGAAGACCCTTCGCGAAAGAAAATGAATCGTCCAATCGTTCTTGCCTCTATTATGCTCGCGATGTTTTTAGGTGCGATAGAAGGAACGATTATTTCAACTGCAATGCCGGCCATTGTCGGTGAATTAGGCGGTTTTTCTTTATATGGCTGGGTATTTTCTTCGTACTTACTAATGAATGCTGTAACCGTATTAATCTATGGCAAACTATCTGATTTATTTGGAAGGAAACCCATATTATTATTCGGTATTACGATTTTTTTAATTGGTTCAATTCTTTGTGGCTTTGCTGAATCAATGACAATGCTAATCGTCTTTCGTTTTATTCAAGGGTTTGGGGCAGGGGTTATTACGCCGATTGCTACTACTATAGTCGGTGATATTTATACGAAAGAAGAAAGGGCTAATATTCAAGGGTATTTGTCAAGTGTTTGGGGGATTTCAGCGATTGCTGGACCAGCACTGGGTGGTATTCTTGTGGAGTACGTAAGCTGGAGATTTGTTTTTTGGCTGAATATACCGCTTGGAATTCTAGCCATGATTGGAATAGGTATATTTTTATATGAGAATGTGGAAAAGAAGAAGCATCGAATTGATTATGTAGGTTCTATATTAATGATGATTTCCGTTTCATGTTTAATGTTTGTTCTTGTTGAAGGTGGCACTCGATGGAGCTGGCTGTCTGGAGAATCTTTGGGTTTACTCATTGTTAGTATTGTCGCCTTTATTTTTTTCTATTTTCAAGAAAAGAGGGCAGAAGAGCCCATTATGCCCTTCTCCATATGGAAGGAACGCTCCATTTTTATTGCGAATATGACATCGTTAACAACAGGTATTATGCTTATAGGCATTTCAAGTTTTTTGCCGACGTTTGTACAAGGTGTGATGGAGCAGCCGCCGATTATTGCAGGCTTTACACTTACAACCATGTCAATTGGCTGGCCGATTGCTTCCACATTTGCTGGCACACTGATGTTAAAGATTGGATTTAGAACCACTTCTCTTATTGGGGGAATAGCCCTAATAGTAGGGAGTATTCTTTTTATTACATTAACACCTGATGCTGGTCCGATTTGGGCGGCTGTAGGTTCTTTCTTTGTCGGGCTCGGAATGGGCTTAACATCGACAACGTTTATTGTTGTCATCCAGAGTACTGTCGACTGGGAGCGAAGAGGCATAGCCACTGCGTCTAATTCATTTATGAGAAACCTAGGAAATACAATTGGTGCAGCGCTTCTTGGAGGGATATTAAACAGTCAAATTTTACGTTATTTTAAGGAGAATGGTCAGGCGATGAATGTGAATTTGACTGTAGATTCAATCAATATTTTATTGAATGACAATGAGAGAAATACGATATCAGACAGTCTGCTGCAATTCCTGCAAGATGGACTAACCTACTCTCTGCATATTGTGTATTTCACTGTATTTATAATTGCCGTGATTAGTTTTGTCTTAATCTTATTATTGCCGCGTGAGAGCAAAGGTTAATTCAATGAAGATTTCCACAAAAATCTTCTCATAATTTCATTTGTTTTTTCAAAACTAATGAAGGTGAGGAGATGATTACATTGAACAAAGTATTTTCTTTATTATTGACCATGTTAATCGGATTGAGTATAATACCACCTACTGCGAATGCTCAATCGATTACGATGTTTAAAGAGCCTCCCTTTGAGTTTTATAAAATCTCAAGAGGAGATACTTTTTGGTTTATTGCAAAGCGTTATGGATTAGATTACAAACGACTGATGCAGTTAAACCCTAACACTGATCCCTATAATATGCAGGTAGGGGACATTATTCGTTTAAAAGAAGGTGCTGCGTCAGTCGGGACGTTTGAGGAAGAAGTTGTCCGCTTAGTTAATGCTGAACGTGCCAAACAGGGATTGAGGCCTCTTCAGCATCGTGCGGATGTTAAGAATGTTGCTGAGAAAAAAGCAATGGATATGATTAATAGTAACTATTTCTCGCATACGAGTCCAAACTATGGAAGTCCATTTGATATGCTTAGGACCTTTGGAATATCCTATCGATCTGCAGGAGAAAACATTGCAAAGGGGCAGCGGTCGCCTCAAGAGGTCATGAATGCTTGGATGAATTCATCTGGTCACCGTGCTAATATTCTTAATGCGAATTATAATGCAATAGGTGTAGGTTTCTATAATGGGGCATGGGTTCAATTATTTATTCAGTCATAAATAAGATGCTGGCATCGCAGAGTAGATTTGCTGCGGTTGTCAGCATTTTTATTTTAATGGAACACTCAAGCTCAAGGTATAGTTATTTTTGCTTGTTTTCAATGCTCTAGTTTGATAAAGTAATTTTTAGCAATATATAAACAAAATGGGGGTAATAGAATGAAAATGATGGATGCAAATGAGATCATCTCATTTATTCAAAACAGTAAAAAGTCAACACCTGTAAAAGTTTACATAAAAGGTAATTTAGAAGGAATTGAGTTTGGCTCAAACAGTAAATCATTTATTAATGGAAACAGCGGGGTTGTTTTTGGTGAATGGGATGAAATTAGTCAAGCAATTGAAAGTCATAAAGGTCAAATCGAGGATTATGTCGTTGAAAATGACCGAAGAAACTCTGCAATTCCATTATTAGATATGAAAAATATTAATGCTAGAATTGAGCCTGGCGCTATTATTCGTGACCAAGTTGAAATTGGAAACAATGCGGTTATTATGATGGGTGCTTCTATTAATATTGGAGCAGTAATTGGTGAAGGGACAATGATTGACATGAATGCGGTACTTGGTGGACGAGCAACTGTCGGCAAGAACTGTCACATTGGGGCTGGTACTGTATTGGCAGGTGTAATTGAACCACCTTCCGCTAAGCCTGTTATCGTTGAGGATGATGTGGTAATTGGAGCAAATTGTGTTGTCCTTGAAGGAGTTACTGTTGGAAAAGGTGCTGTGGTAGCAGCAGGTGCTATCGTGATTGACGATGTACCTCCATACACAGTTGTAGCAGGTACACCGGCACGTGTAATTAAAGAAATTGATGAAAAAACCAAATCAAAAACAGAAATTAAACAAGAGCTTCGTCAGCTGTAACTTGGGACTAGGCGTGGACCGTATGAGTCCACGCTTTCTTTACAGAAATTTCTCCCACTCTTAACGGACAGTAAGACTCCTATCCCAAGATTCTGAGTAAGTAAAGAAGATAGGTGGGGAGATTCAACTGCCTGTAAAGGTCCATTCGAGGAATCACAGACTAAGAATACCACATTTGTGGCAACGTCTGTGTGACCCACATCCTGTGGGCCTCAACTAACCATCAGTGGGGATGAAGAAAAACCCCACTGATGGAAGTTTCACTTTATCGTTTTATAATATGGAAAGGAAGGTGTCAAAGTGAGTTCGTTTGTTCAAATTCGCCGTGATCTTCATCAAATTCCGGAGCTTGGCTTTCAAGAATTTAAAACGCAGTCCTATGTTTTGGCCTATCTGCAAACCTTACCAGAAGATAGACTAGAGATTAAGCGATGGGAAACAGGGATATTTGTTAAGGTAAAAGGAATAAATCCGAAAAAATTAATTGGATACCGAACGGATATTGACGGCTTACCAATTGTAGAAGAAACAGGACTCGAATTTCACTCTAAGCATGAAACCGAAATGCATGCCTGTGGTCACGATTTTCATATGTCGATTGCACTTGGAACCTTGACGCACTTCGTTCATCATCCAATTAATGATGATTTATTATTTATTTTTCAGCCTGCAGAAGAAGGACCTGGCGGCGCTGAACCAATGTTAAAAACGGATATCATGAAGGAATGGATGCCTGATATGATTATAGCGCTCCATATTGCGCCTGAATATCCGGTAGGAACCATTGCAGTTAGAGAGGGGCTCTTGTTCGCTAATACTTCTGAATTATTTATTGATTTAAAGGGTAAGGGTGGTCATGCGGCATTTCCTCATCAAACGAATGACATGATTATTGCTGCGTGTTCTTTAGTAACACAGCTGCAAACGATTATCTCTAGAAACGTTGATCCGCTTGATAGTGCCGTTATTACGATTGGAAAAATAACGAGTGGTACCGTACAAAATATTATTGCCGAAAGAGCAAGGCTTGAAGGAACTATCCGTACCCTTTCTGTAGAGTCAATGGAAAAGGTGAAAAAGCGGATTGAGGAGATTGTTAAAGGGATTGAAGTTGGTTTTCAATGTGAAGCGAATATAGATTTTGGTGTGATGTATCATCAGGTGTATAATGAAGCAAAGCTGACAAGAGAGTTTATGGACTTTGTAGCGAAGCATACTGATGTAAAAGTAATTGAATGTAAAGAAGCTATGACCGGTGAAGATTTTGGTTATATGTTAAAGGAAATACCTGGTTTTATGTTTTGGCTAGGTGTAGAGTCAGAATATGGCTTGCATCATTCAAAGCTAAACCCGAATGAAAAGGCGATTGATACAGCAATAAATATGATTTGCCAATATATCGAATATAAAGGAAATGAATAGATGATGATAAACCGGGTAACCGGTTTTTTTTTACGACAGCCTTTTTTCAATTGAATTACATATGATACATATCGTGAAGTGTATTTATGCTAAAATATGAAGACGTATGTTGTATTACTGTTGGAGGAATGAATGGTGAAAAAAGAATTTGCAGTCATAGGTTTAGGTCGTTTTGGAGGAAGTATTTGCCGCACATTTGCTGAACAAGGAATGGAGGTAATGGCCATTGATAATAATGAAGACCGGGTTAATGAGTTTTCGGCCATTGCATCACATGCTGTTGTTGGTGATTCTACTGATGAAAAAGTATTAAAAAGCCTTGGAATACGTAATTTTGACCATGTAATTGTCGCTATTGGTGATAACATTCAAGCAAGTATTTTAACAACGATTATTTTAAAAGAACTAGGTGTAAAGAATATTACTGTAAAGGCGCAAAATGATTATCATGAAAAGGTATTGTTGAAAATTGGAGCTGATCATGTTGTACACCCAGAGAGGGATATGGGAAGAAGGATTGCGAATAATATGATTTCCAACAGCGTGCTTGACTACCTGGAGCTCTCGGATGAGCATAGTATTGTTGAAATAGTTGCTAGTGAAAAAATTGACGGCCATTCTATTATTAATTTAGATATTCGGGCTAAATATGGCATTAATATTGTTGCGATAAAAAGAAGTAATGAAATCATTGTATCTCCGCAGGCAAATGAGATTATTCATGAAAAAGATATTCTTATTGTTATTGGTGCAGATGCTGATATTAATCGTTTTGAGAAAAAAGTATTGTAATGAAAAAGAAGCACCCATTGGGTGCTTCTTTTTCATTACAATACTTTATACTTCCATGATGATAGGTAAAATCATTGGACGACGCTTTGTTTTTTCGTATAAATAAGGTGCAAGTGTATCTGTTATTTCATTTTTTATTTCTGACCACTGTGTTGTACGTCTTTCCATGACCTTATTTAAATGCTTTGTTATTAGGCTTTGTGCATCGTTGATTAAATCACTGGATTCCCTCATATAGACAAATCCTCGGGAAATGATATCAGGTCCAGCCGCAATTTTGAAATCTCTCATATTAATACTGACGACAACCACAACAAGTCCTTCTTCGGAAAGGATACGTCTGTCACGAAGGACAATATTCCCAATATCACCGATACCGCTTCCATCAATATAGACATTTCCAGAAGGAATCTTGCCAGCCACTCGTGCTTGATCTTCACTAAGGGCAAGGACTTCGCCATTATCCATAATAAAACAGTTACCTTCATCGACACCGCAATCTACAGCTAATTTCGCATGCATAATTTGCATTCTGTATTCACCATGGATTGGCATAAAGAACTTTGGTTTTATTAACCTTAGCATTAATTTTTGTTCTTCTTGTCCACCGTGTCCAGAAGTATGGATATCACTTAGTTTTCCATGGATAACTTCTGCCCCTGCTCTAAATAGCATGTTGATTGTCCGACTGACACTTATTGTATTTCCAGGAATCGGAGATGAAGAAAATACAACGGTATCTCCAGGGATAATTTGAATTTGGCGGTGTGTGCCATTTGCAATTCTCGAAAGCGCAGCCATTGGTTCGCCTTGGCTTCCGGTACATAAAATAGTTACACGGTCGGCAGGAAGACGGTTAATGGTTTGCGCATCAATAAAGGTATCCTTCGGTGCCCGAATGTAGCCAAGTTCTAATCCAATATTTATAGCTGCCTCCATACTGCGTCCAAAAACCGCGATTTTTCTGCCGTTAGCAATAGCTGCTTCTGTTACCTGCTGCAAGCGGTGAATATTAGATGCGAAAGTCGCAAAAATAATTCGTCCTTGGACTTTTCGGAAAATATCATGAATGGTATCACCTACACGTCTTTCGGACATTGTGAAATTAGGAATTTCACTGTTCGTACTGTCTGACAATAAGCAAAGCACACCTTCTTTGCCTATTTCCGCCATTTTTGTTAAATTAGCAGGCTCTCCAACCGGGGTAAAATCAAATTTGAAATCACCTGTATGGACAATTTGTCCTGGAGGGGTCTTGACCACGATGCCAAATGAATCAGGAATACTATGTGTAGTCCGAAAGAACGTAACTGATGTTTTACGAAATTTGATGATGTCATCTTCTTTAATTTCGTGAAGCTTTGCTTGTCTTAAAAGACCATGCTCTTCTAATTTATTGCGAAGTAAACCTAGTGCGAGTTTGCCTCCATAAATAGGAATATTTATCTGCCGCAATAGGTAAGGAATTCCGCCGATATGGTCCTCATGTCCATGTGTGATAAAAAGGCCCTTAATTTTATCCTCGTTTTTTACTAAATAAGAATAATCAGGTATCACATAGTCAATTCCAAGTAACTCATCTTCTGGAAATTTAATTCCAGCATCAATTAGAATAATTTCATCTTGAAATTGTACTGCATACGTATTTTTGCCGATTTCCCCTAATCCTCCGAGAGCAAATACAGCAGTTTGATCATTTTTTACAAATTTCATTATTTATATCTCCAATACTTTAAAATCTTCGTTCTGTTTTTCGTATTCTAAGAAAGCTCCATCTATTGGGCCTACATATTCAATGTTGTATGGGTAATCTTTTAACTTTTGACGGATTTCCCGCACTGTTTCGCCCTTAACATAAATTGTTTTTGTTTTCTCACGTACTGGTACTTGGTTTTTTGATTCTTGGAAAAAAACCTTAAAAATCACGTAAATCACTCCTTAATCCCTTTTATGCTTAATTTATTTTTATAAAAAAACAATTTTAATGTATGTTTTTTCATTTTCTCCATTTTCCATCAAGTATAGCCATCTAGATGTAAGTTAAGTTCCGGACTTTAGCGGTGCACTTTACTTTCGTGCGAAATAATAAGGAAGGAGCCCTTCGTAAGAGTGAAGGGCTCAAATAAATCAGGCAATTGATTTTTTTCGCAACATATCGTTCCACTGTTTTAAAAGCTTCTTTTTCAGCTTCTTTAACATTGTGGCTCATCTCCTTATTTCTATTTTAAACAATCCTAGTCTAAAGTAAAGCAGAAAAGGGTGTTTAAAAAAGATTTATTCTTGTTTTTAGTCATATTATTTGTTTAAAAGAAGAAAAATTATCATGGAGAAACATGGAATTTTACTTAGGTTTGAATATACATAAAATAAAAATAAAGGGCAGCGGCTGCCCTTTATTTTTATTTAGCGTCCTATTCTTATTGCATTTTCAGGTTCTTTCATTGGGTTCATTCTATCTATATGATCATAAAACATAATCCCATTTAAATGATCGATTTCATGTTGAAAAACAATGGCAGGAAGTCCCTTCAAGCGAAGTTTTATCTCGTTATTGTCTGCCGTATAGCCTTTAACCGTAATTCTCGCATACCTTGGCACATAGCCTGGATATGGGTCATCTACTGATAGACAGCCTTCTCCTGAAGCAAGAAAAGCTTTTTCTACAGAATGACTTATGATTTTGGGGTTTATCAGGGCGTAGCTGTATAACTTATCGTTTTCATCCGAAACATGAACGGCAATCATTCTTTTTGACACATTAATTTGCGGAGCCGCTAGTCCCACACCTGGGCGCAAGCCATATTTAGATGAAACCTCTGGATTTTGACTGTTTTGAACATATTCTAATAACTCAAATAATATCTTCTTATCTTCTTCAGAAGCGGGCAGATTAACTTCGGCAGCTATTTTTCTTAATGTCGGGTGTCCGTCTCGAATAATATCATCCATTGTAAGCATAGTTTAAACACTTCCTTCTAAATAAATCATGTAGTCCAATTTTAACAAAGAAAAATTAAAAAGTTAATAAAAATGAAGAAACGTGAATAACGTAAAATATCGTACAAAAATAAATAGAAGTAATAACATAATTATTTATTGAAGAGATAAATAGCATGGCAATAGTGTTAAGTCAAATGAAATCATGGAAATAATGATATGGTTTTTGCCGTAAAACGGATGGTTTACATGTTATTTATTTTATTGAAATAACATGTAAAGAAAACTTATTTTTATGCAGTTCTTTCCTATAACAGCTCTTTTTTATTCGATATGTTATATAGTACAGACATAAAATAAATTTGAAACAGATTGATAAATAATGAGCAAACTTTATAAAAAAATCCTAAAAAAATTAATTATATTGGTTGACTCTGTTGGGGTTTATAAGTAAACTAATAATGCAGTTCGAAACGTGTACCATAATTACTTAACAAATTGACTGATACAGATGACGGTGATAATGAAATTTATTATTACTGTTATAGTTATCATAAACTAAAAAAGATAGTATGGGCATTATGGGTTAATGTAAAAGTATTTTCTTTGCTTCCGTTAATGTAAAGGAAAGTGTTTTTATATTAAAAAAGTTTTTTCTTGTGGCGGAATGCTATGAATATTTGATTTTTGGATACTCTATTAACGTCTAAAAGAAATGAAAGGATGACTGGGATGGCTTCTAATACAAAGAATGTACAATTTGATGCAAAAGCTCAAGTTGAGAAAATTGCTGAGCAGTTTCAAATGTTTCAAATTTTAAATGAAGAGGGCCAAGTTGTAAATGAAACAGCTATGCCTGATTTAACAGATGATCAATTACAAGAATTAATGCGCCGTATGGTATATACGAGAATTCTCGACCAACGTTCTATTTCATTAAATAGACAAGGTCGTTTAGGGTTTTATGCTCCAACAGCAGGACAGGAAGCATCACAATTAGCATCACAATTTGCACTAGAAAAGGAAGACTTTGTTCTGCCTGGATATCGTGATGTTCCACAAATCGTATGGCATGGTTTGCCGTTATACCAAGCGTTTTTATGGTCAAGAGGACATTTTGAAGGCGGGCAAATTCCTGAAGGTGTAAATGTCTATGTTCCACAAATTATTATCGGTGCCCAATATGTTCAAACAGCTGGTGTTGCTCTTGGATTAAAGAAACGCGGGCAAAAAGCCGTTGCTATTACTTACACAGGTGATGGCGGTACATCTCAAGGTGATTTTTATGAAGGAATTAACTTTGCAGGTGCATATAAAGCTCCGGCTATCTTTATTGTACAAAATAACCAATTTGCCATTTCAACTCCAAGAGAGAAGCAAACTGCTGCTGAAACGCTTGCCCAAAAAGCTGTTGCAGCGGGTATTCCTGGGATTCTAGTTGATGGTATGGATCCGTTAGCTGTATATGCTGCAGTAAGTCAAGCTCGTGAGCGTGCTGTTAATGGAGAAGGTCCTACATTAATTGAAACATTAACCTATCGTTATGGTCCTCATACAATGGCAGGTGATGATCCAACACGCTATCGTACTTCAGATCTTGATAATGAATGGGAAAAGAAAGACCCACTTGTTCGTTTCCGTAAATTCTTAGAGGCTAAAGGATTATGGAGTGAAGAAAAGGAAAATGAAGTAATTGAACAAGCTAAAGAGGACATTAAAGAGGCAATTAAAAAGGCAGATGCTGCTCCGAAACAAAAGGTGACAGACTTAATGTCAATCATGTTTGAGGAAATGCCACAAAACTTAACAGAACAATATGAAATTTATCAAGCAAAGGAGTCGAAATAAGCCATGGCGCAAATGACAATGATTCAAGCAATCACGGATGCGTTACGTACAGAACTGCGCAATGATCCAAATGTATTAATTTTTGGAGAAGACGTTGGCGTAAATGGCGGTGTGTTCCGTGCTACTGAGGGACTTCAAAATGAATTTGGTGAAGATCGTGTCTTTGATACACCGCTTGCCGAGTCAGGAATTGGAGGTTTGGCATTTGGCTTGAGCTTACAAGGCTTCCGTCCTGTTCCGGAAATTCAATTCTTTGGATTTGTTTTTGAAGTCTTTGATCAAATTGCTGGGCAATTAGCTCGATTACGCTACCGTACAGGTGGAAAATTCCATGCACCAGTTACAGTTCGTGCCCCATTTGGCGGTGGTGTGCATACTCCTGATATGCATGCGGACAGCTTAGAGGGTCTAATGGCACAAACGCCTGGATTAAAAGTAGTTATTCCTTCTACACCATATGATGCGAAAGGATTATTAATCTCTGCGATTCGTGATAATGATCCGGTTGTCTTCTTAGAGCACATGAAGCTGTATCGTTCATTCCGTCAGGAGGTCCCTGAAGAAGAATATACAATCCCATTAGGAAAAGCGGAAGTAAAGCGTGAAGGTACTGATGTATCAATCATTACATATGGTGCAATGGTGCATGAGTCCTTAAAAGCGGCAGGAGAGCTTGAAAAGGAAGGGTATTCTGCAGAAGTTATTGATTTACGAACTGTCAGCCCAATTGATATTGATACGATTATTGCTTCAGTTGAAAAAACTGGCCGTGCGATTGTTGTGCAGGAAGCTCAAAAGATGGCGGGTATTGCAGCGCATGTTGTGGCTGAAATTAATGACCGAGCTATATTGAGTCTTGAAGCGCCAGTATTGCGAGTGGCTGCACCGGATACGGTATTCCCATTCCCGCAAGCAGAAGCTGTTTGGCTGCCAAACTTTAAAGATGTAATTGAAACAGCTAAAAAAGTATTAACCTTTTAATTAATTTTACTAATGCTTTTTTATTACATTGCCCTGGATGATTACTAGCAGCTTTTCGAATATGGAAGCAGACCGTTGACAGGGCATGTATTTTTATACTATCGAACGATACTTATTTAGATATTCATAATAATAGGAGGTTAATTTATAATGTCCTTTCAATTTAAAATGCCTGATATTGGTGAAGGTATCCATGAAGGTGAAATAGTCAAATGGTTTGTAAAACCAGGGGATAAAGTCCAAGAAGATGATGTATTATGTGAAGTCCAAAATGATAAAGCAGTTGTAGAAATTCCATCTCCAGTAGAAGGAACGGTAGAAGAAGTGTTGGTTGGAGAAGGAACGGTTGCAACAGTAGGACAGGTGCTGATTAAATTTGATGCTCCTGGATATGAAGATATGCAATTTAAAGGCGATGAGACTGAGGAACAGCCAAAAGCTGAAGAAGAAGCTCCTAAAGCTGAAGCTTCTAATAATGAAGGGGCTGCTGTACAGGCGGAAGTTGATGCGAATCGTCATGTGGTAGCGATGCCTTCAGTGCGTAAATATGCGCGTGAAAAAGGTATAGATATTCGCTTAGTTGCGGGAAGTGGAAATAACGGTCGTATTTTAAAGCAAGATATTGATGCGTTCGTAAATGGCGGAGCTGCAGCAACTGTAACGGATCAAGCAGCTGTCGAAACACCTGCGGAAGAATCTGTTAATGTTCAAGCACCTGCTATTCCACAGGGGCAATATCCTGAAACACGTGAAAAAATGAGCGGAATTCGTAAAGCGATTGCGAAGGCAATGGTCAATTCGAAACATACTGCACCGCATGTTACATTAATGGATGAAGTGGATGTAACGAAGCTAGTTGCTCATCGTAAAAAATTCAAAGAAGTGGCAGCAAATAAAGGTATTAAATTAACGTTCTTACCTTATGTAGTTAAAGCTTTAACGAGTGCATTGCGTGAATTCCCGGCACTTAATACATCGCTTGATGATGCTAATAGTGAAATTGTCCATAAGCATTATTACAATATCGGAATTGCTGCTGACACAGATAAAGGTTTGTTAGTCCCTGTAGTAAAAGATGCTGATCGCAAATCGATCTTCAATATCTCAAATGAAATTAATGAGTTGGCTGTAAAAGCGCGTGATGGAAAGCTTGCACCAGATGAAATGAAAGGTGCTTCTTGTACGATTTCAAATATCGGATCAGCTGGAGGACAATGGTTTACTCCTGTAATCAATCATCCTGAAGTGGCGATTCTTGGTATTGGAAGAATTGCTGAAAAGCCGGTTGTTAAGGATGGAGAAATTGTAGCTGCGCCTGTATTATCATTATCTTTAAGCTTCGATCACCGTATGATCGACGGTGCAACAGCGCAGAATGCCTTAAATCACATTAAACGTTTACTTAATGACCCAGAACTATTGTTAATGGAGGCGTAATAAATGGTAGTAGGAGATTTCCCAATAGAAACGGATACTATAGTGATTGGAGCTGGACCTGGTGGTTATGTTGCTGCTATTCGTGCAGCCCAGTTAGGACAGAAGGTAACTATCGTAGAAAGAAATACAGTTGGCGGTGTTTGTTTAAATGTTGGTTGTATTCCTTCTAAAGCATTAATTGCAGCAGGGCATCGTTATGAAACAGCAAAGCATTCTGCTGAGTTTGGTATCAACGCTGAAAATGTAACAGTTGACTTTTCAAAGGTTCAACAATGGAAAGCAAGTGTTGTTAAAAAGCTGACTGGTGGAGTAGAAGGTTTATTAAAAGGAAATAAAGTTGACATTGCCTATGGTGAAGCTTACTTTGTTGACAGTAATTCTTTGCGTGTAATTGGTGAAAGTTCATCACAGACGTATAATTTCAAAAATGCTATCATTGCAACTGGTTCTCGCCCAATTGAATTACCTACATTTAAATATTCTAAGCGTGTATTAAACTCTACAGGTGCATTAGCACTAGAAGAAATTCCGGAAAAAGTGGTTGTCATTGGCGGAGGAGTCATTGGCTTGGAGCTTGGTGGTGCTTATGCAAACTTTGGTACACAAGTAACAGTTATTGAAGGTGCTGATGATATCTTACTTGGTTTCGAAAAACAAATGACAACACTTGTTAAACGTAATATGAAGAACAAAGGTGTTGAATTCTATACAAAAGCAAGCGCCAAAGGTGTAGAGGAAACGGAAAACGGAGTAGTCGTGACATTTGAAGTAAATGGCGAAGAAAAGAAAGTGGAAGCTGATTATTTATTTGTCATGGTTGGACGACGTCCGAACACTGATGAAATGGGACTTGAACAAATTGGTGTGAAAATGACTGATAGAGGCGTCATCGAAATTGATAAACAATGCCGTACGAATATCAGTAATATTTATGCTATTGGCGATATTGTGCCTGGACCGCAGCTTGCCCATAAAGCGTCATATGAAGCGAAAATTGCAGCAGAGGCAATAGCGGGACATGCATCCGAAATTGACTATCTTGGAATCCCTGCGGTTGTTTTCTCAGAACCTGAACTTGCTTCTGTTGGATATACTGAAAAGCAGGCGAAAGATGAAGGTATTGATATCGTAGCGGCAAAATTCCCGTTTGCAGCAAATGGGCGCGCCCTATCTCTTGATAGCACAGATGGGTTTATGAAATTGATAACAAGAAAAGAAGATGGTATTGTTATTGGTGCTCAAATTGCTGGTGCGAGTGCGTCTGATATGATTTCTGAGCTTAGTTTGGCTATTGAAGCAGGTATGACTGCAGAGGACATTGCTATGACTATTCATGCTCATCCAACATTGGGTGAAATTACAATGGAAACAGCAGAGGTAGCTGTAGGTCATCCTATCCATATATTGAAGTAAGAAAAAAGCTGGTTCGTTTTTAGAACCAGCTTTTTTTATTTAGGCTTTGTTAAATAATATTGTTGATTTTTGACTCATTTAAGCTGTATGTTCATGAATGAGTCAAAAATCTGGCTTATCAACACAGTACTTTAACAAAGCCTTTATTTATTAAAGAATGGAATGACATTTGAGAGTATTTGTTAGGAAGTACCAGATAATACCTTTGCTATTGGTGCAATAACCTCCTCTTTAGTAGCTGTTCCTTCAATTTCTGCGATTACTTTGTTCTGATAAAATACAAGCAAGGCGGGGCAATGGTCTATTTCGAATATACGTGAATAATCATCTAGTTCAGAAGCGGAAAGGATTTTTAAGTTTTTCATTTCCTCGGGATAATTATTCTTTAATTCGATGATTGCATCGTAATAGGAAACTTCTTGTTCTAGAGCCTCATCATTTGAAAAAAATACAATCTGCTTAGTGTTATGATCAATACTTAATAAATGTTGCGGCTCTTTTTTATCGCAGGACAAAAGTAGTAACAAACTAGCAGCCATTAAAAGAATAGGTTTCCTTTTCATGTAACCAATGCCTCGCTTTACATAATAAATCGTAATCAATATCTCCTATAGAGAAGGTCAAATAGTAGCATTATCATATCATAGATAATTGTCATTATCTGTATTGTTATTTATTTGTTACATATTTGAAAAATAAGTAAGGGTGATTTTACATACATTTACTTTATAGAGTAGTATGCGATTGACTTTTTCTATGGTGGTGTTGTATGCGGACTTATATGGTAATTATTATTCAGTTAATGATTTGGAGTGGATTTACATATATCGAGTGGCTTTCAAGGTTTGATTGGTATATATACAAGATGATTATGTTTTTCATCTTTTTTTATTTAGCTATTGTCATTGGAAATTGGATTATTCATTCCACAAGACAAACAATGGTGGTCACTTTTATCAGTTTAAGTCTATATAGTTTTCTTCATATTGTTTTGTTAAGCCTATGGTAAAAAAGTATGTCTAGCCGACATACTTTTTATTATTTAGCTTAATGCCCATTTTATATAGATTTATTCCATTCTTAACGGGCAGTAAGACTCCCGCCTCAAGATTTTGAGGAAATAAAGAAGAGAGGTGGGCGATCTAACTGCCTGTTAAGGTCCATTCGCGGAATCGCAGACTAAGAACGCCACATTTGTGGCAACGTCTGTATGACCCACATCCTGTGGGCCTCAAGTAACCATCAGTGGGGATGAAGAAAAACCCTACTGATGGAAGTTTCACTTTATTATTTTCTTTTATAGTAATACATAATGCGGCCATTAAATAAATGAAGTTCGCCTTGGAGTTTATTTGCTAGAAATTTGCAAAATTCATTTGCTTTCCCTTTATCCCCATATGTTGAGCGATTCGTAAGCGTGAGCTGTATATATGTTTGAATGGCTTCATTTTCATCACCGTTAGAAGCCTTTTCCTCATTTATATACAGTGCCATGGAATGATATCGTTCGTGATTAGATATCAATATAAGTTGTTTATTATTATTAACTATTTCCTCCGTTATTTCATAAGGAAATGCGGCTTCGTTATATTGCCAATTTAGCTGTTTTCCCGTTTTACCTGTGATCTCTTTGTAATACTCTAGTATTTCCCTCAATTCATCGATTGTAATGGTTTGTTTAACTGAAGAAGGAACAAGCTTGATATATGCTTGATTTGCCATTTTATCCACATCCTTTTAGTGAACTATTAACCGTAATTAGAAATGTATATAGTCTACATTGCTTATTCTAACATTGTTTGAAAACTTATGACAATTTTCAAAACATTTTCAAAACAAATTGCATAAACTGCATATATTAAAATATAATAACATTCTAAAGAAAGAACTATAGGGAGGAGAAATGAAGATGGAACTATTTGAAAAACTATACGATGAAGATGAGAAGGTAAAAGTTCGTTTTGTAGGTTTTACAACTGAAGTTGCTCGATATGATTTTGGAATTGTTTATACGAACTTATTTTTTGGTAAACCTTTAGTAATTTGTATGCAAACTGGCCGTTCAACACTCCTCGATCCACTAGACCTTGAAGATATTGAATACTTGCAATCCATATTTAAAATAGAAGATCGAAAGCAAGCTGTAGAACTAGCTGACTTCTTTGCAGAAGAATTACCAGGTTTAGCATATGAACCAGAGTATTACTAAAAATAAAAATTTAACAAAAAACGTTATCGTCATTTGAACAAGAGGTTCCTATGGCCGTAACGTTTTTTTTTATTTAGGCTTTGTTAAAGAATATTGTTGATTTTTGACTCATTTAAGCTGTATGGTCATGAAATAGTAGGAGAAAATGCATTTTCTCCTACTATTTCATGACCATACAGCAACCTTTCAGCATAGCTGAAAGGCGTGTGAAA
>Ga0182742_1000215_pt1 | contig 110581 bp, 100 predicted proteins | sample eDN5th37CBELigMG_FD_128880 | JGI IMG/M metagenome (GOLD analysis project Ga0182742, IMG submission 128880) | Enriched Miracle-Growth compost microbial communities from Emeryville, California, USA - eDNA 5th pass 37_C BE-Lig MG (version 2)... ...
GTTTGCATGCTAAATTGAGGGTGAAATTGTAGGGAGACAATGGCTGTTGTACCCCTACAATTTGGGATGCATTTTCCAATGCAAATTTCTATATTAATTCCCCACAAATGGCCATACATCAATGAAAAACGAGTGTCAATTTCATATGCAAATGAGCATTCACTTTAAGTTGCATTTTTAATGTTTGTGATAGGAAGTGGAACCCGTTAATAATTTCATTCCTTCTTTTTATTGTTTACTGATTGTTCTATCAATAAAGGTACAAGCATATATTTGAACGAGCCTAGATTAAGAGGGAGGGTTCTTTACTATATGCGGGTCTCAAATGTAACAGTTAGAAAAAGATTGGTAACAGTATTGTTGATAGGGTTCCTGCTTTTTTTTGTCATTGATGTTCGATTAGGATATGTACAGTTTTTAATTGGAAATAAACTTACTGAACTTGCGAAGGATTCCTGGAGTAGGGATATTCCGTTTGAACCCGAGCGTGGTGAAATTCTTGATCGTAATGGTGTGCCACTAGCAACAAATCAAAGTGCGCCATCTGTCTTAGTTGTGCCAAGACAGGTAAAAAATCCTGCAGAGACAGCTGAGAAATTAGCACAAGTACTTAATATGTCAAAAGAAAAAGCCTATAAGCATTTAACAAATAATGTGAATATAGAGCGAGTAAATCCCGAAGGAAGAAAAATTTCACACCAAAAAGCTAAGGAAATCCGAGCGCTAGGATTAAGTGGTGTATACATAGCAGAGGATTCTGTCCGTCATTATCCTTTTGGGAGTTATTTATCACATGTGTTAGGTTTTGCAGGAATTGATAACCAAGGACTAACTGGATTAGAACTCTATTATGATGAACAGCTAAAAGGGAAAAAGGGGAGTGTGAAATTCTATGCCAGTGCAAAGGGGCAGAGAATGCCGGATATTGCGGATGATTACACGCCACCTGAAGATGGATTAAACTTGAAACTTACGATTGATTCACGAGTTCAAACAATAGTCGAAAGAGAATTAGACATAGCAGAAGCAACTTACAATCCTGATGGAATTATAGCAATCGCGATGAATCCAAACAATGGTGAAATTTTAGCGATGTCGAGTCGACCTGATTTTGACCCAGCTGACTTCCGAAATGTATCACCAGAGGTCTATAATCGAAACCTTCCTGTATGGAGTACGTATGAGCCAGGTTCAACATTTAAGATTATTACGTTGGCAGCATCGATAGAAGAAGGGAAGGTGGATTTGACCAAAGACCATTTTAATGACCCAGGTTATGCTAAAGTAGCAAATGCTACATTAAGGTGTTGGAAAAGAGGCGGTCATGGACATCAATCATTTTTGGAAGTAGTACAAAACTCCTGTAACCCTGGATTTGTTCAGTTAGGTGAACGACTTGGTAAAGAAAAGCTCTTTAAATATGTTAAGGATTTTGGCTTTGGTCAAAAAACTGGAATTGACCTTCAAGGTGAAGGAAAGGGGATACTATTTAATCTTGATCGAGTTGGGCCCGTTGAACAAGCAACTACTGCCTTTGGGCAAGGGGTTTCTGTAACACCGATTCAGCAAGTTACGGCCGTAGCGGCAGCTGTAAATGGTGGTATTTTATATACTCCATATATTGCCAAAGAATGGTTGGATCCAAAAACAGGAAAAGTAGTAAGCAAACATAATCCTGAAGCCAAACGTAGGGTTATTTCTGAAGAAACCTCAAAAGAAGTACGTTATGCTCTAGAGAGTGTAGTTGCCCAAGGAACAGGTAAAAATGCATTTGTTGAAGGCTATCGTGTTGGTGGGAAGACTGGAACAGCTCAAAAAGCTTCTGGTGGGCGTTACTTGGAAAATAATCATATTGTTTCATTTATCGGCTTTGCACCTGCTGATGACCCACAAATTGTTGTATATGTAGCTGTTGATAATCCAAAAGGAACTGTTCAATTTGGTGGTGTAGTAGCCGCTCCGATTGTTGGAGGAATAATGGAAGACAGTTTACGTGCTCTTGAAGTAAAACCGAGAAAAAATCAAATTGAGAAAGAAACAACATGGACAGATCCAGTATTAGTGGAGGTACCAGATGTTGTAGGATTAACTAAAAATGAATTAGCTCAACAGCTTGTGAGCTTAAAACTTGAAGTTAGTGGTGAAGGAAATGTGGTTATTGACCAAGCACCTGATGCAGGTCAAAAAGTAGAAGAAGGCACACCATTACGTATTTTACTAGGTGATGGAAAAAAACAACAAAAAAAGACGGAATAGCCATTTTGAGCCACTAGGAACATATACCTATGGCTCCTTTTTCTAACCACCTTTATTAAAATGATAATTTACATTCATCTCAAGTATGATTACAATATCAATTAGGGCTTTTGTTAAAATAATTTTCTTATGATGGAAGTAGATTTAAAATAACTGATAAAATATATTATTATCGGTTGGTAATGACAATCTTTATGTGAAGTATTGAAAGAATTGCGCTTATTGTTTTTTATATAAGTAGGTCTGAAGGCTCTAGATAATTGCTTTTGGCATATTATAATATGGTGACCTATATGATAAAAAATTGTTATATCTTTTGAGAGGAAATGGTAAGGATGCTTTTACAAAATCTATTGAAAAATTTGCATGGGTTTACACCTAAAATTGATAGCAATCCATTCATCACATCACTCGAAATGGATTCTCGTAGTGTGAGAGAAGGTAGTTTATTCTTTTGTATAAAGGGTTTTACTGTTGATGGACATAATTTTGCCAAGCAAGCTGAATTGAACGGTGCTTCAGCCATTATTTGTGAAAAAAATGTTGATGTAAATATCCCAATTATTAAAGTTAAGGATTCAAAGCGAACGATGGCAGTGTTATCTGATGCTTTTTACAACCAACCAACCCAGCACCTACGATTGATCGGGATAACTGGCACAAATGGAAAAACATCAACAACACATATCATTGAAAAAATATTCCGTGATGATGGTCAACAAACAGGAATGATTGGAACAATGTATACGAAGATTGGCGATAAAGTTTTAGATGTGAAGAATACAACACCAGAATCGCTAATACTGCAACAGACATTTCATCAAATGGTAACAGAGGGTATTGAAACAGCTGTGATGGAGGTTTCGTCACATGCACTTGATTTAGGGAGAGTACATGGTTGTGATTTTGATATAGGAGTTTTTACCAACCTAACTCAAGATCATCTAGATTATCACTCCTCTATGGAAGATTATAAACGCGCAAAAAGCTTATTGTTTTCAGGATTAGGTAATCATTATGATCATGCGAAGCCAAAGTTTGCAATATTAAATGCTGATGACGAAGCTTCTGAATTGTACAAGAAGAGTACAGCAGCAACCGTGATTACATATGGAATTGATAATTCATCCGATATAATGGCAACAAATATCCAACTAACATCACAAGGAACAATGTTTGATCTTGTAACACCGTATGAAACAGTCACAGTTACGATGAAATTAATTGGTAAGTTTAATGTTTATAATGCTTTAGCAGCTGTAGCAACAGCAATGGTTTCTGGAATTCCTATTACTTCGATTGTAAAGTCAATCGAATCTATTGAAGGTGTTGCAGGTCGTTTTGAGGTTGTAAGTGGTGATCATAATTTTACAGTTATTGTTGATTACGCCCATACTCCAGACAGTTTGGAAAATGTTTTACGTACTGTAAAACAGTTTGCAAAGAGAGATATTACAGTAGTGGTTGGATGTGGTGGAGATCGAGATCGAACAAAGCGCCCACTTATGGCTAAAATTGCGACAGACTATGCTGATTTGGCAATTTTCACATCGGATAATCCACGGTCTGAAGATCCTAAACAGATTATTGCTGATATGGAGGCAGGAGTAACTAGTGGCTCATTTAAATCAATTATTGACCGTGAGAATGCAATAAGAGAGGCAATCCTTCACGCGGAAGAACATGATATTATTGTAATTGCAGGTAAGGGGCATGAAACATACCAAATTATTGGGTCAGAGATAAATGAGTTCGATGACAGACTTGTTGCCTTAAAGGTAATAAAGGAGATGTATTAGGTATGTTATTGTATACAGAGTTGAAAAGCATACTTCCTAAGACGAAAGGAATAGAGGATTCACAGTTAGCTTTTCAAGAGCTTTATATCGATTCAACAAGGAAGGTATCTAAGGGTCTGTTTCTCTCGGTACCTTCTGAAAGTGAAGAGGAACTATTAAAAGAAGCCTTATATAATGGAGCAATAGGGGCTGTTTGGCCTCTTAACAAGAAGGTTCCTAGCTTTCTACCAAATCACTTTCCGTTATTTCTAACGAATAATGCTTTAGACGCATTAAAAGAAGTTATTCATTTTTATGAAAATTTTACTGAAAGAAACAGGTATGAGATTATGTCAAAAATTACTCTTTCGTATCGAAAGACACATAATGGAAAAAATAACACATATGATAGTGCTGTAATGGAAGAAATTCAACATATCGAAGATGAACTTTCAACCATTTTAAAACATGTTGAAAGGGGGAGATAAAGATGCTTGAACAGGTTATTTTGTATACGATTTTAACAGGGTTTATCATCTCTGTAGTTCTATCTCCCATTATTATACCTTTCTTGCGTAGATTAAAATTTGGACAAAGTATTCGTGAGGAAGGTCCAAAATCACACCAGAAAAAATCTGGAACACCAACAATGGGTGGAGTAATGATTTTGTTATCAATTACACTGACAACTCTTGTTTTAACCGGGAAGTTTTCTGAAATAACTGTTACAACATATCTTTTATTATTTGTGACGTTAGGATATGGTCTACTTGGATTCTTGGATGATTTCATTAAAGTCGTCTTAAAACGAAATCTAGGTTTAACCTCTAGGCAAAAATTATTGGGACAAATCATTGTTGCTGTAGTTTTCTTTTATTTTTTTAAGCAAAATGATTTTTCGACCGTGGTATCAATCCCAGGTATTGAATTTCAAATTGATTTAGGAATTCTTTATGTTTTGTTCATTATCTTTTGGTTAGTGGGCTTTTCAAATGCTGTTAATCTTACAGATGGATTAGACGGACTCGTATCAGGTACAGCTGCTATTGCCTTTGGTGCGTTTGCAGTTCTAGCGTGGTACCAAGGACAATATGATGTTGCGATATTTGCAGTTGCAGTGACAGGAGCGGTACTAGGATTCTTAGTGTTTAACGCTCATCCAGCAAAAGTATTTATGGGTGATACCGGATCACTTGCCCTTGGAGGAGCAATTGCAGTTGTAGCAATAATGACCAAATTAGAAATTTTACTTATTATTATTGGTGGAGTTTTTGTTATTGAAACATTATCAGTAATTATTCAAGTTATATCTTTTAAAACAACAGGAAAAAGAGTGTTTAAAATGAGTCCGTTACATCACCATTATGAACTTGTTGGGTGGAGTGAGTGGCGAGTTGTGGTGACTTTTTGGAGTGTTGGTTTATTATTTGCAATCTTAGGAATCTATATAGAGGTGTGGGTTTAATTGAAAAGTAATGAATTTGTTAATAAAAAAATACTCGTTGTGGGCTTAGCTAAGAGTGGATTTGCAGCTGCTGTAATTTTAAAAGAGCTTGGCTCGGATGTTACTGTAAATGACCAAAAGCCTTATGAAGAAAATGAGGCAGCACAAATCATAAAAGAGAAAGGCATCAAAGTGATTTGTGGAGGTCATCCAATTCATATTTTGGATGATCATTTTGATGTCGTTGTGAAAAATCCTGGTATTCCATACTCCAATCCCATCATCCATGCTGCACTTGAAAAAGGGATTCCGGTCGTTACAGAGGTGGAGCTTGCATACCATCTAACAAATGCAAACTTTATTGGGATAACTGGGTCAAATGGTAAAACCACTACGACTACTTTAATTTTTGAAATGTTAAAAAGAGGGAACAAGTCTCCATTAATCGCAGGAAATATCGGTACAGTAGCATGTGAAGTTGCAAAAGAAGCAGAAGATGATGATATTATCGTAACTGAGTTATCATCGTTTCAGTTAATGGGCGTTCGTGATTTTAGACCGAAACTTGCAGTGCTCTTAAATATCTTTGATGCTCATTTAGATTACCATGGCACAAAAAAGGATTATATAAATGCGAAAGCGAAGATTTTTGAAAATCAATCTGAAGATGATTATTCCATTGTAAATGCAGACGACGAAGAAGTTATGCAAGTTGTTGCTAAAAGCAAAGCAAAGAAAGTTTTCTTCTCTACTACCAAGGTTGTAGATTTTGGTGCGTACATAAATGATAATGTGTTGTATTATAATCAAGAACAAATTATTAATATTGATGAAATTGCTTTACCTGGTAAACATAACCTTGAAAATATTCTTGCAGCTGTAGTTGCTTCAAAACTTATGGAAGTGCCAAATGATGCAATTAAAGAGGTACTTACTATTTTTACAGGTGTTAAACATCGTTTGCAGTATGTAGATACTATTAATAATCGGAAATTTTATAATGACTCAAAAGCAACAAATATTTTAGCTACACAAAAAGCGATTTCAGCATTTACAGGTGGTATTATCCTACTTGCGGGTGGTTTGGATCGTGGAAATGATTTCGATGATTTAATACCCTATCTTAAAAGTGTAAAGACTCTGATTACATTTGGGCAAACTGCAGAGAAGTTAAAAAAGGCTGGAAACGATGCGGGAATAGAAACTATTAAACTTGTCGATAATGTAGAACATGCTGTTGAGCAAGCTTATGCACTATCAGAAAATGGTGATACTATTTTGCTGTCCCCTGCATGCGCAAGTTGGGATCAATATAAGACTTTTGAGCAAAGAGGTGACATTTTTATAAACGCCGTGCATAAGCTTAAGTAAGGGGCCTGTCTTAAGAGTTGAGTTTTTTAATTTCAATTCTTTAATAAGATAAAGATGAGTATTAGTGCAAACGTCAGATGAATTTCACACTATATTCAGTACTTTTTCTTATTTTGTTCGACATTTATGTAAGAACAATACATAATGTGGTCCCTTAATTCAGGTACATTGAGGTGTTTACATTGTCGACAAAAAAATCAACCCCTGATATTGTATTAATCGTTATTACTCTTTCGCTTTTAGCAGTCGGACTGATTATGGTCTACAGTGCTAGTGCCATATGGGCTACATACAAGTTTGATGACTCGTTCTTTTTTGCAAAACGCCAGCTACTGTTTGCAGGGGTTGGTGTATTAGCAATGTTTTTCATAATGAATGTAGATTATTGGACATGGCGTACCTGGGCAAAAGTGATAATAATTGTTTGTTTTATTTTGTTAGTTTTAGTATTAATACCTGGTGTAGGTATGGTCCGTAACGGTTCTAGAAGTTGGATCGGAGTAGGTGCATTTTCCATACAGCCTTCTGAATTTATGAAATTAGCGATGATTGCGTTTTTAGCAAAGTTCCTTTCCGAAAATCAGAAGAAAATCACTTCTTTTAAAAAAGGACTTGCTCCATCACTTGCACTTATATTTACTGCTTTTGGTATGATAATGCTTCAGCCTGACCTTGGAACGGGTACAGTAATGGTAGGAACATGTATTGTAATGATATTTGTTGCAGGAGCAAGAATTAGTCATTTTGTAATGTTAGGAATGTTAGGTGTTGCGGGATTTGTTGGGTTAATTCTATCAGCGCCATATCGTATTAAAAGAATCACTTCCTTTCTAGATCCATGGGAAGATCCTCTTAATAGTGGATTCCAAATCATTCAGTCCTTGTATGCGATTGGCCCAGGTGGATTACTTGGCCTCGGGCTTGGTCAAAGTAGGCAAAAGTTTTTTTACCTACCAGAACCACAAACGGATTTTATCTTTGCAATTTTAGCAGAAGAGTTAGGGTTCATCGGCGGTTCATTTGTAATTTTATTATTTAGTCTTCTGCTCTGGCGTGGGGTGCGTATCGCTCTTGGTGCTCCAGATTTATACGGTAGTTTCTTGGCGATAGGAATTATCGGAATGATAGCAATTCAAGTCATAATCAATATCGGTGTTGTTATTGGATTAATGCCAGTAACTGGAATTACTTTACCATTCTTAAGTTATGGAGGCTCATCACTTACACTTATGTTAATGGCTGTGGGCGTTTTATTAAATATAAGCAGGTATGCTAGATATTAAACAAAGTCTACTAAAAAAATATTTTACTTTATTATCATAGTATAATATAACTAAATATAGTGGAAAACCTTTAAGTGTCTGACGCCAAATGATACACTTAAAATATATTGTTGGATATTCTAACAATTATTTTATGATGTTGATGTTGTGGTGTTTGACACTTTCCTTTTGTAGTTCGCCAAATGTTGTTGATTAATTTTTCGTAGGATCATTTCTTATGAAAATAAACGAGGAGGATTTATATGAAAATACTATTAAGTGGTGGGGGAACAGGCGGTCATATATACCCAGCATTAGCTCTAATAAAAGAAATTAAAAAGATGGATCCTTCTGTTGACTTTTTATATATTGGAACCGAAAAAGGATTAGAAAGTACCCTTGTGAAGAGAGAGAAAGTACCATTTAAAACGATTGAAATAACCGGTTTTAAACGAAAAATCTCATTTGAAAATATAAAGACCATTACAAGATTTATTACGGGTGTAAGGAAAAGTAAAAGGTACATAAGAGAGTTTAAGCCTGATGTAGTGATTGGTACAGGTGGATATGTATGTGGTCCAGTGGTTTATGCAGCTGCAAAGCTTGGCATTCCTACGATTATTCATGAACAAAATAGTGTGCCAGGCTTAACAAATAAATTTTTGAGTCGATATGTTAATAAAGTTGCCGTTTGCTTTGATGAAGCACGAATTTATTTTCCTGCAGAAAAAGTTATACTAACAGGAAATCCCCGCGCTTCAGAAGTTTTGGGGCAAGATGGATTGAAAGGCATGGTGTCTGTTGGTTTACAGCCTGGAAAAAAGTCTGTATTGATTGTTGGTGGTAGTAGAGGGGCTAGACCAATTAATGATGCATTTTTACAAGTATTAGATGAAATTGAAAAAAAGGATTATCAGGTACTTTATGTAACTGGAGAAGTTCATTATCAAAAAGTGTTAGACAAGGTGAAAGAAGTCGGCAACCCATCTAACGTTATTATCAAACCGTTTGTGCATAATATGCCTGAAGTGTTAGCGGGGGTAGATTTAATTGTCGCTCGGGCTGGTGCAACAACATTAGCTGAAATAACTGCACTTGGAATACCAAGTATTCTTATTCCAAGTCCATATGTAACCAATAACCATCAAGAGAAGAATGCCAGGACATTAAGTGATAAAAACGCAGCTATATTACGTTTAGAAAAGGAGTTTAACGGACAACAATTAATAAAAGATGTTGATTCGGTTTTGTTAGATTCACATAGACTACAGGAAATGAAAAATGCTGCGACAGAGATAGGAATTCCAGACGCAGCAAAACGACTATATAAAGTGATTAAAGACCTAGCCTAAAAGATTGTTCCTTATGCAGGTTGTCATGCATATAATAATGTAGGCATCTTATTAGAACGTAACTTATTATAAAAGTATAGATAAATGTTATTGGATTTTTTCAAACATAATAAACATATTCTTCTAATCCTAAAAAAGTTGTGTCGATATAAGGTTATTAATAAAGGAGGTTTTTTTATATGCAAATAATTGCCCAAGAATTAGAGAAGGCAAATGTTGGATATGTAGCCTTAAATGAACCACTTGCGAATCATACCACTATAAAAATTGGCGGCCCTGCTGATCTTTTTATCATTCCAAATGATATTGATGCGCTTAGAACGACTTTAGCAATTGTAAAAAAACACAATCTCAATTGGAGAGCAATTGGGCGAGGTTCGAATTTGCTCGTCTCAGACAAAGGGATAGAAGGTGCTGTAATTAAACTTGACAAAGGGCTAGATCACCTTGATGTTGATGGGACAAAAATTACTGTTGGAGGAGGTTACCCAGTTGTAAAGCTTGCAACAGTAATTAGTCGACAAGGCTTGTCAGGTTTTGAATTTGCGAGTGGTATTCCCGGCTCAATTGGAGGCGCAGTCTATATGAACGCTGGAGCGCATGGCTCCGATATCTCCAAAGTGTTAACAAGAGCACATATCTTGTTTGAGGATGGATCAATGCAATGGTTGACAAATGAGGAAATGCAATTTTCTTACAGAACATCTTGTTTACAAAAAAAACGCCCAGGTATATGTATTGAAGCTCAGTTTGAACTTCAAAACGGTGAAAAACAATCCATAGTAGCAGTAATGTTAAAAAATAAGGATTATCGGCGAGAAACCCAACCATGGAATTTCCCATGTGCAGGTAGTATTTTCCGAAATCCTTTGCCAAATTATGCAGGTCAGTTAATTGAAAAAGCAGGATTAAAAGGATATCAAATCGGTGGAGCACAAATCTCTGAAATGCATGGTAACTTTATTGTAAATGCAGGTGGAGCAACTGCCCAAGATGTATTAGACCTAATTCAATATATAAGAATGAAGATATCTGAATTATATCAAGTTGATATGGAAACAGAAGTTGAAATTGTAGGTAGAAAGTAAGTGTATTGTTTCTCCAAAATATTGGTAATTATGATATAATACATTTCATAAGCATGAAAGTTAAGTTTCACATAGTAAAACGGCATCTTGAATGCCGTTTGTTTATCTTTTAAACTCCCTTCCATAAATAGGAAAATGGTAGAATGATTTGGAAATAGTTGAACATCTAGGTATTTGGTACTCCCTGTTGTACCTAGAATGGGGTGAATAAGAATGGATAAAAAAGTCGTACCAATAGAAGACCGAATTCCGAAGCTCAAACAAAAGCGTAAACAAAAGGCGAATCGAAGACTAATTTTTTATATCTGTTTCTTTTTTCTGATGGTATTAAGTATCGTATATTTTCAATCACCGCTAAGTAAGGTATCAAATGTTAAAGTTAGTGGAAATTACAATGTCCCAACTGATGAGATTATTAAGCTAAGTGGCTTGTCAAATCGGACAAGCTTTTGGAAAATTGATAAAGAAGAAGTAATTACCAATATTAAATCACATAAAGAGGTCCATGATGTTCAGTTAGAACGAGTAATACCAAATCGTGTGTTAATAACTGTTAACGAGTGGAAACGGATAGCTTATGTAGTCGATACTGAAAATCATTATTACCCCCTTTTAGAAAATGGACAAACACTCCCTCCACTTGATAATTTAACATCACAAACAGATGCACCGCTGTTGATTGGTTGGCATGAAGATGGCGATATTATTAGCATGGTTGATGAATTGTCGAAGCTACCTGAAGGTATCACAAATGCTATTTCTGAAATTCATTATGAACCAACTAATTCTGATCCTCATCATGTCATTTTGTATATGAATAATGGTTATGAGGTAAGTGTTACAGTTAGGGGTTTTGCTAAGAAAATGGAAGCATATCCTTCTGTAATAGGTGAGCTTGACCCATCAATGAAAGGGATTATCCACTTAGATGTTGTGCCATTTTTTGAAAAATATAAGGGTCCTGATCAAGAAAAGGAAGAAGGGGATGAAACGATTGAGAGTGAAGGGTAGGCATGTCGTTCTCTCCTTTGTTTGTTTAGTACTTGGATTTATCATCTCATTTTCATACCAGTATGCAAAAGAAGAGGCTGAACAAGGCAGAATTACTGATCGCCAGTGGAATAGGGAATTTGAAATTCGTGATCATTTAAATAGGCAAAAAGAGAGAAATCTTGAGTTGCAACAGGACTTATATGAAAAACAAGAACAAATAAGAGAAATAGAGGAAGATCTTGCAAATAAAGAGAAAGAACAAATTTATTTTAATCTAGTTGAAGATGTTGAAAAACTACGTATGTATACTGGTGAAGTGAAGGTTAAAGGTCCGGGGGTCAAGGTTACACTTGAAGATGCTTCGTATGCTCCATCGGGTGAAGACGTAAATAATTATCTAGTTCATGAAAGTCACCTTTTTAAAGTAATAAATGAACTTTTAATTTCAGGAGCACAAGCTATCTCTGTGAACGGAAGGAGGCTTACACACAACACTTATTTGTATTGTGACGGCCCTGTTATTACGATTGACGGAACACAGTACCCTGCGCCTTTCACTATTTCTGCTATAGGAGATCCTGAAGTGTTAATTCCTGCTCTAAATATAAACGGTGGGATAAATGACCAATTAGTGCAAGATAATATCGTTGTAACGATTGAAAGAGCAGAGGTTGTAATGGAGCCTATCCTAAAAGCGGATGAATAAAATTCGTTTAAGTATTAAAGTTAAAGTTCTTGAAGGAATACGATTTGCTCCTGAAATTCTCGAGTTGAAATTTTTTCGGATTCTTAACCCACTAGGGTCTATGTTAAGTGAAAGATAGGTGGTTTAATTGGACAAGAAAATGAAGGTCAGTTTTTCATTCATCACAATAATTATCGGATTTATGTTAGCTGTCCAGTTCCAAACCATAAAAGAGCCAGTCGTACGTGATACGAGAGACATGTGGGAGTTAAGAGAGGATTTAAAAAAAGCTCAGCAACTACACTCGGAATTAATGACTGAAATCTCTAAGTATGAGGAAAAATTAGTGAAATATGACTCTGAAAGAAATGACAGTAAACATGTAATATTACAAGAAACACTAGAAGAATTAAGAGAGGCTTCTGGTCTGACTGAAGTAAAAGGGCCAGGAATCATTTTAACTGTTGAACGTGCTTATAATGAGTTTAGTATGCCTGGTGAGAACATCTCTGCTGATATCCTAAGACGCTTAATTAATGAACTTAATTCTTATGAGGCGAAAGAAATCTCTATTGATGGCCACAGGGTTATAAATACCACTGTTATACGTGAAATTCAGCGCACTACAAAAATTGACTCCTACCCAATTAGAAACTTACCCTTTGAGATAAAAGTTATTTCAGATGATCCTGAAAAATTATATAATCGAATGCAAGCTTCGAATGCGATTGAAGAGTTTTTTGTGGAAAATTTAAGATTAATTGTTTCAAAACCAATCGATGAAATCACGATACCACCATATGAAGACACAATTCGTGTCAAGCATATGGAACCTATGAAGAGTGAAAAAGGTGGAATATAGCAATGTGGCTCCCAATTATTGGACTGTTAATAGGAATAATACTCGGCCTTTTTTCTGAATTTAAAGTACCAGATGTGTATTCAAACTACTTATCAATTGCTGTACTTGCAGCACTAGACACTCTGTTTGGAGGAATTCGTGCTCATTTGCAAAATATTTATGACCAAGCTGTTTTCGTTTCGGGTTTTTTCTTTAATATCTTATTAGCTGCAAGTTTAGCTTTTCTAGGTGTACATCTTGGTGTAGACTTGTATTTAGTAGCAGTGTTTGCTTTTGGGGTTAGACTTTTCCAAAATATCGCTGTTATAAGAAGAATTTTATTATCTAAATGGAGCAATTCCCGTGATAAAATAGAAAAAAATTGATTTTTTAAAAGGGGAATAGCTACTAGATGTTGAATATTTTCTTATGTAGTAATTTATCGTATAAAAACGCGAAAAGTAGCTTAAGCTCTCGGCATAGAACCCGAGCATATATGTTACTTGCGCTAGACACCAATCTAGGTGCAAATTTATATATGTGTACTAAAAAAAGATTGTTGTTCTTCTAAATCAATGAAGACTTGTGAAATGTTAAAGGAGGTGCCAAAGAATGAACAGCAATGAAATTTGTGTTAGTCTTGACATCGGTACATCCAGTGTTAAAGTGATCATTGGTGAAATGGTCAATGATTCTTTAAACATAATTGGTGTGGGTAATGTAAAATCTGAAGGATTAAAAAAAGGTTCAATCGTTGATATAGATGAAACAGTTCATTCTATTAAAAAGGCTGTTGAACAAGCTGAGAGAATGGTAGGAATTCAAATTAATCAAGTAGTGGTTAGTGTACCTGCTAGCCATGTACAATTACAAGATTGTCATGGTGTTGTAGCTGTTTCAAGTGAAAGTCGACAAAATCGTGAAATTAGTAATGATGATGTGTTACGTGTAATCGATGCAGCTCAATTTGTGTCACTACCACCTGAAAGAGAAATCATAGACATCATTCCAAAGCAGTTTATTGTAGATGGCTATGATGAAATTAATGATCCTCGGGGAATGCTTGGTGTACGATTGGAAGTTGAGGGTACTATTATTACAACTTCAAGAACAATTTTACATAACTTACTTCGATGCGTTGAGCGAGCAGGACTTGATATTGTAGCAATATGCTTGCAACCTCTCGCCGCAGGTTCAATCACTCTTTCAGAAGATGAAAAAAATCTTGGTGTTGGATTAGTAGATTTAGGTGGTGGCTCTACGAGTATTGCTATTTTCAAAGATGGTTTCTTAAAATCTACTAGTGTATTACCAATTGGTGGAGATCATATCACTAAAGATATATCAATTGGATTACGAACATCTACTGAAGATGCTGAAAAAATTAAAACGAAACATGGTCACGCCTATTACAATCTTGCATCCGATGAAGAAGTATTCAGTGTTCCGATTATTGGAAGTGATCAGCACCAGCAATTTTCACAACGTGAAATTTCTGATATTGTCGAGGCTAGACTTGAGGAAATTCTTGAATTAGTCCAATATGAGATTAAAAAACTGGGCGTTAAGGATTTACCAGGCGGGTACGTGTTAACTGGTGGTGTGGTAAACATGCCAGGGGTGTTAGAACTAGCACAAGATGTATTGCGGAACAATGTGAGAATTGCAAAGCCCGATTATATTGGGGTAAGAGAATCACAATACTCAACTGGGGTTGGTCTCATTCAGTTCGCATATGAGCACGCAAGAATTCAAGGAAGAAGTATAGGTACGACAGTTACAATTGATACCCCAGAAAAGCGGGTTAATAAACAGCAACCAGAAAAAAATAATTCAAAATCAAATGATCAAAATATAGGGAAAAAAGTGAAAAGATTTTTTGGTTACTTCTTTGAATAGGAAGTTGCAAAAGAAGTCTATCGATGAATTAGGAGGATCTTAGGATGTTGGAGTTTGATACAAATCTCGAGCAGTTAGCAACTATAAAAGTAATCGGTGTTGGCGGTGGTGGTAATAATGCAGTAAACCGTATGATTGAGCATGGTGTACAAGGCGTAGATTTCCTTGCTGTAAATACAGACGCGCAAGCATTGAATTTATCAAAAGCTGAAACTAAAATGCAAATTGGTGCAAAGCTAACTAGAGGATTGGGTGCAGGTGCTAATCCTGAAGTTGGTAAAAAAGCCGCTGAAGAAAGCAAAGAACAAATTGAAGAAGCATTAAAAGGTGCGGACATGGTATTCGTTACAGCTGGAATGGGCGGAGGAACTGGTACAGGAGCAGCACCTGTAATAGCTCAAATTGCCAAGGACCTAGGAGCATTAACCGTTGGTGTAGTAACGCGCCCATTTACATTTGAAGGTAGAAAACGTGCAGGTCAAGCTGCAGGTGGTATTTCAGCTATGAAGGAAGCTGTAGATACGTTAATTGTCATTCCGAATGATCGTCTACTTGAAATTGTTGATAAAAATACACCAATGTTAGAAGCCTTTAGAGAAGCTGATAATGTCTTGCGACAAGGTGTACAAGGTATCTCTGATTTAATTGCTGTACCTGGATTAATAAACCTCGACTTTGCTGATGTAAAAACTATCATGTCAAATAAAGGTTCAGCCTTAATGGGAATTGGTGTAGCTACAGGTGAAAGTCGTGCTGCTGAGGCTGCTAAAAAGGCTATTTCAAGTCCATTACTTGAAACGTCAATTGACGGTGCACAGGGTGTCTTAATGAACATTACAGGCGGTACAAACTTAAGTTTATACGAGGTTCAGGAGGCTGCCGATATTGTTGCATCGGCTTCAGACCAAGAGGTCAATATGATCTTTGGATCTGTTATCAATGAGAACCTTAAAGATGAAATTGTTGTTACGGTAATTGCAACTGGATTCAATGATGTGGATGTTACACAAAGTCCAGCAAAACCTGCACGTCCAACGATTACTACAAGGCAACAACCAGTAACTCCGCCAAAGCGTGAAGTGAAAAGAGAAGAACCTGTTCAAGAACCAACTCCTAGAGGTACTCAACAAAATGGAGAAGAGGCTCTTGATATACCAACATTCTTACGAAACCGAAATCGTCGTCGGTAATAACGATAAGCATAAGAAAAGAAGCCAAGAAGGGTGAAATTTCCCTTCAAGGCTTCTTTTCTTATGACTCGAGCACCTAGCGACTGTAGCTTGAAAGGTAGAAGAGCGTATGCGCCTGGTTAGATCCGGATAAAGAATATGTAGCAAAGAAATCATTCAACGAGTAATGTCTTGTTGAATGATTTTTTTTATCAAAATGTAAGAAATAATAAAATCTTATAGGTAATAAAGTTCTACTTCAATAATTTAAAGGAGTGCGTTCCTATTATACACTCTAGCTCAGTTGTTTACTATTTCACAAGCCCCTGTTGACAAAAAACCAAATAATCCTTCAAAATTTCTCCTCTATTGTCGGCATGAAATGACAGACTTTCATATAAGATGTACTATATACTAAATTTTAACAAGTCTATTTAGTATTTATGTGAATGTATAGTTTAAATTCATTCTATTTTTCTTTTTAATAGGTTATAAGATTAATTGATTGAAAGGAGAAATCGTGTATATCTATTTAGATGTGATTTGGTTGTTAAACTTCCTATTTGACGGATTATTATTGTTGCTGACAGCGATTATTTTAAAACGGAAAGTAGTAAAGTGGAGGCTTTTAGTTGGTGCAATAATTGGATCATCGATTGTATTGTTAATGGTATCTCCAATCTCATCAGTTGCCTCACATCCAATGATAAAATTACTTTTTTCAATCGTTATTATTCTTGCAACTTTTGGGTACAAACGTTTTAGGTATTTTATACAAGGACTACTAACGTTTTACTTTACAACTTTTATGATTGGAGGTGGAATGGTAGGAGTCTATTATTTTTTAGAGTATGAATTAGATATGACAAATAACATTTTAGTTACTACTACGACTGGATTTGGCAGTCCGATTAGTTGGCTATTTGTAATAATTGGTTTTCCGGTTGTTTGGTACTTTTCGAAAAAGCAGATCGATGAAGTAGAAATGAAAAAAATTCATTATGAACAAATTGTTCAAGCAAAAATTAGAATTGATGATGTTACGATTGAATTAAGAGGCCTAATAGATACTGGAAACCAACTTTATGACCCTATTTCGAAAAGTCCAGTAATGGTAGTTGAAATAGAAAAGGTAAAAGAGTATTTTCCTAAAAGTATCATTGACCAAGCTAAAAATATGACAGAGTTAACATTTGAAGCAGATAGTCAACAACATAAATGGGAGAATCGAATTCGTATTATCCCCTACAGAGGTGTTGGTCAGGAACACCAGTTTCTTTTAGCGATAAAACCGGATTTTATCTCAATTTTTCATAACAATGAAATAATTAAGGTCAAAAAAGTATTAGTAGCATTAAATCACACGAAACTTTCCTCTGATGATCAATATGATTGTATTATTCACCCAAAGATGATAGTAACATCGACAATTCAACCAGCATCATAAACTTTGTAGAAGAAGGGAGTTCAATCATTGTCTAAACTTAAACTTCGATTAACATACTATTGGTATAAATTATTAATTAAACTTGGGATTAGAACTGATGAAATATATTATATTGGCGGAAGCGAAGCATTACCGCCTCCCTTATCGAAGGAAGAAGAGGAGCATTTGTTAAAAAAATTACCTAGTGGAGATAGTACTGCAAGGTCTATCTTAATAGAAAGAAATCTACGGTTAGTTGTCTATATTGCAAGGAAATTTGAAAACACTGGGATTAATATTGAAGATTTAATCAGTATTGGGACAATTGGATTGATTAAAGCAGTTAACACTTTTAACCCTGAAAAGAAAATAAAACTAGCTACATATGCCTCAAGATGTATTGAAAATGAAATCTTAATGTACCTAAGAAGGAATAATAAAATTCGTTCAGAAGTTTCTTTTGATGAGCCATTAAATATTGATTGGGATGGTAATGAACTATTACTCTCTGATGTATTAGGTACTGAAGAAGATATCATCACTAAAGATTTGGAGGCAAATGTAGATCGAAAACTCCTTATTAAAGCTTTACATCAATTGAATGATCGCGAAAAGCAGATCATGGAGCTCCGCTTTGGACTAATTGGTGGAGAGGAAAAGACTCAGAAAGATGTTGCAGATATGCTAGGTATTTCTCAATCCTATATTTCACGACTAGAAAAGAGAATAATAAAGCGATTGCGAAAAGAATTTAATAAAATGGTTTAAAATTAATAAACGAACAAGGAATTTGAAAAGTTATTTTTAAATAATTTTTCAAATTCCTTTTTATTGATTAATCCCTTGTTATTTCTGGGATAAGGAAGTAGGTTTAAGGAGTTCTAATATTCAAAACGATTTTGAGGGTGCATATTTTTTCCTCCTAAGGAGATACTTAACTTTGTACAGCAACTCCTGTTAGGAGGGAAAGAATTGACTCGAAATAAAGTAGAAATATGCGGTGTAGATACTTCAAAACTTCCAGTACTGAAAAATGAAGAAATGCGTGAACTCTTTCGTCAAATGCAAAGTGGAGATTTGTCTGCCAGGGAGAAGCTAGTGAATGGAAACTTACGACTAGTTTTAAGTGTAATTCAACGTTTTAATAACAGAGGAGAATATGTTGATGATTTGTTTCAAGTTGGCTGTATTGGACTAATGAAATCCATCGATAATTTTGATTTAGGCCAAAATGTCAAATTTTCAACATATGCTGTACCGATGATTATCGGGGAAATTCGGCGCTATCTTCGTGATAACAATCCAATTCGAGTATCGCGTTCTCTACGAGATATTGCCTATAAGGCACTTCAAGTAAGAGAAAGATTAATGAGTGAAACATCTAGAGAACCAACCGCAGAGGAAATCTCAAAGGTACTAGAGGTACCACACGAAGAAATTGTCTTTGCCCTTGATGCAATTCAAGATCCAGTTAGTTTATTTGAACCGATATATAATGACGGTGGCGATCCGATTTATGTAATGGATCAATTAAGTGATGAAAAAAATAAGGATATTAATTGGATAGAAGAAATTGCATTAAAAGAAGGGATGAGAAGGCTTAACGAAAGAGAAAAACTCATTCTCAGAAAACGATTCTTTCAAGGTAAAACCCAGATGGAAGTTGCTGAGGAAATTGGAATCTCACAAGCACAAGTATCTCGCCTAGAAAAAGCAGCTATCAAACAAATGAATAAAAACATTCAAAATTAATTTGAGGGTGTCCTATTAGTGTCAGAAACCAGTAAATATTTACTATTTAACGTAAATATGGTCCTGACACTTTTCTTATGGGACAACTCTCTTTTTTGGTAGGACAATAAAGTGATTTCAATTTATATAAGCATACGGATATTTTTATAATTGAGTAATGATACTCTTTAAAAAAGAACTCATGAATGACTATAGAGTGAGCATATATTACAATAAACGTATTCTAAAAGGGCGGGGGTAAACGATGGTTCTAATTTCAGATTTGCAAATTAAAGATGTTGTAAATGTGTCAGATGGTAAGCGCCTTGGAACAATTGGTGATATTGACATTAATTTAGCAACTGGAAAAATTGAATCTCTTATTATTTCAGGAACTGGCAGGGTAATGGGATTTTTCGGAAAAGAGGCGGAAGTAACTATCCCATGGAGAAATATTGTGAAAATTGGAACGGATGTTATACTAGTTAGATATCCTTATCAAAGTATAGAATGATGTAAACGTATTAATACATTTTCTAAATTTCCCCCCTATATTTGCTAAATTGTGATAAAATAAGCAAATAAAGGTTGAATTATTTAGTAGAATGACATGTTTTTACCATCTTAGGAAGGAAATGTTACGATGTATAGTGAACCGTTTATCATAGACGACAATCAAGACATACTGTATCTTAGAGGCTGGAATGATATTGATAACAAGGTGATGGCTGGATTTACTACCAGGATTGGTGGGGTTAGTCATACTCCTTTTGATACTTTTAACTTAGGATTGCATGTCAAAGATAACATTACTGATGTAATAACTAACAGAGAAACTTTAGCTAAACGTCTCAGGTTTCCACTTAGCCAATGGGTTTGTGCAGAGCAGATTCACGACAAGAAGGTTGTTAAGGTAACAAAAAAACATGTTGGATTAGGTGTATATAACTATGAACAGGGTATAACTGGTACTGACGGGATATATACTGATAATTCAAATATTCTACTAACACTCTGCTTCGCTGATTGCGTTCCAATATATTTCTTCGATCCTGTCAAGAGATTAATTGGACTTGCACATGCTGGATGGCAGGGGTCTGTAAAAAATATCGCTTCAGAGATAATACAAAAATGGGTAATAAATGAAAACGTCGATCCTACTAACATTAAGGTTGTTATCGGTCCATCAATTAGCGAATGTTGTTATATAGTAGATGATAAGGTGATAGAAGCAGCACGAGAGGCTTTAAATAATACTACAACAGATCACTACTATACGGAAGTTAGTAAGGGACAATATCGCTTGGATTTAAAAACCTTAAATAAATTATTATTGATTGAGAACGGCGTGTCTCCTTCAAATATAGAAGTTTCATCTTACTGTACAAGTTGTGAAAGTAAATTTTTTTCGCATCGTCGTGATAAAGGAAAAACAGGGAGGATGTTAAGCTTTATTGGACTTAAGGAGGATTGAAATAGATTGAGTGTGAAAGAAAATCTAGAGGGAATTCGAACTAGAATTACAGAAGCCTGCCAACGTGTAGGAAGAGATGAAAAAAACATTAAAATTATTGCAGTTACCAAATATGTTAGTAGTGATACAGCAAAGGAAGCATTTGAGGCTGGTATTTGTAACCTAGGAGAGAATCGTGATGATGGCTTGTTAGCAAAATGGGAAGTTCTAGGAGATAGAGCAGTGTGGCATTTTATAGGGTCACTACAAACCAAAAAAGTGAAAAATGTGATTGATAAAGTAAACTATATTCACTCTTTGGATAGACTTTCGCTTGCTAAAGAAATACAAAAGCGATCAACTAATAAGGTTAAATGCTTTATTCAGGTTAACGTCACAGGTGAAGAATCTAAACACGGAATTAATCCTAGTGAACTTTCACGTTTTGTTGAAGAGTTAGGTGAATACCCTATGGTAGAGGTTGTTGGCTTAATGACAATGGCCCCTTTCACGGACGACAAAGATGTTATCCGCAAATGTTTTCGTGATTTAAGAATTCTTAGTAAGAATGTACAAGCAATGAAATTACCATTTGCTCCTTGTGCTGAATTATCGATGGGAATGTCAAATGACTTTGAAATCGCAATAGAAGAAGGGGCAACTTTTATTCGTATAGGATCTTCTTTAGTTGGAAATGAGCAAAAATAGGAGGGCCATTTAATGAGTATTAAGTCTAAGTTTAAAAGCTTTTTTGCGTTAGAAGATGAGTATGAATATAATGAAGAAGACAATTATGAAGAGGAGGAAGTCGTTGAGCCTGTTAGACCAACCAAAAGTCCATCGAAGCAAAATGTAGTAAGCTTACAAAGTGTACAAAAGTCTTCAAAAGTTATATTATTCGAACCAAGAGTATATGCTGAAGCGCAAGAAATCGCAGATCATTTAAAGAGTCGTCGAGCAGTGGTAGTAAATCTCCAGCGAATTCAACACGATCAAGCAAAAAGGATTATTGATTTTTTAAGTGGTACCGTATACGCGATTGGTGGAGATATTCAGCGAATTGGAACCAATATTTTCCTTTGCACACCAGACAATGTTGATGTAGCTGGTAATATTTCTGAGATGGTTGCTGAGGAAGAGTTTTCAGAAAAGAGGTGGTAAACCCCAATGGCTTTAATCTTTGATGTAATAAGGACACTTATAACATTTTACTCATATGCGTTAATTGCATACATACTGATGTCGTGGTTTCCAAATGCAAGAGAATCGAGTATAGGTCAGTTTTTAGCGAGAATATGTGAACCATATTTAGAACCTTTTCGTCGATTTATACCACCGCTTGGAATGATTGATATTTCCCCTATTGTTGCAATTTTTGTCTTGAATTTTGCAGTTATGGGACTAAACTCTCTATACAGAATGATTATGTAAAAGGGATTCTATATGGATTCCTTTTTTTATGCTTTAGAAGCTTTGTTGACATCACGTTATGGGGAGCTTCCACTGTTATATATCTTTAAAAAGGAATGATTGTTTGGATATGAGTATCTACCAACATTTTCGAAAAGAAGAACATGCGTTTATAGATAAGGTATTAGAATGGAAAGATTTTGTTGAGGAACAATATAGTCCAAAACTTACGGATTTCCTGGATCCTCGGGAACAAGAAATTATCAGACAAGTAGTAGGCACTAATGCAGAAATAAAGGTTGGATTTCAAGGTGGCCATGAATCAATTGAAAGAAAGAGGGCTTTATTATATCCATCTTATTTTGAACCGGATATATCAGACTTTAAGTTGTCTTTATTCGAATTAGTTTATCCTAGTAAGTTTGTTACGATTGAACATCGACACGTCCTTGGTTCATTAATGTCAATTGGGTTAAATCGAAGTAAGTTCGGTGATATACTTACTGAGCATGATCAAATACAAATCGTTGTAGCTGAAGAAGTTTCTGACTTTATAAAATTGAATCTCCAGTCAATTGGCAAAGCATCGGTAACGTTAAAGGAACACAGTTTTGAAAAAATAATCTGTAAAACCGAGGACTGGCACGAACAGTCTGTTACTGTTTCTTCTTTGCGGATTGATGTAGTGATGGCAGCTATATTTAATCTTTCAAGACAAAAAGCTCAAAGCTTTATTCAAAACAATCATGTAAAAGTAAATTGGAAAGTAATAAATAATCCTGCTTTTGAATGTGGCGAGCAAGACGTTATTTCAGTTAGAGGATTTGGAAGAAGCAAAGTAATTCGGGTAGAAGGTAAAACCAAAAAAGAAAAATGGCGAATTATTGTAGGGAAGCAAAAATAAATTTCCTTTTTTGAAGGAATATAAATAAACATGTCGAATTATTAATTAAATATCTGCTTACTTAACTAATAAATACTATAATAATAGTGTAACTTTTACTTTTTAAAATAATATTAATAATATCTACTTTTGTATTACATAATTTATTGGAGGTGGCTTTTGTGCCTTTAACGCCATTAGACATTCATAACAAAGAATTTAATAAAGGATTTCGTGGATACGATGAAGACGAAGTAAATGAATTTCTGGACCAAGTTATCAAAGATTATGAAATGGTCATCAGAGAAAAAAAAGAATTAGAAACAAAGCTTGCTGATTTAAATGAGAAACTTAGTCATTTTACTACAATTGAAGAGACTTTACATAAATCGATTGTAATCGCACAAGAAACAGCTGAAGAAGTAAAACGTAACGCCCAAAAAGAGGCAAAACTAATAATTAAAGAAGCTGAAAAGAATGCAGATCGCATTATTAATGAATCATTAATTAAATCCCGCAAAATTTCTGGTGAAATTGATGATTTGAAAAAGCAATCAAAAGTATTTCGAAATCGATTTAAAATGTTGATTGAAGCACAATTAGATATGCTTGATAGTGATGATTGGGAGCACTTAATGGAATATAATGTTGAGCCCGTTTTTGCTGAATCTGAAGAAAAATAGTTGTGCGACACTTGACTAACATTTTTTCGTCACATATAATACAGTATAAAAATCTATTTCATATTTGATAAAAATGACAATGATAGGGACAGTAGTTCTTTTATATGCTTATAAAGCGAGTCAGGGATGGTGTAAGCCTGGTATAAGCTGAAAGTAACGAAAATCACCCTTGAGTTCCATGCTGAATATATAAAGTAAGCAATGGCGGATACATTCCCGTTATGAATGAATAAGTGGACTGTTTTTTTTGGTCTATTAGGGTGGTACCGCGGGAAACCTTCTCGTCCCTTCTGGGATGTAGAGGGTTTTTTTATGTTTTAAGGTAATTTTATTTGATAAAAATGATGTTTAATTTAATCATTTTGTCTTTCTATGAGAAGTTACCAAAAAAACGATAAATAGAAGGTACACTTTAATCACGGTTAGGAAAGCAGCCAAAGCTTAGAAAAATATGATGATAGTTAGTTACCATTTTTAGGAGGATTTTGAATGGAATATAAAGACACATTATTAATGCCAAAAACAGACTTTCCAATGCGTGGAAATTTGCCGAACCGTGAACCACAATTGCAACAACAATGGGAAGAAATGGACATTTATAAAAAAGTACAAGAACGTACAAAAAATCGTCCATTATTTATCTTACATGACGGACCGCCGTATGCAAATGGAGATATCCACATGGGGCATGCACTTAACAAGATTCTAAAAGACTTTATCGTCCGTTTTAAATCAATGAGTGGCTTTTGTGCTCCGTACGTTCCAGGCTGGGATACGCATGGTTTACCGATTGAAACAGCGCTAACCAAAAATAAAAAGGTGAAACGCAAAGAAATGAGTGTTGCAGAGTTCCGAAAATTATGTGAGGAATATGCTTATCAGCAGGTAGATAGTCAGCGGGAACAATTTAAACGTTTAGGAGTCCGTGGTGATTGGGAGAATCCATATATCACATTAAAGCCTGAGTATGAAGCACAACAAATTAAAGTGTTTGGTGAAATGGCGAAAAAAGGCTATATTTATAAAGGTTTAAAGCCTGTATATTGGTCTCCTTCAAGTGAATCTGCGTTAGCCGAAGCCGAAATTGAGTATCAAGATAAACGCTCCGCATCAATCTATGTTGCGTTTGATGTGAAGGATGGTAAGGATGTCCTTAACGGTGATGAGAAGTTCATCATCTGGACCACAACTCCTTGGACTATCCCAGCTAATTTAGGAATCAGTGTACATCCTGACCTGGAATACACAGTGGTAAATGTTGAAGGAACTAAATATATTGTCGCAAGTGCATTACTTGAGGATGTTACAACACAATTAGATTGGTCAAATCCTACAGTAGAAAAAGCGTTAAAGGGAATTGAATTAGATAAAGTTGTTGCTTTACACCCGTTATATAAACGTGAATCACTTGTGATGTGTGGAGAGCATGTAACAACCGACGCAGGTACTGGTTGTGTTCATACAGCACCAGGCCATGGGGAAGATGACTTTATTGTTGGGCAAAAATATGGGTTAGATGTATTATGTCCTGTTGATGAAAAAGGATTTATGACAAGTGAAGCTGAAGGTTTTGAAGGATTATTCTATGATGAAGCAAACAAGCCAATCACAGAAAAACTACAAGAGGTTGGTGCATTACTAAAACTTTCATTTATTACTCACTCATACCCACATGATTGGAGAACCAAGAAACCAACAATTTTTCGTGCAACTGCACAATGGTTTGCGTCTATTAAAGATTTTAGAAATGAATTAATGGAAGCAGTCAAAGAAACAAAATGGGTCCCTGCCTGGGGAGAAACCCGTCTTTATAATATGGTACGTGATCGTGGCGATTGGTGTATTTCTAGACAGCGTGCATGGGGTGTACCTATTCCTGTATTTTATGGAGAAAATGGTGAACCAATTATTACAGACGAAACAATTGAACATGTTTCAAACCTGTTTAGAGAGCATGGTTCAAACATTTGGTTTGAAAAAGAAGCAAAAGAACTATTACCGGAAGGATTCACACACGAGTCAAGCCCAAATGGTGGATTTACAAAAGAACAAGACATTATGGATGTATGGTTTGATTCAGGTTCATCCCATCAGGCAGTATTAGTGGAGAGAGAAGAATTGCAACGACCAGCAGACCTTTATCTAGAAGGGTCCGACCAGTATCGCGGTTGGTTTAATTCATCATTGTCTACCGGTGTTGCTGTTACAGGAAAAGCACCTTATAAAGGAATTCTTAGCCACGGATTTGCATTAGATGGAGAAGGTAGAAAAATGAGTAAGTCGCTTGGAAATGTAGTTGTTCCTGCAAAGGTTATGAACCAACTTGGAGCTGACATTTTACGCCTTTGGGTTGCTTCAGTTGATTATCAAGCGGATGTTCGTGTTTCTGATAACATCTTGAAGCAGGTAGCAGAAGTATACCGTAAAATTAGAAATACCTTCCGATTCCTTCTTGGAAACTTAGCTGATTTTAATCCGGACGTTGATACTGTTGCTGTTGATGAATTACGTGAAGTTGACCGTTATATGCTTGTAAAATTAAATAAACTTATTGATAAGGTTAAATACTCTTATGAGAACTATGAGTTTGCTGCTATTTATCATAATGTGCATAATTTCTGTACAATTGAATTAAGTTCGTTCTACCTTGATTTTGCAAAAGATGTTTTATACATCGAAGCAACAGATAACAAAGAGAGACGTTCTATTCAAACTGTGTTATATGAATCATTATTAGCTTTAACAAAGCTAGTTGCACCAATCCTACCTCATACCGCAGATGAGGTTTGGACACATATTGCTTCGGTATCAGAGGAAAGTGTCCAATTAGTAGATATGCCTGACTCTAAACAATTAGACGATGCTGCTGCACTAGAGGATAAATGGGATTCATTTATGATGTTAAGAGATGATGTACTAAAATCTCTTGAGAACGCAAGAGCTGAGAAAATCATTGGGAAATCATTAACAGCTAGCATTTCATTGTATCCTAATGAGAAAACGAAGTTATTACTTAATTCAATCAATGAGGATATCAAACAGTTATTTATTGTTTCAGGTTTTGAAATTGGTGGTATGTATGATGAGGCACCAGAGTCAGCACAAGGCTTTGATAATGTTAAAATTGTCGTTTCAGTTGCAGATGGAGAGACATGTGAACGCTGCTGGGTTGTTTCTACAACAGTCGGAGAAGATCAAGAACATCCAACTCTATGCACACGTTGTGCATCTGTAGTAAGGGATAATTATACTGCATAATCTTATGTTGATTGATGAATATATTTAAAAAGGAAAAATCGGTAACGGTTTTTCCTTTTTAGTTGTACATTAAATCTCCTGCCACGTTTCCTAGTATTACAATTATTACAAAAAATGTAATACAGTATCACTTCAATTGGATTTTGCATATTTATTTATATACGTTGTATTCGTAAACCTTAATTACTTTTAAGTTAACTAAAAAGTTTCTAAGACCTAATCAAATCATTACAGGAAAATCTTGTTGGCTTTGAACTATGTTGTTTTCGGATACACTATCACTACTACCTAATAAGCATTAATCAAGCATGATAAGGAGGCGTTCTATTTGAACGGTGAATATGCAGAGATTAAAGCAGAGTTAGTGTTAACAAGACGAGAGTTAATGAAAAGGTTATATTCTACAACTAACATTGAATTAAGTGATGAATTATTATTTGATAAAATTACCATGAGTAAGGAAAAAGTTATTTTAAATCACATTAAGGCAGACCTTCTCGATGTGGAACGTGCTTTAGCTAAGATGGCTGAAGGTACGTATGGTAAATGTGAAGAAACTGGGGAACAGATTCCTTTCGAAAAGTTAAAAATCCTTCCCACTGCTAGAACAATCCATGACTTCACATTCAGTGAGTTATTCGAAAAGAAAAGCACCCCTCGAAATAATGAAATCCCGATTATTGAAAACGTATATGTTTCTTCTAGATGACAGAAGTGAATCAATATTTCACTTCTGTTTGCATTTCTCTCGTTAATTCATTGTAACAGTTAGTATCTATATGCTAAAATTCAAAAGTAACTTATATAGTTTGAAGGCGAGGGAGCGTCAAGTGATTTATTATGTGGTAGCTATATTAATTATTTTGTTTGATCAAGTATCAAAATGGGTAATTGTAAATTATATGGAATTAGGTCAGAAAATAACTGTTATTGAGAATTTTTTATACATAACATCCCACCGAAATAGGGGTGCCGCTTGGGGAATTCTTCAAGGCCAAATGTGGTTCTTCTATATAATCACGACAATTGTTGTTGTTATTCTTGTAGTTTATATAATGAAATTAAAACCACATCAAAAGGTTTTTGGTATCTCACTTGGTTTAATGCTAGGAGGAGCAATAGGGAATTTTATTGACCGTATTTTCCGTAAAGAAGTTGTTGATTTTATTGATACATGGATATTTACATATGATTTTCCAATATTTAATATTGCCGATTCTGCATTAGTAATTGGAGTTGGTTTAATATTAATTTTAACCTTGTTTGAAGGAAAAATAGATAAGGAGAAAAACGAATGAGTGAAGAGGTAGAATTTTCTGTTACGATAGACCATGAAAATGAACGTATTGATAAGGTAATTACCTTATTAAATCCAGAGTGGTCGAGAAATCAGGTGCAATTGTGGATTAAGGAAGACAATATTACTGTTAATGGGAAAGCGATAAAATCAAACTATAAGTGTCATCAAGGTGACCGTATTGTTATCTCTGTTCCAAGTCCACAGGAGCTGGATGTTGTACCTGAAGAGATGGATTTAGATATATTTTATGAGGACGGCGATGTATTAGTTGTCAATAAGCCTAAAGGAATGGTTGTCCATCCAGCACCTGGCCATGTTTCTGGTACACTTGTAAATGGCTTAATGGCCCATTGTAAAGACCTCTCGGGAATTAATGGTGTCATGAGACCTGGTATTGTCCATCGAATTGATAAAGATACCTCAGGTTTATTAATGGTAGCAAAAAATGATATGGCCCATGAATCATTAGTTAACCAATTAGTTGCCAAAACGGTCACACGTAAGTATAAGGCAATTGTTCACGGGGTGATACCACACGACCATGGTACGATTGATGCACCAATAGGACGTGATAAACGAGATCGGCAAAGCATGGCTGTGACTGATGAAAATAGCAAACAGGCAATTACACATTTTAATGTACTTGAGCGTTTTACTAATTATACGTTTGTAGAATGCCAGCTTGAAACGGGAAGAACGCATCAAATCCGTGTACATATGAAATATATAGGTTATCCATTAGTTGGAGATCCAAAGTATGGTCCAAAGAAAACACTACAGATTGACGGACAAGCATTACATGCTGGTTTATTAGGGTTTGTTCACCCAAGGTCAAATGAATACCTTGAATTTGAAGCGCCTTTACCGGATGAATTTCTCTCTGTTTTAGAACAAATAAAAAAGGATTGACATTTTGTCGAATTCCAAGTAAGATTATCTTAGTTGCATATGACCCTTTAAATTAGTCCAGAGAGGCTGAGAAGGAAACGGATATAATAGGAATAAACAATATGACAATTGTTTATTCTATTTACCAAAAACCTCTCGCCTTCGGTGAGAGGTTTTTACTGTTTCTAATGGGATATCTTGTTGGAGGTGGATCGCTTGATGGCAGAAAAAGCAGTTGTCCTTGATGAACAAGCAATTAGACGTGCGTTAACTCGTATTGCGCATGAAATAATTGAGCGTAATAAAGGAATTGAAGATTGCATTTTAATTGGTATTAAAACACGTGGAATTTACCTTGCTAATCGAATAGCTGAAAGAATTAGTCAAATTGAAGGAAAAAGTATACCCGTTGGAGAAGTTGACATTACATTATACCGCGATGATTTAACAAAAAAGACGGATGACTTAGAACCACTTGTAAAAGGGTCTGATATACCTTTTGAAATTACGAATAAGAAAGTAATTTTAGTCGATGATGTCCTTTTTACAGGTAGAACAGTTAGAGCAGGTATGGATGCATTAGTTGACAAAGGGAGACCTTCACAAATTCAGTTGGCAGTTTTAGTTGATAGAGGACACCGTGAATTACCAATACGTGCAGATTTTGTAGGTAAGAATATTCCAACCTCAAGTTCTGAAAAAATTGTCGTAGAATTACAGGAAGTTGACAGTGTAGATCTGGTTACGATACATGATAGATAAAAAACCTTTAAAAGGGGTCCAGTGAGGCTTCAAAGGTGCATCATTCAACATTTTTGCGGACAGCAATAATGTTGAACAATGCCTCTTTGTGCCAAAATGGTCACAAAGAGTTTTTTTTATGAAAAAATAACCTTGCAAATAAAGTATGAAAACACCGTTTAGATTAAAGCTATAACCAAGGGGGTTACGATAAATGAAAAGTGAAGAAAGTAAAGTCGTATTGGGGATAAGAGATGTTCCTCCACCAGGCAAATTTCTTGTATTAAGTTTACAACATTTGTTTGCGATGTTTGGTGCAACAATTCTTGTACCATATTTAGTGGGACTTAGCCCAGCGATTGCGCTTATATCTAGTGGGATGGGAACATTGGCCTTCTTACTTATAACGAAAGGGCAGGTACCGGCATATTTAGGATCTTCATTTGCATTCATTGCACCAATAATTGCAGCACAGACATCAGGTGGACCAGGAGCAGCAATGGTTGGAAGTTTCTTAGCTGGTGTTGTATATGGAATTGTTGCGCTTGTTATCAAAGTATCAGGCCATAGATGGTTAATGAAATTATTACCTCCTGTTGTCGTTGGTCCAGTCATCATTGTTATTGGTTTAAGCTTGGCAAGCACTGCGGTTGGAATGGCCATGAATAATCCTGATGGTGACTATAGTTTGCAGCATTTTTCAGTTGCTTTAGTAACATTAGCAATAGTCATTATAAGCTCTATCTTTTTAAAGGGATTCTTTAACCTGATCCCAGTATTGATTGGAATTATCGGGGGATATACTTATGCGGCGATTAACGGACTGGTTGACTGGACACCTGTAAGGAATGCATCAATTATTGAAATGCCTGAATTTATTATTCCGTTTGTCAGCTATACTCCCCAAATTACAATAGACATTATTTTATTAATGGTGCCAGTTGCAATTGTAACTCTTTCAGAGCACATTGGTCACCAAATGGTATTAAGTAAAATTGTAAATAAGGACTTAATTCAAAAGCCAGGGTTACACCGTTCAATTCTTGGTGATGGTGTAGCGACAATGCTTGCGGCATTAATTGGTGGACCTCCAAATACGACTTATGGTGAAAATATTGGAGTTCTAGCAATAACAAGAGTTTTCAGTGTGTTTGTAATCGGTGGTGGAGCAGTAATAGCATTATGTTTCGGATTTATTGGGAAAATTACTGCGTTAATCAGCTCTATTCCAACACCTGTCATGGGTGGAGTGTCAATCTTATTGTTTGGGATCATTGCTTCATCAGGTCTTCGGATGTTAATTGATAGCAGAGTAAACCTTGACGATAAACGAAACCTTATTATAACTTCTGTAATCCTGGTAATCGGTATTGGCGGCGCATTTATCAGAGTATCAGAGCAATTTGAAGTACATGGAATGGCATTAGCAGCAATTGTTGGGATTGTTTTAAACCTTGTACTACCTGGTAGAGAAGATACAACCAGTGAGGATTTGTATGAAGTAGGAAAAGATAATAATGATTCTGTAGCATAAACCACCTTTTAACTAAATCCGAGAGATTTAAAAGGGTGTTAGTGGTCAGTACATGAGAAGGATAACCTTTTCATGGAAGTTTGAAATGACTAACTACACCCTTACCAAAAAAGGTAAGGGTGTTTTTTATAGAAAATAGTTAAAGTTCTTTGCTAAGTAAGCCAAGGAGGAGATCCGATGAACCATCTATTAACTTTAACGGAATTGTCGGCTGGAGATATATATGAAATCTTATTTGAGGCTGATGAATTTGCGAAAGGAAAGCAATGGAATTCCAAGGAACAATCATTTGTAGCAAATATATTCTTTGAACCAAGTACTCGAACAAGATTTAGCTTTGAAGTTGCTGAAAAAAAACTAGGACTTCAAGTATTGAATTTTGATGCATCAACTTCTAGTGTGCAAAAGGGTGAAACATTGTATGACACAATTCGTACACTTCAATCAATAGGAACAACAGCTGTCATAATAAGACATCAAGAAGATCAGTACTTTAATGAGTTGCGAGAAAAGGTGTCGATACCTATTATCAATGCCGGAGATGGATGTGGACATCATCCAACACAATCGCTATTAGACTTGTTAACGATAAAACAAGAGTTTGGTAGTTTTCAAGGTTTAAAGATTTCAATTGTAGGGGACATTCGTCATAGCCGTGTTGCTCGTTCAAACGCTGAAGTCCTAACGAGACTTGGAGCAGAGGTAGTGTTTTCAGCACCAACTGAATGGCAAGATGTAAACAATTCATACGGTAAGTATGTTCATATTGATAAAGCTGTTCAAACATCAGATGTTGTCATGTTATTACGAATCCAACATGAAAGACATCAAGAATCAATGGGGCTTACGAAAGAAGAATATCATCAAAAATATGGCTTAACACTTGAACGTGAAAGGGTAATGAAAGAAAAAGCAATTATCATGCACCCCGCTCCATTTAATAGGGATGTAGAAATTGCAAGTGAACTAACAGAATGTGATCGTTCAAGAATTTTTAAGCAAATGGAAAATGGCGTGTTTGTCCGCATGGCGGTACTTAAACGAGCATTAGAACAAACAAAAAGGGGAGAAGTTCTATGGCAACTTTAATTATTAATGGAAAAAGGGTTACTAATAATAATGTACTTGAAAATGTAGAAGTGAAGATTGAAGATGGCAAAATTGTTGAAATTGGAACAGATCTTGATCAAGCAAACTGTGAAGTCATTGATGCAAAAGGTAATTTAATTTCAGCAGGTTTTGTTGATGTCCATGTTCATCTTCGTGAACCAGGAGGAGAGAAAAAAGAAACAATTGAAACAGGCTCTCTAGCAGCTGCAAGAGGTGGATTTACTACGATTTGTGCAATGCCAAATACTAGACCTGTTCCAGATACAGCTGAGCAAGTAGAATGGCTTCAAAACAGAATTAAAGAAACGGCACATATCAATGTTCTACCGTATGCATCAATTACAATCCGTGAGCTTGGAAAAGAGCTAACAGATATGAAAGCACTAAAAGAAGCAGGAGCGTTCGCATTCACAGATGACGGAGTTGGGATACAATCTGCTGATATGATGCTAAAAGCCATGCAAAAAGCAGCAGCAGTAAATATGCCGATTGTTGCACACTGTGAAGAAAATACATTAATTCATAAAGGTTCAGTGCATGAAGGTAAGTTTTCAGAAAAATTTGGGTTGAATGGAATTCCTTCAGTGTGTGAATCAGTACATATCGCACGCGATGTGTTACTGGCTGAAGCTACTAATTGCCACTACCACGTATGTCATATTAGTACAAAGGAATCAGTTAGAGTTGTCCGCGATGCGAAACGAGCTGGGATTCGTGTAACAGCTGAGGTTACACCACATCATTTGTTATTATGTGAAGATGATATTCCTGGTTTAGATTCAAATTATAAAATGAATCCTCCGCTAAGAGGGAAAGAAGATCGTGATGCATTACTAGAAGGTTTGTTAGATGGAACCATTGATTTTATCGCTACCGATCATGCACCACATACAGAAGAAGAAAAGAATGAGGGAATGGAACTTGCTCCATTCGGTATTGTAGGATTAGAAACAGCTTTTCCACTTCTTTATACACACCTAGTGGAAACAGGGAAAATAACATTAATACAATTAGTCGAATTCTTAACAAATATACCAGCAGATGCATTTGGATTGCCAAAAGGTAAATTAGAGGTTGGAGAAGTCGCTGATATCACAATCGTTGATTTAGAATTAGAGCAAGAAATCGATCCACAAAACTTTTTATCAAAAGGAAAAAATACACCATTTAAGGGTTGGGCAGTAAAAGGCTGGCCTGTTATGACAATGGTAAATGGTAAAATTGCTTGGGAGAAAGGGAGCGTCTTAGTATGAAACGACAACTAGTCCTTGAAGATGGAACAATTTTTATTGGAGAAGGTTTTGGAAGTGAAGCAGATACAATTGGTGAGGTTGTTTTTAATACAGGAATGACAGGATATCAAGAAATCCTGTCTGACCCATCTTACTGTGGTCAGATTGTTACCTTAACATATCCACTAGTTGGAAACTATGGAATTAATAGAGACGATTTTGAATCAATCAATCCTTCAATCAATGGGTTCATTGTGAAAGAGGTGTGTGACCATCCATCAAACTTCCGCAATCAGCTTACATTAGATGAGTATTTTAAAGCGAAAAATATCCCTGGATTAGCAGGAATTGATACAAGAAAGCTAACAAGAATTATTCGTAAATATGGAACACTTAAAGGTGCATTTTGTGGAATTGACGCTAACACGAATGAAGTTATTGCAAAGTTAAAAGCACATAATCTTCCAACGAATCAAGTGGAAACAGTATCAACGAAGAGTCCATACCCAAGTCCAGGTCGTGGTAATCGTGTTGTGCTTGTGGACTTCGGAATGAAGCATGGAATTTTACGTGAGCTTAATAACCGCGATTGCGATGTTGTCGTTGTTCCTTATAATGTCACAGCGGAAGAAATTCTTTCATTAAAGCCAGATGGAATTATGTTAAGTAACGGACCTGGAGATCCAAAGGATGTACCTGAAGCAATTGAGATGATACAAGGAGTGCTTGGAAAGGTGCCATTATTCGGAATTTGTCTTGGTCATCAATTATTTGCTTTAGCTTGTGGCGGAGATACCGAAAAAATGAAATTTGGTCATCGTGGTTCAAACCACCCGGTAAAAGATTTGAAAACGGGAAAAGTTGCCATTACATCTCAAAATCATGGGTATACAGTACGAGCAGAATCGTTAGTAAATACAAATTTAGAGGTTACACATATTGCTCTAAATGATGAAACTGTCGAGGGATTGCGACATAAAGGGGTTCCAGCATTCACGGTTCAATACCACCCAGAAGCATCGCCAGGGCCAGAGGATGCAAACGGGCTGTTTAACGACTTCTTAGAAATGATTCAAACTACAAAGAAAGCAGGGGAAAAAGTATGCCAAAACGTTTAGATATTAATACCATTTTAGTAATAGGATCAGGACCAATTGTCATCGGGCAAGCAGCTGAGTTTGATTATGCGGGAACACAAGCATGTATTGCATTAAAAGAAGAAGGCTATAAGGTTATTTTGGTGAATTCGAACCCTGCAACAATTATGACAGATACAGAGATTGCAGATAAAGTTTATATTGAGCCTTTGAATCTTGAATTTGTAAGCAGAATTATTCGCAAAGAGCGCCCAGATGCAATAGTACCAACGCTAGGAGGGCAAACTGGCTTAAACTTAGCGGTAGAATTAGCAAACTCAGGAATCTTGGATGAATGTGGTGTTGAAATTTTAGGTACGAAATTATCTGCAATCGAAAAAGCAGAAGACCGTGACTTATTCCGAAAACTAATGAATGAACTAAACGAGCCTGTTCCAGACAGTGAAATTATTACGACATTAGAAGAAGCATATAACTTTGTAGCGGAGATTGGTTATCCTGTTATTGTTCGTCCAGCATATACACTTGGCGGAACAGGCGGAGGCATTTGCCATAACGAAGATGAACTTAAGGAAATCGTAACAAGTGGATTGAAAAATAGTCCGGTTACGCAATGTTTGCTTGAAAAGAGTATTGCAGGCTACAAGGAAATTGAATATGAAGTGATGAGAGATTCAGCAGATAACGCGATCGTTGTTTGTAATATGGAGAACTTTGACCCAGTTGGTGTTCATACTGGAGATTCAATTGTCGCTGCACCAAGCCAAACATTAAGTGATCGTGAATATCAGTTACTGCGTAATACATCATTAAAAATAATCCGTGCACTGCAAATCGAGGGTGGTTGTAACGTGCAGTTAGCACTAGACCCCGATAGCTTTAACTATTACATTATAGAGGTAAACCCACGTGTAAGCCGCTCATCAGCGCTTGCATCAAAAGCAACAGGCTATCCAATTGCAAAGCTAGCAGCGAAAATTGCAGTAGGATTAACACTTGATGAAATGATTAATCCTGTAACAGGAAAAACATATGCATGTTTTGAACCAGCACTTGACTACGTGGTAACGAAAATTCCAAGGTGGCCATTTGACAAATTCGAATCTGCAAATCGCAGACTTGGAACACAAATGAAGGCAACTGGTGAAGTAATGGCGATTGGCAGAAATTTTGAAGAATCAATTCTGAAAGCAGTTCGTTCACTTGAAGCAGATGTTTATCATCTTGAATTAAAGGATGCAGATTCAATTGATGATAAATTGCTAGAAAAGAGAATTCGTAAAGCTGGGGATGAGCGGTTATTTTATATCGGAGAAGCCATTCGTCGTGGTGTGACAATTCAGGAAATCCATGAATGGAGCCAAATTGATTTATTTTTCCTTCAAAAATTACAAAACATTGTAGCATTTGAAGGGGAACTTGAAAGGAACGTTGGAGATCTAGATACATTAACAAAAGCGAAAAAACTAGGCTTTGCTGATACAACGATTGCACGTATTTGGAAAACGAATGAACAAGAAATCTATAATACTCGGAAGAACGCAAATATTATTCCAGTTTACAAGATGGTCGATACTTGTGCAGCAGAATTTGAGTCACCAACAGCTTACTTGTACGGAACATATGAAGAGGAAAATGAATCTGTTGTAACAGATAAACAAAGTGTCATTGTGCTCGGCTCAGGTCCAATTCGAATTGGGCAAGGAATCGAATTTGATTATGCAACTGTACACTCTGTATGGGCAATTAAAGAAGCAGGATATGAAGCAATCATTATTAATAACAATCCTGAGACAGTTTCAACAGATTTCAGTATTTCAGATAAATTGTACTTTGAACCACTTACACTTGAAGATGTGATGCATATTATTGAACTGGAAAATCCAGTTGGAGTAGTTGTCCAATTTGGCGGTCAAACCGCAATCAACCTCGCAAGTGGACTAGCAGCAAGAGGGGTGAAAATTTTAGGAACAGCCCTCGAGGACATGGACCGTGCGGAAGATCGGGATAAGTTTGAAGCAACAAACACTGCATTAGGTGTCCCACAGCCAAAAGGAAAAACAGCAACATCTGTTGAGCAAGCTGTATTGATTGCTGAAAATATTGGCTATCCAGTACTTGTTCGCCCATCATATGTACTTGGCGGAAGAGCAATGGAAATTGTCTATCAAACAGAGGAATTGCTTCATTACATGGAGAATGCTGTAAAAATTAATCCAGAGCACCCTGTACTTATTGACCGTTATTTAACAGGTAAAGAAATCGAAGTTGATGCAATTGCAGATGGAGATACAGTATTCATTCCGGGAATCATGGAGCATATTGAGCGAGCGGGTGTTCACTCTGGTGATTCAATCGCTGTCTACCCAACGCAAACACTATCAAATGAAGTGAAACAGCAAATTGTGAACCATACCATTGCACTTGCAAAAGGATTAAATATTAAAGGATTGCTAAATATCCAGTTCGTAGTTTCTAAAGAAGAAGTATTTGTGTTAGAAGTAAATCCGCGTTCAAGTAGAACCGTACCATTTTTAAGTAAAATTACGGGTGTACCGATGGCAAACATCGCAACAAAAGTGATTATGGGTACAACACTAAAAGAATTAGGTTATGAAACTGGTTTACATCCTGAAAGTGAAGGTGTGTTTGTAAAAGTTCCAGTATTCTCGTTCGCGAAACTAAGAAGAGTTGATATTACCCTTGGTCCTGAAATGAAATCTACAGGTGAGGTTATGGGGAAAGACAGTACACTTGAAAAGGCGTTATATAAAGGCTTGGTTGCAGCTGGCACGAAGATCTCTACACATGGATCAGTGTTATTAACAGTTGCTGATAAAGATAAAGAAGAGGCTTTAGATATCGCAAAACGGTTCCATGCAATCGGCTATCGCATCTTAGCAACAAGTGGTACAGCCACTGTATTAACTGAAGCGAATATTCCAGTATCAGTCGTTAACAAGATTGGTACAGAAGGGAAAAACTTACTCGATGTGATTCGTCAAGGTGAAGCTCAGTTTGTCATCAATACATTAACAAAAGGTAAGCAACCGCTTCGAGATGGCTTTAAAATCCGTCGTGAATCAGTAGAAAATGGTGTTCCATGCTTAACGTCTTTGGATACAGCAAAAGCAATTTTAGGTGTTTTAGAGTCAATGACATTTTCAAGTGAGGCAATGCCGCAATTTCAAAAAAGCCGTGAGGTGACATTCTCTTGATTAAAAAAGAAAATATGACAATTATTAAACAACAGTGTATTGCAGAAAATATTTTCGAATTAACATTAGAAGGTAACCTTGTTCAAGAAATTAAAGAGCCAGGACAATTTGTTCATCTCAAGGTTGGAGAATTTTCAGAACCACTCCTACGAAGACCGATTAGTATTGCAAATGTGGAAAAAGAGAAAAATCAATTTACAATGATTTATCGAAGTGAAGGACTCGGTACCAGAGTCCTTTCTACCAAAGAAGCAGGACAAGTTGTCGATGTTTTAGGTCCATTAGGAAATGGATTTCCGCTTGATGCTGTGAAGCCCGGTGAAACAGCTCTTCTTGTCGGAGGTGGAATCGGTGTCCCGCCACTTTATGAATTATCAAAGCAATTGGTTGCAAAAAACGTTACTGTGATACATGTTTTAGGGTACCAGTCGCGTTCAGTAAGTTTTTATGAAGAGAAATTTTCAGCACTTGGTGATACTTATATCGCAACGGTTGATGGATCACTTGGTGAAAATGGTTTTGTAACAGATGTAATCGATAAATATGGTCTTACTTTTGATACATTGTTTTCTTGTGGTCCAACCCCAATGTTAAAGGCATTAGAGAACCGATATCACAATCAAAATGTTTATCTTTCATTAGAGGAGAGAATGGGTTGTGGAATTGGAGCATGCTTCGCATGTGTATGTCATACAGGTGATGATCCAACAGGATTTTCCTACAAAAAAGTATGCAGCGATGGTCCAGTCTTTAAAATAGGGGAGGTTGTATTATGAGTCGTCTACACATCGAGTTACCAGGTTTAACATTGAAAAATCCAATTATGCCTGCTTCAGGTTGCTTTGGTTTTGGAAAAGAGTATGCAGGCCTTTATGATTTGAGTGTGCTTGGGGCGATCATGATAAAAGCAACAACCGCCGAACCACGATTTGGTAATCCCACACCAAGGGTAGCTGAAACGACAGCAGGAATGCTAAATGCAATAGGTTTGCAGAACCCTGGTTTAGAGAGTGTGCTTGCGAATGAACTGCCATGGCTTGAACAATATGATGTTCCAATCATTGCGAATGTTGCCGGGTCACAGGTAGAGGATTATGTGCAAGTTGCAGCGGAAATCTCAAAAGCACCAAATGTTCATGCATTAGAACTCAATATCTCGTGCCCGAATGTAAAGACAGGGGGAATTGCCTTCGGAACAGTTCCTGAAATTGCTGCTGACTTAACAAAAGCTGTAAAGGAAGTATCAGAGGTTCCAGTCTATGTTAAGCTCTCACCAAATGTGGCAAACATCGTTGACATGGCAAAAGCTGTTGAGAATGCGGGTGCGGATGGATTAACGATGATCAATACACTGATTGGAATGCGCTTGGATTTAAAAACAGGTAAACCAATTTTAGCAAATAAAACAGGAGGGCTTTCAGGACCAGCCATTAAGCCTGTAGCCATTCGGATGATTTATGAAGTGAGCCAAGCGGTTTCAATCCCAATCATAGGGATGGGTGGGGTTCAGACTGCCGAAGATGTGCTTGAATATTTTTATGCTGGTGCAAGTGCGGTTGCGGTTGGAACAGCAAACTTTGTCGATCCGTTCGTATGTCCATCAATTATCGAAGAATTGCCAAGATTACTTGATAAGTATGGAATTGGCCACATCTCGGAATGCGTAGGAAGGAGCTGGGGAAAAGATGCAAAGACCGTTAATTATAGCTCTTGATTTTCCAGACTTACAAGAAACAAACCAATTTTTATCTAAATTTACGAATGAAAAACTATATGTAAAAGTGGGAATGGAACTTTATTATCAAGAAGGACCAGCCATCATTCATGAACTAAAAAAACAAGGCCATTCTATTTTCTTAGATTTAAAGCTTCATGATATTCCTAATACAGTTAAATCAGCGATGAAGGTTTTAGCAAAATTAGGAGTGGATTTAGTGAATGTTCACTGTGCAGGTGGAACGGTTATGATGGAGGCAGCACTTGAAGGATTAGATCAGGGAACTCCTGCTGGGAAACAGCGACCTTCCATTATTGGTGTAACACAGTTAACAAGTACATCTGAAAAAGTGATGAAAGAAGAGCTATTGATTCATCATTCTTTAAACGATACCGTTTTACATTATGCTACACTAGCTAAACAAAGTGGGTTGGATGGTGTTGTATGCTCTTCACTTGAAGTTCCGATTATTCGTGAATCACTTGGAAATGAGTTTATGACGATAACACCAGGAATTCGCCAATTAACAGACGATGTAGGAGATCAAACACGGATCGTAACTCCAGAAAAAGCACGTGAACTGGGATCGACCGCGATTGTTGTTGGAAGAAGTATTACAAAAGCCAAGGATCCAAGTAGTGCATATCATTCTATTAAACAAGCATGGGAAGGGGTAGGAGCAGTATGAACAAGTTAATTGCTAACCATCTATTAGAAATTGAGGCAGTTTTTTTACGGCCAAACGACCCTTTTACATGGTCATCAGGTATTAAATCTCCAATTTACTGCGATAATCGCTTAACACTTTCATATCCACAGGTTAGAAAGGATATTGCCAGCGGATTATCATCATTAATAAACACGCATTTTCCTGAAACAGAAGTAGTTGCAGGTACTGCGACTGCAGGTATCCCACATGCTGCATGGGTAAGCGACATACTAGATTTGCCAATGTGCTATGTTCGCAGCAAAGCAAAGTCACATGGAAAAGGAAATCAAATCGAAGGTAAGGTTGTACCTGGGCAGAAGGTTGTTGTTGTAGAAGATTTAATTTCGACTGGTGGAAGTGCCATTACTGCAGTTAATGCATTAAGAGAAGCAGGCTGTGAAGTACTTGGTATCGTTGCGATTTTCTCATATCAGCTTGATGCTGGAAAAGAAAAGTTAACTGAAGCAAAAGTCGAAGCTCATTCGTTAAGTGATTACTCCGCACTTATTGAAGTTGCACTTGAAAAAAATGTAATTTCTAAAGGTGATGTTGAAAAGCTTGAAAGCTGGAGAGCAAATCCGTCAGAGTGGTTGAAGGATACAATACAGGGATAAACGAAAAAAAGGTGCTATTGTTAACGGGTTTCGTTACCTATCGCACAAACATTAAATATGGATGCAAAATGACCTTCAAATTGTATGGTAATTTGAAGGTCTATTTTTGTGTATAAAATGTGTTTGGATAATGATTTTGAGATAGGTTGCAGTGCAATTTGTATATTAAAATGTGGTCGTACAATAGCAGTGTAACACACAAAATACAATTAGGGTCTAGTGAATGTTGATTTCAATGTGTTTGAAAAATAAACGGAGATATTCCCGCTAAACTGGCAAATACCCATATTTCCTTAAAAATAAGAGGAGTTTTTCCTCCTATATTATCAGATTCTTTAGATTTTGTCTTTTTTAGAGCAGTTAACGGTAATTTCTCCCCTTATATCCTCTTCCTAGGCTTCCTTCAAAAGAATAGAGGGAAATTCTCCCCTAATGAACTTTCATAACTACGCAAAAATCGATCAGAGAAGGCGGATAATGGTTTGCATTTTTCATGTGCTGATTGTTCTTTTGTAGATAGATAAGGAACCAGATAACCTATTATGCACCTTTTTCGTTTATCATGTTAATCTTCTATCCTTTATAACTTCCAATTATTGTTTTCGAATAGCTTCTAATACTATTTCCATTATTTTCTTGACTATAGCTCACAAGTAGAGTATATTTTAATTAACAATTAACGAATTGTTAATTAAAGAACCCGGAGGCTGATAAAACAATGAAAAAAAATAATAATCAGTTTATCACACCAGATGGTTATACAAGTGATATTGCAGTATTCACGATTACTTCTGAAAGTAAAGGCGAGTATAAGCCACCGCTAAAAAAGTTAAATATTATGTTGATTAAACGCAGCGAACATGATCATGAAGGTAATCCAAATATTGAAGCAGGTAAGTGGGCGTTGCCAGGAGGATTTGTTCGGCCAAATGAGACTGCATTGGAAGCTGCAAACCGAAAACTTCTAGAAGAAACAGGTGTTAACGGATTACGCATAAAACATTTTGGTGTTTATGATTCAACTAATCGAGATCGTCGTGGATGGATTATCTCGAATGCTCATTATGTAATTGTAAACCAAGAATTATTAAGGAATAGGAGGACAACGTATGATGCTTCCGATATTCGACTTTTTAGTCTTGAAGAAGCCCTTAGACTTGATCTTGCATTTGACCATCGCACAATCATCGATGATGCCATTTGGTTTATTCGCAAAGATATGGCATTAACGACATTAGCAAAGCACTTTTTACCAGATGAATTTGTCCTTTCTGAATTGCAGGGGGTTTTGCTTACGGTGTTAGACGATCCAGCAATCTCAACAGATGCAGCGTTTTTTAGAAAGGCACCTACACTTCCATTTATAGAGCCAGTTTATGAAAATGGAAAGCTAGCAAAATCGAATCGTTATTCCAAAACACCTGCGCAACTATATCGATTTAACGATTTTCAGCCACTTGTGTCTGTTTATACCCAAAAACTAAAGGGATAAAGAATTTTTAGTGCTTAGTTCATCATTTAAGCTCTTAAAAATGGTACGAAAGGAAACCAAAATGAAATGTAAGGGGAGATTGGGGATGGGCTTATTAAAAGAGTGGACACGGTTTGAAAAGACTTGGCTTCTGACATTTACACTGATTAACGTTTATCTGTTTTATGCTTGGTCAGATTCGTTTCTTGGTCTCGTTTCTTCAATAAGTGGAATGTTATGTGTTGTTCTAGTGGCAAAGGGGAAAATTGTTAATTATTATTTTGGGATCGTTCAAACAGTAACATATGCTTATATTTCATACGGATATGGGCTGTACGGAGAGGCAATGTTAAATGCTTTATTTTATTTTCCAATCCAATTTATTGGTATTTATCTATGGAGCAAAAACAGAACAGATAGTGCAGTAAAAGGCGAGGATGTGAAAATAAAACAACTTACAAAAATGGGTTGGATTTACACCCTGTTTTCAGTTTTAGTACTAACAATTGCTTATGGCTTCTTTTTGAAATTTTTAGGCGGAAATAATATATGGACAGATTCAGCAACCAATGTGTTGTCAGTTACAGCTCAGATTATGATGATCAAGCGTTATACAGAACAATGGCTTTTATGGATTTCAGTAAATATCTTATCAATTTTTCTTTGGATCAACGTCCTACTTACACAAGGTGGCAATGACTTTGCGATGTTAGTCATGTGGTCGGCATTTTTGGTTAACAGTATATATGGTTATGTAAACTGGAATAAACTTTATCGAAAACAAAGACAGGAGGTTATCTAAATGACAGTTGGATTTATTGGTGGTAAATATCTTCCGTTACACCTTGGTCATGTCTATGCAATTGTCTACGCTTCAACAATGGTTGATGAGTTATATGTAGTGTTGTCACATAGTGAGTACCGTGACAAAGCATTGTGTCGCAATACCAAGATGAATTATATTCCTGCACAAATTCGTTTGCGTTGGCTTTCCATGTTAACAAAAGATATGCCGCATGTAAAAGTGATAGAAATTGAAGATGATCATGGAGAGAATGATTATGATTGGGCCAAAGGAGCTGCCATGATAAAAAAAAGAATTGGAAAGCCAATAGAGTATGTATTTAGCTCGGAAAAAGAATATGATCCGATCTTCTCGAAGCTATATCCTGATTCGAAGCATGTGGTAATCGACCCAAACCGAACAAATGTAAAAATCTCTGCTACTCAAATCCGAGCCGAGGGTGTTTTTTGTAATTGGTCTTATATTCCGGATGTTGTAAAGCCATATTTTGTGAAAAAGGTTGTTTTGGTTGGAACAGAAAGCTGTGGAAAATCAACACTTACAAAAAATTTAGCAAAAATCTACAATACAACATATGTAAAGGAATATGGTCGCACGATGTGTGAGGAGTTAGGTGGTTGCGACGGAATCATGATTAAGGAGGATTACCAGCAAATTGCTTATGGTCATAAACTGGAAGAATATAAAGCAATCGAAAGGGCGAATAAACTCGTTTTTATAGATACTGAAGCAATTGTCACACAATTTTATTCAAACCTCTATAATACTGAACATCAACCGGTTTTAGATGAGATTGCAAAGCTTCAAAACTACGATCTGTGGTTGTTTCTAGAGCCCGACGTAATGTGGGTTAATGATGGGTTAAGAGTACATGGAGATAAGTCTGTAAGAGACAGAAACAATCTTTATTTAAAAGAATTATTGAATAAACAAGGGATTCACTATGAGAGTTTGAATGGAGATTATCAAAACCGACTCATGGAAGCAATAAAATTGATAGATAAAGTAATAAATGAATAAACTACTATCAAAGTAGTTATATGACTCTATTAACTCTAATCAATGCTTTTTTCGTAAACTTTGTTGGTTTTTATGTACTACTATTATATAGTAAAAACCTAGTGTTCAGGCATCTTTTCTTCAGTAATTATTACAAAATTAAAGAGGTAAGCTTTATCTCACTCTTTTAATGATGTAGAAAGCAACAAACTTTCAGAAAAGAGCCCATATTAAAAGGGATGGAGAAGAAGGACTCTTCACGCCATCCTTTTTAAATCTTTATCCTTGTCTTAATGTCAAGACAAGGTCTTCATTAGGTGTTACATATACTGTTTTTTGATTATCATAAATTACATATCCTGGTTTAGAGCCATTCGGTTTTTTAACATGTCTGATTAATGTGTAATCAACAGGAACAGAAGCAGAATTTTTTGCTTTACTAAAATAAGCAGCTAAGTTGGCAGCCTCCATAATTGTGTCATCACTAGGATTTTTACTACGAATCACAACATGTGAACCTGGGATGTCTTTGGTATGTAACCAGGTGTCGTCTCTGCTTGCGAGTTTATTAGTTAAATACTCGTTTTGTTTGTTATTTTTTCCAACGAGAATGTCAGTTCCATCGGTTGAACGATATTGTTCTAACACTGGTTTATATTGTTTTTGTTTTTTGTTGCCTTTTTGCTGGCGCCTTTTTAAATAACCTTCTTCCATTAACTCTTCACGTATTTCTTGCACGTCCCTTGGTGAAGCTGATTCAATTTGTTGAAAAAGTCCTTCAAAGTAAGAAATTTCTTCCTTCGTTTTACTAATTTGTTCTTCTACTATTGATACTGAATTCTTTGCTTTTTGATATTTTTGATAAAACCCTTGGGCATTCTCAGACGGTGTTTTTGAAGGGTTTAAGGGAATCGTGATTATTTCATTTTCTTCTGAATAGTAATTTAATACTTCCGCTTCCGTATCTCCACGAGAGATTGAGTAGATATTTGCAGTCACAAGCTCACCATAAAGTTTATATCTTTCTGCTTTTTCTGCATCCTTAAGTGTGCTCTGTAACTTCTTTATCTTTTTTTTATTTTTGTTCAACTCGTTTGCGATAAAGCGTTCTAGGTCGTGTCCTTGTTGTTTTACTCGGTCGCGCTCAGCTTTTCCATAATAAAACCGATCAAGCATTTCACTAATGCTTTGATATTCTTTTCTTTCTCCTTCCAAATGCTGCAGATTAATAATATAATACGATTCCTTCCGACTGGTACTAAAAATCTGTGGGTGATAATCATTTAATTTTATTTGATTGACTAATGAAATAAATGCATTTGGAAGCGATTGTCGATTGACCATACCTGCTCTATAAATAACTTCTTTTGCAAAAAGAGGAGAAATGCCAGCGAACTGTGTAACAAGCTGTTGATCAATTTTGCCCGCGTTAAAGTCAATCTTTTTTAGAACCAATTCTTCAGTAGCAACAAATGGATCCACCTTTTCTTGTGCTGGAGGTGCTACATATAACTGCCCAGGTAGTATAGAGCGATGACGATTAACCGCTGGTGATATGTGCTTAATACTATCTAAAATTACTTGTTTTTCCTGATCAACAAGAATGATATTACTATGGCGTCCCATTATTTCAATAATTAACTCTTTATATGTAATATCCCCAATCTCGTTTCTACTTTTAATAGTAAAAACAATGACCCGATCAACCCCGATTTGTTCAACTTTTTCAATAATACTTCCCTCCAAGTGTTTTCGTAAAAGCATACAAAACATTGGCGGCTCACTCGGATTTTCATAGTTCTCATTTGTTACATGTATTCGGGCATAACTCGGGTGGGCGGATAGTAACAATTTGTGATTTTTCCCTTTTGCCCGAATCAAGAGCAATAGTTCCTGTTTATAAGGTTGATATATTTTTGAAATTCTTCCATTAAGTAATAGCGAATGTAATTCGTTTGTAATTGCATGTGTAAATAAACCATCGAAGGCCATATGCTTTGCACCCATTTCTTTTCATAGTCTTCTTAGGACAAGTCCCAAATAATTGCTACTAAGATTATACCATACCTTTATTTTAGAGTAATTAAGTATCATTTTTTTGGACGAGGGTGAATAAGCTTTCAATGTATAAGAGAAATAGTTCAGGAGATTTTTAGATATTCGGACGGACTGACAAATGTTAGGGTTTATCCAGGTTTGGAAAAGGTATATCAATGAAAGAAACAAACGGGAAAAGAGAAACAGAAAGATTTAGAGCGAGGAGTGTGTGGTGGCTGGATGAAGTGGTATCAAATGGAGACCGATGAGGTTGAACGAAAAATAAATACAGATGCAAGTATGGGTCTTTCCGAAAAAGATGTAAAGCAAAGACAAAAGCAATTTGGTTACAATGAATTGCAAGAAGCTGAACGTCCTTCAGCGATATTATTATTCTTAGCACAGTTTAAAGATTTCATGGTTGTTGTATTATTAGCGGCAACATTAATTTCCGGTTTGCTAGGTGAATATATTGACGCAATAGCAATCATTGCAATTGTCTTGATTAATGGATTTTTAGGTTTTTTTCAAGAACGAAAAGCGGAGCGATCTCTACATGCATTAAAGGAATTGTCTGCTCCACAAGTTCATGTGCATAGAGATGGTAACTGGCAGAGAATACCCTCAAAGGAGCTTGTTGTAGGAGATATTATTAAATTTTCAAGTGGTGACAGGATTGGCGCAGATATTCGTATTACCAGTGCTAAGAGCCTTGAGATTGAAGAGTCCGCATTAACTGGAGAATCATTACCTGTTGCAAAAAGAACGACTGCAATCTCAGGAGACGACGTTTCTTTAGGTGATCAAGAAAACATGGCTTTCATGGGCACTCTTGTCACAAGAGGTAGTGGTGAAGGTATTGTTGTTGGTACCGGGATGGATACTGCAATGGGACAAATCGCAGATATGCTTCAATCTGCCGAAACGATGGTTACCCCTCTCCAAAGAAAATTAGAACAATTAGGTAAAATTCTTATTACTGTTGCTTTGTTGCTCACGCTATTGGTTGTTGTTATTGGTGTCATTCAAGGCCATGATCTATATAACATGTTTCTAGCTGGAGTTTCCCTTGCAGTCGCTGCGATACCAGAAGGACTTCCAGCAATCGTAACGGTAGCACTTTCACTTGGTGTACAACGAATGATTAAGAAAAATGCAATTGTCAGAAGATTACCAGCAGTCGAGACCCTTGGATGTGCATCTGTTATTTGTTCTGATAAAACAGGAACCATGACACAAAACAAAATGACGGTTACTCATCTATGGTCAGGTGGGAAAACATGGACATTAAGCGGATCTGGTTATGAACCTAAAGGTGAATTCTTTGATAATGAGAATCAAATTGATCCTAAGGCAAATAAAACACTTCAACAGTTATTAATGTTTGGTGCGTTATGTAATAACGCGGAGCTAAAGATGAAGGATGATCAGTTTGTTATTGATGGTGATCCGACGGAGGGAGCTCTATTAGTATCAAGTATGAAAGCAGGAATGAATAAGGAGATTCTCTTTAAGCAATTTGAAATCATTCAAGAGTTTCCATTTGATTCAGCTAGAAAAATGATGAGTGTCATTGTAAAGGATAAAGATGGAAAGAGATATGTAATTACTAAAGGAGCTCCTGATGTTTTGTTACGTTCAAGTGAAACAATTTTATGGGATAATAAGGAGCAGTATTTCTCTACTAAACTACAATCAGAGGTGCAAGGTGCGATTGAAAATTTAGCATCACAGGCACTGCGTACAATTGCTGTTGCGTTTAAACCTTTGACAGCAACACAAACAATCACTAATGAAAAAGATGCTGAAAAAGATTTAGTATTAATTGGTTTACAAGGAATGATTGATCCACCTAGACCAGAAGTAAAAGATGCTGTAAAAGAGTGTAAGGAAGCGGGAATTAAGACTATTATGATTACAGGTGATCACCTAATTACAGCAAAAGCAATTGCTACACAATTGGGAATATTGCCGATGGGTGGCAAAGTATTAGATGGTAATGCTTTATCCAGAATGAGCGTTGAAGAGTTAGAGGAAATTGTTGAGGATGTATACGTATTTGCTCGAGTTTCCCCGGAGCATAAATTAAAAATCGTAAAAGCGTTACAAAGTAAAGGACATATTGTTGCGATGACAGGAGATGGTGTTAACGATGCACCTGCTATTAAAGCATCAGATATTGGGATTGCGATGGGAATCACAGGGACCGACGTTGCCAAGGAAGCCTCTTCTTTAGTTCTTTTAGACGATAATTTCGCAACAATCAAAGCAGCTATAAATGAAGGACGGAATATTTACGAGAATATCCGTAAATTTATTCGATATTTGTTAGCGTCCAATGTAGGTGAAATACTGGTTATGCTTTTTGCAATGTTACTAGGACTTCCATTACCGTTAGTTCCTGTACAGATTCTATGGGTAAATTTAGTGACAGATGGCCTACCAGCAATGGCTTTAGGACTTGATCAGGCAGAAGATGATGTGATGAGGAGAAATCCAAGAAATCCAAAAGAAGGTGTGTTTGCGAGGAGATTAGGCTGGAAAGTAATTAGTCGTGGTTTTCTAATTGGTATTGTTACACTCATTGCATTTATGGTTGTGTATGGAAGGGATCCAAATAATTTAGGATATGCTCAAACCATCGCATTTGCAACACTAGTAATGGCACAATTAATTCATGTTTTTGATTGTCGAAGTGAACGTTCGGTATTCCATCGTAATCCATTTGAAAATAAATATTTAGTGTGGGCGGTCATATCCTCGGTTTTATTAATGCTCGTGGTTATCTATTATCCGCCGTTGCAACCTATTTTCCACACATACGCTATAGATGCTCGTGATTGGCTATTGATACTTGGTCTATCTGCTGTTCCAACTTTTTTATTAGCAGGGTCACTTTTAACAAGAAAATCAAAATAATATATGATATAATGCAAAAGGTAATAGAGATTCTACTCTATTACCTTTTTTACCTTGAGCTAGTGTACTCCATCTTTTTTAAAACTTTCTTACCGACTAAGAAAGGATGTTTTTAAATGATTGTAAGCATGACAGGTTTTGGGAGAGCAAGAAAGAATACGGATCAATACATAATTACTGCTGAAGTCAAATCTGTTAACCATCGTTTTTGCGAAATTAACATAAGAATGCCTAGACAATTAATGGTTATTGAAGATAAAATTAAAAAGGCTGTAAATAAATATGTACATAGAGGAAGAATTGAACTTTTTTTAACGATTGAAGGAGAAGATTTTGTTAAACGAGGAGTTCAAGTTGATTGGGACTTAATGGATCAATACTACTCACGACTAAGAGAAGTAAAAGAAAAGTTTTCTCTTGAAGACAATATTACTCTGAACCATCTGTTAAATCTTGAACAGATTCTTAGCATAGTTGAGGAAGATAATGACCAAAGTCAGCTTGAAGACCACATAATAGATGTGGTCCATTCAGCAATGAATCAGTTAATAAAAATGCGGGAGTCTGAAGGAAGACTGCTATATGAAGACCTTATAACATATTTAACTAAGGTCGAAGAACATACGATTCAAATTAGTGAACTTGCACCAGCTGTTTCAAAACATTATTATGAGCGAATAAAGAAGAAGGTCTCAGAATTTATAGGGCCAGATTTAGTAGATGAGCATAAGCTCATTACTGATGTTGCCATTTTTGCGGATAAGGCTGATATTAGTGAAGAAATCGTGCGAATGAAAAGTCATATAAAACAATTCCTAGAAACCCTTCATTCTAAAGAAGCTATAGGCAGAAAATTAGATTTTCTAATCCAAGAGTTGAACCGTGAGACAAATACAATTGGTTCAAAAGCAAATAACAGTGGAATCGCAGGATTGGTAGTCGAGATTAAAAGTTTTCTTGAAAAAATGAAGGAACAAGTTCAAAACGTTGAATAGTTTTTACCTGAATGATGATTACGAAGGATTACTCACGGTAAAAATAGATTTGTGGCAGAAGTGGGAGGAGACACATGAATATTAAATTAATTAATATTGGCTTTGGTAATATTGTTTCTGCAAATCGAATTATTTCGATTGTGAGTCCCGAATCCGCTCCTATAAAAAGAGTTATTCAAGATGCACGTGATCGGGGAATGCTGATTGATGCAACATATGGGAGAAGGACTCGTGCTGTAATGATAATGGACAGTGATCATGTTATCTTGTCAGCAGTACAGCCTGAAACAGTTGCACAGAGACTGTCAAATAAAGATGACATAAATGATGAAGGGTAGGTAGTTACATAATTATGATTGAAAGAGGATTATTAATTGTTCTTTCAGGACCCTCAGGCGTTGGAAAAGGGACTGTCCGAAAGGAACTGTTTTCTAATGAAAACACGCAGCTGCATTACTCAATTTCAATGACTACAAGAGCTCCACGTGAAGGAGAAGTTGATGGTGTCGACTATTTCTTTAAATCTCGGGAAACGTTTGAACAATTAATTAAAGAAAATAAACTGCTGGAATGGGCAGAGTATGTAGGAAATTATTATGGAACACCAGTTGATTATGTGGAGAAAACATTACAAGAAGGTAAAGATGTATTCCTTGAAATTGAGGTTCAAGGTGCGATGCAGGTACGTAAGGCATTTCCAGAGGGGCTTTTTATCTTTCTAATGCCACCAAGTTTGAGTGAATTGAAAAATCGCATTGTTACAAGAGGAACTGAGTCTGAAGAGTTAATTAATAATCGTATGAAAGTAGCTAAAGAGGAAATTGAAATGATGGATGCATATGATTATGTTGTTGAAAATGATCGGGTTACATTAGCATGTGAAAGAATTATGTCAATTGTAACAGCAGAGCATTGTAAACGAGAGAGAGTAGCACGACGTTATAAAAAATTATTGGAGGCTGAGTTTTAAGATGTTATATCCTTCTATTGATAATCTATTGAAAAGATTAGATTCAAAATATACATTAGTAACTGTTGCTGCAAAAAGAGCACGCATTATGCAACAACAAAATGATGTTAAAGTGGAGAAACCTGTGTCGCACAAATATGTTGGTAAAGCTTTAGAAGAAATTAATGCAGGTATATTAAAATATACTACTGAGAATAAAGACCAAGTAGACACAACACCTACTATCACAGAATAAGGAAGATGACAACCTCGCTTGTAGGTTGTTATTTTTTTAAAAAGACCAGAATGTATAAATATTATTGAACACAGTTTGTTTAGCGCAAACAGTTATCGCCTATCAAACTTTAAATCATCTTCCTACGATAAGTGGACATCGAATTGCTATCGCACTACCGTGTTTCCTTTATCTTTGGCGATTGTCCTAAAGTTTGCACAGCTATACTTGCGCTGTTTGCGCTTTTCTTAAAAAAGCCTGTTTGATAAACGTGAGATATATTTTTATAGTCCTTACGCTATTAAAATAAGGCAATCGAGGGGAAATGCACATGCTAACCAATAAAAGAATTTTATTATGTGTAACTGGTGGAATTGCTGTATACAAGGCAGCGGCCCTAACGAGTAAATTAACCCAAACGGGGGCAGAAGTAAAAGTATTAATGACGGAGTCTGCTAAAGAGTTTGTTACGCCGCTAACATTTCAGGCCTTATCAAAGAATCAAGTGTATTATGATACATTTAATGAGCAAAATCCTAAAGTGATTGCTCATATTGATTTAGCCGATTGGGCTGACTTAGTGATTGTAGCACCAGCTACAGCGAATGCAATTGGAAAATTAGCGAATGGAATTGCAGATAATATGGTAACCACAACATTACTTGCAACAACTGCCCCCGTTTGGATAGCTCCTGCAATGAATGTACATATGTACGAACACCCTGCCGTTATAAAAAATATCTCTACCTTGTCAAGCTTTGGTTACCGTTTTATTGAACCTTCCGAAGGGCAGTTAGCCTGTGGCTATGTTGGTAAAGGTAGGTTAGAAGAGCCAGAGAAAATTATTGCACTTCTTAATGACTTTTTTGCACTACCTAAACCATTGCAAGGGAAAAATATCCTAATTACTGCCGGTCCAACTCGTGAAAGAGTTGATCCTGTTCGTTTCTTTACTAATCGCTCGAGCGGAAAAATGGGCTATGCGATTGCAGAGGAAGCCGCACTTGCAGGTGCCAATGTTACATTGATTTCTGGTCCAACATCACTCCCGGATCCTAAAAATGTCAAAGTTATTCGGGTTGAGTCTGCAAAGCAAATGTTTGAGCAAGTCATGAATTACTTTCAACAATCTGATGTTGTTATTAAAACAGCAGCAGTTGCAGATTATCGTCCAAAGACCGTTTTAGCTCATAAACTTAAAAAGCAAGACGGAGAAATGGTCATTCAGATGGAGAGAACGATTGACATATTGAAAACGCTTGGTGAACAAAAGACAAATCAGCTCTTAATTGGTTTTGCTGCAGAAACCGAAAATGTCGATAAATATGCTAAGGAAAAGTTGTATAAAAAAAATGCAGATATGATTATAGCGAATAATGTTAATCAAATAGGAGCTGGTTTTGGAACAGACACAAATATCGTGACAATATACAAAAAAGATGAAACAACAATTAAGTTGCCTCTTTTATCCAAACAGGAGGTTGCAAAAGCTATTATGAGAGAAATTGAAAAATACCTTGAAGAGGTTACAAAATGAAGGTAGCAAGTATTGTAGTTGATGTACCTTCAATGCAAACTGATCGGCTGTTTGATTATTTGATTCCTGAAAAGTGGAAGGATGCCATTCAGCCAGGAATGCGTGTTACAGTTCCTTTTGGTCCACGAAAGGTTCAAGGCTTTGTTATCAATGTTCATGGTAATCCTCAGGTTGATAAATTAAAAGAAATAGACTCAATTTTAGACATAGCACCTGTTTTAAATGAGGAATTATTAAAGCTTGGCTATTGGTTAACGGATAAAACATTATCTTTTCTAATATCGGCATTACAAGCTATGCTACCTTCAGCGATGAGAGCGAAATACGATAAAGAAATTCGACTAGTCGATATCAACAAATTTGAAAACTTGCATCCTGACATCCAGAAATGGATGGTTAATCATAATCGTATTTTATGGTCTGAAATTGAGGGGACTGAGAGTGTATCGCTTTTTCAAAAAGAAATACAAAAGGGCTTGTTAGAAGTAGTATACTTAGTGAAAAATCGTGCAACTAAAAAGTTGGTAAGGGTTATTAAACCTAGTGTAAGTAATGAAGTATTAGTGGAATTGATTTCGACCCTTCCGACGCAAGCTGTCCAGCAACTCAGGGTCGTTGAATATTTCTTGCAAAGCGGAAAAGAGATTGAATTAAAAGCACTCACTACTGAACTAAACTGTTCCACCCAAACGGTGAAAGCATTAATTCAAAAGGGAATATTGACAGAGTCAAAGCAAGAAATTTATCGCGATCCGTATCAAGATCGAGAGTTTCATCCTACAAAACCACTCGCACTTACGACTGAACAAACAAATGCAATTGCACCAATTTTAACCTCTATTGAAGAAAAAGAACATGAAGTGTTTCTAATGTATGGTGTAACAGGTAGTGGAAAAACAGAAGTATATATGCAATCGATTGACGCAGTTTTACAGGAAGGGAAAGAGGCCATTGTCCTTGTTCCAGAAATTTCGTTAACACCACAGATGGTTAACCGATTTAAAGGGAGATTTGGATCTAAGGTTGCCGTTTTACATAGCGGTCTTGGCGAAGGCGAGAAATACGATGAATGGCGAAAAATTCAACGGAAAGAAGTAAGTGTTGTTGTAGGAGCACGTTCAGCTGTATTTGCACCGTTTGAAAATCTAGGGATTATTATTATTGATGAGGAACATGAAGCGAGTTATAAACAAGAAGAAAATCCTAGGTATCACGCAAGAGACATTGCGATTTTTCGCGGGGAATACCACAAATGTCCAGTTATTCTTGGGAGTGCAACTCCCACACTAGAATCCTTCGCGAGGTCATCTAAAGGTGTTTATCGTTTACTTACGTTAAAGGAACGAGTAAATGAACGGCCATTACCAACTGTTGAAATCGTTGATTTACGAGAAGAGTTACGTAAAGGTAATCGTTCTATGTTCTCTACATCATTATTTGATAAACTAACAACAAGACTTGAACGAAAGGAACAATCAGTACTGCTATTAAACAAAAGAGGGTACTCTTCGTTTGTAATGTGTCGTGATTGTGGTTTTGTAATAAGCTGTCATCATTGTGATATTTCGTTAACTTATCATCGAACTTCAAACCAATTAAAATGTCATTATTGTGGCTTTGAAACACAAATGCCACAAGAATGTCCAGAGTGCTGTAGTAACCATATTCGTTATTTTGGTACAGGCACTCAAAAAGTCGAAGAAGAACTAACGAAAATCTTACCAGATGCAAAGGTCATTCGGATGGATGTTGATACAACGAGTAGAAAGGGATCACACGAGAAGTTGTTAACAGAATTTGGAGAGGGAAAAGCAGACATTTTATTAGGTACGCAGATGATTGCAAAAGGGCTCGATTTTCCAAATGTTACGCTGGTAGGGGTACTCACAGCGGATACGATGCTCCATCTTCCAGATTTTCGATCATCAGAAAAAACATTTCAATTACTAACACAAGTTAGTGGAAGAGCTGGTCGTCATGAATTACCCGGTGAGGTTGTAATTCAGACATACACACCTGAGCATTATAGTATTCAATTAGCGGGTAATCATGATTATGGAAGCTTTTATAAAAATGAAATGATGATTCGTAAACTTCACTCGTATCCGCCATTTTACTATTTAGCACTCCTTACTATCACACATCAAGAGGTAACAAAGGTTGTCTCTGTTGCTGAAAAAATTGCTAGTTATCTTAGACGAAATCTAACAGAGCAATCAATAATACTTGGACCTGTCGCTTCACCGATTCCAAGGATCAATGATAGATATCGCTATCAATGCATGATAAAATACAAACATGAACCAGAACTTACTAAAATTTTAAAAACAATACTTGAACGATATCAAAAAGAAATTGCTCAAAATGCACTTACACTTTCATTTGATCTAAATCCTTATATGCTTATGTAATATAGTAAGCTAATTGTTTCGGAAATTTATAAAAATAACTATTTTTGTCTATAGCTTGTATTGGAGGAACTACATTGGCAGTATTATCCATAGTAGAATATCCAGCGGATGTTCTTGAGACACCATGTGAAAAAGTAAAAAGATTTGATCGGGGTTTAACTAAGCTACTTAATGATATGTATGATACAATGCTAGATGCCGATGGAGTAGGGCTCGCTGCTCCTCAGGTTGGCATTTTGCAGCAAGTGGCTGTTGTTGATATCGGAGATGAAAATGGTCGGATTGAGTTAATTAACCCAATGATACTAGAGTCAACTGGTGAACAAGTAGGTCCTGAAGGCTGTTTGAGTTTTCCGGGCCTTTTTGGCGAGGTACGCCGCTATGATACAATAAAAGTTCGTGCGCAAAATCGCCGTGGGAAAATGTACATATTGAAAGCTTCTGGCTACTTAGCAAGAGCTATCCAACATGAAATTGACCATCTTCATGGAATATTATTCACTTCAAAGGTATTGAAATACATAGATGAAAGTGAACTAGAAGGGTAGGAAGTAATATGGAAAGAATCGTTTTTATGGGAACACCAGATTTTTCTGTTCCTGTTTTACAACAGCTATTAAATGATGGATATGAAGTTGTTGGTGTTGTCACCCAACCAGACCGGCCTGTTGGAAGAAAGAGAATTTTAACGCCTCCACCTGTTAAAGTTGAAGCGTTAAAACATAATATTCCCGTTCTACAACCACTAAAAATCAGAGAACAAGCTGAAGTTGAAAAAGTGTTAGCACTTAAACCTGATTTAATTGTTACGGCAGCATTTGGGCAAATTCTACCAAAAACATTATTAGAAGCACCAAAATATGGATGTATTAATGTTCATGCCTCTCTTTTACCTGAATTAAGAGGCGGGGCTCCAATCCACTATTCCATCATACAAGGAAAGGAAAAGACTGGAGTTACAATTATGTATATGGTTGAACAGCTAGATGCAGGTGATATTCTAACGCAAGTTGAGGTGCCAATACTTGAAGATGACCATGTTGGTACGCTTCATGATAAGTTAAGTGCAGCAGGTGCAAAGCTATTATCTGAAACAATTCCGCTTTTGTTAGCTAATGAAATTACACCAATTGAGCAGAACGACGAGGCGGCAACATTTGCTTACAACATAAAAAGGGAACAAGAAAAGATAGATTGGTCTAAACCAGGTCATACTATTTATAACCATATCCGCGGTTTACACCCGTGGCCTGTTGCATACACAATATTACAAAATCATGTTGTGAAGATATGGTGGGCTGAAAAAGTGAAGGTGAGTAAAAAGGGAGAAGAAGTCGGTATAATATCGGAAATCCACGACGATGGATTTGTCGTATCGACTGGTGATGATACATTTATTAAAATTACTGAGCTGCAACCTTCTGGAAAAAAAAGAATGTCTGCTGAACAGTTCTTAAGAGGCTCCACGATACAAATTGGTGAAAAGTTAGGCGGGAACAATGAAGAATAATACAGTCAGAGATGTTGTGGTAGAAATTCTCTTGTCTATAGAGAAAAATCAAGCATATAGCAATTTGCTTTTAAACAAAATGATTGAAAAAAACAATCTTAGTGGAAAGGACGTCGCTCTTTTAACCGAAATTGTCTACGGGACAATACAACGGCGGGATGCAATTGATTATTTCCTTGAGCCATTTTTAACTAAAAAAAAGAAAATTGAGCAATGGGTAATCGTGTTATTACGTATGTCTGTATATCAAATGGTATATTTAGATCGTATTCCAGAACGAGCGATTTTATTTGAAGCTGTTGAGATTGCAAAAAAACGAGGTCATAAAGGTATTGCTTCCATGGTTAATGGGGTATTACGAAGTATTCAACGTGAAGGTATCCCTTCATTTGATCAAATTACTGACCCCATAAAACGACTTGCACTTGAAACTAGTCACCCTCATTGGTTAGTTAAACGGTGGTCTGAACAATTCGGATTTGAAGAGGCAAAGAAAATATGTGAAGTGAATTTACAGCCTCCTGAACAAACGGCAAGGGTAAATGGTAGTAAAATCACTGTGGATGATGCAATTAAGATGCTTGAGGAAGAAGGAATTGCGGCTTCTAAGGGAGTCATTTCACAAGACGCGATCAAAATTATCAAAGGAAATGTTGCACACTCAAAAACATTCAAGCAGGGTTTTATTACAATCCAAGATGAAAGTTCAATGCTTGTGGCAAGGTCTTTAGGAGTGGAGTTGGGGGATCAGGTTCTAGATAGTTGTGCTGCCCCTGGTGGAAAAACGACTCACATAGCTGAACTCCTTCAAAACACAGGGTCGGTTATTTCGTTAGACCTTCATGATCATAAAATTAACCTTATCAAGACCCAAATTTCACGTCTCGGATTAGAGAATGTAACTACAAGAGCTCTTGACAGCAGAAAGGCTTCAGATGTATTTGAAAAAGAATCATTTGATAAAATTCTAGTTGATGCTCCTTGTTCTGGATTAGGAGTTATCCGAAGAAAGCCTGATATCAAATATACAAAAAGATATGAAGATGTAAAAAGCTTACAAGCAACGCAATTATCAATTTTACAAGCTGTTGCTCCCTTATTAAAAAAAGGGGGGGCCCTTGTATATAGTACATGTACAATTGATCAGGATGAAAATAATCATGTTGTTGCAGAGTTTTTACGTTTAAATAAGGAATTTGAAATAAATAGCAAATTAGATGAGTTACTTCCAGAGAAAGTAAGGCCACTTGTAAAGACAGGCATGCTTCAGATTTTACCACATCATTTTGGAACAGATGGATTTTTTATTGCAAGTTTAAGAAAGCAGGTGTAATGTAATGGAAGAAGTAAAAGCTGCAACAAGAACAATAAAAGAAGAGAACGGTGGACAACAACCGAAAAGGTCCATTTATTCTTTGCAAATAACTGAATTACAACAATGGTTAACGGAAAATGGAGAAAAATCATTTCGTGCAACACAAATTTTTGAATGGCTTTATTCAAAAAGGATATCATCCTTTGATGACATGTCCAATTTATCCAAAGCCTTACGTGAAAAGCTCGAACAACATTTTACAATTACCACATTAGAAACGTTGATTCAGCAAACATCATCTGATGGAACAATTAAATTCTTGTTCCAGTTACATGATGGATATTCAATTGAAACGGTGTTAATGAGACACGAATATGGAAATTCTGTATGTGTTACGACACAAGTAGGATGTCGTATAGGTTGTACGTTTTGTGCCTCTACTTTAGGGGGATTAAAGCGTAATCTTGAAGCAGGGGAAATAGTTGCCCAAGTTGTAAAGGTCCAACAAGCTCTTGATGAATTAGGAGAACGTGTGAGTCATGTTGTTATTATGGGGATAGGTGAACCTTTTGATAACTATAATGAAATGTTATCGTTCTTAAAGATTATCAACCATGATAAGTCGTTAAATATCGGTGCAAGACATATTACTGTGTCTACAAGTGGGATCATTCCCAAAATTTATAAATTTGCCGATGAAAATATGCAAATTAATTTTGCTGTCTCACTCCATGCACCTAATACAGAGATTAGAAGTAGATTAATGCCTATTAATAGAGCCTACAAACTACCTGAATTAATTAAAGCAATTGAATATTATATTGAAAAAACAGGAAGACGTGTTAGCTTTGAGTACGGTCTATTTGGTGGGGTTAATGACCAGGTAGAGCATGCGGAAGAATTAGCAGCGTTAATTAAAGGACTGAAATGTCATGTGAATTTAATACCTGTTAACTATGTACCTGAAAGAGATTATGTTCGAACACCGAAAAAACAAATTTTTGAATTCGAAAAGACATTAAAAAAACATGGTGTAAATGTGACGATTCGCCGCGAGCACGGTCATGATATTGATGCAGCATGTGGCCAACTCCGTGCAAAAGAGCGGAAAGAGGAGACGAGGTGAAGGAATGAAAGTAGCTTGTTTAACAGATAGGGGAAAGGTTAGACAACATAATGAGGATAGTTGCGGTTTTTATCAAAATAAAGATGGTCAAACATTAGCGGTCGTTGCTGATGGGATGGGGGGACATCGTGCTGGTGATGTAGCGAGCACGATGACCACATCTATATTAAAAGAGTACTGGGAACAATCTGAAAGCTTACATACACCTGATAGTGCAGAAAATTGGCTTGTTGACCACATTCAGAAAGTAAACAACCGTTTATTTGAACATGCGAAAAACAATAGTGAATGCCATGGAATGGGAACCACCGTAGTGGCCGCAATATGCACACCTACTTTTTCTTCAGTTGCTCACATTGGTGATGCACGTTGTTATCTTTTAAACGGTTCAGGATATAAACAACTAACAGATGACCACTCATTAGTAAATGAGCTAGTAAAGTCAGGCCAAATTACGAAAGAAGATGCTGAACATCATCCACGGAAAAATGTTATTCTTCGTGCATTAGGAACAGAGTTAACGGTAGATGTCGATGTCACTACAGTGATATTAGAGGAGGAAGATTATCTGCTACTCTGTTCAGATGGACTCTCTAATAAAGTCTCAGAATCAGAAATGATTGATATTTTACATAACGGTCAAGAGATAGAGTCAAAAGTGGAGAAACTGGTTCACCTTGCGAACGATTATGGTGGAGAAGATAATATATCTGTTGTTATTGTTGATTATTCGTCTAATAGTGAGAGTAGGTGAATATAGATGCTCATTGGAAGACGATTAAGCGGCCGCTATAAGGTATTAGAAGTAATTGGTGGAGGCGGAATGGCTAATGTCTATTTAGCCAGGGATGTGATCCTTGAGCGTGATGTTGCGATTAAAATACTACGTCTTGATTTATCAAATGATGAAGAGCTTATTAAAAGGTTTAGACGAGAGGCCCATTCCGCGACTAGTTTGGTTCACCCAAACATAGTTAGTATATATGATATCGGTGAAGAAGATAATATCTACTATATCGTTATGGAATATGTTGCGGGGAAAACTCTAAAACAATACATACAAAGAAATGATCCTTTGGACTCAAAAGAAGCGTTAGACATCATGGCACAATTAACTTCCGCGATATCACATGCCCATGAAAATCATATTGTACATCGAGACATAAAACCACATAATATTTTAATCGATCGAGATGGGACGGTGAAGGTCACCGATTTTGGAATTGCAATCGCATTAAGCTCAACCACAATCACTCAAACTAACTCTGTTTTAGGATCTGTTCATTATTTATCACCTGAGCAAGCACGAGGTGGAATGGCAACGAATAAGTCCGATATTTACTCTTTAGGTATTGTTCTTTTTGAAATGGTAACAGGGCGTGTTCCATTTGAAGGGGAATCAGCAGTTTCGATTGCTCTTAAACATTTGCAAGCAGAAACTCCTTCTCCAAGAAGATGGAATCCTAGTATACCACAGAGTGTAGAAAATATTATTTTGAAAGCAACTGCGAAAGATCCTTTTCATCGTTATAGTACCGTTGAGGAAATGGAAGAGGACATCAAAACTGCCTTTCACCCAGACAGAGCCAATGAAAAACGGTTTGTTATCCCAACAGATGATGAAGTTACAAAGGCAATCCCAATTATAAACGAAAAAGAAATAAAAGAAACAGAACAAACTATTGTTAAAGATGAATCAAAAGATAACCATAAACAAAATGATGAAAAAAACAAACCGAAAAAAAAGAATAAGAAAAATAAGCTAGTCATTACACTTGTTTCTATTTTTATGATTATTGCGTTAGCTGCAGTTGCAGCTGTGACGATTATTCCTCCACTATTTTTACCGAAGGATATTACTGTTCCAGATGTATCCAATATGGAGTATGACAAAGCCTATCAAAAACTAGTTGATCTTGGTTTTGAAATCAATGATCCGATTGAACAAGATCATGAAGAAATCCCTGAAGGTTATGTAATCCGAACAGACCCTAAAGCCAATACTGATGTTAAAGAAGGGTATGCAATCACCATTTATGAAAGTACAGGTAAGAAAAAGTATCAATTTGGGGATTATGAAGGAAGAGACTATGAAGAAGTGAAAGAAGAATTATATCGTCTTGGATATTTGTTAGCAACCCGTGAATACGTGAATGACGAAAGTCCGCCAGGTACAATACTTTCACAATCAATTGAACCAGGAGAACTTGTAGTTCCTAGTGAAACAGAAGTAAGGTTTGAAGTGAGTCAAGGTCCTCCGAAAATAGTATTAAAGGATCTACGTAATTTCACAAAAGAGGAAGTTGAAAAGTATCTGTCAGCTAATGAATTAGATAGTGAAATTAGTACGGAACCATCAAATGATGTCTCAGAGGGAAGGGTAATTTCGCAGGAACCAAAAGCCGGTACAGAACTAGTGAAAAGAGACAAGGTAAAGATTGTTTATTCTTCAGGTAAAAAAGAGGATCCACCTGAAAGAACCGTCAAGGTTCAAATTGATATTCCATATCAACCTGAAGAAGAAGGTGCTGTGCAACAAGTTCAAATTTTAATTCAGGATGCTAATCACTCACTTTCGGATGTGTATGAAACATTTGAAATAGAAGAACCCGAGTCCAGAGAAATTGAGTTTACAATACCTTATGGAGATAGGGGTCAATATTTAGTACTTTTAGATGGTAAAATTGTTGATAATCAATTTATTCCTTATCCTGAAGATGAACAGTAGCAAGGAGTGAAACTATGCCAGAAGGCAAGATTGTTAAGGCGTTAAGTGGCTTTTACTATGTATTAAATAAGGACCAGCAATTAATACAATGCCGCGGACGAGGAGTTTTCAGGAAAAACAAGATTTCACCTCTTGTGGGTGACAATGTAGTATACCAAGCTGAAAACGAAACAGATGGTTACATTCTAGAAGTGAAAGAAAGAAAAAATGAGTTGATAAGGCCACCAATATCAAATGTCGATCAAGCAATTTTGGTGTTTTCGGCAGTTGAGCCTGATTTTAGTTCACTATTATTAGATCGTTTTTTGGTTTTAATTGAGTTTAATGATATTATGCCACTCATTTGTATAAGTAAAATAGATCTTTTAACCCCAGAAAAACAACGTGAGATAATTAAATATGTTAAAGAGTATGAAGCGATTGGCTATGATGTAATTCTAACTTCAATAGAGGAAAGTGAGGGAGTTGAAAAATTACTTCCTTTCCTGATAGACAAAATCTCAGTTTTTGCTGGACAATCTGGGGTTGGGAAGTCTTCACTCCTGAATGTGTTGCGTCCTGACCTCGAATTAAAAACCAATGATATCTCTGCACATTTAGGTAGAGGAAAGCATACGACAAGGCATGTTGAATTAATTGCAGTTGGCACCGGATTCGTAGCTGATACACCTGGATTTAGTTCATTGGAATTTACTGATATTGAGATAGATGAGTTAGGTTATTGTTTTCCAGAGATAAAAATGATAAGTAGTAATTGTAAATTCAGAGGATGCACTCATACATCGGAGCCAAAATGTGCTGTTAAACAAGCTGTTGGAGCAAATGAAATACCTGATTACCGATATGAACACTACTGTAGTTTCATTGAAGAGATAAAAGAGAGAAAGCCGAGGTATTAGATGATATGGTAAAAATAGCGCCATCAATACTGGCAGCGAATTTCGCAAAATTGGGAGAAGAGATTAAAAGTGTGGAAGACGGGGGAGCAGATTATATTCACGTAGATGTAATGGACGGACATTTTGTACCAAATATAACAATTGGTCCTCTAGTAGTTGAGGCGATTCGTCCAGTAACTAAATTACCACTTGATGTACATTTAATGATAGACAACCCAGATGAGTACATTCCACAATTCGCACGAGCTGGTGCTGATTATCTATCAGTTCATGTGGAAGCTTGCAAGCATTTAAACAGAACGGTTCAGCTAATTAAGTCTTTTGGTGTCAAAGCTGGTGTTGTGGTAAACCCTGCTTCTCCAATTGAAACAATTAAACATATAATCGACGACGTGGATTTAATTTTATTTATGACGGTTAACCCAGGGTTTGGTGGGCAAAAATTTATTTATTCAGTGTTGGAAAAAATACGTGAAACCTCCAAAATCATTCATGAGAAAGGTCTTAACATTGAAATTGAGGTCGATGGAGGCGTTAATGAAGATACAGCAAAACTATGTATTGAAGCAGGAGCTAATGTACTTGTTGCTGGTTCTGCCATTTATAGCGAATCGGACCGTAAAAAAGCAATTGCCAAAATACGTGGGTAAAAAGGAGGACCAAATTGGCCAACAGATTCCGTTTCCTGTCGCAATAACTGAAAATGCAAGCAAAAATGTACCTTAATTTGTAATGCCTTTGTATCTGTCCTAGCAATTAAATATAATAAAATGGCTCAGTTCACTGTACTGAGCCATTTTTAAATAGTCGGTAAAAATGCTGATTCCCTCATCTCTGGGTCTGTTAAGGTCCACACTTTTCGGTTGGGGGGCAAGTCAAAACTGGGTTTGGTAAATAAGCGGAGAAATTCCCCTTAATTAGAAACTAGCACTGAAAAACAGCTTAAATAGAGGAAGAAATTTCTCTTATTGACCAAAAAATGTGAAAATAGGCAATTTTCGCATCGCATAAGCGTAAAATCTCCCTCTATATCCCCAGGAATATGCTCTATTCTGCATCTTAACGGGAAAATCTTCTCTTATTTTACATATCACTGGTTACTAAATTAAGGAGTAGACTTCTTATATTTCAAAAAAAGCTATGTGAGACTCATTTAGATGCTCTGCAGAAAGCCTTCCAGATGCAGGGTGATACCTAGCTGATGAAGTCGTGACCGTTTTTTACTTTAACATCATAAATCTCCACTATAACGTACTTTCTATGTATTAATTGTAAAACAATTTGCATATTAAATTGAGGGTGAAATTGTAGGGGGACAATTGCTGTTGTACCCCTACAATTTGGGGTGCATTTTCCTATCCAAAATTTCAATATAATTTCCCCACAAATGGCTTTATATCAATAAAAAAATAAGGGTCAATTTCATACGCAACTGTGGATTCACTTTAAGTTACATTTTTAATGTTTGTGATAGGAAACCCGTTACAAATTGGCCCTCTTTTTATTTGCCAGTCTAGGTAAGTAGCCAGCGTCTAACAAATACCCGAATCATCTCTGTACATAAGTAAAGAAAAAGTACTACATGAAAAACTACATGTCTTTTACAACAGTGAATCTTGTTTCATATCGTGGAGGATTAGTGTTTCCTTAGTCTAACTCATGCTCCATCAGTTTGTACGGTGATAACCAAGATGCTTCCGCTTTTCTAATTATTAGACAAAAAATTCTGTGATAAATTCTAAGTGCCCTAATATATATGAGATATAGAAGTTATTAAAAGTTATCATTTTTATAGTTGTTTATAGTAAGGGCTGATAAAGAAATTAGGTACTTTTTTAATTGTCCATGGCATAATAATGTGGTAAGAGATAGAAAATGATTAACTTTATATTGAATGATAAGTCATGGTACTCTTTTATCTTTTTTGAATATACTTATAAGGATTGAATCGTTAGTATGAAAAGAAAAGATCGTGGATACATGCGCTTAAGGAGGGAAATTATGAAATTTTATACAATTAAACTACCAAGGTTTTTAGGAGGAATCGTACGTGCAATGTTAGGGTCTTTCAAAAAAGGCTAATAAAAAAGCACCAAAATAGGTGCTTTTCTTTTTTAAAGACTATAGTTATCGATAAAACTTACGACAAAAGCCTTATTAAACATAGAAATAAAGAAAAGTCGCAGGTAGCGACTCTTTTTTCCTTTAAGAATTCTCTTAAAGCATGTTCTTTAAATATGATATGTTGATTAAACTCTTTCAACCTTACCAGATTTAAGAGCTCTTGCAGATACATATACACGCTTAGGCTTACCATCTACTAAAATACGAACTTTTTGAAGGTTTGCACCCCAAGTACGTTTGTTTGCATTCATAGCATGAGAGCGAGCATTTCCAGAACGAGTTTTCTTACCAGTAATTACACATTTACGTGCCATTATTTTCCCTCCTAACTTACAAAACTAACCAGATCAATTGTTTAAGGTACATGAAAATACCTTATATAATTTATCACACCTATTATAATAATGCAATAGGTGAACTTTTGTATTCAAATCCAATAAGCTTAATATATTTTTAAGGGATTTCGTATAATAAGAAAACACAACCAGTTCAGTAATCGAAATGTCCTACTTTCAAAAATAATGTAGTTATAGTAAAATGTCTATAGCCAAGGTGAACAATTCCAAAGGGGGAACTGAAATGTCCATCGAACTAAAAACAAAGTATGGTCAAATTGATATATCAAATGAAGTTATCGCAACTATTGCAGGTGGAGCAGCAATTGATTGTTATGGAATAATTGGAATGGCCTCAAAACATCAAATCAAAGATGGAATTACTGAAATTTTACGGAAAGAGAACTTTACACGAGGAATTATTGTACGTCAAGAGAATGATGAAGTACATATTGATATGTATATTATTGTAAGCTATGGTACGAAAATTTCAGAAGTTGCCCATAATGTTCAGACAAAGGTGAAATACACGTTAGACCAAACAGTTGGACTGGCTGTTGAATCTGTAAATATTTTCGTGCAAGGAGTTCGAGTGACGAACCCATAAAGAGGAGGATAAGTCTGTGTCTATTACAAGTTTAGATGGAAAGCGTTTTGCGGAAATGGTGATTCAAGGTGCTAACCATTTAGCTAACAATGCAAAAATGGTTGATGCATTGAACGTTTTCCCCGTCCCAGATGGTGATACTGGTACAAATATGAATTTATCAATGACATCTGGTGCCAAAGAAGTAAAAAATAATGTTTCTACACATATTGGCAAGGTCGGTGCAGCACTTGCAAAGGGTCTGCTAATGGGTGCTAGAGGAAACTCTGGAGTTATATTATCCCAATTGTTCAGAGGCTTTTCAAAAGCGATTGAGCAAAAACAAACAATTTCAAGTAGAGATTTTGCGTTAGCTCTTGAAGCAGGAGTTCAAACTGCCTATAAAGCTGTTATGAAACCCGTTGAAGGAACAATACTAACTGTCGCAAAAGACGCGGCTAAACATGCTGTTGCTGTGTCAGAAAAAGAAAATGATATCATCATATTAATGACAGAAGTAGTTCGTGAGGCAAAAGCATCTTTAGACCGAACTCCCGACTTGCTCCCTGTATTAAAAGAAGTAGGTGTAGTCGACAGTGGTGGCCAAGGACTACTTTTTGTTTACGAGGGATTTCTAGCTCACTTAAAAGGAGAAACATTATCAGAGTATCAAACAGACATGCCATCTTTAAAAGAGCTAGTAAATGCTGAACATCATCGCTCTGTTCAAAGTCATATGAGTACAGAGGATATTGAATTTGGATACTGTACAGAATTTATGGTTAAGCTGGACCAAGAAAAAATAGGTAAGCCTTTTAGTGAAGAGGAATTTCGAAATGATTTAAGTAAGTATGGAGATTCTTTGCTAGTTATATCTGATGATGAAATAGTAAAAGTACATATACATGCAGAACAACCTGGAGAAGTATTAACGTATGGTCAAAATTATGGTAGTTTGATTAATATGAAAATTGAAAATATGAGGGAGCAACATAGCAATCTTCTTCATGAAGAACGTGATGTCCCAAAGAAGCCTGCTGTTAAAAATAACCAAAAGGAGCAATTTGGAATAGTAACGGTTGCGATGGGTTCAGGCATTAGTGACATGTTTAAAAGTTTAGGTGCTAAAGCTGTAATTGAAGGCGGGCAAACAATGAATCCGAGCACGGAGGATATTGTAAAGGCTATCCATGACATTCATGCAGAAAATGTTATAATTTTACCTAATAATAAAAACATTATCATGGCGGCTGAGCAAGCAGCTTCTGTTGTGGAAGGGAACGTGATTGTCGTTCCTTCAAAGAGTGTACCTCAAGGGATGGCGGCGTTATTAGCATTTAATCCAGCAGTAGATTTAGAACAAAATAACCGTGCAATGAAAAGCGCTTTGGATAATGTAAAAACTGGTCAAATCACTTATGCTGTTCGCGATACAAATATTGATGGTATTGAAATAAATAAAGATGATTATATGGGAATTGCTGATGGGAAAATAATTGTTACCCAAAAGGATAAGCTACAGGCATCAAAAGACCTTTTGGCAACAATGATTGATGAAGATGATGAAATTATCACGATCCTTGTTGGTAAAGATTCTTCTGAAAGTGATGTAGAGACAGTAGTTGCATATCTTGAAGAAAGTTTTGATGATATTGAAGTTGAGGTTCATCAAGGGAATCAGCCATTATATGATTTCATCTTCTCAATTGAATAAATGAATTGAAATAGAAGGGGATTCCCCCTTCTATTTCAATGTAAAGAGATAAAACACTTCCTAGCTCTACATACTATATCCAAAAAGGAGGTAAGGTGCTATCTTAGTTAACATGTTGTTTATCTACGGAATAGCAAATGGAAATGAAAAAAGACCTAAATCAAATTCCTATTACTGAGATAAAAGGTATTGGGGAAGAAACCTCCGAACAATTACATGAGATGAATATCTATACTGTTAATGACTTACTGGAATATTACCCATATCGATATGAAGATTATCAATTGCGAGATTTAGCAGAAGTAAAACACGAGGAAAAGGTAACAGTCGAAGGTAAAATCTATAGTGAACCATCATTAACATATTATGGAAGAAAACGGTCGCGTCTTATGTTTCGGTTATTAGTAGGAAACTACTTAATATCTGCGATATGTTTTAACCAAGCCTATTATAAAAATAAAATTAACCTACATGAAATAGTGACTATTACTGGTAAGTGGGATCAGCATCGACAAACAATTACGGTTAATCAAATAGCCTTTGGACCACATAAACGCAATCAAGAGATTGAACCTGTATACTCAATTAAAGGAAAAATAACAGTTAAGGGGATGAGACGCTTCATCACTTTAGCATTAAAGCAATATTGGGACTACATAATTGATAATCTTCCACAGTCGTTTCTGCAAAAATACAAACTTCTTTCAAAACGAGATGCACTTAACATCATGCATTTTCCAAAACAACATAATGATTTAAAGCAAGCACGTAGACGGATTGTGTATGAAGAGTTTTTATTATTCCAATTAAAAATGCAAGCGTTGCGTAAATTTGAACGAGAACAAAATGCCGGCTCTCCGCTTACATATTCAGAGGAAGAATTACAAAAATTTGTTGGACGATTACCGTTCCCGTTAACGACTGCTCAAAATCGGGTTGTTTCGGAAATTATTTCAGACTTAACGTCACCATATAGAATGAATAGATTGTTGCAAGGAGATGTTGGCTCGGGCAAAACTGTTGTTGCGGCTATCGCTCTTTATGCAGCGGTGCTTGGTAGAACACAAGGTGCATTGATGGTACCGACTGAAATTCTAGCAGAACAACATGCACAATCATTAAAAGAATTATTTTCATCATTTGACGTGAGGATTGAGCTGTTAACTAGCTCCGTTAAGGGGAAAAAACGCCAAGAATTAGTTAGTGAATTGGCTTTGGGAGACATCGATATCCTTGTCGGTACACATGCGTTAATTCAACCAGAGGTAACTTTTAACCGTTTAGGTCTTGTTATTACAGATGAACAGCACCGATTTGGAGTTGAACAGCGTCGTATTCTTAGAGAAAAAGGTGAACATCCTGATGTATTATTTATGACGGCCACTCCTATTCCACGTACACTTGCCATTACAGTTTTTGGCGAAATGGATGTTTCAATTATTGACGAACTACCAGCAGGAAGAAAAAAAATCGAAACATATTGGGCAAAACATAGCATGTTAGACCGCATTTTACATTTTATCGAAAAAGAATTGGTGAAGGGGAGACAAGCCTATGTCATTTGTCCACTTATTGAAGAATCCGAAAAGCTTGATTTTCAAAATGCGATTGATGTACACAGTATGCTAACCCATTATTATACAGGAAATTGGCAAGTTGGCTTGATGCATGGTCGGCTTTCAGCTGAAGAAAAAGATACAGTTATGAAAAAGTTTAGTCAAAATGAAATCCAAATTCTTGTTTCCACAACGGTAGTTGAAGTTGGTGTCAATGTTCCAAATGCTACGATTATGGTCATTTATGATGCAGAACGCTTTGGACTTTCACAGCTTCATCAATTAAGAGGTCGCGTTGGTCGTGGAAAAGAACAATCGTATTGTATACTATTGGCTGATCCAAAATCAGAAGTCGGAAAAGAACGAATGAGAATTATGACCGAAACAAATGATGGTTTTGTTTTATCTGAAAAAGACCTTGATTTAAGAGGTCCTGGCGACTTTTTTGGGAAAAAGCAGAGTGGCTTACCAGAATTTAAAGTAGCAGATCTTGTCCATGACTACCGTGCACTTGAGGTTGCCCGAAATGATGCGAGTACCCTGATAAACTCTAAATCCTTTTGGGATGAAGATGAGTTTCGGTATTTACGACAATATTTACAGGGGACTGGTGTCCTTGACGGTGAGAAACTGGATTAAGGATTTGCACCAAAAACCTCTAAATTTAAGTGGTCTCTAAGTGAAATCACATTAATCTTAGAACCCAATTTTATCAACCTGATCAAATCGCATGCTCTTTTCTTCTGTCTAGCACAAGCGCCTAGCCCCTCGAGACATAAGCTAGTCCATCAAGAAGGTCAAAGAGCAACCTTCTCGCCGGCCTATTTATGCTTTTCGGGGCTGACCAAGGCGCATGCGCTTTTCTTCTTGCAATCTGGTTTTTCTGATTATATACTACTATTAGTACCTAGTCATAATAGTTCGGATGGTGTATGTTATGAAGCGAAATAAAAAAGAGCGACAGTTATTATTACAGGAAACAATAAAACTAAATCCTTTTATTACTGACGAGGATCTTGCAGATAAGTTTTCTGTGAGTGTTCAAACGATACGTTTGGATAGATTGGAGTTATCAATTCCTGAGCTTAGAGAGAGAATAAAGCATGTAGCTGAAACGAAGCTTGAGAATGAAGTTCGCTCACTGCCAATTGATGAGGTAATTGGAGATATCATTGACTTACAATTGGATAAAAGTGCTATCTCCATTTTTGATGTAACACATGAACATGTTTTTAAAAGAAACCAAATTGCACGAGGACACCATATCTTTGCACAGGCAAATTCATTAGCAGTGGCTGTTATTGATGACGAACTCGCACTTACAGCAAAGGCAAATATTCGCTTTACTAGACAAGTAGTAGAAAACGAACGTGTTATTGCAAAGGCAAAGGTAACGAGTTTAGAACCACTAAAAGGGAGAACACTAGTAGAAGTGAATAGCTTTGTTGGCAATGAGTTAGTTTTCTCTGGTGAGTTTGAAATGTACCGTTCGAATAAAGACAAAAGGATTGATAGTCAATGAAAATAGCAATTGATGCTATGGGTGGAGATCATGCACCAAAAGAAGTAGTAGAAGGTGCAGTTAAAGCTACAAGTACATATTCTGATTTGCACATTACTTTAGTTGGTAACGAAACAGAGATTAATAAATATTTAGGAAATGGTGAAAGAATTACTATCATACATACAGAAGAAATCATTGAGGCAACCGATGAACCTGTTCGTGCTGTGAAAAGAAAGAAAAATTCGTCCATGGTTTTAATGGCAAATGAAGTAAAGGAAGGACGAGCAGATGCTTGTATTTCTGCGGGAAATACAGGTGCATTAATGGCTGCAGGGCTGTTTATTGTTGGAAGGATTAAGGGAATTGATCGTCCAGCACTTTCTCCTACTATCCCAACAATAGATGGGAAAGGTTTCTTATTTTTAGATGTGGGTGCTAACGTTGATGCAAGACCTGAACACCTTCTTCAGTATGCAATTATGGGCTCGATTTATGCAGAAAAGGTACGAGCAATTCAAAACCCTAGAATAGGCCTATTAAATGTTGGTACAGAGGATAAGAAGGGCAACGATCTAACAAAACAAGCATTCCAATTGCTAAATTCAGCAAAATTGAATTTTGTTGGGAATGTGGAGGCTCGTGATTTATTAAATGGCGTGGCCGATGTGGTTGTTACAGATGGCTTTACAGGGAATGTTGCTTTAAAAACAATAGAAGGTACTGCTCTATCTGTTTTTTCGATGTTAAAATCTGCTCTAACTAGTGATTTGCCTAGTAAGCTTGCGGCAGCAGTATTAAAACCAAAACTTACTGTTCTAAAACAAAGCATGGATTATTCAGAGTATGGTGGAGCAGGTCTTTTCGGATTAGATGCTCCAGTCATTAAGGCGCATGGCTCTTCAGATAGTAACGCAATTTTTAATTCAATTCGTCAAACACGTGAAATGGTTGAAAAAAATGTCGTTGGCCAAATTCAAGGTGCTCTTAAAAATCAGAACGAGGAATCAAATAATTAGGAAGGGAACGATAAGATGGGTAAACTTGCATTTATTTTCCCTGGACAAGGATCGCAAGTTGTTGGAATGGGAAAACAATTGGCAGATACATATGATAAAGTAGGTAAGATATTCGAACAAGCAGATGAAAGGCTGAACATTCCCCTTTCTTCTCTTATCTTTAATGGTCCTCAAGAGACGCTTACACGTACAGTTAATGCACAACCTGCATTATTGACAACGAGTATTGCGATTCTGGAAAAATTTAAGGAAGCTTCAATTACTCCAGATTATGTTGCAGGTCATAGCTTAGGAGAGTATACGGCATTAGTAGCTGCTGGCTCACTCCGCTTTGAAGATGCGGTTTATGTTGTAAGAAAACGTGGAGAATTTATGGAAGAAGCAGTACCGCAAGGACAAGGAACAATGGCAGCAGTACTAGGGATGGAAGATGACAAATTGGAGGAAATTACCTCTATGATAACAAGAGACGGAAATTCCGTACAGCTTGCAAATATCAATTGCCCTGGTCAGATTGTCATTTCGGGATCAACCGAAGGTGTAAAGTTGGCTAGTGAACAAGCAAAACTCCAAGGTGCAAAGCGTGTCATTCCGTTAGAAGTTAGCGGCCCATTTCATTCGAAACTTATGGAGCCAGCTGCAAAATATTTAGAGGCTGAACTAAATGCAATCGAAATAGCTAATGCAACTGTTCCGGTAATTGCGAATGTAACAGCAAACCCAATGGTGGAGGCTGAGGAAATTAAGGTCAAGCTTGTAGAACAATTATACTCTCCTGTATTATGGCAAACTTCGGTTGAAAAAATGCTGGAACTAGGTGTCGATACATTTATTGAAATTGGTCCTGGTAAAGTTTTATCTGGTTTAGTAAAAAAAGTAAACCGCAGGGTAAAAACGTATACTGTCAATGATGAAGAATCATTGATGGCAACTCTAGAAGCGTTAAAGGAGGTTAAATAATATGTTAGAAGGTAAAACTGCACTAGTAACAGGTGCGTCAAGGGGAATCGGGCGTGAAATTGCCCTTGAGCTTGCGAGAGAAGGGGCAAAGATTGCTGTCAATTTTGCTGGAAGTGAGGCAAAAGCACTTGAAGTAGTAGACGAAATAAAAGCGATGGGTAAGGAAGCTTTTGCGGTTCAAGCTGATGTTTCAAATGCAGAATCTGTGACGAACATGGTAAAAGAGGTTGTTTCAACTTTTGGATCTCTTGATATTCTAGTCAATAACGCTGGGATTACAAAAGATAATCTACTTATGCGAATGAAAGAAGAAGAATGGGACGATGTTATAAATACAAACCTAAAAGGCGTATTTAATTGCACTAAAGCAGTAACTCGTCAAATGATGAAACAACGCCAAGGTCGAATCATTAATATCACTTCTGTCGTGGGAGTAAGTGGGAATCCTGGACAAGCTAATTATGTTGCTGCAAAGGCTGGAGTGATTGGATTAACGAAAACAACCGCAAAGGAACTTGCTAGTAGAAATATTACTGTTAATGCGGTTGCCCCAGGCTTTATCACTACAGACATGACAGATAAATTAACAGAAGAAATGAAAAACGAAATGCTAAAACAAATTCCTCTTGCTAAATTAGGGGAGCCGAAGGATATAGCTGCGATGGTATCATTTTTGGCTTCTGAAAAGGCAGGGTACATTACTGGTCAAACATTCCATGTTAATGGCGGAATGGTGATGTAGTATTTTATCATTGAGAACTGGTTTTTTATAATGAAATCCTCTATAATACTTTGAGGGGAGGTGAAGAATAATGGCAGATGTTTTAGAGCGTGTAACAAAAATTATTGTTGATCGTCTTGGTGTTGAAGAAAGTCAAGTGACTCTTCAAGCATCATTCAAAGAAGATCTTGGTGCTGATTCACTTGATGTGGTTGAACTTGTTATGGAACTTGAAGATGAGTTTGACATGGAAATTTCTGATGATGAAGCAGAAAATATCACAACAGTTGGTGACGCTGTTAACTACATAAATAGTCAGCAATAATTGTTCTAAATAAAGTCCCGTTATATGACGGGGCTTTATCATATTATTGCAAAGGGTATGCTCAAAAGTGGCTTTGATAGCTCCTGAGCTTAGTGGATCAGGGGGCGTCTAAGCTTTTCTGATGATTTTTCCTTGTGGAGGGTCAGTATGGTTAAAAGTATAAGAAATAAAGGGAAATATAGTAAAACAATCATGAAATTCAAAGAGTTTCAAACTAGAATAGGAATTCAGTTTGAAAATGAGAAGCTACTAATACAGGCTTTTACACATTCATCCTATGTGAATGAGCATCGAAAAAAACCTTATGAAGATAATGAAAGATTAGAATTCTTAGGTGACGCTGTACTAGAATTAACAGTCTCCAAATTTCTATTTGAAAAGTTCCCAACAATGAGTGAGGGTCAATTAACTAAAATGCGAGCAGCAATTGTTTGTGAGCCTTCACTTGTTAGTTTTGCTAATGAGTTAGCGTTTGGGGATGTTGTTTTACTTGGAAAAGGAGAAGAGCTTACTGGTGGCAGAACCAGACCAGCACTGCTTGCCGATGTGTTTGAGGCCTTCATTGGTGCACTATATTTAGATAAAGGCTTAGAACAAGTATTTCAATTTTTAGAGAAGGTAGTGTTCCCTAAGATTAATGCAGGTGCTTTTTCTCATGTGATGGATTATAAAAGTCAGCTTCAAGAGTTAATCCAACGGGATGGACAAGGTATTATTGAATACAAGGTGTTACAGGAGAAAGGTCCTGCACACAATCGAATCTTTATTTCAAAGGTTTCTTTAGATGGCGTAGAACTTGGTGTTGGAAGTGGAAAGTCCAAAAAGGAAGCTGAACAGCGCGCAGCTCAGCTTGCATTAGAAGAGCTAAAAAAGAACGATTAGAAGCGTTTCCCCCTCTTTTTGATGGGGGAATTTTTGTTTTCACTGCCCAAAGGATGTTTTTTCTGATAAAATATGTAGGACTTATTTTATAAGTATAATAATTTCGTAATGAGGGTGAAGTTTATGTTCCTCAAACGTTTAGATATTGTAGGGTTTAAATCGTTTGCAGAAAGAATTGGTGTTGATTTTGTTCAAGGAGTGACAGCAGTTGTCGGTCCAAATGGAAGTGGGAAAAGTAACATTACAGATGCTATTAGATGGGTTTTAGGAGAGCAATCTGCACGTTCATTACGTGGAGTAAAAATGGAGGATATCATTTTTGCTGGGAGTGATACAAGAAAATCACTAAATGTTGCTGACGTTACATTAACGTTAGACAACTCTGACCAGTTTCTACCAATTGATTATCATGAGGTAAGTGTAACGCGACGAGTATATAGATCTGGTGAAAGTGAGTTTTTAATCAATAACCAAGCCTGTCGCTTAAAGGATATAGTTGATTTATTTATGGATTCTGGTTTAGGTAGGGAAGCTTTTTCAATCATAAGTCAGGGGAAAGTTGAAGAAATTCTAAGTAGTAAGGCCGAGGAACGGAGAAGTATTTTTGAAGAGGCGGCAGGGGTATTAAAGTACAAAACAAGAAAGAAAAAAGCTGAATACAAACTAGCAGAAACACAAGAGAATTTGAATAGGGTCAATGATATATTACATGAATTAGAAGAACAAATTGAGCCCTTACAAATCCAGGCATCCATTGCAAAGGATTATTTAGAGAAAAAAGCTGAACTTGAGCATAGTGAAGTAGCTGTGACTGTCTATGAGATTGAAGAACTCCATGGAAAATGGAATAGCCTTAAAAAACAAATGGAAGTCCACAGCGAAAATGAAATGAATATGAGTTCCGTGATTCAACAGAAAGAAGGGAAAATTGAACAAATAAGGACCGATGTTTCCCAGTTAGATGAGTCAATAAATGAACTACAGCAAGTTTTGTTACGCACAAGTGAAGAACTTGAAAAAATTGAAGGACGTAAGCAGGTCCTAATAGAAAGAAAAAAGAACTCTCACCAAAATAAATATCAATTACAATCGATGATAAAAGAGTTGGAGGAGAGAGTTGAAAAACTTACAGTAACAAAACAACATGAAACAGAAAAGCTCGAGCTATATAAACAAGAGGTTAAAGAAATTACCACTAATATCAAGGAGACTCAAGGAAAGTTATCGTTATTTGATCAGAATATCGAAGGGAAAATTGAGAATCTTAAAAGTGAATATATCGAATTCTTAAATAAACAGGCATCTTCGAAAAATGAATTATCTTATATTCAAAATCAGATAACACAACAAGAAGCAAAGAATTTCAGACTAGATGAAGGTAATAAAAAGTACATTAAAGAACGAGAAGTAATTGAACAGGAAAAACAAAATCTTTATGCTAAGCTAACTGAAATTGAAACGAAAATGAATGAACAAATTCAAATGTATCGAGATGCTGGGTCCAAGCTAGAAAACTTAAAAAATAGTTATCAGAAGAAAGAATCAACATTGTATCAAGCATATCAATTTTTACAACAAACTAAATCTCGGAAAGATATGCTTGAGGAAATGCAAGACGATTATGCTGGCTTCTTTCAAGGTGTAAAAGAAATACTTAAAGCAAGGAATGAAAAGTTAGAGGGTATTGAAGGGGCTATTGCGGAACTAATTCAAGTTCCACAAAAATACGAAACAGCAATTGAGATTGCTCTTGGCAGTGCGACCCAGCATATTGTTGTTGAAAATGAAAGTCATGCAAGAGCAGCAATTCAATACTTAAAACAGCACTCGTTTGGACGAGCAACATTTCTTCCACTTACAGTGATAAAGGAAAGAGCAATCAGTGACTATCAGCTTGATGCTGTGAAAAACCATCCAGCTTTTGTTGGTGTGGCATCAGCGCTAGTAAGCTTTAATTCACGCTATTCTCGTGTAGTTTCTAATCTACTTGGAAATGTAATCATTACTTCAAATCTTAAAGGTGCTAATGAGCTAGCACAAAAGTTACAATACCGCTTTCGTTTTGTTACACTTGATGGAGATGTAGTAAATCCAGGTGGTTCAATGACAGGTGGTGCAGTTAAACAAAAATCTAACTCTTTACTTGGACGTACACGTGAGCTAGAGGCTATTTCCGAAAAACTTTCGGATATGGAGAAAAAAACTGCCCAGCTTGAAGAACATGTAAAATCGCTAAAGATCTCTATAGCTGAGCAGGAAGAAAGTCTTTATAAACTTCGAGAAGATGGTGAAGATTACCGTTTGCAAGAACAACATGTAAAAGCAGATATTCGTGAGATTGAATTAAAGGAACAAAATGTTAACGAACATCTTGCAATTTATGACGATGAAAAACGTTTATTTGAGGATGAACAAAGTCGACTCCGTGAAAGACAAGAAGAACTAGAAATTGCATTAAAGGAATTTGGTAGTGAGCTAAAACGACTTGATGAGGAAATTTTAGACTTAAACTCTAGAAAAAATGAAGAGAATTCATCGAAAGAGATATTACAAGAAATGCTAACTGATCATAAAGTTATATTAGCAAGTAAGGAAGAATCGCTTAAAAATCAACAGGAGAATGTCAAAAGATTACTTGAAGAATTCTCCGATTCACAAGTAAAGCTTACTGACTTAAAAAATGACCTGTTATTGCTATCAAATGAAATGAGTTCTAGCTCATCTGGAGAACAGGAGTTAGATGAGTCCGCTAAGAGGAAACAACATGATAAAAATGAGACACTTTCTCTTATTACCAAACACAGAGAGCAACGTCTTAACCTGCAAAAGACTCTAGAAGATATGGAACGGGAGCTTAAGGAAGAGAAAAGACAGTATAAACAATTAGTTGATATTCTAAAAGACGAGGAAGTCAAAGTAAACAGAATGGATGTTGAATTAGAAAATCGATTAACCGCACTTAGAGAGGAATATTTTTTAACATATGAAGCGGCTAAGGAGAAGTATCCATTACAACTTGAAATTTCAGAAGCTAGAAAAAAGGTGAAATTAATTAAACTAGCAATTGAAGAGCTTGGCACAGTTAATATAGGTGCAATTGATGAATATGATAGAGTCTCTGAACGCTTCAATTTTTTAACTGAACAAAAATCAGATTTAGAGCAAGCAAAAGATACACTCTTCCAAGTTATTGATGAAATGGATGAAGAAATGAAGAAGCGTTTTTACTCGATGTTCATGAACATCCGTTCACATTTTGAAGGTGTGTTTCAGTCACTTTTTGGTGGTGGAAGAGCGGATTTACGATTAACTGACCCTGAGGATTTACTAAATACAGGGGTTGAAATTGTTGCACAACCACCAGGAAAAAAGCTTCAGAACCTAGGCTTACTATCTGGCGGAGAACGTGCTTTAACGGCAATTGCTTTGTTATTCTCTATTTTAAAAGTGAGACCCGTACCATTCTGTGTACTTGATGAAGTCGAGGCAGCTCTAGATGAAGCAAATGTACATCGTTTTGCTCAATATTTGCGTAAATTTAGTCTGCAAACGCAATTTATTGTCATTACTCACCGTAAAGGGACAATGGAAGAAGCTGATGTTTTATACGGGGTTACAATGCAGGAATCAGGTGTTTCTAAACTGGTGTCTGTAAGATTGGAAGAATCAAAGGAATTTGTGACTTAAGAAATGGTTTTGAGCTTAGATATACGTTGATAATTTTTTGAAAAGAGATAGTAAATAAAATGATGCTTAGGTTTAACCAAAGTATTGTAAATATAGATAAACGAAAGGATGGATGGTATGAGTTTTTTTAAGAAATTAAAAGATAGTATTTCGCGTCAGACTGAATCTGTAACCGAGAAATTTAAAGACGGATTATCTAAAACAAGAAATTCATTTTCTGAACGAGTCAATGACCTAGTGGCACGATATCGTCATGTGGATGAGGAATTCTTTGAAGAACTTGAAGAAATTCTAATCGGTGCAGATGTCGGTGTTTCAACCGTTATGGAATTAATCGATGAGTTAAAGATGGAAGTGAAGAGAAGAAATATCAAAGATACAAAAGAGGTACAGGCTGTTATCTCAGAGAAACTAGTTGAAATTTACCAAAGCGGAGGGAATGACAATTCTGAGCTACACTTACAAAATGAAGGATTGTCTATTGTGCTAATCGTGGGAGTAAATGGGGTTGGAAAAACAACGACAATTGGGAAATTAGCGAACAAGCTCAAAAATGAAGGAAAGTCAGTGTTATTAGCTGCTGGAGACACGTTCCGTGCAGGAGCAATTGAACAGTTAGAAGTTTGGGGTGAAAGAGTTGGCGTGGATGTGATTAAACAATCTGCTGGTTCTGATCCTGCTGCCGTAATGTACGATGCAGTACAAGCGGCAAAATCTAGAAATGTTGATGTGTTGTTATGTGATACAGCAGGAAGACTACAAAATAAAGTTAATTTAATGAAAGAGTTAGAAAAGGTGAAACGAGTCATTGAGCGTGAATTACCTGGTGCACCACATGAGGTTTTATTAGTTCTTGATGCTACTACTGGACAAAATGCCTTGACACAGGCAAAAACATTTTCAGAAGCAACAGATGTAACCGGAATTGTGCTAACGAAGCTTGATGGCACCGCTAAGGGTGGTATTGTTTTAGCGATTAGAAACGAAATGAATATTCCTGTTAAATTTGTCGGTTTAGGAGAAAAGGTAGATGATCTGCAGCAGTTTGACGCTGAGCAATATGTATATGGATTATTTGCTGATATTTTAGAAGAAGAGTAAATATTGTTCTTGTTGTTACTGATCGAAGCACTTGGGATAATGATGATGTCTAGCTCCACCGGCCTAGGGAGGCTAAGCCCCCGTGTCATAAGAAGTGCAGCATGCAGGTCAAAGAACCTTCATGCTGCCCTTTCTTATGCCAATAGGTCTACCACGGCAATTCGCTTTTCGGTCTGTAAAGAAAAAAACTTGACATCTATGTTTAGTCCTTGTACACTATTAACTTGTAAAGGCGTTTCACTTAACAAGGGGGAGAGCTATGCTTGAAAAGACAACACGCATGAATTATCTTTTCGATTTTTATCAAATGTTGCTCACTCCTAAACAAAGCAGTTACATGTCTTTGTATTATTTAGACGACTATTCCCTTGGTGAAATAGCAGAAGAATATAATGTTAGTCGTCAAGCGGTATATGATAATATCAAACGAACTGAAGCAATGCTTGAAGAGTATGAAGCAAAACTGTTACTATTTCAAAAATTTCAAAAGCGACAATATTTACTTGAACAGCTGAAACAGATTGCTCAAACAAATGAGCAAAAGGAAGAGGTAGAAGCGATAATAGTGTTGCTTGAGAAATTAGAATAGGGGGTGGCATGAATGGCGTTTGAAGGATTGGCCGATCGACTACAAAATACCATCCAGAAAATCCGTGGAAAAGGAAAAGTAACGGAAGCAGATGTTAAAGAAATGATGAGAGAAGTTCGTCTTGCGCTCTTAGAAGCTGACGTTAACTTTAAAGTCGTAAAAGACTTTGTTAAAAAAGTAAGCGAACGAGCAGTAGGACAGGAAGTAATGAAAAGTCTTACACCTGGACAACAGGTAATAAAAGTTGTTCAAGAGGAACTAACTGCACTAATGGGTGGAGAGCAAAGTAAAATTGCTGTTGCTAAACGTCCACCGACTGTTATTATGATGGTTGGTCTTCAAGGTGCGGGTAAGACAACGACAACTGGTAAGCTTGCAAACCTTCTCCGCAAAAAACATAACCGTAATCCTTTATTAGTTGCTGCGGATATTTATCGACCTGCTGCGATTAAGCAATTGGAGACGTTAGGAAAACAGTTAAATATGCCTGTGTTTTCATTAGGTGATCAAATTAGTCCAGTTGAAATTGCAAAACAGGCAATTGAGAAAGCTAAAGAAGAACATAATGATTACGTATTAATAGATACTGCTGGACGTCTTCATATTGATGAAGCATTGATGGATGAATTAAAGCAAGTAAAAGAAATCGCAAATCCTGATGAAATCTTCCTAGTTGTTGATGCAATGACTGGTCAGGATGCAGTAAATGTAGCACAAAGCTTTAATGATTTATTAGGGTTAACGGGGGTCGTGTTAACGAAACTTGACGGTGACACCCGCGGTGGTGCCGCATTATCTGTAAAAGCCGTTACAGATACACCGATTAAATTCGTCGGCTTAGGCGAAAAGATGGATGCGATTGAACCATTTCACCCAGAAAGAATGGCTTCACGTATCTTAGGTATGGGTGACGTGTTAACGTTGATCGAAAAGGCACAATCATCGGTTGATGAGGAAAAGGCAAAGGAACTAGAGCAAAAAATGCGTTCCATGTCATTTACCTTTGAAGATTTTTTAGACCAGCTAGGTCAAGTGCGGAAGATGGGACCGCTTGACGAAATACTCGGTATGTTACCTGGTGCTAACAAAATGAAGGGCTTGAAAAACATTCAGGTTGACGATAAGCAGATTAGTCATGTAGAAGCAATTATACAATCCATGACTAAGGATGAAAAAATCCATCCTGAAATTATTAATGCAAGTCGTAAAAAGCGTATTGCTAGGGGCAGCGGTAGAACCGTCCAAGAAGTAAACCGTCTTTTAAAGCAGTTTGAGGATATGAAAAAAATGATGAAACAAATGACTAACATGTCAAAGGGTAAGAAAAAGGGAATGAAGTTTCCTTTTATGTAGAACTATAAAAAATTTCCATGTAAAGAAAAAACACTTTACAAAGCAATATTATATTGCTAATATAATATCTTGTTGAAATATTTTCGGAGGTGCTATTAAAATGGCAGTAAAAATTCGTTTAAAGCGTATGGGAGCAAAAAAATCTCCTTTCTATCGTATTGTTGTAGCTGATTCTCGTTCACCACGTGATGGACGTTTCATTGAAACTGTAGGAACTTACAATCCTGTAAATCAACCTGCAGAAGTAAAAATTGATGAAGAGTTAGCATTAAAATGGTTACAAAATGGTGCTAAACCATCTGACACTGTTCGTAACTTGTTCTCAAAAGAAGGTATTATGGAAAAATTCCATAATGCGAAATTGAACAAGTAAGATTGGACACTGAGATGAAAGGGTTAATTAAAACCATTGTCCAACCACTTGTTGATCATCCTGAAGATGTCGCTGTTACCGAGAACTCTGATGATAGAAATATTACCTATGTCCTTTCGGTCAATAAAGAAGATATGGGGAAAGTAATCGGGAAACAAGGTCGAGTGATCAAAGCAATTCGAACTGTTGTTTATGCAGCAGGGACTGGATATAAAAAACGAATTCATCTAGAAATTAACGAATAATAAGAAAAGCTTATGCGCCTAGTCTGGTGTTGAGTCTGAAAAAAGGGAGAGGGGATACCTCCCCTTTTTTTGTACATATTGGATAATGTATATTTTTTTAAAGTGTAGGAGTTTTTGGCCTAAGACAATCTATTAGCGCAATGTAATCTTTCGGAAAGTGGGGGAAACCATGAAAGTACTGCAGACTGTTGTGGTAAAGCAAGTATTAACAACAGCTAGTAAATCAAAACTAGCTGATACCTTTCTACAAAGAAAGAACGGATTGCAAAAGGAATGTGAACAGCTTCGGTTTGAATTAAAGAAAGCTGAAAGAAATATTAAAAAACATCCAACAACTATTCAAGCCTACTATAATAAGGAAATTGACATGCGCCAAGAAAAAATAAAGCTTCTTGATTTTCAGCTTGAACAATTACATATGCTACCGTTAGGAAGTGAAATAACAGAGAGAGAGGTTCAGGCTATAGTTGATGTCGAGATTGGTGATCGCTGGGAGGATATCACGACGTCAAAGACAATTATTATTGAAGAAGGAATTGTTAAGGATATTCGTTAGAGGTGAATAAAATGGAAAAGTGGTTTAATGTAGGGAAAATTGTGAATACTCATGGTATTAAAGGGGAAGTTCGGATTATTTCTAGAACCGATTTTCCGCAAGAGCGCTACAAAGTTGGAAACAAATTGTATCTTTTTCAGCCTGAAGAGTCGTCTCCGGTTGAAGTAGTTGTCAAAAGCCATCGGCAGCACAAACAATTTGATTTAGTAGAATTTGAAGGCTACGATAATGTCAATCTGGTCGAGAAATTTAAGAACTCGATTGTAAAAGTCCCTGAATCTCAGCTTACTGAACTTAATGAAGATGAATACTACTTCCACCAAATCATTGGATGTAAAGTGTTTTCAGAAGAAGGTGAGGAACTAGGGGAAATCAAAGAGATTTTAACACCCGGGGCCAATGATGTTTGGGTAGTCAAAGGGAAAACAGGAAAAGAATTATTGATACCTTATATAAAAGATATCGTAAAAGAGATCAATGTTAATGAAAAGAAGGTTAAAATTCATGTGATGGAAGGGTTACTATGAAGATCGACGTATTAACATTATTTCCGCAAATGTTTTTTGGTGTCCTTAATGAATCTATTTTAAAAAAGGCACAGGAAAACAAGATGGTTTCTTTTAATGTAGTCAATTTTCGTGATTATGCAGATAACAAACACCAAAAGGTAGATGATTATCCGTATGGTGGAGGAGCAGGAATGGTTTTGCAACCTCAGCCAATTTTTGATGCGATTGATGCGTTAACCGAACCTGATATGAAAAAAACTAGAGTTATCTTACTTTGTCCTCAAGGAGAGCGATTTTCTCAACAAAAGGCAGAAGAACTTGCCAATGAGGAGCATTTGGTGTTTGTTTGTGGTCATTATGAAGGCTATGACGAGAGAATTAGAGAGCATATTATTACAGATGAAATTTCAATAGGAGACTATGTGCTTACAGGTGGGGAACTTCCAGCTATGGTGATAATCGATAGTGTTGTTAGGCTACTGCCAGGTGTCCTTGGAAACGAGACTTCATCAGTTACAGACTCTCATAGCATAGGGTTACTAGAGCATCCACATTATACTCGACCAGCAAATTTTAGGGGGCTTGAAGTACCGGATGTCTTATTATCAGGAAATCATAAACATATTGAGGAATGGAGAAATAAGGAGTCCCTTAGACGTACATTCCACAGACGTCCTGATTTACTAGAAAAGTATGCTTTATCAGATCAGCAAAAAGAATGGTTAAAAGAATTTAAACAACAGAAATAACTCTTGCATCTAATTGTTATACATGGTATGATATTTTTTGTGACTTGGGCTAATAGTTCCTTGTCTTATTAAGGTGTTCCGCTGCAGTGATACAATAAGCATTAGCAAGAGCATCTGTTGGAAGGAGTTGAAATAACGATGCAACAATTAATTGAAGAAATCACAAAAGAACAATTAAGATCTGACCTTCCTGCATTCCGTCCTGGTGATACAGTACGCGTACACGTGAAAGTTGTCGAGGGTACTCGTGAACGTATTCAGGTTTATGAAGGTGTTGTGATTAAGCGTCGTGGTGGTGGAATTAGCGAAACTTTCACAGTACGTAAGGTTTCTTACGGAGTTGGTGTTGAGCGTACATTCCCAGTGCATACACCGAAAATTGCGAAGCTAGAAGTAGTACGTCGTGGTAAAGTTCGCCGTGCGAAATTATACTACTTACGTGAACTTCGTGGTAAAGCTGCACGTATTAAAGAAATTCGATAATCAAACAGTAAGAGGCTTGACCCGTAAGTGTCTGACACCAGCTGAATTTGTATATATATTGTTTGAAGTAAGAGATTATTTTAAACAATATATAGGAACTGGTGCTGACACTTTACTTTTGGGTAAAGCCTCTTTTAAATTATCTCCCAAAAAGAATATAATAATTAATGTGACTATATTGTGCATGAAAGCTAGAATTTACATATAGAGATGTAGTAATATACTAATTACTGGAGGAGCAAAGATGACCAAACAAAAAAATGAGCTTTTTGAATGGATTAAAGCCTTAGCAATAGCGATCATACTAGCGGCTGTGATTCGTTATTTTTTCTTTGCACCGATTGTTGTAGATGGATTATCAATGATGCCAACATTACATGACAAGGATCGTATGTTAGTGAACAAAATTGGCTATCAATTCGCAGAACCAAAGCGCTTCGATATTGTCGTTTTTCACGCAACAGAAGATAAAGACTATATTAAGCGAATAATTGGCTTGCCTGGTGACCATATTGAATATAGAGAGGATACTCTTTATGTTAACGGTATACCACAAGCTGAGCCATACTTAGATAAATATAAGCAAGAAGTATTTGATGGTCCATTGACAGATCCTTTTATTTTTGAACATGTTCCAGAGGGACATTTTTTCGTAATGGGGGACAACCGTCGCTATAGTAAGGACAGTCGTCATATTGGACCAGTTCCGATGGAAGAAGTAATGGGAAAAACAAATATGGTTTATTGGCCACTTTCAGATATTAGATTGGTGGAATAACTGTAAAATTATATAGAACAACAAAGTTGGTGAGTAAGTTGACGATACAATGGTTTCCAGGACATATGGCCAAGGCTAGGCGTCAAGTGACCGAAAAATTAAAATTAATTGATATTGTTTTTGAACTTGTTGATGCTAGAATTCCAGCTGCTTCAAGAAATCCAATGATTGATGAAATAATTATAAACAAACCACGAATTGTACTATTAAACAAAGCGGATCTTGCTGATCCTGTTATAACCAAAGAGTGGATTCGTTTTTTCTCTGATCAAGGAATTAGAGCATTAGCAATCGATTCTCAAACAGGTACAGGTATGAAGCAAATTACTTCAGTTGCCAAGGAATTACTAAAAGATAAATTTGATAAAATGGCGGCAAAGGGTGTAAGACCCAGAGCGATTCGTGCATTAATTGTTGGTATTCCGAATGTAGGAAAATCAACCTTGATTAATCGACTTGCAAAAAAAAATATTGCTCAAACTGGGGACCGTCCAGGAGTAACGAAGGCACAGCAGTGGATTAAAGTTGGTAAAGAGCTCGAATTGCTAGATACCCCTGGAATACTTTGGCCTAAATTTGAGGATGAGTTAGTTGGGTTGAAATTAGCTACCACTGGAGCAATAAAGGATACATTGTTAAATCTACAAGATGTAACTGTATTTGCATTAAGATTTTTAGAGGAAAATTATCCCAACCGCTTAAAAGAAAGGTATCAACTTCAGGAAATTCCATCAGATATTGTTGAATTGTTCGATGAAATTGGAAAACGTCGAGGATGTATGATATCGGGCGGCTTAATTGATTATGACAAAACCGCTGAACTGATTATTCGTGAAATTCGTGGTGAGAAATTAGGGAAGATTACCTTTGAAAAACCTTAATTGATTACAAAATGTCAGGCACCGCTTAAAACAACTATGTATTGTTAAGCATTAAAAAACAATATATAGTTAGGTGGTACTGACATTTTTTATTGAATTATAAACTTAACTTTTGAAGGTATGGGAGTTTGTATGAAAACTAGTAAAACAATTAAAGAAATAGAACAGATTTTAAGTACGATTGACTGTGAAGATGATAAATTTATTAGTGAGTGTAGAGAGGATAATCGTAAAGGCGTACGACAGTTAGTAGAGAGATGGGAAAAGAAGATACAGGAACAGAAGAATTTAAAACAGATGCTTGAGAAAATGAGTACATACGAACGAAATCTACGAGAAAAAGGGTTTCGTTATATAGCAGGCGTAGATGAAGTTGGTCGTGGTCCATTAGCAGGACCTGTGGTGGCTGCTGCTGTAATTTTGCCAGAGGATATTTCGCTATTAGGCATAAATGATTCGAAGAAATTAACAGAGAAGAAACGCGATGAATTGTTTGAGCAAATAAATGAACATGCGATAGCAATAGGTATTGGGATTATCTCTGCAAAAAAGATTGACGAAGTGAATATTTACCAAGCCACAAAACAAGCAATGAAAAAGGCAGTCCAGCAGTTGGCAATAAAACCAGACCATTTGTTAGTTGATGCAATGGAAATTCCTAATGATATTAAACAAACTGCAATAATAAAAGGGGATAGTAAAAGCATCTCTATTGCTGCGAGTTCAATAATTGCAAAGGTGACAAGAGATCGATTAATGAGCCGTTTAGCTGACAAGTTTCCTCAATACGGTTTTGATCAACACATGGGTTATGGGACAGCACTTCATATTGAAGCAATTAATAATTATGGTGTGACTGAGGAACATCGTCTATCATTTTCACCAGTAGGTGCAGTAGCAAATCGTAGTAATAAACATGGATGACATGGATTATATGTTGTCCTTTTTCCATTTTCCCAAGAGATTGAATGTGTGTATAATAATTTATCTACTAAATTAAAGGACTAAACCATGAAGCTTGGTCCAAGGGATTCAAACAGTCCCAATGAAGCCCGTAGGAACCCTGAAGCATAGTCTAAGGGATTCAAACAGCCCCAATGAAGCCCGTAGGCATCCTAGAGCTTGGTCCAAGGGATACATACAGTTCCAATGAAGCCCGTCGACAGCCTAAAGCTTGGCCCAAGGGATTCAAACAGTCCCAATGAAGCCCGTCGACAGCCTAAAGCTTGGCCCAAGGGATTCAAACAGTCCCAATGAAGCCCGTAGGCATTCTAAAGCTTGGTCCAAGAAATACTTACAGTCATAATGAAGCCCGTAAGAACCCAGAAATCTAGACCTAGGGATTCATACAGCCCCATGAAGCCCGTAGGAACCCAGAAACCTAGACCAAAGGATTCATACAGCCCCAATGAAGCCTGTAGGCATCCTGAAGCTTTTACCAAGGGATTCATACAAAGTCAAATTTCGATAAAATCTATTAATTTATGCTGAATGCTAGACAAGTATCTTGTTTAGGGTATAAAATGAAAGCGCAGTCTATTGTTTAACGATTAGAATTTTATTTAAAATTCTGATTACGATAGAATCTTAATGCAAAAATTAGTATAATAATAGTGACTGCCAAGAGTAGGTAGACCTGATAGGATTAAGAATTGAGCGCTTGCTCATCTATCAGATATTTTTACTTTATACATAAGGATAGGAGGATGGGAAATGAATATCCATGAGTATCAAGGGAAAGAAATCCTAAGAAAATATGGAGTTGCGGTTCCAAATGGGAAAGTTGCTTTCACGGTTGATGAAGCAGTAGAAGCTGCAAAAGAGCTTGGTTCACAAGTATGTGTTGTAAAAGCTCAAATCCATGCTGGGGGGCGTGGAAAAGCAGGTGGTGTAAAGGTTGCGAAAAATCTAGATGAAGTACGTACATATGCGAGTGAAATTCTAGGTAAGACGTTAGTAACTCACCAAACTGGCCCAGAAGGAAAGGAAGTTAAACGCCTATTAATCGAAGAAGGCTGCGATATAAAGAAGGAATATTATGTTGGATTAGTATTAGATCGTGCGACTTCTCGTGTGGTGCTAATGGCTTCTGAAGAAGGTGGAACTGAAATTGAGGAAGTTGCAGAACAAACACCTGAGAAGATCTTTAAAGAAGTAATTGATCCTGTTGTTGGTCTAACTGGCTTCCAGGCTAGAAGAATTGCTTTTAACATCAACATTCCAAAAGAGCTTGTGAATCAAGCAGTGAAGTTCATGATGGGCTTATATACAGCATTCGTGGAAAAAGATTGTTCAATCGCTGAAATTAACCCACTTGTTGTGACAGGTGATGGAAAAGTAATGGCGTTAGATGCAAAGCTAAACTTTGATTCTAATGCTTTGTATCGACAAAAGGATGTTCTAGAATATCGAGACCTTGATGAAGAGGATCCAAAAGAAATTGAGGCATCAAAATATGATCTAAGCTATATTTCATTAGACGGTAACATCGGTTGTATGGTGAACGGAGCTGGTCTTGCTATGTCTACAATGGACATTATCAAGCATTATGGTGGAGATCCGGCAAACTTCCTTGATGTTGGCGGCGGTGCAACTGCAGAAAAGGTAACAGAAGCATTCAAAATTATCTTATCTGATAAATCTGTTAAAGGAATTTTTGTTAATATCTTCGGCGGAATTATGAAGTGTGATGTTATTGCACAAGGTGTCGTTGAAGCTACGAAACAAGTAGGGTTAGAATTACCACTTGTTGTACGTCTTGAAGGAACAAATGTTGAGTTAGGAAAAAAAATACTAGATGAATCTGGTTTAAATATTACTTCTGCTGAATCTATGGCAGACGGCGCTCAGAAAATTGTATCACTAGTAGGATAGAAAGGCAGGGGAAAAACGTGAGTGTATTTGTGGATAAAAATACGAAGGTAATTGTTCAAGGAATTACTGGAAAGACTGCTTTATTCCATACAAAACAAATGCTTGAATATGGAACAAATATTGTTGGTGGGACTTCTCCAGGTAAAGGTGGATCCGAGGTAGAAGGAGTACCAGTATTTAATACGGTTCTTGATGCTGTAAATGCTACTGGTGCTACTGCTTCTGTTATTTATGTACCTGCTCCTTTTGCTGCAGACGCAATAATGGAAGCAGTAGATGCTGAATTAGATTTAGCCATTTGTATTACAGAGCATATTCCTGTATTAGATATGGTCAAGGTTAAGCGTTATATGGAAGGTAAGAAAACACGCTTAGTGGGACCAAACTGCCCTGGAGTAATTACGCCTGAAGAATGTAAGATTGGTATTATGCCAGGCTATATTCATAAAAAAGGCCATGTTGGTGTTGTTTCACGTTCAGGTACACTAACATATGAGGCTGTTCATCAATTATCTCAAGCCGGTATCGGGCAATCGACAGCAGTCGGTATTGGGGGAGACCCTGTAAACGGTACAAACTTCATCGATGTACTAAAAGCATTTAATGAAGATGATGACACATATGCAGTGATTATGATTGGAGAAATTGGTGGTACTGCTGAAGAAGAAGCGGCACAATGGGTGAAAGCAAACATGACTAAACCTGTTGTTGGCTTCATTGGTGGTCAAACTGCACCTCCAGGAAAGCGTATGGGTCATGCTGGTGCCATTATTTCTGGTGGTAAAGGTACTGCTGATGAAAAAATCAAAACAATGAATGAATGTGGTATAAAGGTTGCTGAAACTCCTTCTGTAATGGGGGAAACACTAATTTCTGTATTAAAAGATAAAGGTCTATATGAAAAATGTAAAACGCACTAATTCTAATTAATAAAAGCAGATCCTTATTTTGGATCTGCTTATTTCCCTTACAATCTCTTCCCCCTTACTCCACCATACTTTTCATTAACAATTTATCCCCATGGAGGTTTACCATGTCTAGTATGAAAGAACGTCTTCTCCACCTTAACCATTGTAGAGGGATAGGGTGGCAATCAACTTTAAAGCTTTTACAAGCTGATCCGACACTCGCTTCTATTTACTCTTTGTCCTCTGAAGCTGTTAGTAGACTACTGAATATTCCCCAAATAAATGCCAATTTATTCTTAAAAGATTTGCATTCTCTAAAAAACCAAGATATGCTAAGACATTATAGTGGAAAAAATGTGACTGTACTGACTGTGTTTGATCATGAATATCCGGAGTTACTAAGACAAATTTATGATCCACCATGGGTTGTTTATCTACAAGGTAATAAAAAGGTTCTAACAGAACAGAAAAAGCTTAGTGTTGTTGGAACAAGAAACCCAACCACTTATGGATTAGACTGTATGGAGGGATTGCTTAGTCCGCTAATTAATGATAAATGGGTTATTGTAAGTGGACTTGCTGAAGGAATCGATGCTAAAGCGCATAAGCTCACGCTTTCTAATAATGGTTCCACAATCGCAGTTATTGCTGGTGGATTTAATCATATTTATCCAAGAGTAAATTTGCAATTAGCTAAAAGATTAATAGAGAAAAATTTATTACTATCAGAGTATCCACCAGCTACAAGTCCACAGAGATGGCAATTTCCAATGCGTAATCGGATTATCAGTGGTTTATCCTATGGTACGTTAATCATCGAGGCGAAAGAACGTAGTGGCTCACTAATCACTGCAAATCTTGCTCTCGGGCAAGGTAGAGAGGTGTTTGCGGTACCTGGTCCTATTAATGCACCTACAAGCACAGGTACAAATCAGCTAATTCAGGCAGGTGCGAAATTAGTTTTAACAAGTGAGGATATTTTATCTGAATTTTCATATTTATAAATAGTACAAAGGGGTTATATTTAGATTTTACAAGCAATGGAAAGAATAAAAGATCAATTATGGAGATAGAGAATTTAGGTAATAATACCTAGAAAAACCTTACTTCTAAATAATTTGTCTTAAATTATTGTTTGACAAACAGTATCTGAATATTTAATAATAGTGAAGATTTTATATTACCTCTTAAGGAGGAAGCGTTTCATGTCCGACTACTTAGTCATTGTTGAATCACCAGCAAAAGCAAAAACAATAGAACGATATCTGGGAAAAAAATATAAAGTAAAGGCCTCAATGGGGCATGTTCGAGATTTACCCAAAAGCCAAACAGGGGTTGACGTGGAAAACCACTTCGAACCAAAGTATATAACCATCAGAGGAAAAGGTCCTGTATTAAAGGAACTGAAAACAGCTGCAAAAAAGGCAAAAAAAGTATACTTAGCGGCTGACCCCGATCGTGAAGGTGAGGCAATTGCATGGCATTTGGCACATAGTCTTGATTTAGATGTTCATTCAGATTGCCGTGTCGTGTTTAATGAAATTACGAAAGATGCGATTAAAGAATCTTTTAAACATCCAAGAAGTATCAACATGGATTTAGTAAATTCCCAACAAGCTAGGAGAATCTTAGACCGTTTAGTAGGCTATAACATTAGTCCAATTTTATGGAAAAAAGTTAAAAAAGGTCTAAGTGCTGGTAGAGTTCAATCTGTTGCAGTAAGGCTTATTATCGAGCGAGAAAAGGAGATTGAAAAATTTGAACCAGAAGAATACTGGACTATCAAAGGTGACTTTTTGAAACAGAAAGAGCAATTTGAAGCACAGTATTACGGAATCAATAATAAGAAATTAGAATTGAAAAATGAATCTGCTGTAAAGGACGTAATAAAGCAAATAGAAGGTAAGGCGTTCGTCATTCAGTCGGTTACTAGGAAAGAACGAAAGAGAAATCCTGCTCCACCTTTTATCACGTCCTCTCTTCAGCAAGAGGCAGCAAGGAAGTTGAATTTTCGTGCTAAAAAAACAATGATGCTTGCTCAACAATTATACGAGGGTATTGATTTAGGAAAAGAAGGTACGGTTGGATTAATTACATATATGCGAACCGATTCAACCAGAATATCCGATACAGCGAAGGCAGAGGTAGAAGAATATATAAAGACTACGTATGGACCTGAGTATGCCTCAGAAACAAAACGAAAAGATAAGCAAGCTGCAAATACCCAAGACGCTCATGAAGCTATTAGACCAACATCAACTAGTAAAGAGCCAGGTACATTAAAAGAATACTTATCTAGAGACCAACTAAGATTATATAAATTAATCTGGGAGCGATTTGTGGCAAGCCAAATGTCACAAGCAATTATGGATACTATGAGTGTTGACCTTGAAAATAACGGTATTATTTTCAGAGCAACTGGGTCCAAAATAAAGTTTCCAGGTTTTATGAAAGTCTATGTTGAAGGAAACGATGATAACGTTGAGGAAAAGGACAACTTGTTACCTGATTTAAAAGAGGGAGATCAAGTTATAGCTAAAGATATCGATCCAAAGCAACATTTTACACAGCCTCCTCCTAGATATACAGAAGCAAGGCTTGTAAGAGTACTCGAGGAACTAGGGATTGGTAGACCATCTACCTACGCACCAACCCTCGATACCATTCAAAAGCGGGGGTATGTAGCGCTAGAAAATAAGCGGTTTATCCCTACTGAGCTAGGTGAAATAGTAACAGAATTAATGTTGGAGTTTTTCCCTGAAATTCTTGATGTTGAGTTTACAGCAAAAATGGAAAATAGCTTAGACAATGTTGAAGAAGGAAAAATACAGTGGGTTAATATAATTGATGAATTTTATAGAGACTTTGAAAAAAGACTCGAAAAAGCTGAAAATGAAATGAAAGAAATCGAAATAAAAGATGAACCTGCTGGAGTAGATTGCGATGACTGTGGTCATCCAATGGTTTATAAAATGGGACGTTATGGTAAGTTTATGGCCTGTTCAAACTTCCCAGATTGCAGAAATACAAAACCAATTGTAAAAGAAATTGGTGTTGATTGTCCTAAGTGTGGAAAAGGCAAAATTGTTGAGAGACGAAGTAAAAAACGACGAATTTTTTATGGTTGTGATCAATATCCTGAATGTGACTTTTTATCATGGGATAAGCCAATTGCGAGAAAATGTCCAAAATGTGATCATATGCTTGTTGAAAAGAAGCTTAAAAAAGGCTTACAAGTACAATGTGTTGAATGTGATTATAAAGAGGAACCACAGCAATAAAAGGGAGGTGAGCATATTACTTGCTCACCTCTTAACTTTGCCATATCTATAGTACTAGGTAAGACAACTGAAAATAAAATAAGAATGAAAAAATATGCGAAATAGGTAGCAGATACAATTCAGAATTTTAAAAATAATAACCTTTAATATTTGCCAAGCTCTAGTTAATTATGATACGATTTAGTAGCTCTTGTGAGGTGAAAGTTTTGGTAAATGTGACAACTTCGTTACAGTTATTTCTTGAATATTTACAAATCGAGAAAAACTGTTCACAATATACTATTGTGTATTATGAAAAAGATATCATTGATTTTACCCAGTTTATGAGAGAAGAAGCAATTGATGAGCTTTCAAAGGTTACATATACAGATGTACGAATATACTTAACTAATCTATATAAAAAACAGTATGCTAGGAGATCTGTTGCAAGGAAAATCTCAAGCTTGCGGAGTTTCTATAAATTTCTCCTAAGAGAAAAAATGGTGATTGAAAACCCATTTACACTTGTTTCGTTACCAGTAAAGGACCAGAAAATTCCAAATTTTCTTTACGAAGAAGATCTATCAAAACTTTTTTCTGTCTCAGATTTAAAAACAGTACTCGGACAAAGAGATCAGGCTTTGTTAGAACTATTATATGCTACAGGAATTAGGGTCGGTGAGTGTTGTCAAATTCAGCTTGAGGATATTGATTTCACACTAGGGACTATTTTGGTCAATGGAAAAGGAAAGAAACAACGCTATGTTCCCATTGGAAGTTTTGCAGAACAAGCCTTAGTACAGTATTTAACTGATGGCAGAAAAAAATTACTTGATAAATCAAATAAACAAACCGAGTCTGTATTTTTAAATTTTCGAGGAGGTAATTTAACTCCTCGAGGTGTAAGTGTTGTACTAACAAAGCTATTGGAGCGGGCATCTTCCACTATTCACATAAGTCCCCAGAGTTTAAGGAACACGTTTGCGGCACATATGCTAAATGAAGGTGCGGATATTAGGGTTGTTCAAGAGTTGTTAGGTCATTCACATCTCTCTTCAACTCAAATATATGGGCATGTAACCCAAGAGCGTCTTAATACAATTTATAGGTCTTCGCATCCTAGAGCATAATCTGCACTAGTATTTTTAAGGAGGTTTGTGTATTATGTCCAATTTTCATGCAACAACAATATTTGCAGTTAGACACAATAATCAATGTGCAATGGCTGGTGATGGTCAGGTTACGTTTGGAAATGCTGTTGTAATGAAACATACTGCTAGGAAAGTCCGTAGAATATTTCATGGTAAAGTTTTGGCTGGATTTGCTGGTTCTGTAGCAGATGCGTTTACATTATTCGAGATGTTTGAAGGGCGTTTAGAAGAATATAATGGCAACCTACAACGAGCTGCGGTTGAATTAGCAAAACAATGGAGAAGCGACAAGGTCTTAAGAAAACTTGAAGCTATGTTGATTGTAATGGATAAAGAGAATATCCTGCTTGTATCTGGAACTGGTGAAGTGATAGAGCCTGATGATAATATATTAGCCATTGGTTCTGGCGGGAATTATGCACTATCTGCTGGTCGAGCTTTAAAAAAATATGCAGGTGAACAACTAACGGCAAAAGAAATAGCAAAGGCATCCCTAGAAACTGCTAGTGAAATTTGTGTATATACAAACGAGCAAATAATTGTGGAAGAACTATAAGGGGGAAGAACTCGTGAAAACAAATCTAACTCCAAGAGAAATTGTTGAGAAATTAGATCAGTATATTATTGGTCAAAAGGATGCAAAAAAGGCAGTTGCGGTAGCGTTACGAAATCGATACAGACGAAACTTATTATCTGATAAGTTAAGAGAAGAGATTGTACCAAAGAATATTTTAATGATTGGACCAACTGGTGTTGGGAAAACAGAAATTGCACGACGACTAGCTAAGCTTGTTGGTGCGCCTTTTGTTAAAGTTGAAGCAACAAAGTTCACAGAGGTAGGTTATGTTGGTCGTGATGTTGAATCGATGGTTAGAGATTTAGTTGAAACATCGGTAAGACTGGTTAAAGAAGAAAAAATGAATCAAGTTAAAGAACGTGCGGAACAAAACGCAAATAAACGTATTGTTGATTTACTAGTACCAGGACAAAAGAAACAATCAACGTACAAGAATCCGCTAGAAATGTTATTTGGCGGTAATCAATCACAAGATATGGAACAAGAACAAAAAACAGAAGAGGTAAATATTCAGGATAAACGTAAGCAAACTGCGCACAAACTCGCTCTCGGAGAACTTGAAGATCATTATGTAACTGTCGAAGTTGAAGAGCAACAGCCATCAATGTTTGATATGCTTCAAGGTTCTGGCATGGAACAAATGGGAATGAATATGCAAGATGCTTTCAGTAGCTTACTTCCTAAAAAACAGAAGAAACGAAAACTTACAGTAAAAGAAGCGAGAAAAGTTCTAACGAACGAAGAAGCTACAAAATTGATAGACATGGATGAGGTGACACAAGAGGCAATTACTCGAGCTGAACAATCGGGAATTATCTTCATCGACGAGATTGATAAAATAGCTGCTAAAAACCAAAATTCATCTTCAGCTGATGTGTCAAGAGAAGGTGTTCAACGTGATATCTTACCAATTGTAGAAGGGTCCACAATAGTTACAAAATATGGTGCGGTGAAAACTGACTATATCTTATTTATTGCTGCGGGTGCTTTTCATATGGCGAGACCTTCTGACTTAATTCCAGAGCTTCAGGGGCGTTTTCCAATTCGTGTAGAACTAACAAAACTAACTGTCGATGATTTTGTTAGCATTTTAATAGAGCCCGATAATGCTTTATTAAAACAATATTCTGCATTATTAGAAACAGAAGGTATAAATCTTGAATTTTCTGACGATGCTATTCGTAGGATTGCAGAGGTCGCCTACGAGGTAAACCAAGAAACCGATAATATCGGGGCGCGTAGACTACATACAATACTTGAACGGTTACTTGAGGATTTATCTTTTGAAGCACCAGAAATCACAATGGAAATGGTAAAGATTACACCTCAATATGTTGATGATAAACTAAGTACAATTGCAAAAAACAAAGATTTAAGTCAATTTATTTTATAAATAACCTGGCTGTTTTTAAACAGCTTAAGCTCCAAGTTCGAAAATAGCCGATAATTTACTTTCTCAAGTACAGGAGGAAATGTTAATGCCATTATTAGAAAAAACTAGAAAAATCAATGCTTTACTTCAAAAAGCAGCTGGGAAACCAGTTAATTTTAAAGAAATGTCTGAGACTTTACGTGACGTGATTGATGCGAATATTTTTGTACTAAGTCGTCGTGGAAAGCTGCTCGGATTTGCTATTAATCAGCAAATCGAAAATGAACGTATGAAAAAAATGCTTGAAGACCGTCAATTTCCTGAAGAGTATACTAATAATCTGTTCAATATTTCTGAAACATCATCTAATATTGACATTGATAGTCCATATACAGCGTTTCCAGTTGAAAACAAAGACCTTTTTCCATCAGGGTTGACAACAATTGTGCCGATTATTGGTGGTGGTGAAAGATTAGGTACCCTTGTTCTTTCTCGTCTAGAACAAGTCTTTGAAAATGACGATTTAATTCTTGCAGAATATGGTGCAACAGTTGTTGGTATGGAAATCTTACGTGAAAAAGCAGAAGAAATTGAAGAAGAAGCAAGAAGTAAGGCAGTTGTTCAAATGGCGATTAGCTCTTTATCTTATAGTGAGCTAGAAGCAATTGAGCATATTTTTGAAGAGCTTAACGGTAATGAAGGTTTACTCGTCGCAAGTAAAATAGCCGATAGAGTCGGAATAACCCGATCAGTTATTGTTAATGCACTTCGAAAGTTAGAAAGTGCAGGAGTAATTGAATCTAGATCATTAGGAATGAAAGGAACATATATTAAAGTCTTAAATGATAAATTCCTAGTTGAGCTAGAAAAGTTGAAGACTAGTTAATTACATTATCTACTCTGAAAAAGAAGATGGGAACATCTTCTTTTTCATTTCTCGAAAATTCCTTATAGAGCCATATCTAAAGCTCTAACGATGTAATATAGTCTATCAAAAAATTTGTCGTTTTCGAAACAGCATAAGAAAAATGACGAAAATAATCAATTCATTCTTGAATGTGGCAAACTGTTGTGTTATATTAATTTTTGGTGTTAATACACACGTTCATTGATTCGGACATTGGTGCTGCGGTTGCAGTTATGTTTGGAGATGATATGAACGGAGGCTAAATAACCATTAGGAGGAAAAACAATGTCAGTAATTTCTATGAAGCAATTGTTAGAAGCTGGTGTTCACTTCGGTCACCAAACTCGCCGTTGGAACCCAAAAATGAAGCGTTACATCTTTACAGAACGTAACGGGATTTACATCATCGATCTTCAAAAAACAGTTAAGAAGGTTGAAGAAGCATACAATTTTGTTAAAGAGTTAGCTGCTAACGGTGGAACTATGCTATTCGTTGGTACAAAAAAGCAAGCTCAAGATTCTGTTAAAGAAGAAGCAGAACGTTCTGGTATGTATTTTGTAAATCAACGTTGGTTAGGTGGCACATTAACTAACTTTGAAACAATTCAAAAGCGTATCAAGCGTTTAAAAGATATCGAAACAATGCAAGAAGATGGTACATTTGATGTTTTACCTAAAAAAGAGGTTGTTCAACTTAAGAAAGAATTAGAACGCCTTGAGAAGTTTTTAGGTGGAATTAAGGATATGAAGCAACTTCCGGATGCTCTATTTATCATTGACCCTCGTAAGGAACGTATTGCAGTTGCGGAAGCACACAAATTAAATATTCCTATCGTTGGTATTGTTGATACAAACTGCGATCCAGATGAAATTGATTATGTAATTCCAGCTAATGATGATGCAATTCGTGCAGTTAAACTTCTTACATCTAAAATTGCTGATGCAATCTTAGAAGCTAAACAAGGTGAAGAAACATCTGCTTAAGTAAGCGAAAGGTGATAAGAGGGATTAGCCTTTTATCACCTTTTTTACCTTTAAAACATTTTTATAGATAGCGTGTTCTACTAATGACCATACATAAAGTTTCTTTAAAGAGGTCAATTCCTTGTTTACAGACACTCTTGTTATGTCATACTAGTAGTGAGTTTGGTATTGTAAGAACTTTAGAAGTACTTTGGAAAGTATTAATATTATTTATTAAACAAGACATACATATTTGAAAAGTTTAAGGAGGATTTCATTATGGCAATTACTGCTCAAATGGTTAAAGAATTACGTGAAAAAACAGGCGCAGGTATGATGGATTGTAAGAAAGCATTAACTGAAGTAGATGGTGATATGGAAAAAGCAATTGATTACCTTCGTGAAAAAGGTATTGCAAAGGCTGCTAAGAAAGCTGACCGTATCGCAGCTGAAGGTGCAACTTACATTGAAGTTGAAGGAAACGAAGCTGTAATTTTAGAAGTTAACTCAGAAACAGACTTTGTTGCGAAAAACGAAGGTTTCCAAACATTAACTAAAGATTTAGCAGCATTCTTATTGAAAAACAAGCCTGCTAATGCAGAAGAAGCACTTGCTCAAACTATGGAAAATGGTTCTACAGTTGCAGAATATATCAATGCAGCTATTGCAAAAATTGGAGAAAAGATCTCTCTTCGTCGTTTTGCAATCGAAACAAAGACTGATGCAGATGCATTTGGCGCATACCTTCATATGGGTGGCCGCATTGGCGTACTAGCAGTATTAGAAGGAACAACTGATGAAAGTATTGCGAAAGATGTTGCTATGCATGTAGCAGCTGTTAACCCTAAATATGTAAGCCGCGATCAAGTTTCTGCAGAAGAAACAGAGCGTGAGCGTGAAGTGTTAACTCAACAAGCTCTTAACGAAGGAAAACCAGAAAAAATCGTTGCGAAAATGGTTGAAGGTCGTCTTGGTAAATTCTTCGAAGACATCTGCCTACTTGACCAAAGCTTTGTTAAAGACCCTGATCAAAAGGTTGGTCAATTTGTAAAGTCAAAAGGTGCGACAGTTAAATCATTCGTTCGTTATGAAGTTGGAGAAGGAATCGAAAAGCGTCAAGACAACTTCGCTGAAGAAGTTATGAATCAAGTTAAGAAATAAGTAAATAGGTAGAATTTTTGTCGCTAATACATGCGATATAAAATGGTCCTGTTTATAAAGTATAAAACTTCAGAATCGGCTAGGTTCATAGCTAATACCGATATAAAAGATAGGGCTGTCTCAAATGCTTTGTCAGACATAAATTGTATTTGACTAAATTAATACATATTTAGCAATACGAGTGTCTGACTCTATGGGACAGCCTCCTTTTAAAAAATCATGTTTTTTAAAAGGTATATGGCATTTTTTCTAGTCCATTTTTCTAACTTACTTACTGAAATGTCGACTATATTTATAACATTGTTAGAAAAAGAGCCGTTAAATACATTGGAGGTAATTATGAGTAACGCTAAATATAAACGTGTTGTCTTAAAACTTAGTGGAGAAGCGTTAGCTGGTGACCAAGGATTTGGCATAAATCCAGTAGTGATTCAATCAGTTGCGGCACAGGTAAAAGAAATTGCAGAATTGGATGTAGAAGTTGCTGTAGTTGTTGGCGGAGGAAACATATGGCGTGGTAAAATAGGTAGTGAAATGGGTATGGACCGTGCAACTGCTGATTACATGGGAATGCTTGCAACTGTTATGAATTCACTAGCATTGCAAGATAGTCTTGAAAATCAGGGGATACAAACTCGTGTTCAAACATCAATTGAAATGCGTCAAGTAGCGGAACCTTACATAAGAAGAAAAGCCATTCGTCATCTAGAAAAGAAAAGAGTTGTTATTTTTGCAGCTGGAACAGGTAATCCATATTTCTCAACAGATACAACTGCAGCACTAAGAGCAGCAGAAATTGAAGCCGACGTTATTTTAATGGCTAAAAATAATGTTGATGGTGTGTATAGTGCGGATCCAACAAAAGATAAAACTGCTGTGAAATATGAAACACTTTCTTATTTAGATGTCCTTAAAGAAGGCCTAGCAGTTATGGATTCTACAGCTTCCTCTTTATGCATGGATAATGATATCCCATTAATTGTCTTTTCTATCATGGAAGAAGGAAATATTAAACGCGCAGTTTTAGGAGAAAATATTGGAACAATTGTGAGGGGGAAATAAACATGGCAAAGAGTACATTAGCTCAAGTAAAAGAGAAGATGGAAAAAGCAATCCAAGCATTCTCTCGTGAACTTGCAACAGTTCGCGCTGGTAGAGCGAATCCATCAATTCTAGACAAGGTTACAGTTGATTATTATGGTGCGCCAACTCCAATCAATCAGCTTGCATCCATCAATGTACCAGAGGCACGTATGTTAGTTATTCAACCATATGATAAGTCAGTTCTTGGTAATATCGAGAAAGCTATCTTAAAAGCTGATTTAGGTCTTAATCCAACAAACGATGGTACAATTATTCGTATCAGTATCCCACCACTTACAGAAGAACGTCGTAAGGAATTAGTCAAGGTCGTTAAAAAGTACTCAGAGGATGCAAAAGTAGCAGTTCGAAATATCCGTAGAGATGGTAACGACGATCTTAAGAAATTGGAGAAAAATGGCGAGATTACTGAAGATGAATTAAGAGGCTATACTGACGATGTTCAGAAGCTTACGGATGAATTTATCAACAAGGTAGACTCTGTTGCAAAAGAAAAAGAAAAAGAAATCATGGAAGTCTAAACCAATTCACTGTACAATATATTTTAAAAAGACCCTCTAACGTTTACAGGGGGTTTTTTTGTTAATACTGTCTACTAACTGAATAAGCGAAACCCATATAAGATAGTAATGATTTTATATGGTGATGGAGGACTTGTTGAATGTTAAAAAAAATGAAAAAGTGGAAGGAAAAGTCAAAGACTGTTCATGATGACGATCTACTGCAGGGACAAATCCCTGAACATATAGCTATAATAATGGATGGAAATGGCCGATGGGCGAAAAAAAGATCATTACCAAGATCAGCCGGTCACCATGAAGGAATGAAGGTAGTTAAAAACGTTACAAAACTTGCTAATAAATTAGGTGTCCGTGTATTAACCGTCTATGCATTTTCAACTGAAAATTGGAAACGACCAAAAGATGAGGTTAGTTATTTAATGAAACTCCCTGAAGAGTTTTTAGGTACATTTTTACCAGAGTTAATTCAGGAAAACGTGCAAGTTCGAATAATGGGGAATCGAGATGGCTTACCAGACCATACAGTTAGAGCGGTGGAAAGAGCAATTGTGGAAACTAGTCAGAACGATGGACTTATACTAAATTTCGCTTTGAATTATGGTAGTCGGGCTGAAATCATACAAGCTATTCAAGAAGTAGTTAAAGATGTGAAATCAAACAAAGTTGATGAAATAGATGAGGAATTATTCTCTTCCTACTTAATGAGCGCAAGCCTACCTGAACCTGATTTGTTAATTCGTACTAGCGGAGAAATGCGATTAAGTAACTTTATGCTTTGGCAGCTTGCATATACTGAATTTTGGTTTACGGATATACTATGGCCTGATTTTAAAGATGAGCATTTTTATGAAGCAATAAGAGTATACCAAAAGAGAGGTCGAAGGTTTGGAGGCATATAAAAGGATGATGATTATATGATGCAACGAATCATAACAGCTGTTATTGCTGGGGCACTATTTCTTACAATTGTCTTAATTGGTGGGTTACCTAATATTATTTTTATTTATCTAATCGCATCAATTGCAATTTATGAAATATTAAAGATGAAGAAAATCAAGTTACTTACCTTTCCTGGAATAATTGCTCTAATTCTTCTTTGGATTGTTCTATTACCAAATAAGTATATATATATATTAAACGAATATAACTTAACAAAATTTGAAATCATATTGCCTGCAATCTTCTTATTTTTAACATATACAGTAATAAAGAAGAATAAGTTTACCTTTGATGACGTAGGATTTGTTTTACTATCAAGTCTTTATGTAGGTTTTGGTTTTTATTATTTTATCGAGTTAAGAGAAATAGCTTTAGAGTATATTTTTTATGCTCTAATTGTTATCTGGTCAACAGACACTGGGGCCTACTTTGTTGGGAAGTCACTTGGTAGACGTAAATTATGGCCTGAGATTAGTCCTAACAAGACGGTTGAGGGGTCTATTGGTGGAATTATAGTAGCACTTGTGATTTCTCTGGTATTCTTTCTAATTGTAAGTATTAAAATATCACTTGTTGCCATTATCGTCTTTACTATTTTATTATCAATTTTTGGACAAATTGGTGATTTAGTTGAATCTGCTTTAAAAAGACATTTTGGTGTGAAGGATTCTGGACAGCTCCTGCCTGGTCATGGAGGTATACTAGATCGTTTTGATAGTCTATTGTTTGTATTACCTATTTTGTATTTTTTACTATTGATATAAGAAACATCTAAACAATCCTTATTTCTTATAGGTTGCTGTATTTTGTTAGGGAGTGAGTATGTGAAATATGTAAGTTTATTAGGAGCCTCAGGGTCCATAGGGAGACAAACCTTGGATGTAATCGAACAACATCCTACTGACCTTCAGCTAGTAGCGATGTCGATAGGTGAGAATCTTACGTTTGGTAGAGAAATCATTGCTCGTTTTTCACCTAAGTTAGTATCGGTAAAATCAAAGGAAGATTGCGATAAATTAAAACTAGAATTTACAAATGAAATTAAGTTTGTATATGGTATGGAAGGCCTAATAGAGGTAGCTACCTTTGAACAGGCAGATGTACTTTTAAATGCGGTTGTTGGTAGTGTTGGACTATTACCAACTTTACAAGCAATTAAAGCTCATAAAACGATTGCAATAGCAAATAAGGAAACTCTTGTTACTGCTGGTCATTTAATAATAGAAGCAGCAAAGCAGTATAATGTTGATCTTTTGCCTGTTGATAGTGAACATTCAGCTATATTCCAGTGTCTTCAGGGTGAGCGTGAAAATAATATAGAACGAATCATCTTAACTGCGTCTGGAGGTAGCTTTCGAGATAAAAACCGAGATGAATTGCGAAATGTGACTGTTGAAGATGCATTAAACCATCCAAACTGGAATATGGGGGCAAAAATTACAATTGACTCAGCTACGATGATGAATAAAGGTTTAGAGGTTATCGAGGCACATTGGTTATTTCAACTTCCATATGATAAAATAAACGTCTTACTACATAAGGAAAGTATTATCCATTCAATGGTTGAATTTCACGATAGTAGCGTAATTGCACAACTCGGTACACCAGATATGAAAGTACCCATTCAATATGCACTAACATACCCTGATAGATTCGAATTGATTGGGTCAACTCGATTAAACCTTGCAAAGGTTGGTCAGCTACATTTTAAAGATGTAGATTTAGACAGATACCGTGCAGTTCGTTTTGCCTATACTGCTGGGAAAATTGGTGGTACAATGCCAACGGTATTAAATGCAGCGAATGAAGAAGCGGTCAATGCATTTTTGAATCATAAAATTTCTTTTTTAGCCATCGAGGAACTTATTGAAAATGCTCTAGACCAGCATTCACCAATCATGAATCCGAGTCTTGAGATCATCTCACAAGTAGATGTTGAAACGAGAGCTTATATTTCACAACAAGTAAAAGAGCTAATTAAGAAAGTGTAAAGCTAAAAAAACAAAAGGTGGTTACGCATTTGAATACTGTTTTAGCCTTTGTCATCATTTTCGGTGCACTCGTTTTTTTTCATGAGCTTGGTCATCTAGTTTTTGCAAAAAGAGCAGGTATTCTTTGCCGTGAATTTGCGATTGGTTTCGGTCCAAAGGTATTCTCCTTTAAAAAGAATGAAACAATTTATACGATTCGTTTGTTACCAATTGGCGGATTTGTCCGTATGGCTGGTGAAGATCCGGAAATGATTGAAGTAAAGCCTGGGTATAATGTTGGTTTACTATTTAATCATGACGGTAAAGTGAATAAAATTATCATCAATAACAAGGATAAATATCCGGATGCTAGAATTATTGAAGTTGAACAAGCTGATTTAGAGCACGGTATGTACCTAACTGGTTATGAAGATGGAGAAGACAGTCTGTTACAAAGATTTGAAGTAAGTGATGAAGCTTATTTTGTTGTTGATCAGCAAGAAACACAAATTGCTCCTTATAATCGTCAATTTGCTTCTAAAACACTTGGCCAACGGACGATGGCTATTGCTGCTGGACCAATGATGAACTTTGTTTTAGCGTTTGTTGTCTTCATCTTAATTGGGTTGCTTCAAGGCACACCAGTTGATCAACCAATCCTTGGTAAGCTTACAGAAGATGGAGCAGCCAAGGAATCTGGCCTGATGGAAGGTGATGTTGTTCGTGCAATTGATGGTACAGCAGTAACTTCATGGGAAGAAATTGTAGAGATTATTAGACAAAACCCAGAAAATTCGCTTCAATTTTCAGTTGAAAGACAAGGTTCACTAGAACAATTAGAAGTTACCCCAAAGGAGCAGCAAGTTGGGGAAGAAACCATTGGAATTATTGGGGTGTATGGCCCTGTAGAAAAGTCTGTTGTTGCTTCTATTAAGAGTGGATTTACAGAAACCATTCTTTGGACAAAGGAAATTCTATTCGCATTAGGGAAACTTGTTACAGGTCAATTTTCAATTGATATGCTATCAGGTCCTGTTGGAATCTATGTATCAACTGATACTGTCGCCCAGTCTGGTATTTATTACTTAATGAGATGGGCAGCTGTCTTAAGTATAAACCTTGGAATTGTGAACTTATTACCGATACCGGCTCTTGACGGTGGTAGGTTAATGTTTTTCGCTTTAGAAGCTGTGCGTGGAAAACCGATTGATCGACAAAAAGAGGGAATGGTTCACTTTATAGGTTTTGCATTACTAATGTTATTAATGCTAGTTGTCACATGGAACGATATTCAAAAGTTCTTTTTACAATAGGTGTTTTTTAAATTACATTAAAAAAATGAATTGTGTTTTAGTAATTTTATGTATGTAATAAAAATTAGACTACAAAAATGATTTTAATTGAATATAAGAGGTGCGATTGATGAAACAGAGTATGACGCTTATTCCCACATTACGGGAAATACCAGCAGACGCAGATGTAAAAAGTCATCAGCTATTACTAAGAGCCGGCTTTATCCGTCAAAATACGAGTGGTGTATATAGTTATTTACCTTTAGCAAAACGTGTTCTTCAAAAAATTGAAACGATAGTACGCGAAGAAATGGAAAATGCGGGCGCAGAAGAATTGCTCATGCCAGCATTACAACAAGCCGAGCTTTGGCAAGAGTCAGGGCGCTGGTATACTTATGGTCCTGAATTAATGCGACTAAAAGACCGTCATGATCGTGACTTTGCACTTGGAGCAACACACGAGGAAGTTATTACAAGTCTGGTAAGAGATGAAATCAAATCCTATAAACGTTTGCCACTCACACTATATCAAATACAAACAAAATTCCGTGATGAAAAACGGCCAAGATTCGGGCTTCTTCGTGGACGTGAATTTATTATGAAAGATGCTTACTCATTCCACTCAAATCATGAAAGCCTTGATGAAATATACCAAAAAATCTTTCAAGCATATTCAAATATCTTTTCTCGTTGTGGTTTGAATTTCAGAGCGGTCATTGCTGATTCTGGTGCAATGGGTGGGAAAGATACGCACGAATTTATGGTGTTATCTGATATTGGAGAAGATACGATTGCATACTCAGATAGTTCTTCATATGCAGCCAATATTGAAATGGCACCTATAGTAGCTAGCTATGAGAAGCTAAATGAAGAAGAACAACCTCTAGAAAAAGTACAAACAGTTGGAAAGAAAACAATTGAAGAGGTTGCAAGCTACTTGGATGTTGATCATACTCATTGTCTAAAATCATTACTTTTTAAGGTTGATGATCGTTTTATTTTAGTTGTTGTTCGTGGCGACCATGAAGTAAATGATATTAAGTTGAAAAATCTATTAGAGGCGGCAACAGTTGAACTTGCTTCACCTGAAGAGACGAAAGCAGTACTTAATTGTTCCGTCGGTTCATTAGGACCAATTAATTTAAGCACTAGTGAAGTTATTGTCATAGCTGACCATGCAGTTGAGTACGTCGTGAATGGTGTATGTGGTGCTAATGAAGAGGATTATCATTTTACAGGTGTAAATCCTAGTCGGGACTTTTCCGTTAGTCAATATGCTGATTTGCGATTTATAAAAGAGGGAGACCCTTCACCAGATGGAAACGGTACGATTATGTTTGCTAAAGGAATTGAAGTTGGTCATGTTTTCAAATTAGGGACACGCTACAGTGAAGCAATGGGAGCAACATTTCTAGATGAAAATGGACGAACACAGCCAATGATTATGGGCTGTTACGGAATTGGTGTTTCAAGGACCTTAGCAGCAGTAGCGGAACAGTATAATGATGAGAAAGGTTTTGTTTGGCCATCTGCATTAGCTCCATTTGATGTACACATCATTCCTGTCAATGTGAAAAAGACTGAACAACGTGAATTAGCTGAATCAATCTATAATAGTTTAAGAAATCAAAAGTTATCAGCGTTATATGATGACCGTGATGAGAGACCAGGAGTGAAATTTGCCGATTCTGATTTAATTGGGTTGCCAATTCGTATTACTGTTGGTAAGCGTGCAAATGAAGGAATTGTGGAACTTAAAGTAAGGAAAACAGGGGAAACATTGGAAGTGAATATTGAAAATCTTTACGACACAATTCGTGAAATTATAGTACAATAGACATAACCAATGTTAAATTGTAATACTAAAGTTTAATCATTGACTGAACGATGCTTCTAACAAAGGCTAACTCATGTAAGCTAAACACTTTCTGAGTTGGCCTTACGTTTTGGGGAGGGAGAAAAATGGAAGAACTAACAAAGGAGCAAAAGGAACGTTTTCAAGTTCTGCTTTCGCAAATCGGCTTAACAGATGATACAGTTGTGCCTTATTTTCAAAACGCAGGAATTGAAAAGCTAGTGGTTGAACGAGAGAAAAAGACTTGGCACTTTTCATTTCGTTTTGAATCAATTATCCCTTCAAATGTATTTCAACTATTTACTGCACAATTGAATAGTAAATTTTCTTATATTGCTTCCGTTTCTTTTTCAATAAAAGTAACGAAGCAAGAATATACGGAGGAAATGGTACAAGGTTACTGGCCTATTTGTTTGCAGGAAATGGAAGGAATATCTCCTCCACTTTTACAATTATTAAAAAGTCAAATACCATCACAACATGGACTTAAGTTATTAATTACAACAAGAAATGATACTGAAGCAACTGCGATAAAACGGAAATATTCGCAACACATCGCAAGTGTTTATCAGGCATATGGCTTCCCTGCATTTCAATTAGATACCAAAGTGGATGCAAATGAGCAGGAATACGAAAAATTCCTTATCCAAAAGCAGCAGGAAGATCAGGAAAAGGTACAACTTGCAATCACAGAAATGCAGAAGAAAGATAAAGAGAAAAGTCAAGAAAGTGAGATTACAGGTCCTCTTACGATTGGTTATAATATTAAAGACGATGAAGAAATTAAAGAAATAATTACCATACAAGACGAAGAACGCAAGGTTGCCATCCAAGGTTATATCTTTGATGCAGAAACAAGAGAGCTTAGAAGTGGGCGTACACTACTAACATTTAAAATTACTGACTATACCGATTCTCTTTTAATTAAAATGTTCTCAAGAGATAAAGAGGATGTTAACCTGCTTCAAGCTGTTAAAAAAGGAATGTGGGTAAAAGTTAGGGGAAGCATTCAAAACGATACATTTGTACGTGATCTCGTTATGCTTGCGAATGATCTTAATGAAATGAAACCTAAGGAACGCCTTGATACATGCCCAGAAGATCAAAAACGAGTGGAGCTTCATCTTCACACTCCGATGAGCCAAATGGATGCCGTTTCCTCAGTTAGTAGTTTAGTAGGACAAGCTAAGAAATGGGGCCATCCTGCTATTGCTATTACTGACCATGCAGTAGCACAATCATTCCCTGAAGCATTTTCAGCTGGGAAGAAAAATGGAGTTAAAATACTCTATGGAGTAGAAGCGAACCTTGTCGATGATGGTGTACCGATTGCTTATAATGAACAAGACCGAAACTTAGCTGAAGATACATTTGTCGTTTTTGACGTTGAAACGACGGGGTTATCCGCAGTGTATGATACTATCATTGAGCTTGCAGCAGTTAAGATGAAAAACGGAGAAATTATTGATAGGTTTGAGTCATTTGCAAATCCTCATCATCGTTTGTCAGCTACTACAATCGATTTAACAGGGATTACAGATGATATGGTCCAGAATGCACCTGAGGTTGGCGATGTATTGAAAAAGTTTCATGAGTGGGCCGACGATTCGATATTAGTTGCTCATAATGCCAGCTTTGATATGGGTTTTTTAAATGTAGGATATAAAAAAATTGGTCTTGGTAAAGCGGCCAATCCTGTTATTGATACTCTTGAATTAGGTCGATTTCTATATCCAGAATTAAAGAACCACCGTTTAAACACATTATGTAAGAGATTTGATATTGAATTAACTCAGCATCACCGTGCAATATATGATGCAGAAGCAACTGGTTATCTGTTAGCAAAGATGTTAAAAGATGCACAAGAAAAGGAAATCGAAAATCATAATCAATTAAATGATAATATGGGAGCGGGTAACGCATACCAACGGTCAAGACCATATCATGCAACGTTACTTGCTAAGAACGATGTAGGTCTAAAAAACTTATTTAGATTAATATCGATTTCACATCTTAATTATTTTTATCGTGTTCCACGAATTCCAAGATCCGTTCTACAAAAGCATCGAGAGGGAATCCTGATTGGTTCAGCTTGTGACAAAGGAGAAGTCTTTGAGGGGATGATGCAAAAATCTCCTGAGGAAGTTGAAGAAATTGCGACCTTTTACGACTATCTAGAGGTACAGCCACCAGCGAATTACAAACACTTACTAGAATTAGAGCTAGTGAGGGATAACCAGGCATTAAAAGAGATCATTACAAATATTGTTCACTTAGGCGATAAGTTGAACATTCCTGTTGTAGCGACAGGAAATGTCCATTATTTAAATCCTAATGATGCCATTTATCGAAAAATTCTTGTAAACTCACAAGGTGGAGCAAATCCATTAAACCGTCATTCATTACCTGAAGTTCATTTCAGATCAACAAATGAAATGTTAGAATGTTTTTCATTTTTAGATGCTGATACTGCCAAAAGAATTGTTATTACAAACACGCAAGAAATTGCTAATAAAATTGATGAAATCAAGCCAATCAAGGATGATCTTTATACTCCGAAAATTGAAGGTGCTGATCAAGAAATTAGAGAAATGAGCTATAATATGGCTCGTAGTATTTATGGTGATGACCTTCCTGAAATTGTTGAAAAACGGTTAGAAAAAGAGTTGAAGAGTATTATTGGTCACGGCTTTGCCGTTATTTATTTGATTTCACATAAGCTAGTAAAAAAATCACTAGATGATGGATATCTTGTTGGTTCACGTGGGTCTGTTGGTTCTTCATTGGTTGCTACAATGACGGAAATAACAGAGGTAAATCCATTACCACCTCATTATGTATGCCCTGATTGTAAGCATTCAGAGTTTTTCAATGATGGTTCAGTCGGTTCTGGATTTGATTTGCCAGATAAACAATGTCCGAATTGTGGTGCTAAATATAAAAAAGATGGGCATGATATTCCGTTTGAAACGTTCTTAGGATTCAAAGGGGATAAGGTTCCTGATATCGATTTGAGTGCGCCACGTTATCAATTGAAAAGATTGGTCACTAGCAATTTTGCTAGGAGAACTGTTAACTCAAAGTGTGGAATGATAGGGTAACGCCTTGAAACACACTCACTGAATCTGCGGCAAGCGAAGGAGACAATGTAAATAGTTGAACTCGTTTGGAGCCCGCTAAAGTCGGCTGAAATTTACCCTAACACAATATGGTGAGGAAAAACCTAATAGGTTGTAAATGATAGGCCGGGTGTCTACAAAACTTCTATGGTTAGAATGGATAGAGTTATCTGGACAAATCCTCGACTGACTCTTCGTGAATGTCACTAAGTAGAAATGCTTAGGGGTCCATTAGGACTTTCTAGTGTGGATGAGTAAACGTTAGGTTATGAAAATCCATATAGCTTTACAGGAGCTATCAAGCTAGACGGAGTTTAGAGGAAACCTACGGAAGTATGTATAGATAGAGTTAACGGAACGTGGGAAGCTTCGGAGACTTGAGGTGATTACACACCGATTGAAAGTCGTTCTTCAAAAAGCTCAAGATTGAGTATAATGAAGGTTTGCCGAAGTGGCAGTAAAGCCGTAGTACCGTTTGTAGGAACTGCCTGCGACGACCGAATATA
>Ga0182742_1000216_pt1 | contig 110262 bp, 103 predicted proteins | sample eDN5th37CBELigMG_FD_128880 | JGI IMG/M metagenome (GOLD analysis project Ga0182742, IMG submission 128880) | Enriched Miracle-Growth compost microbial communities from Emeryville, California, USA - eDNA 5th pass 37_C BE-Lig MG (version 2)... ...
GCCGGCGAGGAAGCCGAGCAGCGCCTGCACGGGCAGGCCGCCGCCGAGCCTGAGGACGCGCTCGGACTGTTCCGGATATTGCACCGAGACGGCAAAGGCTGCGGCCGATACGGCGACCAGCGTCACCGGCGCCGCCAGCGTTCCACCGTCCATGTAGACGAGCAGGGCGTAGAAGGTGAGCGAGAGCAGAAGCAGGTGCCGCGCCGTGGCGCTGTGCGTCCACAGCGATACGCCCCAAAGCGCGGCCGCGACCGCCAGATAGCCGAGTGGCAGATCATGGCCCCGCCAGTCCACCTGCAGCAGCAGCCATCCACCCGCGATCAGCACCGCGCCCACCGTCAGCGGGCCGGAGCGCAGCGCCAGCGCGGCGAGCCCGGTTCCCCCGCACCAGAGCAGCACCGCCTGCGCCTCATCGCCCGACAGATGGTACATCTGGCCGATCAGCGCGATGCCCGCCCCGAAGGCTGTGGCCGCCAGGAACCACAGCGCCTCGCCGAACGCGGCATGGTCGCGCTGCTTCAGCCAGGCGCCGCCCACATAGCCCACGATTATGCCGGCGAAGATCATGCCCACCCTGAAAAGCCGCGGCAGCGCTTCCCAGTTGGCAGCCACCAGCAACAGCAGCGCCGCCCCCAGCAGCGCGGCAGCCAGCATCGCTAGGATGGAGCCGAAGCTGATCCCGCCCGGCCGGTTCTCGGCGTCGCGCAGCAGGGCCGCCGCCGTATCGGCGTCGATCAGCCCGGCGGCCTGCCAACGGGCGATGTCCTTGCGCAGATTGCTCAGATAGCCGGCCATGGCCTCCCCTTCGACGCCGATTCCTAGCTTGCTTTCGCACGTCCGGGAAGCCGCCGGAACAAGCCGTGCGAATCGGTCGGCCGGCCGCATTCAGACATTGTTAATGTTGCAATGCACAAAACGCATTGCTGCTATGCACCATCCGCTCTTCAAATCGCTTCGGGATGCAATTATCTGTCCACTGCAAGAATGAAACGACGAAGCAAAGAGCACTGAAATGAACCTGATCCGCAATTACCGCAACTGGCGCCGCTACCGTGACACCGTGTCCGAGCTGAGCCGCCTGACCAACCGCGAACTCAGCGACCTGGGCATTGCCCGTGGCGACATCCCGTTCGTTGCCCGCAAGGCCATCTGAAGAATTCAGGAATTTCGACGGGGTTATCCTCCTCCCAAACCTCGTCGGATAAGACCGGCTTTTCTCCTCCTCCCGAAAACGCCGGTCGCCTAAACGACACCCGCCGGATCTCCTCCCCCGGCGGGTGTTGTGCGTTTGGGGGTACCCTGGCGACTCTGAGAAAACCGTCCCGACTGGTCTGCGCCTAGCGCTCGCCCATCACGCCGCGCGTGCGCCAGTAGTCGAGCGCGACGATGTCGGGCGCTCCGCCCGCCGGCTCGTACCAGCTGTCCACCGCCCACCTCTTGCCCGAAGGATCGCGGATGACGGCGGTCCAGTGCGGGTAGCGCCCGTCGAGCAGGAGCCCACGCGACACGTTGGCCTCGACGCTGTGGTGCTTCAGCAGCCCGCGAGAGTGCAGATAGAGCAGCAGGTGGCGGGTGTTGGTGGACTCGTCGATGCAGTCCATCTGCCCCTTCTCGCTCGAGGCGATGAAGGACGATTTTGCGGAGTCTCGCGCGCCGACCGCGCCGACCGACAGCTCCTCGTAATACTGGATCGCCTTGGACATCGCGGCCCGCTCGGCCTGGGGCGACTTGCCGCCATAGGCCATGATGGCGGAGAATTTCTTGGAGATGCCGTCGGTGACATGGATCTTGGCGACGTCGCGGCAGCCATAGCCGTGGCAGACCGACAGCTTGGTGGGCACGGCAGCCTTCTCGCCGGCACCGCTGACGCAGCCGCCTGCCACCAAAGCCATCAGCAAAACTGAAAACCGCGCCCCGCGAAGACTCATGTCCCGAACCTACAGGCAGGCATCGGCCGCGACAATTGCATTTACGCCACATCCCGCCCCCCGCTCGAACGCGCCGATATGTTGCATTTCGGGCGCCGGACACGTAATTCCCTGTCCATGACGACAAGACCCATCCATGTCGTGGGCGGCGGCCTCGCCGGCTCCGAGGCCGCATGGCAGATCGCGCAGGCGGGCGTGCCCGTGGTGCTGCACGAGATGCGTCCCGTGCGCGGCACCGACGCGCACAAGACCGACGGCCTGGCCGAGCTGGTCTGCTCCAATTCCTTCCGCTCCGACGACGCCGAGACCAACGCGGTCGGACTGCTGCATGCCGAGATGCGGCTGGCTGGCTCGCTCATCATGTCGGCCGGCGACGCCCACCAGGTGCCTGCCGGCAGCGCGCTCGCCGTCGACCGCGACGGTTTCTCGGCCGCCGTGACACAGAGGCTTGAGGCGCATCCCCTGGTCACCATCGCCCGCGACGAGGTGCCCGGCCTTCCCCCGGCGGAGTGGGACCAGGCCATCATCGCGACCGGGCCCCTCACCTCGCCTTCGCTGGCGCAGGCCATCGCCGAAGCGACCGGCGCCGACGCGCTCGCCTTCTTCGACGCTATCGCGCCGATCGTGCATTTCGACACGATCGACATGGGGGTCGCCTGGTTCCAGTCGCGCTACGACAAGGTCGGGCCTGGCGGCACCGGCAAGGACTACATCAACTGCCCGATGGACAAGGACCAGTACCTGGCCTTCGTTCAGGCGCTGCTCGACGGCGGCAAGACCGAGTTCAAGGAGTGGGAGGGCACGCCCTATTTCGACGGCTGCCTGCCCATCGAAATCATGGCCGAGCGCGGGGTGGAGACGCTGCGCCATGGGCCGATGAAGCCCATGGGCCTGACCAACGCGCACAATCCTTCGGTCAAGGCCTATGCGGTGGTGCAGCTGCGCCAGGACAACGCGCTCGGCACGCTCTACAACATGGTCGGTTTCCAGACGAAGCTGAAGCACGCCGAGCAGGTGCGCATCTTCCGCATGATACCGGGACTGGACAACGCCGAGTTCGCCCGGCTGGGCGGGCTTCACCGCAACACCTACATCAATTCGCCCGTGCTGCTCGATCGCTCGCTGCAGCTGAAGGGTCGCCCCGGCCTGCGCTTCGCTGGCCAGATCACCGGCTGCGAGGGCTATGTCGAGAGCGCGGCGATCGGCCTTCTCGCCGGCCGCTTCGCGGCGGCCGAGCGGATGGGCAAGGCCCCTTCCCTGCCGCCGGCCACTACCGCCTTCGGCGCGCTGCTGAACCACATCACCGGCGGACACATCGTCTCCGACGACGAGCCGGGCAAGCGCTCGTTCCAGCCTATGAACGTCAATTTCGGCCTGTTCCCGCCGCTGGAGCCCGGCACCAGGCTCAAGCCCGACGATTTCGAGGGTCGCTTCCGCGGCAAGGACAAGGCGATCGCCAAGAAGAAGGCGACCACGGCGCGCGCGCTTGCCGATTGCCGCGGGTGGCTGGGCGTGCCGGCGCGGGCGCAGGCGGCCGAGTAGCGTTATCCCGCAGGTTTACCTCCCGCGATACCTCCCTTACGTTGCGGCATCGTCGCAGCGACGGAGGGGAAAATCGTGAGGACTGTCAACGCCTTCCTTGGATTTCTGGCGCTGGCCCTGCTTGCCGCCTGCACCACGCCGCCCGAAAGCCTGCTCAACGCCGCCAACCGGAACTACATGCGCTACGCGATGGGCAAGCCCTATGCTCAGGTGGCTTCGCTCAATCCGACCACGATGGAAGGCCTGGCGGGACGCACCGCCTACGGACCGATGATCGGCAGCTTCGAGCTGGCCGACGGAAACCGCGTCTATCGCCACATCGACAACGTGCAGACAGGCGAATCGACCGTCGATTTCGGCATCCTGTCGAAGCGACGCACGGTCAGCACCACCTATCGGATTGCCTATTTCCGCGTCGGCCGCGACGGCGTCGTCAATGACTGGGCGGTGGGCAGCCTGCCCGGCGACAGCGTGCGCTGCGTCAGCTACGCCATCGGCATCATACGCCAGTGCGAGAACCAGCAGAGCCTCGGCCAGAGCCTCGACTACTATGACAGCGTGGTGAGAACGTCGCGCGACCAGCCGATCGACGTATGGGGGCCGCGCATCGAGCAGCCGCTCGCTGCCCAGCCGCAGGGATAAGGCGCCAGCTAGCGCCAGCCCCCGAGCGCGCGGCGCAGCATGACGAATTGTCTCGCCAGCGCCGAAATGCCGGCAAGCTCGGTGAAGGGGTCGCCGCGCTCGACACGGTCGAGATACCGGCCGGCCGGCGCAACCGGCAGATAGGCCGGCCGCAGCGTAGCGGGCAGATTGCCTGCCCCTCGCAAGAAGGCCGCGAAATGGTCCCGCGCCAGCGCCGTCATTGCGTCGACTGCGCGCCGGTGCGCCTCGCCTGGGGCTCCCGCCACGAATTCCTCAGCTGTCAGGCCGGCCGCGGCCAGAAGATCGCGCGGCAGGAAGCACTGGCCGCGCCCGCGGTGCACCGGCAGCGACCTCAGCATGCCCGCCATTGCCTGCGCGCACCCCGCATGTCCTGCAAGCTCGGCATGGCGCGGCGCCGCGCCGGGATCGAGCACCAGCGACGAAAGCTGGATCAGCGCCGATGCGGTTTCGCCGCAATAGCCTTCCAGCGTCGTGCGGTCGGGCATGGGATCGTCGTAGAGGTCGAAAATCCGCGCCGACAGCATGGCGTCCAGCGCCGCAACAGGCAGGCCGTATGCCGCGATTGCGGCCCGCAATTCATCCGTCACCGGGTTTCCGGTCGCGCCGTCTGCGGGCGCCGCGATCGCATCGCGCCACCATTGCAGCCTGATCTCGCCGGCCATCGGCTCGCGCACGCGGTCGCGAACCGACGCTATCTCGGCATTGAAGGCGGCGAGAGCGAGAAGAGCGCGGCGCTTGTCGGCGGGCGCATAGAGAGCCGCCAGGTAGCGGTCGGGATCGGCGCCGCGCACCAGGCTCGCCACATGCGCGGCGGCATCCATCTCAGTCGACCGCGACCAGCGCGGCCGCCACCGCCCGATCTTCGGCCAGAAGCACGTTGTAGGTGCGCGCCGCAGCCCCGGTCGACATCGGATCCACGGGGATGCGGGCCTGCTTCAGCGCCTCGCGCAGCGGCGCGGGTAGCAGGCGGATGTCCCGGCCGGTGCCGACCAGCAGGATTTCGATCTGCGCCGCCTCGGCGATCACACGCTCGAAATCGGTCTCGGCCAGCAGGCCGGGATCGCCGGGCTCCCAGCCATAGATGCCGGAAGGCAGGCACAGTATCGAGCCGCGGTGCGACATGTCGGCGAAGCGGAAGCCCCCTTCGCCATAGGCATCGATCGGCGCCCGCCCCGGAAAATGCGCCTTCCTGATCTGGATGCCGGCCGCCATCTATCGGGCTGGCAGCTGCGATCCGGCGGTCGGGTCGGTCTTGTCCTCAACCTCGTCGCTGCCGGCAGGAGCGTTGAGCGGCCGCAACCTGAACACGATCAGGATCGGCGCCGAGACGAAGATCGACGAGAACGTTCCGATGAAGATGCCGAACAGCATCGCCGCGACGAACGAACTGATGACCTCGCCGCCCAGCAGGTAGAGCGCAAGCAGAGCCAGGAAGGTGGTGGACGACGTCATCACCGTGCGCGACAGCATCTCGTTGTCCGACAGGTCGAGCAGCTGCCCCAGCGGCATCTTCTTGAATTTTCGCAGGTTTTCTCGCACGCGGTCGTAGATGACGACGGTGTCGTTCAGCGAATAGCCAACGATGGTGAGAATCGCCGCCACAGTCGACAGGTCGAACTGCAGCTGCGTCACCACCAGGAAGCCCAGCGTCAATATGATGTCGTTGAGCGTGGCGATGATGGCGCCGATCGCGAAGTGCCACTCGAACCGTATCCACACGTAGACCAGGATGGCGCCAAGCGCGACGGTGATGCCGATGATCGCAGCCCAGGCAAGCTCGCTCGAAACCGTCGGGCCGACCACCTCGGTGCGTCTGATGTCGTAATCGTCCGAGATGGCGGCCTGGGCAGTGCGCACGAGGGTGTTGGCCGCGCCCTCGGCTTCTCCGGGCTCCATGCCGATGCGAATGAGCGCGTCACTGTCCGAGCCGAAGCTCTGCACCTGCACCTCGCCGATGCCCGATTCCAGGAGCCGGCTTCGCAGATCGCCTGTGTCGGCCTGGCCCGACTTCGCTCGAACCTCCATCAGCGTGCCGCCGGTGAAGTCGATGCCGAAATTCGGCCCCACGGTGAACATGAGCGCGATCGACCCGGTGCAGAGCGCAATCGACAGCGCGAAGGCCTGCAGGCGCACGCGCATGAACGGAATGCGGGTGACTTCGGGCACGAGGCGCACATAGCCCTTGGGCAGTTCCTTCGGGCGCTGGCGCCGCACCCAGGCTGCCACCAGCCAGCGGGTCAGCGTGTAGGCTGTGAAGACCGTGGTCACGATACCGATGGCAAGCGTAACGGCGAAGCCGCGCACCGGCCCGGAGCCAAGGAAGAACAGCACGACCGCCGCGATCAGCGTGGTGATGTTGGAATCGAGAATCGTGGCGAGCGCGCGCTTGAAGCCGGTTTCGACCGACTGGATCACGGACTTGCCCGATCGTCGCTCCTCGCGGATGCGCTCGTAGATGAGCACGTTCGAATCCACAGCCATGCCGATCGTCAGCACGATGCCGGCGATGCCTGGCAATGTCAGCGTGGCCCCGATCACCGACAGGATGGCGATCAGCAGCACGATGTTGAACGCCAGCGCAATGTTGGCGACCACGCCGAGCAGGCCGTAGGCAGCGACCATGAACACCACGACGAGGATGGAGCCGACGATCGCGGCCAGGAGGCCAGCGTCGATGGAGTCCTGTCCGAGGCTGGGGCCTACGGTGCGCTCTTCCACGATGGTGAGGTCGGCCGGCAGCGCGCCGGCGCGCAGCAGCACCGCCAGGTCGTTGGCGCTCTGAACCGTGAAGCTGCCGGATATCTGACCCGTGCCGCCGAGGATGGGTTCGCGGATCTGCGGAGCCGAGATCACCTCGTTGTCGAGGATGATGGCGAACAGGCGGCCGACATTCTGCTGGGTAGCCTGGCCGAAGCGGGTGGCGCCCTGGTTGTCGAACCGGAAGGAAACGACGGGCTCGTTGGTGCGCTGGTCGAAGGTGGCCTGCGCATCGACGAGATTCTCGCCCGAGACGATGACCCTGTTCTCGATCAGGTAGGGCACCGGCGGATCGTCGGTCGAATACATGACGGTGGAGCCGGCCGGCGGCCGCGAGGAGATCGCCTCCTGCACCGGCATCGTCTGGTCGACCATCTGGAAGGTCAGCTTGGCGGTCTGGCCCAGAATGTCCTTCAGCCGCTGCGGGTCCTGCAGGCCGGGCACCTGCACCAGGATGCGGTCGCTGCCCTGGCGCTGGATGATGGGCTCAGTGGTGCCGAGTTCGTTGACGCGCCGCGACACGACCTCGATCGACTGCGTGACAGCCGAATTGATGCGGTAGTTGAGACCTTCGTCGGTGAACCGGTAGCGGAAAAGCCCCGGCTCCGGCTCGTCCATCGCAAGCTCGGTGACCACGCCTGCCCCGAACAGGCCAGAGGACACTGGCTGCGTCAGATCTTCCAGCGCCGTGCGCGCCTTGTCGATGTCGCCGGCGTCGCGAATGCGCACCTGTACGGTCTGCCCTGTGCCCGAAAGGCCCGTATAGCCCACGCGGGCATCGCGCAGTTTGGACCGGATGTCGTCCCGCACGGTCTCCATGCGGTCCTTGATCAGGTCGGCCCTGTCCACCTGCAACAGGATGTGCGAGCCGCCCTGCAGGTCGAGGCCCAGCGTCATCGGCTGCTTGGGCAACCAGTTGGGCAGGGAGTCGCGGGCCGACTGCGACAGCAGGTTGGGCATGGCCAACAAGATGCCGGCGGCCACGACCAGCCAAATCGACACAGTCTTCCAGCGCGAAAAATAGAGCATTTGCCTCGTCCGATGTGAGGCGGATCGGTTCCGCCCCGAATGCGGTTATTTCTTGGCGTTCTGGTTGGCGACCGGCTCGCCCTTCACCCGCACGTCGGCAATCGTCGAGCGCAGCGCCGTCACCTTCATGCCGCCGCCGAGGTCGACCTCCAGCTCATTGTCGTCGGTGACCTTGGTCACCTTGCCGATCAGGCCGCCGCCGGTCACCACCGTGTCGCCGCGACGGATGGCGGCCAGCATCTCGCCACGCTTCTTCATCTGCGTGCGCTGCGGCCGGATGATCAGGAAGTACATGATGACGAAGATGAGCACGAACGGCAGGATGCTGACGAGAATGTCGGGTGCGCCGCCGGTGGCCGCCTGAGCATAGGCCGGTGTGACAAACATGAGTGACTCCTGAAATGAGAAGCGCGGCCCCAAGCCGGCCGCCTGCGAAATTCGGCGCGAATATAGTCGCTCGCGCCGCCATTGCAACCAAGCACAGGCCAACGAAGCCAAGCTTTTCCGACCTGATGACGCATGCTAAAGCCACCCCCTCGCAGGCTGCCGGAGCGGAAATCACTGAATGACCGAAGAGCCGATCGACACGCTCAACCGCAAGCTCGACCGCGTGATCGCCGCGCTGGAGCGGCTGGCGCCCGCCCAGGCGCCGAAGCCCGATCTCGACGCCGCCGACTGTTTCGTGTGGACGCCGGAGACCGGCCGACTGGAGCCGGTGGAGCGCGTCAACCGGGTCGATCTGTCGCTGATCCGCGGCGTGGACAGGGTTCGTGACATACTTGTCGACAACACCACCCGCTTCGCAGCCGGCCTGCCGGCCAACAACGTGCTGCTGTGGGGCGCGCGCGGCATGGGCAAGTCGTCGCTAGTGAAGGCCGCCCACGCAGGGATCAACGCCGCGCGCGGCGGCGCCGAACTCCCGCTGAAGCTGGTCGAGATCCACCGCGAGGACATCGGTTCGCTGCCGCGGCTGATGGGCATCGTGAAGCAGGCGCCGCACCGCTTCATCCTGTTCTGCGACGATCTGTCCTTCGACAATGACGACACGTCCTACAAGTCGCTCAAGGCGGCGCTGGAGGGTGGCGTGGAAGGCAGGCCCGACAACGTCATATTCTACGCCACCTCCAACCGCCGGCACCTTCTGCCGCGCGACATGATCGAGAACGAGCGCTCGACCGCCATCAATCCCTCCGAGGCGGTAGAGGAAAAGGTGTCGCTGTCAGACCGGTTCGGCCTGTGGCTCGGCTTCCACAAATGCTCGCAGGACGAATATCTGGAGATGATCGACGGATACGTCCGGCACTATGGCCTGAAAGCCGATCCGGAAACGCTGCGCGCCGAGGCGCTGGAGTGGGCCACCACGCGCGGCAGCCGCTCGGGCCGCGTCGCCTGGCAGTTCGTGCAGGACCTGGCCGGTCGGCTCGGCCAAAAGCTCGGCCAATAAAAAATCCCGCCCGGAAGGGCGGGAATTTCAGCCCGGACTGGAGGTCCGACAGGCCGCAGCTTCTTCTTCGTTGTCGGCTATTCGAGATACTTTGCCGGATCCACCGGCGTGGAGTTCTTGCGCACCTCGAAATGCAGTTTCGGCGCGTCGGCGTTGCCGCTGAGGCCAGAGCGCGCGATTTCCTGGCCGCGCCGCACGGTGTCGCCGCGCGAAACGGTGATCTGGCTGGCATGCCCATACACGGTGACGAGGCCGTCCTCGTGGCGAACCAGGACCGTGTTGCCGAAATCCTTCAGCCCGTCGCCGGCATAGATGACGACGCCGTTCTCGGCCGCCTTCACCGCCGTCCCCTCCGGAACCGCGATATCGATGCCGTCATTCTTCTTGCCGCCGCTCTGGCCGCCGAAGCCGGAAACCACCCTGCCCCGCACCGGCCAGCGCATGCGGCCGATGCCGGTGGCTTCGGGCGCCACGGCGGCCTCTTCAATGCTCTGCTCGATGACCTTCTCGGCCTTCGCGGGCGGCGTGTAGCCTGCCACGTTCGTACCGTCGGTCGCCTTGGCCGGCTTCGCGGGCTGGGCTGCGGTGCCGGTGACGATCGGGTCGACGCCGACAGGCACCTTGGCGGCGGCCACCGTCTGCGTCGCGGCGCCCGGAACGGTCAGTTTCTGGCCTATGCGGATCAGCCCGCCATCCAGCCCGTTGGCCTGCTTGATTGCCGCCGAGCTGGTGCCGTGGCGCTTGGCGATCGAGGAAAGCGTATCGCCGGCCTGCACCGTGTAGACCGAACCAGCGCTTGGGGCAGACTTGTTGGCCGGAGCGCTCGCCTGCTGGCTGGCCGGCTTGTCGGAAACCCGCGCGCCCTGGGGGAGCACGGCCAGCCTCTCGGCGGGCCCGGCGGGAGCCGGCAGCCTGTCCGCCGGAACGTCGGTCGCGGCGCGCGAGGTCGTGCTGGCGGGGGCAGTCGGCTGCGGAAGCGGTTTCGGAGCGATCGAGCCGGTCACGGTCTGGTCGAGACGCGCCGGCGCGCTCGCCATCGGCGCCGGCATCTGCTGCCGCACCACCTGCCCGCCGCTGCGCTGCACGTCGCCCGGGAAGGGCTGGGTCGGCGCCGCCGCCATCTGCGGCTGGGGGAAAGGCTGGGTTGCGGCGGCGACTGCCTGGCCGCCCACATTGGCCGAAGGCACCGGATGCCGCGCCACCTGCTGCTGGCGTCCGGGGCCGACGGGCTGGACCGCCTGGCGGCTGATGGAGCCGGTATAGGTGTCGTCGATGCCGGCCTGCTGCTGGGCCGGATATTGCTGCGCATGCGCATATTGCTGGGGCTGCGAGACCTGGCGCGTGGAGGAACTGGCGAAGATGCCGTCCTGGAAGCGCATCACGTTGGAGCTGCAGCCTGCAGCGGCACCCGCGATGGCCATGACTGCTGCGCCGCGCATCAGGAAAAGCGCTGTCTGCGTCAAAACCGGGAATCGCATGATACTCTACCCGCACCCACTCGGAACAATGGTGCGATTAGAGCGCGTTAATATTACTGTTGCGTTAAACTGCTCGAATTTGCGTAAAAATGCATCCTTGGCGTGCAGGCAACGGCACCGCCGCAGATTAACGGCCCTCTTTCAGAGCGCGACCGCGACCCCCTGGGCGAGCGGCTGCAACCGGGCCTCGCCTATGTCCTCGCGCTCGAAACGGCTGCCCAGCTTGGTGAGCTTCGCCAGCTTCTGTACGCCGTCGCCCGGCCCTATCGGCGCTATCATAGCCCCGCCCGAGGCGAGCTGGTCGACGAAGCTTCGCGGCAGGCTCTCGAACGCCGCCCACACGACAATGCGGTCGTAGGGCCCCTCGGCGGGCGCCCCGCCCGAACCGTCCGCCTGCCTGAAGATGACATTGGAAACACCCACCGCCGACGCGCGCTGCTCGGCCTCGCCGGTCAGCGTCTTATAGCGGTCGAGGCTGAGCACGCGACCTGCCAGCCGCGCAATCACGGTTCCCGTAAAGCCGCTGCCCGAGCCCACCTCCAGCACCCTGTGGTTCGGCTCGATCTCCAGCGCCGCGATCACCTGCGCCTGCAGGTCGACGCCCTCGATCGCCTCGCCGCAGGCGATCGGCAGCATGCGGTTGAGCCAGGCCGCGTCGCGCCACTGGCCGGGCACGAAGGCGCGCCGGGGCGTGGCTTCGATCGCCGAGAACAGCGCCTGGTTCGAGATGCCCCGCGCCCGCATCCGCAGCATGAATGCCGCGAAGCCTTCGCGGTCGTCGCCGTTGGAGGTGGTGCCAGCCGTCATGCGAGAGCCTTCGCCAGCCTTTCCTTCACCTCGTGCGCGGTCAGGTCGAGATGCAGCGGGGTCACCGCGATGCGGTCCTCGCGCACGGCGGCGATGTCGGTTCCCGGCAGCACGTCCGGCGGCTCGCGCCCGAAGGTGAGCCAGAAATACGGAAAGCCGCGCCCGTCGCGCCGCTCGTCCACGCCGAGGCTGTGGACCAGCTTTCCCTGGCTGGACACGGATACGCCCTTCACCGCATCGGGCCGACAGCGCGGGAAGTTGATGTTCAGCAGCACGCCCGGCGGCAGCGTCGTCGCGATCAGCTTGCGCAGCAGGTCCGGCGCATGCGTCTCGGCCACTTCCCACGGCACCACCCTGCCCTCCTCGGAGACATTGTAGGCCTGGCTGAGCGCGAATGAGCGGATGCCCAGCAGCGTGCCCTCCATGGCGCCCGCCACTGTCCCCGAATAGGTCACGTCGTCGGCGAGGTTGGCGCCCGAATTGACGCCAGACAGAATGAGGTCCGGCGGCTCGGGCATGATCTTGCGCACGCCCATGATCACGCAGTCGGTCGGCGTTCCGCGCAGGGCGTAGTGCCGGTCGTCGATCTTGCGCAGGCGCAGCGGCTCCGACAGCGTCAGCGAATGCGCCAGCCCAGACTGGTCGGTCTCGGGCGCGACGACCCAGACATCGTCGGTAAGCGCGCGCGCGATGCGCTCCAGCGCCGCCAGGCCCTCGGCATGGATGCCGTCGTCGTTGGTCAGAAGGATACGCATCAGCCGCCGATCCGCTCCAGCCCGCCCATGTAGGGCCGCAGCACGTCCGGGACCGAGATGCTGCCGTCGTCGTTCTGGTAGTTCTCAATCACGGCGATGAGCGCGCGGCCGACCGCCACGCCGGAGCCGTTGAGCGTGTGCACGAACCGCGTCTGCTTCTCGCCCTCGGCGCGGTAGCGCGCATCCATGCGCCGCGCCTGGAAATCGCCGCAGACCGAGCAGGACGAGATTTCGCGATAGGCGTTCTGGCCGGGCAGCCACACCTCGATGTCGTAGGTCTTCTGCGCTCCGAACCCCATGTCGCCCGTGCACAGGACGACAGTGCGGAACGGCAGGCCGAGGCGCTTCAGCACCTCCTCCGCGCAGGCGGTCATGCGGTCGTGCTCGGCGAGCGACGATTCCTGGTCGGTGATCGACACCAGCTCCACCTTGTAGAACTGGTGCTGGCGCAGCATCCCGCGGGTGTCGCGACCGGCAGAACCGGCTTCGGAACGGAAGCACGGCGTCAGCGCCGTATAGCGGCGCGGCAGCGTTTCGGCCGAGACGATCTCCTCGCGCACGAGATTGGTGAGCGAAACTTCGGCCGTCGGAATGAGGCCCAGTCGCGACTCCCCGTGCTTCACGAAAAACAGGTCTTCCTCGAACTTCGGCAGCTGGTTGGTCCCGAACAGCACCTCGTCGCGCACCATCAGCGGCACCTGCACCTCGGTGTAGCCGTGCTCGGTCGTGTGCAGGTCGAGCATGAACTGGCCGAGCGCGCGCTCCAGCCGCGCAAGCTGGCCGGACAGCACGGTGAAGCGCGCACCCGAAAGCTTCGCGGCACGCTCGAAATCCATCATGCCCAGCGCTTCGCCGATCTCGTAGTGCTCTTTCGCAGCGTTCACCCGGCGGGGCTCGCCGACGCGGCGGACTTCGACATTGTCGTGTTCGTCCTTGCCCACCGGCACTTCGGCCAGCGGCACATTGGGCAGCACGGCCAGCGCGTCGTTCAGCGCCTTGTCGAGCTCGCGCTCGCGGGCCTCGCCCTGCTGGATGAAGCTCTTGACCTCGGCCACCTCGGCCTTCAGCCTTTCGGCCAGCGCCAGATCCTTCTGGCCCATCGCCTTGCCGATTTCCTTGGAAGCGGCGTTCTGGCGCGCCTGCGCCTCCTGCAGCTTCGCAAGGTGGCTGCGTCGCGCCTCGTCCTTGGCCAGCAGGTCGTCGACGGTGGATCGCGCCGAAGCCGCATAGGACGGGCGCTTGCTCAGCGCCTCCACCAGAGCCTGCGGGTTTTCGCGAATCCATTTGATGTCGAGCATGGTCAGCCGTTCCGTTTCAGGAGCCGGTGACGGGTAAACCGCAACGTGTATCGGCGCAAGATACAAGGCCCGAAATCGGCAGGCCCCGGCGCGTAGCCGCTACTCCGCGGCGGCCGAACTGCCCTCTTCGGCAGCCGCCGTGGCGGCCGCCTCCTCGCGCTTCCTCTCCTCCAGCGCGCGGCTGCGCTCGATGCGCCGGGCCAGCCAGATCGAGATTTCGTAGAGCAGGATCGCGGGCACGGCGAGCCCGATCTGGCTCACCGGGTCCGGCGGCGTCAGCACCGCCGCCACCACGAAGGCGATGACGATGGCGTATTTGCGCTTGTCGGCCAGCCCCTGCGAGGAAAGCAGCCCGACGCGCGTCATCAGCGACGTGACCACCGGCAGCTGGAACACCAGCCCGAACGAGAAGATCAGCGTCATGATCAGCCCGAGATATTCGGACACGCGCGGCAGCAGCGAAATCTGGATGTCGTTGCCGGGTCCGACCTGCTGCATCGACAGGAAGAACCACATCACCATCGGGGTGAAGAAGAAGTAGACCAGCGCGCCGCCGATCAGGAACAGGATCGGCGAGGCGACGAGGAACGGCATGAACGCCGCGCGCTCGTTGCGGTAGAGGCCCGGCGCCACGAATTTGTAGATCTGCGCCGCGATCAGCGGGAACGCCAGCACCATGCCGCCGAACGCCCCGAGCTTGATCTGCGTGAAGAAGAATTCCTGCGGCGCGGTGTAGATCAGGTCGATCTTGTGGGCGTCCAGTCCCGCCCATGCCGTCGCCCACTGGAACGGGATGACCAGCAGGTTGAACAACTGCTTGGCGAAGAAGAAGCACACCAGGAACGCGACGAAGAAGCCGCCGATCGCCCACATGAGGCGACGGCGCAGCTCGATCAGGTGCTCGATCAGAGGCGCGGAGGACTTCTCGATCTCGTCGTCTTCTTTGGTCACGCCTTGCCGCCCGTCTTGCTGGTCGCCGCTTTCTTTTTGGGTGCCACCGGCTTGGATGCCGCCGGCTTCGACTTCGCCGGCGCGGAGGGCGCTGCCGGCGCCGCGGCTGGGGCCGGAGTAGCCGGCCGGGCGCCTGCGTCATGGCCGTTCGCCAAAGGTGCGGGCGGCGGCGGCACCGCGGCTTCGCCGGGCATGGCCGCCGGTCCAGCCTTCGCAGGTTCCGCCGGCGTTGCTGCCGGCGCCATCGCCGCGTTGAGGCCGGCGCGCACGTCGTCCGCCGCCTTCTGCATCGGGTCCAGCGCCTTCCTTATGTCGGCGGCCGGATTGAGCTTGCGCATGTCGTTGGCGAGGTTCTTGACGTCGTCAAGCTCCGCTTCCTTCAGCGCCTCGTCGAACTGCTTGCGGAAATCGCCCGCCATGGCGCGCATCTTGGCTGTCGTGCGGCCGAAGGTGCGCAGCATGCGCGGCAAGTCCTTCGGTCCGACGACCACGATCATCACGATCGCGATCACCAGCATCTCGGTCCAGCCGATATCGAACATGGCTCAGGCTTTCGCAGTGCGACGGGCCGGCACGGGCCGGCCAGCGGGGATTCAGGACTTGGTCGCTTTCTGCTTCGGCGCGCTCACCGGCTCGTCGGAGCGATGCTCGACCGTCTTGGCGGCGGCCGCCGCCTCGTCCTCATCGGACATGCCTTTCTTGAAGCTCTTGATGCCCTTGGCCATGTCGCCCATCAGCTCCGGAATCTTGCCCCGGCCGAAGAGCAGAAGCACCACCACCAGCACGATGAGCCAGTGCCAGATGGAAAAACTACCCATGATCGTCTCTCTCGTTGGAGTTCCCTGGGGCCTGATTTATGCCTTTTCGCCCCGTCTTTCAAACACAAGCACATCCGGCCGCCGTATCGTGAGCCAAATGTCGCGCCGCCCCGCGGACAAAGCGCCGCAGCGCACCCTTGCCCGCACCGGCGTTTCCGTGCCGGGCACCGCGAGCTCCATCAGCTCCACGACCCCGAGGAAGCGCCGCGACAGCACCCGGGCCGGGATGTCGCCTTCGCTTTCAGCGAGGTCGAATCCCGAAAGCCTCACGGCCACCGATAGCGCCGTCCCGTCGGCAAAGCCAGCGGCCGGCACCCTGCCGACCGGCGTCTGCGCCATGCCGCCCGAAGCCACGGCGTCGAATTCGTTGAGCTCGGAGAAGAAGCCGGCTGCGAAAAGGTTCGCCGGCCTGTTGTAGAGCTCCTCCGCCGTGCCGACCTGAACCAGCCGGCCGCCCCGCAGCAGCGCGATCCTGTCGCCCAGCCGCATCGCTTCCTCGGCGTCGTGCGTGACCACGATGGCGGTCGCGCGGCTTTGGCGCAGAATGTCCAGCGTTTCGGCGCGCACGCTGTCCTTTAGCCGCGAATCGAGGCCGGAAAAGGGCTCGTCCATCAGCAGCACCGCCGGCCGCGGCGCCAGCGCCCGCGCCAGCGCCACGCGCTGCTGCTCGCCGCCCGATAGGATGTGCGGATAGGATTCCGCATAGTCTTCCAGCCCCACCCGGCGCAGCGCGATCATGGCTTCACGCACCGCCTCCTCGCGCGAAAGCGCCGTCAGCCCGAAGCGGACGTTTTCCAGGATGGTGAAGTGCGGAAACAGCGCGAAATCCTGGAATACGAGGCCGATCGAGCGCTTCTCGGGCGGCAGGAACACGGACGGGCCGGCTATCTCGCGTTCGTTGAGCAGCACCCGGCCGGAGCTCTGCGTCTCGATGCCGGCTGCGATCCGCAGCAGCGTCGTCTTGCCCGATCCCGACGGCCCCAGCAGGCACAGCACCTCGCCCGGCTCGGCCGACAGCGTGACGCCCCGCAAGGTGGGGGCATCGTTCGAATAACGGTGGTGGATATCCTCGAAGGAGAGGCGCGCCGCGAAGGATACGCCTGCGGTCACGCGCGCCGCATTTCGTTCCCTGTCGCTCATTGCATGTCCCGTGGCGCCGCCCGTCGCGGCTCAGCGCCCCCGGTCAATCATCCCGTGGGCGGGGTGTCAACAGGCCGAGTTCCTCGAGGTCGATATCCGTCAGCGGGTCTTCGTCCTCGGTCAGTATGCCGGCGTCGGCCGGCGGCTGCGGCACCGAGAAGTGCGAGGGCATGCGCGTCGACAGAAGCCCCGCGCCCTTCAATTCGTCGATGCCCGGCAGGTCGCGCAGCTCCTCCAGCCCGAAATGGTCGAGGAAAGGCTCGGTCGTGCCGTAGGTCACCGGACGGCCGGGCGAACGGCGGCGCCCGCGCATCCTTATCCAGCCGGTTTCCATCAGCGTGTCGATCGTTCCCTTCGAAGTCTCGACGCCGCGGATTTCCTCGATCTCGGCACGCGTCACCGGCTGGTGGTAGGCGATGATGGCCAGCACCTCGAGCGCTGCGCGCGACAGCTTCTTCTGCTGGATCGAGTCGCGGCTCATCAGGAAGGCGAGGTCGCCCGCTGTGCGGAAGGCCCAGGCGTCGCCGACCTTGACCAGGTTCACGCCGCGCTTTTCGTAGATGGCGCGCAGTTCGGCCATCACGGCGGGCACGTCCAGCCCGTCGGGCAGGCGCGCCGCCAGCTGCTTGTCGCTCACCGGCTCGGCCGACGCGAAGACGATCGCCTCGGCCATGCGCACGGCCTCGGCCAGGTGCAGCCGCGCAGCAGGGTTTTCATTTGCGGCGTCGAAGGTCTGTTCGTCGTCTTCCACGAACGGCAGAATGGCCGGGGTAGCGCCTTCAGTCATCATTCCACCTCGGCGAATTCGGCAGCGGGCTCGGGCCGCTTGCCGCGGTTGCGCATGTAGAGCGGCGCGAACGCCTCCTGCTGCCGGACTTCCATGTGCCCTTCGCGTACCAGCTCCAGCGTCGCGGCGAAGGAACTGGCCAGCGCCGTCGCGCGCTCGCCCGGCAGCGACAGATACTGCAGCAGGAACTGGTCCAGCGCCGTCCAGTCGCCCAGCCGCCCGATCATGCGGGTCAGGATGTCGCGCGCTTCCTTGAGCGACCACACGCCCCGCTTGGCGATCTGCACGCTGGTGATCGCCTGCCGCTGCCTGATCGAGGCATAGGCGGTCAGCAGGTCGTAGAGCGTGCCGGAATATTCGTCCTTCTTGTCGATGATGACCATTTCCGGCAGGCCGCGCGCAAACACGTCGCGTCCCAGCCGGTTGCGGTTGACCAGCCGGGCGGCCGCGTCGCGCATGGCCTCCAGCCGCTTCAGCCGGAATTGCAGGATGGCGGCCAGCTCCTCGCCGCTTTCCCCGTCGTCGCCGGCCTGCTTGGGTATCAGCAGCTTCGACTTCAGGTAGGCCAGCCACGCCGCCATCACCAGATAGTCCGCCGCCAGCTCCAGCCGCAGCGCCCGCGCCTTGTCGACGAAGACGAGATACTGCTCCGCAAGCGCCAGCACCGAGATGCGGGCGAGATCGACCTTCTGGTTGCGCGCCAGGTGCAGAAGCAGGTCCAGCGGCCCTTCGAACCCGGCCACGTCGACAAGCAGCGCCGGCTCGCCGGTCGCGCGGTCGTCGTCCCCCCAGAGCTTGTCCATGGGGGTCTTCTGCGGGGTCTTCTTCTCGGCCGCCTCAGCCAAAAGCTGCTGCCCTTTCCATCATGCGACGGCGCTGCGCGCCGTCAGTTCCGCGAATTCCGCCCGGATGGCGTCTTCTTGCGCGCCGTCCGCCGCCTTGCGCATGGCCATGGCGCGCTCCGCGCGTTCGCGCGCCCTGCCCGCCAGCGCCGGCGCATGCCCTGCCACCGCGCGCATCTCGTCCATCACGCCGTTGCAGTGAAGCACGACATCGCACCCGGCAGAAAAGATTGCATCGGTGCGGGAGGCGAAATCCCCAGAAAGTGCTTTCATGGAGACGTCGTCGCTCATCAGCAGGCCGTCGAAGCCGATCTCGTCGCGGATAACCTCGTGGATGACCCGGTGCGAGGTGGTGGCCGGCAGCTGCGGATCGAGCGCCGAATAGATGACATGCGCCGTCATCGCCATCGGCAGGTCCGCCAGCGCCTTGAAGGGCGCGAAATCCCGCTCCTGCAGCTCGGCCCAGTGCGCGTCCACGATCGGCAGCGCGTGGTGGCTGTCGGCCTGGGCGCGACCATGCCCGGGAATGTGCTTCATGACCGGCAGCACGCCGCCGGCGAGCAGGCCCTGCGCCGCAGCGCGCCCGAGCGCGGCCACCGTGCCGGCATCGCGGCCATAGGCGCGGTTGCCGATCACGTCATGCGCGCCTTCCACCGGCACGTCGAGCACCGGCAGGCAGTCGGCGGTGATGCCGAGCGAGGTCAGGTCGAATGCGTGCAGCCGCGACATCAGCCATGCCGCGCGCAGCCCCGCATCGCTGTTGCCGCGATAGATCGCGCCCAGCTCGGAAGCCGGCGGATAGTTGGGCGCCAGCGGCGGGCGCAACCGCTGGACGCGCCCCCCCTCCTGGTCGATGAACACCAGCGCGTCCTCGCGGTCGACGCAGCCGCGCAACTCCACCACCAGCGCGCGCACCTGGTCGGCGTCGCCGATGTTGCGGGCAAACAGGATGAAGGCCCACGGCCGCTCGGCGCGGAAGAACGCGCGTTCCTCGTCGGCCAGCGTCTTGCCGGCCACCCCGAGTATCATGGCTTTTGATTCGCTCATGCCACTATATCTAGTGCCTAACAGGCCAATAGGGAATCCGTCCCGCACCAAAACGCGCAACGGCCGCCGCGTTGCCGCGACGGCCGTTGCAAGTCTGTCTGGCCGCTACTTGGATACGAAGCAGCTGCCGCCGGCCGCCTTGTACTTCTCGCACAGCGAGATCGCATCCGAGCGCGTGGTAGAGGGGATACGGACGCGGTAGTAGGTGCCCTTTCCGGGAATGTCGGCCCGCACGATGCTGACGCCGTGGCCGCCGAGCACTCCGCCATAGCGACGCGCGAGATCCTGGTAGGTCGCCTGTGCTCCTTCCGCGGTCGGCTGCGAGGCAATCTGCATAGACCACTCGCCGGCGGCCGCTTCAGGCTGCGCGCGGGCGGGAGCGGCTGCCTGCGCCACCTGCTGCGGCGCGTTACGCTGCGCCTGCGGGGCGGGCTGGCTGTCCGCCGGCTGCGCGGCCGGCTTCTGCGGCACGACAGGCCCGGTTGCCGGGGTCGCAGCGGTTTCGGCCGGCGCGGCGGCCGCGGCCGTGCCGGACTGGCCTGCTGCCGCGACCTGCTCGCCCGCGGGCTGGCCGATCGCCGGCAGGGTCGTTGTCGCGGGCTGGGTTCCCTCGGCCGACTGCATCCTGGTCGCCGACGCTTCGGCAGACACCTCGCGGATGGCGCCGGCGGCCGGTGCCGCGATCGCTGCGGCCGACGGGCCCGGCTGTGCGGCAGCCGCCATCGTCTCCGGTGCTGCAGCGGCCGGAGCGGGCTCCTCGCGGGGAACCAGCGTTCCGTCCGGCCGCACGACCATCGTGCGCACCTTGCGCGGCTGCACCGCGGCCAGGTCGTCGGCAGCACCCACGCCCGGGGCGTCCTGGCTCGCCGGCGTCTGTATCCGCTCTTCCGACTTGGCCACCAGCTCGTCGCCGCTTTCGGCCAGGGCGGCAATGTCCTCGTCGACGCCCGGCAGAGACGCTTCCTCCGTGCGGGCGGCGAGATCGACCGGCTCTTCGGTCGTCGTGACCAGCCGTTCCTGTGAGGCCGCGGCACCGGCGCCCGACCCGGCCACCCGGTTGTAGGCCTCGCTGTCCTGGTTCGGAACCGCGGTCCCGCCCGGGTTCTCGGGCTTCACCTTCAGCGGCTCGTTGTCGGCCTGCACCAGCACTGGCGCATCGGCACTGTCGCCGCCGCCAAATCCGAACGCGAAGACGCCGATGCCGCCAAGCACGGCGACCGCCGCCACGGCAGCTGCGACGAACATTCCGTTGCGCCGGCGCGCGGCCGGCATCGCCGCGGCCGTTCCATAAGCCGCCACGTCGATCTCGCGCTCGATGTCGCTGCCGCGATCGGTCTGGGCATCGCGATAGTCCGGCCGCTCCCATGAAGGCTGGCGATAGTCGCCTGCGGCAGCCGTTCCCGCGGCGGCGGCGCCGAAGCCAAGGGCCTCGGCGAAGAAGCGCTCGTCGGCCTCCTGCGCGGCGCGGCTTTCAGCCTCGGCAGCAGCGGCAGCCGCAGCCCCGTCGCCCATCTCGCCAAATGCCTGCGTGAATTCCGTCTCGTAATCGTCATAGGCGAGCGGCGGCTCGTCGGTGATCTCGGCCTCGGGAAGGTCGAGGTCGTCCTGCAACGGCACCGCCGCCTCGATCACCTCAACCGTTTCCAGCTCGTCGGTGTCGAAAGCCTGTGCGGTCTGCGCGCGGGCGGGCGCGGGCGCCAGCAGATGATGCTGCGGGCGCGGCGCGGCAGGGGCAATGGACGAGAATATCGCGAACGGATCGGCCGCAGGCTGCGGTTCGGCGGGCGTAACGACCGGTTCGACCGCCAGTTCTGCCACGGGCTCGAATTCGGCGTGGCCTGCATCCTCCGCCATCGCGGCTGGCTCGTCCCACGAAGCTGCCGCTACCGGCTCTTCCCAGGAATCCCTGGCAACGGGCTGGTCCCAGGCCGGCTCGTCGACAAACGTCTCGCGGGCCATCATCTCGTCGCCCTGCGCCTCGTCCATCGGCGCGTTGCCGACCCCACCCTGCTGGGTGCCGGGCGCATAATTCGCGCGGCCATAAAGCGGAATGTGCGGGTCGGCCGAGGGCCGCCAGTCGTCAGCGCCGGCCGATGCGATATCGGAATGGCTGTTTCGCTCTGCGCCACCGGAGGCCAGCAGCATGCCCAGCTCGTCCTCGAGGCTGGGCTCGTGTCCGCCCTGCCCCTGCGCGACGGCAGGCTGCGGCTCGAAGTCGGGCTCGGCTGCCTCCTCGTCGAAGGCGGCGTCGTCACCGTCGGAGAAATCAAGGTCGCCGAAGTCCATGTCGACATCGGCGAGACCGGCATCCAAAGCCGCCTCCGGTCCGGTCGCCCGATGCGCCACCGGCTCGGCTGCCCCTTCGGGGGCTGCATAGGCAGTCTCGTAGCCGCGCAGATCGGCCTGCATGGGCGGAGCCTGATGTACGGCCGGCGCGGCCGCGGGTGCGACCTCCTGCCAGGAGGCTTCCTCGAATTCGGCTGCGAACGCCGTATCGTAGTCCTCGGGAGCAACCGCGGCGCGGGCCGCGGCAACCGGCGCGACATAAGCCGCCTCGGCCTCTTCACGGTCCTGGAAGGGGTCGTCCATGCTGCCGAGCAGCTCTTTTTCGAGATCGATGCCGAATGCGTCGTCCGCCACGGCCTCATCGCTGGCGGGCCTGGTGTCCCGCGCCATGATCCTGGTCAGTTCCGCAAACGGATCGTTATCTGCAAAAAGCTGGGGCTCGCCCCGCTTCAGGTTGCTGTCTGCCATGCTTGGTCCCCACACTTACACTGGGTCGGACGCCGGCGACGTCACGCATTGTTGGCCGTTACCAGCGCATTGTGGGCAAAAGGTGACAGAACGTTCCGCGAACCTAGCGCATTTCCGAAGGTGCTTCGGCTCCTACGATCGCCAGGCCGGACGTCAGAACGTCCAGGACCGCCTGCACCAGCCCGAGTCTGGCATGGGTCAATTCTGGGTCGTTAACCTTAACAAAGCGTAAGTCCGCTGTCTCGGTGCCGCGATTCCATTGCGCATGGAAGGCGCTGGCGAGGTCGTAGAGATAGAATGCGAGGCGGTGCGGCTCCTGCGCCAGCGCCGCCTGCTCGATCAGGCGCGGATACTCGGCCAGCTTGCGGATCAGCGAAATCTCGCCCTCGTCGGTGAGCCTGGCTGCGGCAGCCCGCATCGATTCCCGCGAAATCTCGTCCCGTATGCCCAGCTGCTCGCGCGCCTGGCGGAACACGGAGTGTCCACGGGCCGAGGCGTACTGCACGTAGAACACCGGGTTGTCCTTCGACTGCTCGGTCACCTTGGCAAAGTCGAAATCCAGCGGCGCGTCGTTCTTGCGATAGAGCATCATGAAGCGGATCGCGTCGCGGCCCACCTCGTCCACTACGTCGCGCAGGGTCACGAACTCCCCTGCCCGCTTCGACATCTTCACCGGCTCTCCGCCCCGGAAGAGCCGCACCAGCTGGCACAGCAGGATGGTCAGCTTCAGGTCGCCCCCGGAGATCGCCTTGGCCAGCGCCTCCATGCGCTTGACGTAGCCGCCATGGTCGGCGCCCAGCACGAAGATCAGCTCCTCGAAGCCCCGCGAATACTTGTCCTTCATGTAGGCGACGTCGGCCGCGAAATAGGTGTAGGCGCCGTCCGACTTCACCAGCGGCCGGTCGATGTCGTCGCCCACCTCGGTGGAGCGGAACAGCGTCTGCTCGCGGTCTTCCCAGTCCTCGGGCAGCTGACCCTTCGGGGGCGGCAGCTTGCCCTTGTAGATGTAGCCCTTCATCGTCAGGTCGTTGATCGCCGAGCGGATCAGCGCCGCATTGTCGGCGTGCAGCGTGCGCTCCGAGAAGAACACGTCGTGATGCACATTGAGCGCGGCCAGGTCCTCGCGGATCATCGCCATCATGGCGTCGATCGACCGGCCCTTGATGATGGCCAGCGCCTCGTCCTGCGGCATCAGCTCGAGATCGCGGCCGAATTCCCTGGCCAGCGCCTGCCCGACCGGCACCAGGTAGTCGCCGGGGTAGAGGCCCGCCGGCAGTTCGCCGACATCCTCGCCCAGCGCCTCGCGGTAGCGATAGAGCACCGACCGGCCCAGCGCGTCGATCTGCACGCCGGCATCGTTGATGTAATATTCCTTGGTGACCTCGTACCCGGCGAAGGCAAGCAGGTTGGCCAGCGCATCGCCGACCACGGCGCCGCGGCAATGGCCGACATGCATCGGGCCGGTGGGGTTGGCCGACACGTATTCGACGTTGATCTTGCGACCGCCGCCGACCGCCGAGCGCCCGTATTCAGCGCCGTGCGCCAGCGCATCGCGCAGCAGGGTATGCCAGAAGCCGTCCGACAGCTTCAGGTTGACGAAGCCGGGCCCTGCGACCTCGACCGCCGCCACGTCGGCATCCTTGTGCAGCTCGGCGGCAAGCTCCTCGGCCAGCGCCCGCGGGTTCTTGCCCAGCGCCTTGGCCAGCACCATCGCTGCGTTGCAGGCGATGTCGCCGTGGCTCGCGTCGCGCGGAGGCTCGACCGCGATGCGCGACAGATCCGGCCGTGCGCCGGACGCATCCCTGAGGTCGAGAGCTTCGACGATGTTTTTGATCCGATTGCTGAAATCGGCGAAGATGTTCATGGTCGGCTTTCCGAGATGCGGGGCGCGCGCGAGGGCGCCGAAAATCGGCCCGGCCCTAGCCCAATTCTGGCGTATGGTCAAACAGCCGGGCATGCTCCTTCAGCGCGTAGGTGTCGGTCATCCCGGCGAGGAAATCCGCCACGTGCCGCGCTTTGATGCGCTCTTCGGCGCGATCCAGCCCCTCGCGCCAGCCTTCCGGCATCGCGCGCGGATCGGCCATGTATGCGTCGAAAAGGTTGCGCACCACCTCCTCGGCCTTCGCCCGAACGGCCATGACCGAGGGGTTGCGGTAAAGGTTCTTGTAGAGAAACGCCTTCAGCACCTTCTCCGACTGCGCCATCCCGGCGGAGAAGGCCACCATGGCGCGGCCCGCCGCATGCACATCCTCCACGCTTGCCGGCGCCAGCTCCGCCAGCCGCGCGCCGGCGGTCACGATCACGTCCTCCACCATGATCGTGATCTGGCGCCGCACCAGTTCGTGCGCTGTGCGCGCAGCATCCAGCCTCGGATAGCGCTCGCGGACACCGGCCAGGATGCCCGCCGTGAGCGGCACCTCTTCCAGCATGTCCAGCGACAGCAGCCCCGCCCGCAGCCCGTCATCTATGTCGTGCGCATTGTAGGCGATGTCGTCGGCGATCGCCGCGCACTGGGCCTCCACGCCGGCATGGCGCGACAGCTCCAGGTCGAACAGCTCGTTGAAGTCGCGGATCGGCTGCGGCACCGGCCCGTCCAGTCCCTCGCCCCGGAAATCGGTCAGTGGGCCATTGTGCTTGACCAGCCCTTCCAGCGTCTCCCAGGTGAGGTTCAGCCCGTCGAACTCGGCGTAGCGCCGCTCCAGCCGCGTCACCACGCGCAGCGCCTGCGCGTTGTGGTCGAAACCGCCCCAGGGCGCCATCTTGTCGTTGAGCGCGTCCTCGCCCGTGTGGCCGAAGGGCGTGTGGCCGAAATCGTGGACGAGGGCCACGGCCTCCGCCAAATCCTCGTCGCAGCGCAGCGCGCGCGCCAGCGCCCGACCGATCTGCGCCACCTCGATCGAATGCGTCAGCCTTTCGCGGAAATGGTCGCCCTCATGGGCGATGAACACCTGCGTCTTGTGCTTGAGCCGGCGGAAGGCGGTCGAATGGATGATGCGGTCGCGGTCGCGCTGGAAGGGCGTGCGCGTGGGGCTCTCCGCCTCGGCGTAGAAACGGCCGCGGCTGCGGGCGGGGTCGGTGGCGTAGGGCGCACGCGGCCTATAGCCGAAGCCGATGCCGGAAAGGTCGCTCCCGTCCGCCGCCCCCACCATTCCGGCTACCCGGCCGCCTGGTTGGCGAACCAGTCCACGATCATCGGCATGTTGCGCTCGAAACCGCCGGGGATGAAGAAGTTGAGCAGACCGGCCCGCTCGCCGCCTTCGTTGCAGAAATCGTGCGTCACGCCGGCCGGTATGCGCACGAAGGCGCCGGGCGCGAGGCGGCGCCATTCCTCGCCCAGCAGCATGCTGGGCTCACCCGCCAGCACATAGAACACCTCTTCATTGGCCTCGTGCGAATGCGCGCCCACGCCCGTGCAGCCCGGCTCCAGCCACCATTCCGAAACGCTGTAGCGCTCCGCCGTCTCCGCTTCGTCTGCCTTGAACACGGCGCGCATGTCGCCGAGAGCGTAGCCCCTGCCCTCTCCCGCGTGCAGAATCAGCACCTTGCCGGCATCGTCGGACATGCGGCCTCCCTTTGCGGCTGTTCCGGATTGTTGACTTGGCCCCGGCCAATTCATACCTATTGTGCAAACGCGAAAGCAAGGTGAAGGCCATGGGCGCGGATGCCAAGACGACGATGAAGTCGGTCGAACTTTCCGACGCTGCCGCGAAGCGCATCGCCGCGATCGTGGCGAAGGAACCCGGCATGACCGCGTTGCGCGTGGCGGTCGAAGGCGGCGGCTGCTCCGGCTTTTCTTACAAGTTCGACCTCGTCTCCGACCGCAACGACGACGACGTCGCAATCGAGAAGAACGGCGCGACGGTGCTGATCGACGACATCTCGCTCGTCTACATGGGCGGTTCGGTCATCGACTTCGTCGACGACCTGATGGGCCAGTCCTTCCAGATCAGGAACCCGAACGCGGTGGCTTCCTGCGGCTGCGGCACGTCCTTCTCGATCTGATTTATTGCAATACGCGCGTCATTCTCGGGCTTGTCCCGAGAGGCTGCCGCTCGCCAGAGCATACGTATCCCGGGACGGACCCGAGGATGACGGCCATCGATGCCATATTCTGTCAGCAGAACACGGGACTATGCTCCCATTGCGTGGCGAAAACCTTCTCACCCCACCTGCTTCCGGCTAGAACGATGCCATGAAGATCGTCACCTGGAACATCAACGGCGTCCGCGCCCGCATCGACAACCTCCTGCACTGGCTGCAGGAGAGCCAGCCCGACATCGTCTGCCTGCAGGAGATCAAGACAGTCGACGAAGGCTTTCCGCGCTTCGAGGTGGAGGCGCTGGGCTATCATGTCGAGACGCATGGCCAGAAGGGGTTCAACGGTGTCGCCATCCTGTCGAAGCTGCGCTTCGACGAGGTGAACCTGCGGCTCGCGGGCGACGATTCCGACGAGCAGTCGCGCTTCATCGAGGGCGTGTTCTCCGTGCGCGACGCCAAGGGCAGGAAGACCGCGCTGCGGGTCGTGTCGCTGTACCTGCCCAACGGCAATCCGATTGGCACCGACAAGTTCGACTACAAGCTCGCATGGATGGCGCGGCTGGAGAACTGGGTGCGCGGCCGGCTGGCGCTGGAGGAGCCGCTGGTGGTGGCCGGCGACTACAACGTCATCCCCCAGCCGCTCGACGCGCGCTTTCCCGAGAACTGGGTGAACGACGCACTTTACCAGCCCCAGACCCGCCAGGCGTTCCGCCGCATGGAGGCGCTCGGCTTCACCGACGCCATCCGCGCCGTCGATGACGGCCCCGGTGTCTATACCTTCTGGGATTATCAGGCCGGCGCCTGGCAGAAGAACAACGGCATCCGCATCGACCACCTGATGCTGTCGCCCGAAGCGGCGGACCGGCTGGTCTCCGCCTCCGTCGAAAAGCACGTTAGGGCGTGGGAAAAGCCGTCCGACCACGTGCCGACGGCGGTGAACCTGGCGTTCCTGCCTGCAACCTAGACGGGGTGGACAGCCGGCGGCCTTGCTGGCCGCATCTGTCCAGCCGGCAAGCTTACTGGCTGCATCTGTCGAGTATGTCCTGCGACAGCGCGATTGCGGTGCGGCGGTCGGCTTCCTGGGACAGCGCAAACGCCTCCTCATGCGCGGAACGCACCCACTCGGTGTCGCCGGGCCGCGCCTTGGCCAGTGCGGCCGTCATCCAGCCAAGCCCGCGCACCTTCTCCCCGCTTGCGAACAGAAGCTCGCCCAGCGTGGCGGCCGCGGCCGGGTGGCATTTTTCGGCGGCCAGGTTCAGCCAGCGGCTCGCCTGCCGCGTGTTCTTCTTCACCCCTTCCCCGTCGAGGAACATCTTGCCCATCTCGTACTGGGCGTCGGGGTTGCGGTAGGTGGCGGCGGCGCGCATGTAATATTCCTGCGCGGCCTGCGGGTTCGCCTTCACCGGCGTGCCGGGTATGCCGGTGCGGGCATAGCGCGCCAGCGCGACCAGCGCGTCGGACACGTAGGTCTCGTCGGGCGCGCCAGGCTCAACGTCCTGCCGCGCGATCTCGTTGAAGAACTTGAACGCCTCGTAGTCGTCGCGCGCCACGCCGTCGCCTTCGGCATACATGCGGGCAAGCTTCCAGCGGGCGCCGATCTGCCCGTTTTCCGCAGCGTAGCGGTAGGCCTCCATGGCTTCCTGCTTGTGGCCCTGCTTGTAGGCGGAGAAGCCGAAGCGGAACACGGCCCAGGGGCTGCGCTCGGGCTTGGTCACGACGGACTTCTCGTCCAGCGCCAGCGCCGGTGTCGCGGCGAGCGTCGTCACGGCGATGGCCGCCGCCACGATCCCCATCCTGAATGTCGAAATACTGCGCATGAACCCAGCACTTCCTGCCGCAACGGCCCGGCCGCCTTCCCGCGCCTGGCAGGCGTTAAAGAGGCTTCCGGCGTGCGCCGCGTTTATGGCGGGAAATAGGCATCCCGACCCCCGCGCTTTCTATAGCGCAGTGGTTGTTGAAAGAGTGTTGCCGAATCATCACAAACGCGCGGCGGCCGCCGCGAAGCGCCTTCAAATGGCCGAAAAGCCGCCTTGCGGCGGCCTCGGAACGCGCATGCGGGGTTGCGGTCGCGCGGGCTAGTTGCCGGCCTCGCGCACACGCGCGAGCGCCGTTTCCAGCCGTCCGCGGGCCTCGGAAAGCTCTGCCAGCTTCTCGCGCTCGGCGTCCACGATCTCCTGCGGCGCGTTGGCGACGAACTTCTCGTTGCCGAGCTTCTTCTCGATGCGGCCGATCTCGTCGGCATTCTTGCCGAGTTCCTTGGCCAGGCGCGCCGCTTCCGCCGTGAGGTCGATGAGGTCGCCCAGCGGCAGGCAGGCCGTGGCCTCGCCGATGACCAGCTGCGCGGCCCCCTTTGGCGCGTGGTCTGAGAAGCCCACCTCGCCGACGCGCGCCAGCCGGCGGATCGCCGGGTCGTGGCGCGCCGCGCGCTCGCGCGTGGCGGCCTGCGCGCCGACGAAGATCAGCGGCGCGATGGCGGCCGGTGGCACGTTCATCTCGGAGCGAACCGAACGGATGCCCGACACCAGGTCCACCAGCCAGTTGATCTCGGCCGCCGCGTCGGCGTCATCGAAGGCCGATGCCGGCCATTCGGCGTGGCACAGCAGGCTGGCGCGCTCGCCGCTCGCGGTCTGCGCCCACAGCTCCTCGGTCATGAACGGCATGAACGGGTGCAGCAGCGCGTAGATCTGGTCGAGCACATGGGCCATGGTCGCGCGGCTCTCCGCCTTCGCGGCCTCGTCGCTGCCGGCGAAAAGCGGCTTCAGCAGCTCCACATACCAGTCGCAGAACGTGTTCCACACGAAGCGATAGGCCGCGCCCGCCGCCTCGTTGAAGCGGAACGTCTCGATGCCCTCCGTCACCGCCCGCGCGGTGCGGCTCAGCTCGGTCAGGATCCAGCGGTTGACCGTCAGCTTCGCGCTGTCGGGATCGAAGGTTGCGCCATGGGTGACGCCGTTCATCTCGGCAAAGCGCGTGGCGTTCCACAGCTTGGTGCCGAAGTTGCGGTAGCCGGCGATGCGGGCGGGGTCGAGCCGCACGTCCCTGCCCTGCGCGGCCATGATCGCCAGCGTGAAGCGCAGCGCATCCGCTCCGTATTCGCCGATCAGGTCGAGCGGATCGATGACGTTGCCCTTCGACTTCGACATCTTCTGCCCGTTCTTGTCGCGAACGAGCGCATGCACGTAGACCGTGTGGAACGGCTCCTCGTCCATGAAGTGCAGGCCCATCATCATCATGCGGGCGACCCAGAAGAAGATGATGTCGAAGCCGGTCACCAGCACGTCGGTCTGATAGTACGTCTTCAGGTCCGGCGTCTCCTGCGGCCAGCCCAGCGTGGAGAACGGCCACAGCGCGGACGAGAACCAGGTGTCGAGCACGTCCTCGTCGCGCGTCAGGATCGAGCCGGGTTCGAAATTCTCCAGCTTCTCCTCGACGAACGCCTTCCAGGGCCCCTCGAGCGCGAGATAATACTCGACCGCGTCGTCCAGCGCTTCCTTCTCGGTCTTCGCCACGAAGACATGGCCGTCGGGTCCGTACCATGCCGGGATCTGGTGGCCCCACCACAGCTGGCGCGAGATGCACCAGGGCTGGATGTTCTCCATCCACTCGAAATAGGTCTTTTCCCAGTTTTTCGGCACGAACTTCGTGCGGCCTTCGCGCACCGAGGCGATCGCCGGCCTGGCCAGCGTCGCGGCGTCGGCGAACCACTGGTCCGTCAGCATCGGCTCGATCACCACCTGCGAGCGGTCGCCGAAGGGCTGCATCACCTTCTTGTCCTCGACCCCGATCATCAGGCCTTCGGCGTCGATGTCGGCGACCACGCGCGCGCGCGCCTCGAACCGGTCGAGCCCGCGATACTGGTCCGGAACCAGGTTGATCGCGTCGACCGCGTTCATGTCGGGCGCAGCACCCGATTTCACGATCTCGGCGGCCCTGGCCGCTTCCACGGCATATGTCTCGCCGTCGGCGCGCATAGCGCCCTTCGTGTCCATCAGGCGGTACATCGGGATGCGGTTGCGCTCGGCGACGCCATAGTCGTTGAAGTCGTGCGCTCCGGTGATCTTCACCGCGCCCGATCCGAACGCCGGGTCCGGATACTCGTCGGTGATGATCGGGATCAGCCGCCGGTGCGCCTTGGGCCCCACGGGAATCTCGCACAGCATGCCGACGATCGGCTTGTAGCGCTCGTCGGACGGATGCACCGCCACAGCGCCGTCGCCCAGCATCGTCTCGGGCCGGGTGGTGGCGATCGAGATGTAGTCGCGCGTCTCGCGCAGCGTTACGTTTCCGTCCGCATCCTTCTCGACATATTCGTAGGTCGCACCGCCGGCCAGCGGGTACTTGAAGTGCCACATATGGCCGTCGACCTCGACATTCTCCACCTCGAGGTCGGAGATTGCCGTCTCGAATTTGGGATCCCAGTTGACCAGCCGCTTGCCGCGGTAGATCAGGCCCTCGCGATAGAGGCTGACGAACACCTCGATCACCGCAGCCGACAGGCCCTCGTCCATGGTGAAGCGCTCGCGATCCCAGTCGCAGGACGCGCCGAGCCGCTTGAGCTGGTGGATGATGGAGCCGCCCGACTGCTCCTTCCAGGCCCACACGCGGTTCACGAACTCGTCGCGCCCGAGGTCGCGGCGCGCCACGCCGCTCTCGGCCAGCTGCCGCTCCACCACCATCTGCGTGGCGATGCCCGCATGGTCCATGCCCGGCTGCCACAGCACGTTCTTGCCGCGCATGCGCTCGAACCGGATGAGGATGTCCTGCAGCGTGTTGTTGAGTGCGTGCCCCATGTGCAGCGAGCCGGTGACGTTCGGCGGCGGGATCACGATGGTGAAGGCTTCGGCGCCCGGCTTGGCGCCCGCACCGGCGCGAAACGCGTTGGCAGCCTCCCAGCGCTCGGCGATCTTCGGTTCGACGGCTGCGGCGTCGTAGGTCTTTTCAAGCATCGGACATGTCCGGAAAATGGGGGAAGTTCGCCGCTGTAAACCGGATGGGGCCTGCCAAGTCAATGTCGCCCGCGGCCGCAGCTCAAACGCAAAGCGCCGCCCGTGGGGCGGCGCATGCAACCGGCATGGCCGGCAGGTCTACCTCACGCCGCCGCGCGCCACGCGCTCGATCTCCTCGCGCACCAGGCGTTCGACCAGCAGCGGCAGGTTGTTGTCGAGCCAGTCCTGCAGCATGGGCCGCATGATCTCCTCGGCGATCTCGTCATAGCTGCGCTTGCGGTTCGCCGAAAACGCCTCCGACAGTTCCTCGAATGCTGCCGCCACCTGCCGGCCGGCGAATTCGGAGATGATGGCGCCGCGCGCGCCCTCGTCGCGGGAATGCGTCTCGGCGGGCGCTTGCGCCGGCGCAGGGTGCACAAACTCGTTCCGTGCGGTTTCGCGATGCGTTTCCTCTGCGCCGCCGGCGCGCATGGGCTCATGGCCGTTCGCCAGCGGGGCGAGCTCGAAGCCGTTCGACGAAGCGTGGCCGCCGTTGAAATGCCGCGCGGGCTCGCTCGCGACCGGCTGCGGCTCTGCCAGTTCTGTCCGGAACGCCTCGACCTCCGGGGCCGCCTCGTCCTCGTGCGCGTCGTCCGCTTCGTAGCGAAAATCCTCGGCAGGGGCAGGCGCCGCTTGGACGATCGGATCGTCCCGCCCATCATCGGTCGCCTTCCGCGCGCTGTCGCTGTCTTCGATGATGCGCCGGATCGACGCCAGTATCTCCTCCATGGAGGGTTCTCGCGCCTGGGCGTTGCTTGCCTGTGCCATCTGGTTCGCCGCCTTCCCTGATCGTGCCGCGGACTAGCCGCGCGCCGGCCCCCGGGCCGAATCATGCCCCAGCCTAGCCGACACTCCGGATCGATAGAATCCCCCGTAGCCGCGCTGCCGCGGTTGCGCACAAATTAAGCACCAAAGCGCGCACCGGTCGAGGCGCGCGCTTTGAATTCGCGGTCGTCGGACTGTGTGGTCAGCGCCCGTCCGGAGTGCGCAGTCCGAACCACTTGTCCTTGACCGCGTTGTAGTGCTCTTCCGGCTTGTACACCGCCACGTTCAGCCCCAGCTGCGTCGCTGAGAGACGGCCGATCGCCGACAGGATCGCATAGCTCGCCACGACGACGTCGCGCTGCGCGCCGATGAGGTTGATCTGCGCGTTGGTCACGTCGGCCTGCGCGTTGAGCACGTCGAGCGTCGTGCGCTGGCCGACATTGCGCTCCTCGGTCACGCCGTTCAGCGCCAGGCGTGCGGCCGCCACGACCTCGCGGCCGGCAGCCACCGTCTCCTGCGAGGCGACATACTGGGCCCAGGCGGCGGCAACCGCCTGGCGCACGCGATCGCGGTTCACGTCGGCGTCGATGCGGGCCTGCCCGAGCGATTCCTTCGACTTGCGCACCGTCGCGGACGCCCGCCCGCCCTGGTAGATGGGCACGCTCAGCGTGGCGCCGATGCTGGCCGAATCGCTCCAGCCATTGGGATTCGTGGCCGAAGGCAGCGTCGAATCGCGGAAATTCTTGCTGACGCTGGCACCCGCTGAAAGCTGCGGCAGCAGCGCGCCTTCGGACGACTTCACCGTGAAGCCCGAAGCGTCGATGAGATGTTCGGAAGCGATGATGGCGGGATGCTCGCGCAAGGCGACCGCGAAGCTCTCGTCCAGGCTGCGCGGCACCAGCCGCGACAGCGGCGACGCGCCGTCAAGCCTGCCCGGATTCTCGCCGACGATCTGCCGGTACTGGGCGGAGCTGGCCAGAACCTGTGCCCGAGCGCCCGCCAGCTGCGCGATGGCCGACTGGCGGCTGGCCTCGGCTTGCGCCACGTCGGTGCGCGTGCCCTCGCCCACTTCTAGCCGCGAATTGGCGGCCCGCACCTGCTCGGCCAGGAATTCGAGGTTGCGTTCGCGCAGCGCCGCGATCTCGCGGTCGCGGATCACGTCCATATAGGCGGCCGCCGCGTCGAACAGCGTGTTCTGCTCAGTGTTGCGCAGCGATTCGTTGGACGCGCGCACCCGCGCTTCGGCGGCGCGGACATTGTTCAGAGTCTGGAACCCGTCGAAGATGCTCTGGCTGATTTCGACGCCGAACGAGCCGGACGTCAGCCCCACGCCGACGCCGCCTGCCCCCTGGATCGTGCGTGACCAGTTCGACGAGCCCCGGATGACCGGGCGGAAGCCGGACTTCGCGATGGCCACGTCCTCGTCGGTCACGCGCACGCCGGCACGGGCCGAGTTGAGGCTGGAATTGTTGCCATAAGCCTTCGAGAGCGCCCCCAGGATGGTCTCGGCCGAGGCGGGCGAGATGACCAGGAGAGCAGCGGAAACAGCCAGGAAACCGGCTAGACCCTTACGGACTGGGGACACTACCCACCTCATACTTCGCTGCGGACGCACACTCGCGCCCAAGCTTACCCGTTCCGGCCGCGAGGCCGGACTACACCCCCGTCAAATGGCTACACGGCAGGCAGGGCCCGCGCAAGAAACAATCGCCGTTTTCGGCCGGCGCCCACAGCATGCCGGCGGCCACTGTTGCGCCCGCGCCGCAGGCCTGGCCCGGTTGCGGTTGGGACGATGCTTGAAGAAGATGCCCTAGAACTGGAAGGCGGGCGCGCGCTCGAAGCCGGGCAGCCGCCGCACGGCCGCATTGAAGCCGCGGCGCGCGCTCACGCTGCCGCCCGTCTTGAGGAACAGCTGGGCGACGCCGGCATTGCCCTCGCCGACCACCGCGACCAGGCGCCCGCCGTCGCGAAGCTGGGCAAACAGCGCATCGGGAATCTCGTCGACCGCGCCGTTCAGGAAGACGACGTCGTAGGGCGCCTCCGCCGGATAGCCGGCGTTCAGCGGCGCTTCCACCACCGCGACATTGTCGAAACCGAGTTCCGACAGCGTGTCGGTCGCCCGCCTTGCCAGCTCGGGGTCCGATTCCACCGCCACCACCGAGCTCGCCAGCCGCGACAGCACCGCCGACGAATAGCCGGTCGCGCAGCCCACATCGAGCACGAAGTCGCTGGGCCGGATTTCGGCCAGTTGCACCAGCTTGCCGAACGGCGCCGGCTCCATCAGGAACCGCGCCGGCTGGCCGTCGCGGGCCGGCGCAACCTCGATATCCTCGTCGATATAGGCGAATTCGACCCTCGCGGCCGGCACGAAGGCCTCGCGCGGCACTGCCAGGAAGGCATCGATCACCGCCGCGTTGTTCACGTCGGTCGTGCGCAGCTGCCCATCGACCATCTTGAGGCGGCGATCGGAGAAATCTGACATGCTGGCCCGTGCCCGGCTGCGGCGTGAACGCCTGCGCGCGAACGCCTGTGAAAAAATGCCGCCGGCGCGCTCGGCCGGCGTTCAGATGGTGAGCCCGGGTTGGAGGCCTCGCCCGGAATCGAACCGGGGTGCAAGGATTTGCAGTCCTCTGCGTAACCACTCCGCCACGAGGCCTCGACCCCGGCGCACCATGCGGGTTCAATAGGTGGGGCGGAATCCTTCGTCAAGCGGCGCTGCGCGCGCCGGCACGCTTTCGCACGGGATGCATGGCGATGAAGGATCGCCGGAGTGTCGGGGCACGCGCCTACTGGCGAAGCACCGGCTCGCCGCCGGGCGCGGCGACCGCCGACAGCATGCGCTTGCGGCCCTTGGGAGCCTCGATGACGACCTGGTCGGTCGCCACAACCACCGGGTCGTTGCTGAACCCGCCTTCCCTGGCGATGGCGAAGACCCAGACGATGCCGACGAAGATCATCGTGATCTTCGCAGCCGTCTTGAGCACATGTGTACCGCCATGCGGGCTCATGAGAGCACTCGCCTTCCTGTTGATTCTGCGACAGAAATGCGCGGGATCGCGGGTAGGTTCCGCCTCCGGGCGCCAGGCTTGTTTCAGCCGATTCTCGCAAGCCCGGCTGCGACGGGCTACCTGCGCCGGCGTGACGCCCACCACACCTGCATTCGGCGGCGCAGGCGGCGTACCGAGGCGAAGTCGTAGGACAGCACCAGCAGCCCAAGGGGAATCATCCAGAAGCCGAGCACGGGCAGGAAGCCGAGCATTCCCATCAGCACGAGCGAAACGCCCAGTGTGACCCGCATGAAGCGTGATTGCGGGACCGGAATCTCGCGCCCGAACATGTTGATCGGCCGGTGCCGAGGCTTCGGTTCCGGCCTCTCCTCTAGTTCTGGCTGCGGGCGATGATCCATCATGTCTCTCTGGCGCGAATGTCCTGCGCGATGCGGCCGTCGGGTGGACCGCCGCCGCTGACGCTGCTCGGTCCCCTCCGCCCGCGTTGGCGCCGGAAGGATCATATATACGCGGCCGGGCCGATTGCGAGTGGCAGTGCCGTTGCGCGCTTTTTTGCCCCAGCCACTTTGCAAAGCGGAAAACTGTTTGCTATAGGCACCGCCACTCGCGCATCGCTGCCATGTTCCCCGGTAGCTCAGTGGTAGAGCAACCGGCTGTTAACCGGTTGGTCGCTGGTTCGAATCCGGCCCGGGGAGCCATTCTTTCAGCACATCGCAGAGTTCCAATCCCGCACGGAAATCCGGCCTGTTGCGCAGACGATTGCATTGCGCCTGTGCTTGCAGGCCTCGTCGCGTCGATGAGCGGCCCGATCACCGGCCTCGCGCACCCGCGCTCAGCCCAGGCGGATTGCGGTGCCGCTTTCCTCGCGGATCAGCCCCACGATTTCGGACAGCAGGTCGCGCGCCACCGGCGTCAGCCCACGGCCGCGACGCGTCACTGTGTGCACCGAGCGCCAGATCACCGGCTCGGTCAGCTCGATGAACCGCAGGTCGTAGAGCTCCCTCGCCTCCGGCGCCGCGAGCGCGGCCGTCACCGTCATTCCGTTGCCGGCGGCGACCATGGCCCATAGCGGGCTGTAGCTGGATACCTCGTAGCGCGGCTCGGCGATATTGGGCGGCAGGTCGGGCACCTGGCGGATCAGGCGCGGCGTCGCCGTGTCGCGTGCGAAGCCCACGAAGTCGTGGCCGGCAAGGTCGGCCCAGCGCAGGCGGTCCGCGGCGCCCGCCAGCGGATGGTCCGCGCGCACCAGCAGGCCGAGCTGGTCCCTGAACATCGGCTTGTAGGAGAGTTCGGGATCGTCGTCGCGGCTGCAGATGCCGATGTCGACCTCGTTGGCGCGCACACGCCGCCGGATCGCGGGTGAATTGTCGTCGAAGAGCTGCACCTGCATGTTGCCGTGCCGATCGTTGAGCCTGCTTATCGCCGTCGGCAGCAGACGCGCCGCCACCGAGTGCACGGCCGCGATCGCCACCCGGCCGCGGCGGCTGTTGGCCGCCGCCTTGATGTCCGAAAGCGCCAGGTCGAAATCCTGCACCACGCGCTGCGCGGTGGGCAGGAAGTCCCTGCCCTCGGGCGTCAGGCTCACCATCCTGGTGGTGCGGTCGAACAGCCGCGCCCCGACGAAACCCTCAAGCTGGCGCACCGCCATCGTCAGCGCCGGCTGCGACAGGTTGAGTTCCTGCGCGGCCTTGGAGAAGCTCTGGTTGCGGCCGACCGCGAGGAAAGCGCGCAGGTGCCGGATGGAGGCGGCTGGATTGACGGATTCCGCGGCGGCCATGGACACTCCCAACGATCAGCAAAACTTATCAATACACGAAGTGTTCAAAATTGCGTATGGGAAACATGCCCCTACGATCTTCCCGATCGCGCCCGAACCGGCGGCGCGCAAAACGGGAGCGAGGCATGATCGAAGCAGGAAACAGGGGGACGAGGATCGCGGGCCTTCTGGCTGCAGCGCTTTTGGCGACGGCCGTAACGGCCGGAACGCCTGCGCGGGCCGAGATGACCAGCCTGACCATCGGCAGCGGCTCGGTGGGCGCCGACTTCTTCTCCTTCGGCTCGGCCATGCAGCAGGCCCTGTCGAAGGACTATCCGAACCTCACCTTCGAGAACACCGCCACCAGCGGCAGCGTCGAGAACGTGCGCCTGCTGCATCGCGGCGAGGTGGATACCGCCATCTTCCAGCTTTCCGAGGCGACCAAGGGCGCGTGGGACGGCACGGGACGCTTCGCCGGCGAGGAGCCCTACAAGGACCTGCGCACGATCGGCACGCTGTTCGACTTCAAATACGCCATCATCGTCCCCGCCAGCTCCAACATACGCTCCATCGAGGACCTCAAGGGCAAGAACATCGCCATCGGTCCCGACCCGGCAAGCCAGGACGTGCACGCCGCACCCTTGTTCGCCGCCCACGGCGTGAACTACGAGAGCGATATCAAGCGTTTCTACGGCTCTTACTCCGACATCTACCGCCAGTTGGGCGAGGGTCGCTACGACGCCGGCATGGGCTTCATGTCGGGCTTCATTCCGATCGCCGCCATCCAGGAAATGGCGTCCGGCACCGATATCCGCTGGCTCGGCTGGGATGCCGAGAAGCTGAAGGCCGACGGCATCGTGCCGGTTACCGTGCCGGCCGACACGGTCGTCGGACAGGCCGAGCCCTTCGTGGCCGCGCAGCGCGGCCTCAACCTCATGGCGGCGACCGACAGGCTGTCGGACGACGCGGCCTACGCGCTGGCGAAGTCGCTGCACGAGCACCTGAAGGAGGTGGCGGACCTTGTGCCGGCGCTGAAGGCAAACCTGGCGGACCCGTCGACGCTGGTGCAGCCCACCGAGCCCTTCCCGTACCACCCCGGAGCCGAGCGCTACTGGCGCGAGGTCGGCCTCATCAAGTGAGCTGGCCGACAGGGCGAAGCGGCCGGAACGCCGCTTCGCCCTCGGATGATTGCGCCGCTCCGGCGGCACCGACCTCGTAGCGGGAAGCGAATGCGATGAATATTGCGAGACCCTCGCTGGGGTCCATCCTCGCCTTTTGTATCGGCATCTTCTGCCTGTACAACTACTATCGCCCGATGGTGCCGCTGCAGGAGCGCGCGATCTTCTCCGCGCTGACGCTCAGCGCCCTGTTCCTCGTCGTTCCCCCGTCCAATGGCTGGCGCATCTGGCGCTACACCGACCTCATCCACGGCCTGCTCGCCCTCGTGGCCTTCGGCTACATCGTGCTGGAGTGGGAGGCGATCCTGATGCGCCAGGGCGCCCCGACGACGCGCGACATATGGCTGGGCGGCCTTGCGCTTTATCTCATCCTCGTCGCCTGCATCCGCAACCTCGGCGTGGGACTGAGCGGCGTCATCATCTTCTTCCTGCTTTACGTCGCTCTGGGCTCGTACCTCCCCAACTGGCTCGGCGGCCATCGCGGCTATTCTCTACAGCGCACCTTCACCTTCCTGTTCCTCAGCGAGAACGGGGTGCTTGGCTTCGCCATCGATACGGCGCTGAAATTCATGTTCCTGTTCCTGCTGCTGGGCAAGGTGCTGGAGCATGTCGGCGCGCTCGGCTTCATCATGGACATCAGCCGCTCCGCCTTCGGCAGCGGGGCTTCCGGCCCGCCGATGATGGCGGTGGGATCGAGCGCGCTGATCGGAACCATGACCGGCAGTTCGATGAGCAATGTCTACATCTCCGGCTCCGTCACCATTCCGCTGATGAAGCGCGTCGGCGTGAAGCCTGAGGTCGCCGCTGCGATCGAGGCCGCGGCTTCGAACGGATCGCAGATCATGCCGCCGGTCCTGGGCTTCGCGGTGTTCTTCATGATAGTGCTGCTCGACATCAGCTACCTCGACATCATGCTGGTGGCGATCATTCCCGGCTGCATGTATTTCGCCAGCCTGTTGTTCTCGGTGTGGCTGCGCACTCGCCGCATCAAGGTCGCCGGCAGGATCTGGGACGACGACCCGAAGCCGATCGGCCGCATCCTCTTCAGCGTCGCGTCCTTCTGCTTCTTCGGCGCGCTAGGCACGCTGGTGGGCATGCTGGTCTACCGCTTCTCGGTGCAGACAGCCGCGCTCGCCGGCATCGCGGTGTGCATCGTGCTGAGCTGGCTCGGCCCGTCGAAGTTCGGCCCCGGCGATGCCCTGCGTTCCATCGAGAAATCCGGCCGCGACATCATCACCATATCGGCCATCTGCCTCGCGCTCGGGCTGATCACGGGGCCGATCCTGCTGACCGGCCTCGGCACCAAGCTGCCGGCGCTGCTCACCGACTGGTCGGGCGGCCACCTGTCGCTGCTGCTGTTGGGCGCATTCGCGGCGAGCCTGCTTCTGGGCGCCGGCATCCCCACCAGCATGGCCTACGTCATCGTCGCGCTCATGGTCGGCAACGCCATGGCCCAGCTCGGCGTGCCGAAGGTCGCAGCCCACATGTTCGTCTTTTATGCCGCGCTCGCCGCCAGTATCACCCCGCCGGTGGCGCTGACCTCCTACGCGGCGGCAACGATTGCAGGCGCCGACTTCTGGAAGACCGGCTGGCACGCCGCCTTCCTGGGCCTGCCGAAATATCTGGTGCCGTTCGCCTTCGTCTACCGCCCAGAACTGCTGATGATGCAAGGCGACGCCCTGCAGATCGCGGCGGTGACGGCGGTCACGATGCTGGGCCTGATGGCGCTGAGCTACAGCTATGAGATCATGGGGCGCCGCGTGCCCAACCTGGCGACATCAGCTCTCGTCGCCGCCGGCGGTTTCCTGCTCGCCGTGCCGCCGCTTTCGCTGGGCGTGATCGGCGGCGGCTGCGTCCTGCTGGCCGCGGCGGCGGTATTGCTGGTGCTGCGGCCGGAGCTGCGTGCGGGCCATGTCGAGGAGGCCGGCCGATGAGCAGGCCCGAGCCTTACGACGTCGTGCTTGCCGGCGGCGGCCACAACGGCCTCGTCGCCGCCTTCTACCTCGCCCGCGCGGGCCTGAGGACGCTGGTGCTGGAGCGTCGTGGCGTGGTCGGCGGTCCCTGCGGCACGGTGCAGTTCACCACCGGCCACCGCGGCTCTATCACCAACTCTCCCGGCTCGCTCGATCCGCAGATCGTCACCGACATGGAGCTGGCTCGCCACGGGCTGGAGTTCCTGCCGGTTCGGGCGAGCCTGTTCACGCCGTTCGAGGACGACAGCTTCTTCTTCGCCGGGCGCGACCAGGCGGCGATCGCCACGCAGCTCGACTCCTACGCGCTGGGCGATGCGGCCGGCTTCGAAGCGCTCTTCGCCTACCTCGACCGCTTCGCCGCGGCGATCGACGCCTCGCCCTATGCGCCCCCGCCCAGCCTCGCCCGGCTCACATCCAGGCTGACCACGCCCGAGCTCGAGGAGGCGTTCGGAAAAATCTTTCTCGGCAGCATCCGCGCGCTAGCGGAGGAATGGCTGCGCTCGGAGCAGGCGCGCGCGCTGGTCGCCGTCCGCGGCGTGGTGTCGGTGCAGGCGGGACCGAGCTATCCCGGCACGGTGGTGCCGCTGCTGGTGCGGCCGCTGTCGCTGATCGCCCGCAAGCCGACCTCGCCCGACGATCCCAGGCGCGTCACCCTGCGCGGTTCGACCGGCTACCCCCGGGGCGGCATGGGCGCCATCACCGAGGCGATGGCGCGCGCTGTGGTGGCAGCCGGCGGCGAGGTGCGGACCAACGCTTCCGTGCGGTCCATCGCGGTGGAGAAGGACGGCGTGACCGGCGTCGAGCTCGACGACGGCACCTTCATCGCCGCGCACCGTGTGGTTTCCAACATCAATCCACGCACGACCCTGCTGGACCTCGTGCCCGCCGGCGCCCTGCCCGGCGACGTTTCGGAACGGCTGAAGCGGCAGTCGATGAAGGGCTCTGCCTTCAAGCTGCTGCTGTCCCTGGATCGCGCGCCGCGCTTTCGCCACGCTCGCAACGAGGAGGAGGCGCAGCTCTTCTCCAGCTGCCAGTTCCGCATCGCGCCGTCCTGCGAATACATGGACCGCGCCTACGACGACTCCAAATATGGCGATACCTCCACCCGCCCGCTGATGTGGGGCCTGTGCCCGAGCCTGATCGACCCGGAGATGGCCGTGGGCGGCCGCCACATGCTCAGCGTCAACGTCTGGCACGCGCCGCACGATTTGCGGCAGGGAAGCTGGGACCAGGAGCGCGACCGCTTCGGCGACCGCTGCGTGTCCGTGCTGGAGGAATACATGCCCGGCCTCACCGCCTCGATCGTCGACCGGCAGTATTTCAGCCCGGTGGACCTGGCCGGCGAATACGGGCTCGTGGAAAGCAATGTGGTCCAGGGCGACGTGCTCGCCGGCCGCATGTTCTCGCTGCGGCCGATGGCGGGGATGAGCGACTACCGCACGCCCGTTCCAGGCCTCTACCTCTGCGGAACGGGCACATGGCCGGGCGGATTCGTCTCCGGCATTCCCGGCCACAATGCCGCTCACGCCCTGCTGGCGGACGTCGCTCAGGCGGAAAGCCAAAGATTCTCGGGAGCATCGCGATGATCATCGTCACCATCACCCATCACATCCGCGACGGTTCGCTCGAAACAGCGCTGCAGCGGATCGCCGACAACGGCACCGAGATGGCCGCGCAGCCCGGCTTCGTCTTTCGCCACACCGGGTCGCCGGCGGACGCGCCGCTCACTGTCGTGACCGTGACCGCGTGGGCGAGCCGCACCGACATGGACAACTGGGATGCGCTGAAGAAGGCCCGCTCCGCCGGCGCCGACGCCGGCGCGTCCGTATACGAGCGGGTGGAACGCCTGGTCATCGACGTGTTCGACCGGCGCGGTTCCCCTTCCCAGACACAAGGCGCCGCCTAGGCGACGCCATACGCATCGAAGAACAACAGAGCATATGAGGAACACCATGCCTGGCGCATCCAACAATGGCGGGCGCATCACCGTCGACTGCCTCCAGTACAACAACCCCGAGCGGGCCCGCTTCGAGGAGTGGCGCAAGGGCGGCATCGACTGCGTTCACGTCACCGTGGCCATCTGGGAAGGCGCGCGTGAAACGCTGAGCACGCTGGGCAAGTGGAACCGGCTCCTCGACGACAACGCCGACATCATCGCGCTCGCGCGCACCGGCGCGGACATCCGCGCCATCGCAGCCAGCGGGCGTACCGCCGTCGTCTTCGGCTTCCAGGACACCTCCCCGTTCGAGGACGACATCGAGCTGGTGCAGATATTCCACGACCTCGGCATCCGCATCGTGCAGCTGACGTACAACGTCCAGAACCGCGTCGCCGCGGGTTGCTGGGAGCCCAACGACAGCGGCCTTTCGCAGTTCTTCGGCCGCAACGTGGTGGCGGAGATGAACCGGCTGGGCATGCTGGTGGACGTCTCGCACTGCGGCGAGCGCAGCAGCTGGGACGCGCTTGAAGCCTCCTCCCGTCCCATTGCCGTGACCCACGCCAACCCCTCGGAATTCGTGGGCACCGAAATTGAGCTCAAGCACCGCAACAAGTCCACGGACTACATCAAGCGCCTCGCAGAACGCGGCGGCGTGCTCGGGCTGAGCATGTATCCCAAGATCATGAAGGGCGGGTCGGACTGCACGCTCGACACGTTCCTCGACATGGTGTCGTGGACGGTCGACCGCATCGGCGTCGACGCCGTCGGCTTCGGCACAGACTATTACGACGGCTGGCCCGAGAGCGTCATCAAATGGTGGCGCGCGGGGCGCTGGGCGCGCGAGAGCGCGGTGCCGATCAAGGGCTTTTCCGCCTGGCCCGACTGGTTCCGCTCTTCCGTCGATTTCCCCAACCTCATCGAGGGCATGTCGAAGCGCGGCTTCTCCGATGCCGAGATCGACAAGATCGCCGGCGGCAACTTCGTCCGGCTCTTCGAAGAGAGCTTCGTTCCCGCCTAGGACGCCGAGCGGTCGCGGCCCGGCGTCGTGGCGAAGCGCGCACGGTAGTGCCGCGCGAAATGCGCACCGTTGGCAAAGCCCGTTGCCATCGCCACCTCGGTGATGGAAAGCGGGCTTTGCCGCAGCAGCCGCCGCGCCTGGTCCAGCCGGATGCGGCGGTAGCGTTCGGCGAAACCGGCATCGAGGTGCGCGGCAAACAACCGGTCGAGGTGGCGTTCCGACACGCCGGCATAGGCGGCGACGACGCTGCGCGATAGCGGCGCCGAGATGTTCGCCTCCATCAGTGCCAGCGCCGCAGCCAGCGCGGGATGGTGCGCGCCGTAGCGCTCGGCCACGGATCCACGCTGCGGCCCGGTCGCCGTGTCGACATGCGTGTGCAGGAACCAGTCGCTGACCTGCCTGGCGAACGCCTCGCCCATCCGCTCCGTCATCAGCATGTGCATCATGTCGAGCGAAGCGATGCCGCCGCCGCAGGTGATGCGGTCGCGGTCGGCGACGAAGCGCGCCTGCTCCGGCCGCAGATCGGGAAACGCTTCCTGCAGCGCGGCCGCGTGCTCCCAGTGGATGGTGAACCGGTAGCTGTCCAGCAGGCCGGCGCGCGCGAGCAGATACGGCCCGCCCGAAATGCCGCCGATCCTGACGCCCAGGCGCGACAGCCTGCGGATGACGGCCTCGACGCGTGGCGACGACCATTCCGAGACTTCGCCGCCGGCGGTGACGAACAGCGTGTCCAGCCCCTCCGGCGCGGACGGCAGGTCTTCCGTCTCCACCAGCGAGCCCGACGAAGAGCGCACCGCGCCGCCGCCTGCGGAAAACATGCGCCAGCGATAGAGCTGCCGGCCGGCCAGCAGGTTTGCCGCGCGCAGGGGCTCGATCGCGGCGGCAAACGACATCAGGGCAAAGTCGGGAAGCAGGATGAAGCCGACGACCTGCGCGCGATCGGAAGACATGTCCTGATCATATATCAGGATGTCCCATAGAGACAAGCCGCGGATGCCATGGCCGGCTAATTTGGCTGAAACCAGCGAGAAATCACATGCGCTATTCGGCGTTTTCCATTCTTGCCGACGCCCTCACCGGCCACCGCCGCCAGCGGCCCGCCTGGCGCGAGCCGGAGCCCAAGCCGCACTACGATGTGGTGATCGTCGGCGGCGGCGGCCACGGACTGGCCACCGCCTACTACCTGGCCCGCGAATTCGGCATCACCAACGTCGCCGTGCTGGAGAAGGGTTGGCTGGGGTCCGGCAATGTCGGGCGCAACACAACCATCGTCCGCTCCAACTACCTGCTGCCCGGCAACGAACCCTTCTACGAGCTGTCGATGCAGATGTGGGAAGGGCTGGAGCAGGAACTGAACTACAACGCGATGGTGTCGCAGCGCGGCGTCATCAACCTGTTCCACTCCGATGGCCAGCGCGACGCCTACATGCGTCGCGGCAACGCCATGCGCATGCACGGCGTCGATGCCGAGCTTCTCGACCGCGCCCAGCTTCGCCGCATGCTGCCGATGATCGACTACGACAATGCGCGCTTCCCGGTTCTGGGCGGGCTGATGCAGCGGCGCGGCGGCACCGTGCGCCACGACGCCGTGGCCTGGGGTTATGCCCGCGCCGCCGACATGCGCGGCGTGGACATCATCCAGAATTGCGAGGTCACCGGCATCCGGGTCGAAGGAGGCCGCGCGGTCGCGGTGGAAACCAGCCGCGGCACGATTTCGTGCGGCAAGCTGGCGCTGGCCGCCGCCGGCCACTCATCCGTGGTGGCGGGCATGGCTGGCCTTCGCCTGCCGATCGAGAGCCACGTGCTGCAGGCGTTCGTGTCGGAAGGGCTGAAGCCCTTCATCGATCATGTCGTGACCTTCGGCGCCGGTCATTTCTATGTCTCGCAGTCGGACAAGGGCGGGCTCGTCTTCGGCGGCGACATCGATGGCTACGCTTCCTACGCCCAGCGCGGAAACCTGGCCGCGGTCGAGCACGTCTTCGAGGCCGGTGTGGCCATGATCCCGTCGCTTTCGCGCGTCCGCGCGCTGCGCAGCTGGGGCGGCATCATGGACATGAGCATGGACGGCTCCCCGATCATCGACCGCTCGCCGGTCGAAGGTCTCTACCTGAACTGCGGCTGGTGCTACGGCGGCTTCAAGGCCACGCCGGCCTCGGGTCTGTGCTTCGCGCACCTGATTGCCCGCGACACCCCGCACGAGGTCGCCACCGCCTTCCGGCTCGACCGCTTCGCACGCGGCTACCCGATCGACGAAAAGGGCGTCGGCGCCCAGCCCAACCTGCACTGAGAACAGCGAGCCATGGCAAGCCTCATAGACTGCCCCCACTGCGGGACGCGCCCTCGCGAGGAGTTCACCATCCGCGGCGCGGTGGTTGGACCGCGGCCGGATCCATCGGCCGATCCCGCCGGTGCGGAATGGCTCGACTATGTCTACTTGCGCGACAACCCGAAGGGCACGGTGCGGGAGCACTGGTACCACGGCTCAGGCTGCGCCCGCTGGCTGGTGGTGACGCGCAGCGCAGTCAATCACGCCGTGACCCAGGTCGTCGACGTGCAGGGCCTGCCCGGAGATCGGTCATGAGCCCGTATCGCCTCGAAAGCGGCGGCCTCATTGACCGCACGGCGCCGCTGTCCTTCACCTTCGACGGACGCCGCATGTCCGGCTTCGCCGGCGACACGCTCGCCTCCGCCTTGCTCGCCAATGGCGAGCGGGTCGTGGCCCGTAGCTTCAAGTACCACCGCCCCCGCGGCGTGCTGACGGCCGGTTCGGCCGAGCCGAACGCGCTGGTGACGCTGGGCGCCGGCGGAAGGCGCGAGCCCAACACGCGGGCGACGGTGGTTGAACTGCACGAGGGCCTGGAGGCCAGGAGCCAGAACCGCTGGCCGTCGCTTGCTTTCGACATCGGCGCGATCAACGGTCTCGCCTCCCCGCTGATCGGTGCTGGCTTCTACTACAAGACCTTCATGTGGCCGGCCGCGCTGTGGGAGCGGCTCTACGAGCCGCTGATCCGCCGCGCCGCGGGCCTCGGCCGGGCCGGCCGCGCGGCCGACCCCGACCATTATGAGAAGCGCTGGGCGCATTGCGACCTGCTGGTGGTGGGCGCGGGCGCCGCCGGTCTCGTAGGGGCGCTCGTGGCCGCGCGCGCCGGGTTGCAGGTGATCCTCGCCGACGAGAAGCCGTCGCCGGGCGGCTCCCTTCTCGGCGAACGCGTCGCGCTCGGCGGGGATGCCGCCCCCGCATGGGCGGCGAAGATCCTGGGCGAGCTCGACGCCATGCCCAACGTCACGGTGCTGCCTCGCACCACGGTTTTCGGCTGGTACGATTCGAACGTGTTCGGGGCGGTCGAACGCGTGCAGAAGCACCTGCCCTCGCCGGACGCCTACCGCCCCGTCGAGCGCCTGTGGCGCATTGCGGCGAAGCGGGCGCTGCTCGCATCGGGCGCAGAGGAACAGCCGCTGGTCTTCGGCGGCAATGACCGCCCCGGCATCATGATGGCTTCGGCCATGCGCGGCTATCTCAACCAGCATGCCGTGGCCGCCGGCAGGCGGGTCGCCGTGTTCACCGCCGGCGATGACGCCTACCGCACCGCCCACGATCTTGCGCGGAGCGGTGTCGAGGTCGTGGCCGTCATCGACACGCGCGCCAACCCGCGCCCCTCGCCGCCGGCGGGCGCCAGGCATTTCAGGGGCGCGGCCGTCATCGGCACGGACGGACGCCAAGGCGTGTCCCGCCTCACCATCGCCGAAGGTGGCGCGCTGCATCGCCTGTCTGTCGACGCGCTGGCCATGTCAAACGGCTTCAGCCCGGTCATCGGCCTAGCCTGCCAGCGCGGGGCAAGGCCCGCCTGGAGCGACGCGGCGCAGGCATTCCTTACGCCCCCCAAGCTCGACGGCATGGTGGTCGCCGGGTCGGCTGCCGGGCATGCGCGGCTAGCGCATGTCATCTCCGACGCCAGCGCCCGGGCGGTCTCGATCGCGGCCGAGCTCGGCCGCGACGCCGCCGCCTTTGCCGTACCTGCCATCGAGGGCGACGGCTCGGCCGAATGCCGGCCGGCACGTCGCCCGCGGCAGATCCTTGGCAAGGCCTTCGTCGATTTCCAGAACGACGTGACCGTGTCGGACCTCGGCATCGCCCAGGCCGACGGCTTCCGCCACATCGAGCACGTGAAGCGCTACACCACCAGCGGCATGGCGACAGACCAGGGCAAGCTGTCGAACCTCAACGCCATCCGCCTGACGGCGGAAGCGCGCGGGATCTCCGCCGCGGATGTCGGAACGACCACCCATCGCCCGTTCCACGTGCCGGTCAGCTTCGGCGCGCTAGCAGGCCCAAGCCGCGGCCGGCACTTCCAGCCGGTGCGTCATTCGCCGCTGCATGAGTGGGCGCAGCGCAACGGCGCGGTCATGGTGGAGGCCGGGCTCTGGTACCGCTCCGCCTGGTTCCCCCGGGCAGGCGAGGCCGGTTGGCGCGAGGCGGTCGACCGCGAGGCGCGCAATGTGCGCGAGAATGTCGGCCTCTGCGATGTTTCCACGCTCGGCAAGATTGAGATTTTCGGCAAGGACGCCGCTGCCTTCCTCGATCGTGTCTATTGCAACGGCTTCGCCAAGCTGCCGGTCGGCAAGGCGCGCTACGGGCTCATGCTGCGCGAGGACGGCTTCGTCATGGACGACGGCACGACCAGCCGGTTCGGCGAAAACCACTTCTTCATGACGACCACGACCGTGGCGGCCGGACAGGTGATGACGCATCTGGAGTTCTGCGCCCAGGTCCTGTGGCCGGAACTCGACGTTCGTCTCGTCTCGGTATCCGACGAATGGGCCCAGATGTCGGTGGTCGGACCGAAATCGCGCGCAGTGCTGGAGGAGATCGTGGCGGACGACGTTTCCGATGCCGCGTTTCCGTTCATGGCAGCCCGCGAAGTGCGCCTGCGCTCCGGCGTCAGGGGCCGCCTGTTCCGCATCTCCTTCTCCGGCGAGCGCGCCTACGAGCTGGCTGTGTCGGCCGGTTTCGGCGGCGCCGTGGCAGACGCGGTCATGGCGGCGGGCGCCCGCCACGGCATCTGCGCCTACGGCACCGAGGCGCTGTCGGTACTGCGCATCGAGAAGGGCCATGTCACCCACGCCGAAATCAACGGAACGGTGACGCCCGGCGACCTCGGCATGGAACGCATGGTGTCGACGAAGAAGGATTTCGTCGGCCGCGCGATGCTGCTGCGCGAGGGGCTTCAGGCGCCCGACCGCCACCGCCTCGTCGGCCTGCGCCCTCTCGATCCCGCCCGCCGCATCCGCGCAGGAGCGCATATACTGCGTGCCGGCGATCCGCCATCGACCCCGAACGATCAGGGTTATGTCACCTCCGCATGTCATTCGCCCAATCTTGGCGGCCATGTCGCGCTGGCCATGCTGCGCCAGGGCCCGGAGCGCCACGGCGAACGCGTCGTGGCGTGGAACGCGCTGCACGGCGAGGCGGTAGAGGCGGAAGTATGCAGCCCGCATTTCTTCGACCCGGAAAACCGGAGGCTCCATGGCTGATCCAGCAAGCATTCGTCCGGCCTCGCCGGCGCCTGGCCTTGATTCTGCTGGCGGCGGTGCACCCGCGCGCGCGCTGCGCATCACGCTGCGTGAGCACGCCAGCGTGATCGTGGCACTTGCCGCGCCGTCCGCGGCCGGCGCTGCCTGCGCCGCGCTTATCGATGCCGCACGAGATTGCGGAATGGGGTTGCGGGCAGCAGGCCCGGCCCGCTGGCTGCTTGTCGGCGAGGCGGATGCCGATGCGGCAATCGCTGCCGTCGCCGCGGCCTGCGGCGAATCGGTCGCCGCGCTCGACCAGAGCCATGGCCGCGTGGTGATCAGGGTTTCCGGCGCGCCGGCGCGTGAAGCGCTGGCCAAGGGCACCGGCGTGGATCTGCACCCCCTTGCCTTCGCCCCCGGCAGCAGCGCCCCTACCCTCTTCGGTCACATCAACGTCCAGCTGACCTGCCTCGACCACGAGACCTTCGAGATCGTGGTCATGCGAAGCTATGCCCGCAGCCTGATCGACGATATTGCCGCCATGTGCGGCGAGTTCGGCTACGTCACCGAAGCCGCCTGACAAGACTGGAGACCGCATGATCCGCCCGTCGCATATCCTCAACCTCGCCTGCGAGGACCGTCCGGGCATCGTCGCCGCGGTGACCACCGCGCTGGCCGGGCTCGGCGCAAACATCATCGAAAGCAACCAGTTCTGGGACCAGGCGACAAACCGCTTCTTCATGCGCATCGCCTTCGACGCGCGCGGTTCCGACACAGCCGCATTGCAGACCGGCCTCGCTCCCGCCATCGAGCGTTTCGGCATGGATGCGAGGCTCACCGATACGGCCACGCGCCAGCGCATCATCATCATGGTGTCGCGCTTCGACCACGCGATGCTGCACCTGCTCTACCAGATCCGCGTAGGCTGGCTCGACGCCGAGGTGGCCGCCATCGTGTCCAACCATGACGACAGCCGCGACACAGCCAACGCCCACGCAATCCCCTACCATCACTGGCCGGTGGACCGCGCCAACAAGGCCGAGCAGGAAGCACGCCTGCGCGCCCTCGTCGCGGAGAGCAAGGCCGACCTCGTGGTGCTCGCGCGCTACATGCAGGTGTTGTCGAACGATCTGTCGCGCGCGCTGTCAGGCCGCGTCATCAACATCCACCACTCGTTCCTGCCCAGCTTCAAGGGTGCCAAGCCCTACCACCAGGCGCATGAGCGCGGCGTCAAGCTGATCGGTGCCACCGCCCACTACGTGACCCCCGACCTCGACGAGGGGCCGATCATCGAGCAGGAGACGGAGCGCGTGAGCCACGCCATGAGCGCCGACGACTTCGTGGCAGTTGGTCGAGACATCGAATCCCGCGTGCTGGCCCGCGCGGTGAAGCTGCATCTGGAGCAGCGCGTGACGCTGAGCGGCAACAAGACGATCGTGTTCGCCTGAAACCTGGGAAGTGGCCGGGGCGTCTCAGCCGGCGCCCTGGCGCGACCGCTCCGATGTAGGGATCAGGCTGCGGTCCGCAAACGCCATCAGCCGCTCCCAGAGCGGCCTGTCCATCGGCCAGCCCCTGGCCAGCACATCGGACTTCAGCTGCGCATAGCGCGCCGAGCTCATGACGGCGACGCCCGCCTGCGACGCTGCCTCCGCCATTGACGCGTCAGCCTCCACGGCGCCCTCGTGAAGGAAAGCGACGATGACGGCCCGGCCGGTCGTGGCGCCGGGTATATCGCGGGCCGCCAGCGCTGCGGCCTGTCCGCCCGCGATTCCGGCGGCAAGCGCGACCACCGTTTCGGCATGCGCGCGCAGGGCATCCAAGTTCGTCGCCACGTCCATGGCGATCGGCGCCTTGCCTTCGGGCCAGCGCAGTTGCACCCATTCGCCGCCACCAGCCAGGACCAGCCTGAACCGTACCGCGCCGTCTTCAGCCTGCGTCAGCGTCGCGGAGGAGATGCCTTGCCGCGCCAGCAGCTGCGCACCGGCCGCAAGCAGTTCGGCCGACGCGATGTTCTCGACCACCACCGCGCCGCAGCCATGTTCGATCGCCATCGCCGCCAGCCAGTCCGCCACGGCAGGTCCCGCGTGGTGCGCGGGCCTTCCCCCGAAATCGAGAATCGCGGCATCCGCGGCCTCCGCCGTCACCGCAGGCGTCGTCCATTCCACCTGAAGCAGCGCTTCCTTGTCGGCGTCGAGGCGCGACAGCGCGCCGCCCTCCGTCAGCTCGAGGAACTCGCAGGCTTCCGACGTGCCGCCGGTCGCGCCGGGCGGCACCAGGGCCGCGACCAGCACCCGCGCCGCGAGGCCGGAGACTTCCTTGCCGGAGAGGCGCACCGCCGGCGATGCAGGTCCGAATTCACTCGCCAATGATCTCGTCCTTCGCAACCTGGCGTTTGTCGGGCAGGCGGGGCAGCAGGCCGTCGCCGATCCTTCCGGAAGCCAGTTCCTCGGGCAGCCCCGCCCCCTGGAACAGCGTGGCCCGCAGCCAGGTCTTGGACCGCGGCCGGAATTTCAGCATGCCATAGAGGGCGAGCTGGAACCGCATGATCTTGAGCGGCGAGAAGTCGAGCGCCGCGAGGTCCATGCGCGCGATGGCATATTCCATGTCGGCCAGCGTGTAGGCCCACGCCACCATGAAGCGCATGTCGGGAAACCGCATGAGGAACCGGCCCAGCGTCCATTCGCCGGGCGCCTCGTCCAGCGCCGAAACCAGTTCCTCGAAGCGGCTGAGGATATCGACCGGAAGCTCGAACTGTTCACCCTGGTCGACACCGCGGCACCCGCGCCGCGGCTCCATGTTCTCTTCCGACGCGTACCAGAAATACGGACGTCCGTTCTCGGCCGCGAAGCGGTCGATCCAGGCGAAGCGCTCGCCGATGCGCTCGCGGAGCGCCGCCACTGTCATGTCGCGCGGGAAGGACAGCGTCTCGTCCGTATGCAGCAGGTCCGCGTCTACCTGGCCGTCGTCGTGAATTTCCAGCGCCAGCGAGTGGAGCAGTTCCTGGGCCTCGGCGCTCACCCGCCCATCCAGCGTGCCAAGCAGCGCGGCTATCGGGTTGGCCTGTCCAAGCGGCCCGGCTTCCCGCGTGATGCGGGCAAATTCTTCGCCGGCGAGTTGAAGCTCGCCCGCCAGCGTCTCGCCCGGCGTGAATTCGTCGACCTCGCCGCCGGGCTCGTGCGCGAAATATTCGCTGGCGCGCTCGATCTGCGTGGCGAATTCCGCGCATTCGCGCCCGTCACGGCCGAAGGGCTGGGCCAGTATCTCGGCAAGCGCCTGTTCGCGAACCTCGATCCAGCGATGCAGAAGCTTCGGATGGCGCACGACGAAAGGCACCAGCCCGATCCCGGACGAATTGCCGACACCGACGAAACGGCGAATGTCCGCGGCGAGATCGACCGCAGCCGGGTTGCGCACCCTCGCAAGATGCAGCGCAAGGTCGAAGCCGAACTCCCGCCAAAGATAGGCGGCGAGCATCTGCGCGTGGTAAGGCGCCTTCAGCACATGGTCCGCCTCGCGCAGGTAGTTGTAGTCGTGCATGCCGTTGCGGCCATTGCCGCTGAAGCCGGTGGTGCGGATCAGATAGCCCACCTGGTTTAGCTGCTGCGCATCCGGTTGCCGGCCCTCGGCCAGGCTCTGGATCACGTGCTCGAACAGCCGCGCGCTGCGGTTGGCGCGCGACCACGCGATGGTGCCGGTCGCCGCGCGCCCCCACACCACCTTCTGCACCTGTATGCGCGACTGCTCCAGCGCTTCCTCGCTGGGCACGCCGATGAACAGCGCCGCCCAGGCGTCCCAGCGCGTGGCGATGATGCGGTCCTGCTGTTCCGTCTCGTCCAGCGGGTCGGAGAACACCACGAAGGTCAGCGTCTCGCCGCCCACCCTGGCGCGGTAGACGATGCGCCCCCTTCCCTCGTCGTCGAGCGACATCTCGGCGATGCCGCATTCGAAGCCGACGCGCGCGACATGGCGCAGGAAGCTGTGGCTGAAGCTGAACTTGGTGGGCCACGTGGCCCCCATCCGCGTCAGCTCCATGATCTCTTCCGCAGAGCGGAGCATCGGTTCGCGCCGGTCCAGCATCGCGTCCTACATGCCGTAGGCGCCGGCCGTCTCGCCGGCGGCGATGCGGGCCGAGCGGTTCCACCGTGCCAGCAGCACCTCGAGCAGCCCCACCGTGTAGAACAGCACCACGCCCATCAGCGTCAGCATGATCACGCAGGCAAACACCAGCGGCGTGTCGAAATTGCCGGTGGCCAGCAGCATGTAATAGCCGAGGCCCGAACGGCTGCCGACGAACTCGCCCACCACCGCGCCCACCACGGCAAGCGCGATCGCGACCTTGAAGCCGGCGATCATGCTGGGCACGGCGTGCGGGAAGCGCACCTTGAGGAACACGTCGAGCTGGCTCGCGCCCATCGAGCGCATCAGCTTCAGCGTGTCCCGGTCGACCGAGGCAAGGCCGGTCACCGTGTTCACGACCACGGGGAAGAATGCGATCAGCAGGGCCACGATGACCTTCGGCAGCAGGCCGTAGCCGAGGCTGACCAGCAGGATCGGCGCCAGCGCCACCTTCGGCACCGCCTGCGAGGCGACCAGCAGCGGGTAGAGGATGCGCTCGAACATGCGCGAATAGACGATCAGCACGGCCAGCGGGATGCCGATGGCCAGGCTCAGCGCGAATCCGGCGAGGGTCTCCACCAGCGTGACGCCCGAATGCGCCAGCAGCGCCGGCAGGTTCTTCTGGATCGCGGTCACGATGGCGCTGGGCGGCGGCAGGATGAAGGCGGGAACGCCGCCCAGCCGCACCGCTGCTTCCCATGCCGCGATCAGCACGCCGAGCGCGATCAGCGGCGTGAACCGGTCGACGATATCAGCCATCACCGAGGCGGCTGGACTTCTCTTGCTCATGAGCGACGCTCCTCCTTGAGAACGCCCATTCCTTCGAACACCTTGCGGATGTGGCGCGTATAGCGGGAGAATTCCGGCTCCTCGCGCAGCTCGAAGTGGCGTTCGCGGCCGAGGTCGATCGGAATGATCTCCTCGATACGGCCCGGCCGCGGCGACATGATGATGACGCGGTTGGAAAGGAACACCGCCTCGCTGATCGAATGCGTGATGAAGAGCACCGTCTTGCCCTCCTCGCGCGACAGGTGATGGAAATCGAGGCCCATCTGGTCGCGCGTCATGGCGTCCAGCGCGCCGAAGGGCTCGTCCATCAGCAGCAGTTCCGGATCGTGCACCAGCGCGCGCACGATGGAGGCGCGCTGGTTCATGCCGCCCGAAAGCTCGTCGGGGAAGCGGTCGGCGAAGTCGCCGAGGCCGACCCGCCGCAGCAGCTCGCGCGCGCGTTCGAGGTAGCGTGCCTTGTCCAGGCGCCGCACCTCGATCTGCAGCATCACGTTCTCCAGTATGGTGCGCCAGGGCAGCAGCAGGTGCTGCTGGAACACCACGCCGAGTTCGTGCACCGGGCCCTTCACCGGCCGGCCGTCCACCTCGATCTCGCCCTGCGTCGCCGGCATCAGCCCGGCGATCATGTTGAGCATCGTGCTTTTGCCGCAGCCGCTCGGCCCCACGATCGAGACGAACTCGCCCTGCTCGATGGCCAGCGACACGCCGTCCACCGCGTTCACTTCGCCCGTCTTGGATGCAAAGCGCTTCGACACGCTGCGCGCGTTGACCGCCGTCTTCCTGGCGGTCCGCGGTCCAGCCGGCGGCTCCTCGGCAGGCATGGTTTCGTTGTTTACCAGGCGCAATGTTGACGTCATGGCCCGTTCCTATCGCTCGTCCTGCCACGGCGACAATGTGTCGGGGTCCGTGACGATGTTGATGACCGCCGGCCTGTCGGCGCTCAGCGCCTCGGCCAGTGCGTCGGCGAACTCCTGGTTGCTGCGCGCCGTGAGCCCCTTCGCCCCCATGCCCTCGGCCACCTTGGCGAAGTCGATGAAGTTGAGGTCGGTCGCCACGTGGCGGCCCGGGAACTCGCGCTTCTGGTGCGCGCGGATGGTGCCGTAATTGTTGTTGTTGAACACCAGAGCCACGAAGCCGCGCAGGCCGAGCCGCACCGCGGTCTCGATCTCGCTCATCGTCATCGCGAAGCCGCCGTCTCCCGCGAACGCCACTGCGGGATGGTCCGGCCGCGCCATCTTGGCCCCGATCGCCGCCGGCAGGGCATAGCCCATGCCGCCCGCCGTCGGTGCAAACAGGGTGCGCGGGCGCGTCCAGCGGTAGTAGCGCATCAGCCAGCCGCCGAACGTGCCGGCATCGCACGAGATGCTGGCCTCCGCCGGCACCTGCGCCAGGATGTCGTTATAGACGCCCTCGAGGCTCAGTGGCGCTTCCGCGCCGATGCGCCCCCGCCAGTCGCGCGGCGTGGTGCGCGCGGCATAGGTCTCGCGCAGCTTCGCCGCGCGCGACGCCACGTCCGGCGCCGCCTGCCCTGCCCCAAGCTCGGCAATCAGCGCGTCGAGCGCCGCGCCCGCCTCGCTGACGACGGCGAGATCGGCTCCGGCCCAGCCATTGCCGGTGTCTTCCGCCGAGATATCGACATGAATGAGCTTCTGGCCGGGCACCGGCCAGCTGTAGGCCTTGGTCGTGAATTCGCCGAGGCGCGTGCCAATCGCCAGCACCACGTCGGCCTCCATCAGCGGCGCGTAGAGGTCCGCGGGCATGACCGGCAGCGGGCCGACATAGAGGCCGTGGTCGTTCGGGAATGCGTCGAACCGCCGCCAGCCGGTGAACACCGGCGCGGCCAGCCGCTCGGCGAGGCGCACCAGCGCGTCGGTGACGTTGCTGCGGGTGATGCCGCCGCCCGCCACGATGCATGGGCGCTTCGCACCGGCCAGCATGCTTGCCGCTGCCGCGATGCCCGCGGCCGACGGCGCGGCCTGGTGCACCTGGGGCTGCCGTGCCGGCGTCGACGCCGCGTCGGCGCGGTCCACGTCTTCCGGCAGGCTCACCACCACCGGGCCGGGACGGCCCGCGCTGGCGACGTGAAAAGCCTTCGCCATCAGTTCCGCCGTACGGTCGGAACGGGTGATCTCCAGCGCCCATTTGGCCATCGGCCGCGAATAGGCGACGATATCCATTTCCTGGAACGCCTCGCGGTAGCGCACGTCGGTCGGCACCTGGCCGACCACCGCCACCAGCGGCGTGGAATCCTGGTGCGCTGTGTGCAGCGCGATCGCCAGATGGGTCAGGCCGGGGCCGCGCGTGACCATGCACACCCCCGTCCCGCCCGTAGCCTTGGCATAGGCTTCCGCCATCAGCCCCGCGCCCTCTTCGTGGCGCGCCGCGACGAGGCGCGGCGCGTCGGAAGCGTGGAACGCGTCCATCACGGCAAGGTAGCTTTCACCAGGGACGCAGAAGACGTGGTCGACGCCCTGCGCCTTGATCGATTCGAATATGGCCTTTGCCGTGCTCATCTTCTTCAGATCACTCTGCGATGAATTCGTTGGTGTAGTAGGAGGACGGCTCGCGCGGCGAAAGGTCCGCATAGTCGGCCAGGATCTTCAGCATCTTCTCCCAGTCGCCTTCGTCGGTCCAACCGATCGGGTGGTCCTTGGTCGCCGGCGTGTGGAGCTGGCTGTCGATCGCGACCTGCAGCCCGTCGCGCAGCAGCTTGGCGTCAAGGTCGGGATAGAGCTTCAGGCTGGCGGCCACCGCGGCCTCCGGGTCCTTCACCGCCTCTTCCCAGCCGCGCTGCGAGGCAGCGACGAAGCCCTTCACCAGTTCGGGCTTGCTGGAAATAGTGGTCTCGCTGGCGATGAGGCCGGTGCCGTAGGCGATGACGCCGAAATCGGCATAGGGAACGTACTTCGCGTCGGGCTCCATGGCGCGGACGCGCAGCAGGTCGCCGGTGGCGAAGCCGGTCAGCAGCGCGTTCGGCGTCTGCAGGAACAGCGGCACGCGGGCATTCGTCTCGACCAGCTGGATCTGCACGTCGGCCTGCGACAGGCCGGCGCTGGCGAGCGCGGGGTTGAGCATGCGCAGATCGGCCGCGCCGGCGCTGCTGATGACGACCTTGTCCTTGATGTCGGCGATATCGCCCTTGAAGTCGCCATTGGCGTGATAGATCAGCCCCATCGTCGCGGTCTGGGTGTAGACGGCGAGCAGCTTGACCGGGATGTTCTGCGCCGTGGCGCCCAGCACCATAGTGGCGGAATCGGCGAGCCCGAACGTGTCGGCGCCGGAGCCCACGGTCTGTACGGTGGTGCCGGAACCCTGTCCCTGCTCGATCGACACGTCGATGCCTGCTTCCTTGTAGAAGCCGCGCTCGAGCGCCAGCGCGAACGGCGCGACATAGCCGTTGAACCTGTAGTCCGTGCGCAGCACGACCTTTTCCTGCGCATGAGCCCCTGCAGCGCCGAAGGCGATCGTCGCCGCCAGCGTCGCTATGCAAATCTTCAATCTGTTCATCATTGCACCTCTGGATGACTGGGAACGTTCTGTGTGCCCGTTATTGTTGTCTCCGTCGTGCTCGGGGGTCGGCCGGCGGATGTCGTGATTCCTGTGTCTAGGCGGCGGCCCTCCCGGCGAGTTCGCGTGCCTTGGCGACGATCGCGGGATTGACCTCGACGCCGTCGGCCGATGCAGCCGCCCGCGCCGCGAGGCGGCGCGCGCCGGGCACCCGCCCGCCTTCGGCCGCCTCGAGCGCTCCGATCACCGTCGCCAGCCGCGCGCCGAACATCCCGCCCGACGTCCTGGCCGGGTCGATGGCGATGAAGAACTGTCCCGTGCGCGGCGGCCCGCCGGCAGTTCCGGAAAAGGGCGAGGCCTCCACGCCGGGCGTCGCGCCGGTCAGGCAGGCGGCGAATATCTCGACCAGCAGCGCCGATCCGACGCCCTTGTAGCCGCCCGCCGGCATCATCGTGCCGCGCAGCGCGGCGTCGGCGTCGGTTGTCGGCGCGCCGTCGGCGTCGAGCGCCCAGCCGGGCGGGAGCGCGCGGCCCTCCCGCTGGTGCTTCATCACCTCGCTCTTGGCCACCACGCTGGCGCTCTGGTCGATGACGAAGGCCGCCGCGCCTGCCTCGCCGGGAACGGCCAGCGACCAGGGGTTGGTTCCGAAAACCGGGCGGTTGCCGCCCCATGGCGCGATCGAAGCCGGCGCGTTGGTGAATCCGAGCGCCACCAAGCCCTGCGCCGCCAGGCGCTCCGTGTGATAGCCCAGAACGCCGCAATTGTAGGAGTTGTAGACCGCGAGCGATGCGATGCCGTGCTCGCGGGCCAGCGGCGCGAGCGCATCGAAACCAAGCTCGATCGCCGGATGCGCGAAGCCGCTGTCGGCATCGACACGCACCACCGGACCGCTGGTCTCCCGGCGCGGCTCGGCCTGCGCGTTCACCTTCCCGCACTCCAGGTGCAGACAATAGGTAGCTAGATAGGCAAGGCCGTGCGAGGCGATCCCGTCGCGCTCGGCCGCGGCGATGGCCGCCGCCAGAGGAGCCGCTGCTTTCGGCTGCGCGCCGGCGGCCACGAGCGCGTCGCGCGCCAGCGCCTCTATTTCGACGAGTGGTATCTGCTCAGCCATCAGCCGATCATCCTGAGTTCGGGCTGCGGCGACGCCTTGCTGGACGCGTCGTCGCCGGCCGCCGGGCGGAAGGCGCTCCCGAAGAAGTCGTACCAGTTACCCCACATCACCTTCTCCACCTCCTCGGCGGAGAATCCGGCCTTCGCGAGGCCGTCGCGGATGTTTGCGAAGTCGAGATTGGAGCGGAACCAGTCGGGCTGGTTCGGGAAAGGCGCGTCCTGCGCGGTCGCTTCCTTCCATCGCCCCTCGCGCATCCAGGTCAGCACGCCCGCGGGCTGGTCCTGGCAGAGGTCGGATCCGAGCGCGATACGGTCGGCGCCTATCCGTTCGGCAAGCCGGGCGGCCATGGTGCAGAACGATTCCAGCGTCGTTGCCGGGCCGTCGCACAGATGGCCGGAATAGAGCGAAAGCCCGAGCATGCCGCCATTCGCGGCGAGCGCGTCGATCACGCGATCGGACTTGTTGCGCAGCGTCGCCTTCCAGGCAAACGGATTGGCGTGACTGATGGTGATCGGGCGCTCGGAAAACTCGATCGCTTCTAGCGTCGAACGCTCGGCCGAGTGCGACATGTCGACCGCCATGCCCAGCCGGTTCATCTCGCGAATGACTTCGCGGCCCATATTGGTAAGGCCGGAATCGTCGCGCTCGGTCCAGCCGGCGCACAGCAGCGACTGGTTGTTGTAGCTGAGCTGCATGACGCGGATGCCGAGGCTGTGCAGCACCTCGACCAGCCCCAGGTCGGCCTCGATCGGCGACGGGTTTTGCAGGCCGAAGACGATCGCAGTGCGCCCGCTCGCCACCACCGCATCGATCTCCTCGCGCGAGCCCGCGAAACCGATCAGTTTGCGATGCTGCCGGAAGCGCTGGTTCCACTCCGCGATCAGGTCGACCGTGTCGCGGAAATTCTCGTGGTAGGCGACGGTCACATGCGCCACCGCCACCCCGCCGTCGCGCATCTGCCGGAATATCTTCTCCGACCAGTTGGCGAATTGCGGGCCGTCGATCACGCGGCCGGAAAGCTGCGCTGCAGCGCTCATTCGGGCGCCCCGGGCAGCGTGTAGGCGGTCTTCACCGTGGTGTAGAAGTCGATCGCGTAGCGACCCTGCTCGCGCGGACCGTAGCTCGACTGGCCGACGCCGCCGAACGGCACGTGGTAGTCCGTACCCGCCGTTGGCAGGTTCACCATCACGCAGCCCGAGCGCGACCGCGCCTTGAACGCCTGGGCACGGGCCAGGGAACGCGTCACGATGCCTGCGGTGAGGCCGAATGGCGTGCCGTTGGCCAGTTCCACCGCCTCGTCGAAGCTGGACGCCCTGAGCACGCAGGTTATCGGCGCGAACATCTCTTCCTGGTTGATGCGCATGTCGACCGTGGTGTCGGCGAAGATCGCGGGCTCCATGTAGAAACCTTTTGTCGCGCGCTCCACCACGCCGCCGCCGGTGACCCTGCGCGCGCCTTCCTTCCCGGCCAGCTCCACATAGGCGAGATTGGCCTCGAGCTGCTGCTCGCTGACGACAGGCCCCACCTCGGTGCCGTCTTCCAGCGCATGCCCCACGCGCAGCGCCTTGGTGCGCTCCGCCAGCCGCTCGACGAAGACGTCGTGCACGCGCTCATGCACGATGAGCCGCGAGGAGGCCGTGCATTTCTGGCCGCTTCCGCCGAACGCACCGTTGAGTGCCACGGCGACGGCGACGTCCATGTCGGCGTCGTCCATCACCAGCAGCGCGTTCTTCGAGCCCATTTCAAGCTGCACGCGTGTCAGGTTCTGCGCGGCAGAAGTCAGCACCTGCCGCCCCACCTCGACCGACCCCGTGAAGGAGACGCCGTTGACGCGGCGATCCTCGATCAGCCGCTGGCCGACCTTGGAGCCCGACCCCATCAGCAGGCTGACCAGCCCCTTGGGCACCGCCTGGCGGCTGATGATCTCGGCCAGGGCATGCGCGCATGCCGGGGTGACGTTCGCCGGCTTCCACAGCACGGCGTTGCCGAAGGCAAGCGCGGGCGCGATCTTCCAGCATGCGGTCGCGATCGGAAAATTCCACGGCGACACGATGGCCACCACGCCCAGCGGCTCGCGCCGCACCTCGATCTCGACGCCCGGCCGCACCGACTGGACGAAATCGCCGATCTGGCGCAGGACCTCGCCGGCGAAGTAGGTGAAGAACTGGCCGGCGCGATAGACCTCGCCGCGGCCCTCGGGGAAAGGCTTTCCCTCCTCGCGGGACACCAGCCGGCCCAGCTCGTCGGCCCGCGCCATCAGCTCGCGGCCAATCGCCTCGAGCACGGCGGCCCGCTGCTCCAACCCCTGCGCGGCCCACAGGCGCTGCGCCGCGACCGCGCCTTCGATGGCCGCGTCCACCTGCTCTGACGTTGCCTGGGCATAGCTGCCCAGCACGTCCGACAGGTCGGATGGGTTGATGCTCTCGATTGCGGACGGCGAGGTCTGCCATTCGCCTGCTATCAGGTTCGGATTAATGGGTCCGTCTCCTTGGCTTTCGTTCGCAGATCATGCGCCCCGCGCCACTTCAGTCAATCGAAATGAAAAGCACATTTGTTCAGTTGAACTGAACACCATGATCGGGCATACCGAAGGCTACGCGCCGGGTGCCCATATGCAAATCATGTCAATGTCGATTTTGATAAGCAGACCTTATCTATGGCCCAGACTCCACGCGCGCGCCGCGGCCCGCGGCGCGTTTTGCGTCAACGGGAGGCGGTGATGGCTGCCATGCTCAGCATCGCTCAGCTGCGGGTGCTGGTGCACGTCGCCGACCATGGCGGCATACGTGCAGCGGCCGAGCGCCTCCACCGCACCCCGTCCGCCGTCTCGATGGCGCTGAAGCAGCTCGAGGAGGAGCTTGGCAGTCCCGTCTTCGAAGGAGACCGCAAGACCCAGCTGACGCGTTTCGGCGAATTCGTCTACGACCAGGCGCGCAGCCTGCTGGAACATCACGAACGGGTTCACCGGTCGATCGGTGCCTACGCGCACAACAGCGCCGGCAATGTCGACGTGGCCGTGCTGCCGTCCGTCGCCGTCGCATTCCTGCCCACGGTCTTGTCCATGATGCAGGCGCAGGCGCCCACTATCGCCATCAATGCGCGCGACCTGGATTCCGGCGCGGTGCAGGAAGCCGTTGCGCGCGAGGCGGTGGAGATCGGCGTCTCCATCTATCGCCCCTCTCCCGACATGGTGGGCGAAGCGCTCTTCTCCGAGCCCCTCAGGGTGGTCTGCCGCGAGGACGACCCGCTCTGCGCCGTCGAGGGTCCGATCACCTGGTCGATGATCGAGCGCCGCACCTTCATCGGAAACGGCAGTTATGACGGGCTGGTCACGCCCGAATTCCTGTCCATCCTCGAACGCCACACGCTGCATGTGCGCAGCGTCATCTCGCTGCTCGCGGTTGTGCGGGCCGGCGTCGGCATCACCGTGCTGCCTGGCCTCAGCCACCTCCAGTGGAATGATGGCGTGCGTTTCCTGCCGATCGACGATCCGGCGGCGATCCGCACCGTCCACCTGATGTGGCGCGCGGACCGCAACCTGTCGCCGGCGGCCCGGCGCTTCATGGGGGTGCTGCGCCAGGCGATCGGCGACAACGCGTCCGCCTACGGGCTGAAGCTGGCCTCCGGGCACCGTGTCGCGCCGGCCGGCCGGTTGCCCGCCGCCCAGAGCTGACCCGCGGACGACCGTCGCACAAAAAACCGGCGGCTCGCGCCGCCGGTCTCGTTCGATGCTGATGGCGTCGCGTCAGAGCGTGATGCGATATCGCGCAAAGCCGTCGGCGCCTTCGCCGGCGGCTTCGATCTTCACGCCCTTCACCTCGGCCATGAATTCCTTCGCTTTCGGCCCGGTGTCGAACAGCACCGTCGTGCCGGCCATGGGTGCGAAGTTCCAGTTGGCGTCGGCGGACGGGTTGATGGTGCCCTGCTCCACGATGTAGCGCACGATCACGTCGCGGTTGGTGTCCGGCGCCTCCAGGATGATCTTGGAGGCGTTGATGTCGGGGAAGTTGCCGCCGCCGCCTGCCCGGTAGTTGTTGGTGGCCACCACGAACTCGGCCGCAGGATCGATCGGCTTGCCGTCATACTGCAGGTCGACGATGCGGCTCGAATCCGCGTTCGCCACCTCGCCCTTCGACGTGTACTTCGCCGGCTTCGACAGGTCGATCTTGTAGGTCACGCCGTCGATCACGTCGAAATTGTAGGACGGGAAGTCCGGGTTGATCAGCGTCTGGTCGGCCTTGCCGGGCTCGATCTGGTTGAAGATGCCGGCCGACATCTCCAGCCATTCCTTCACCTGCGCGCCGTTGATCACGACCGCCCGCACCGTGTTGGGATAGAGGTACAAATCGGCGACGTTCTTGATCGCGACCGCACCGGCCGGCACGTCGGTGTAATATTCCGGACCGCCCCGCCCGCCCGCCTTGAAGGGGGCTGCCGCGGAGAGCACCGGCAGGTCCTTCCACTGCGAGTCCTTCAGCAGGTCCTTGATGTACCAGGTCTGCGCCTGGCTCACGATCTGCACCGACGGATCGTCCGCCACCAGCGCAAAGTACGAGTAGAGCGGCGCCGAGGTCTCGCCCACGGGCGCGCGGATATAGGCCAGCGTGCTTTCGTGGTCGGCCTTCACCGCGTCGTCGACCGCTGGCAGATTCTCGACCGAGGGAACGATCTTGCGGTCCTCGGTGCGGGTATAGATCGGGCGCACCTCCGACGTGGAGTCGATGACCTTCCAGCTGTTTCCGTCGCGCTCGATCAGGAGGTCGATCAGCCCCATATGCGAGCCCCAGAAACCGGCCTGCACGGCGGGCTTGCCCATCAGCGTGCCCTTCGTGTTGTCCACGCCTTCCAGCCCCTCGAATCCGCCGGGGAAAAGCAGGTGCTGGTGCCCGGTGAACACCGCGTCGATGCCCTCCACGCCCGCCAGGAACAGCGAGGCGTTCTCCATCAGGTCGGTCTTGTTGGCGTCGATGCCGGAATGCGACAGCGCCACCACGATGTCGGCGCCCTCCTCCTTCATCTGCGGCACCCAGGCGGCGGCCGTCTCCACGATGTCGCGGGTCATGACGTTGCCGGTCAGGTTCTTGGAATCCCAGATCATGATCTGCGGCGGCACGAAGCCGATGAAGCCCACCCGCACCGTGTGCTCGCCGCCCGCCCCGTCCGTCACCTTCCTGTCGAGGATGATGTAGGGCTTGGCGTAGAGCGCGTCGTCGCGCGGGTTCGCCGCCAGCTGCGTGCCCTTCACCAGATTGGCGCACACGATTGGGTAGTTGGCGCCGGCGTTCACCTTGTCCATGAAGGACAGGCCGTAGTTGAACTCGTGGTTGCCCAGCGTTCCGCAATCATAGCCCAGCACGTTCATGGCCTTGATGACGGGATGCATGTCGCCGTCCTTCATGCCGCGCTCGTAGGCGACCCAGTCGCCCATCGGATTGCCCTGCAGATAGTCGCCATTGTCCACCAGCATCGCGTTCGTGGCTTCCTTGCGGAAGCCGTCGATCACCGAGGCCGTGCGGGCAAGGCCCATCGTGTCGTTGGGCTTGTCAGCGTAGTAGTCGTAGGGCAGCACCGCCACGTGGATGTCGGTCGTTTCCATGATGCGCAGATGCGCCTGGTTGGCCTGCGCGCGCGCCGAGAACGGATGGAGCACGACCAGGGCTCCTGTCGCGGCCGCGCCGGCCAGGAACGACCGGCGCGAAATGGGATAGAGATTCGCATTCATGGGGTTCTCCGTCTGGATGTATTGCCTTTGGCCCGTGGGCGCGACGAGTGTCGCTCCGAAGGTGGGGGCAGTCCAGCAGTTTTGGGCGACGGGCAGATGACGGCCGCGCAGCCACCGCAGGTGCAGCCCGTCGGATGTCAGTAGACCCTTGCCGCGGGCGTTGACGCGTTCCCTCTGCCGCCTACCTTTGCTTGCCAGATGGAGGATTTCGCATGGTGACCCAGGAACTGCACCGCGGCCGGCTGATCGACCATATCGGGCTTGTGGTCCGCGACATCGAGGCCAGCCGCCGCTTCTACGAGGCCGTGTTCAAGGCGCTCGGCATCCCGATCGGCGGTTCCGGCGACGATCATTTCTGGGTCGACGAGCTGTACGTTTCCACTGCGGAGAGCCCGGCGGCGGCCGGTCGCCTCACCGGCTACCATCACCTGGCCTTTCAGGCCGCCGACACCGCCATGGTCGACGCCTTCTACAAGGCGGGCCTCGCCGCCGGTGGCAGCGACAATGGCGCGCCGGGCGAGCGCACCAAATACCATCCCGGCTACTACGCAGCCTTCCTGCTCGACCCCGACGGCAACAATGTCGAGGCCGTCTATCATGGCAAGGCAAACCGCAGCGCGCCTTCGGTGAAGATCACCTTCTAGAGGCACGGCGGATCGCGGCTCGAGCGCCGTCGGGCCGCGCTGTCTTCAGGTCCGGCGGTCAGGCCGCCATGTCCGGGCCGATGCCGGTGACGGTGCGGTCGATCACCTCGCGCAGCGCGAAGGACGAGTTGATCTTGGTGACGTGCGGCATGGCGGTCAGCCATTCCTTGTGGATGCGCTCGTAGTCCTGCAGGTCCCTGGCCGCGATCCGCACGATATAGTCGTATTCGCCCGACATCAGATGGCAGGACAACACGTTGGGGCAGCGTTTGATCGCCGCCTCGAAGTCCGACAGCGTCTTCTCGAACTGCCCCGACAGCGAGATGTGCACGATAGCGGTCATCCTGTGGCCGAGGGCCGCGTTGGAAAGCCGCGCGTGATAGCCCGAGATCACGCCGCTCTTCTCCAGATTGTCGAGCCGGCGCGAGCAGGCCGATTGCGAAAGGCCGATCGTTTCTGCAAGCGACGCGTTGGATATCCGGCCGTCCTTCTGCAGGGCATCCAGAATCGCGATATCGATCCTGTCCAGCGACATTGTCCGCAGCCTCTTCGAACTCTTTCAGCCAACACGCAAGAAATAGCGAATTTCACCCCGCCCGGCAAACGACTTCGCAAGCCTGTGCGAACCTGTGTCTGTTACCCTTGCGGCATCTCAGGGAAGAGGAAGAAAATCATGCGCGTCGGCTGCCCCAAGGAAATCAAGAACCACGAATACCGCGTTGGCCTGACCCCCGGTTCGGTTCGCGAATACGTCACCCACGGCCATGATGTCCTGGTGGAGACGGGTGCCGGCGGCGGCATAGGCGCCGACGACAACGCCTACCGCGCAGCCGGCGCGAAGATTGCGAAGACCGCGGCCGAGGTGTTCGAGAAGTCGGACATGGTCGTCAAGGTCAAGGAGCCGCAGCCGGCCGAGTGGGCGCAACTGCGCGAAGGCCAGATCCTCTACACCTATCTGCACCTCGCTCCGGATCCGGAGCAGACCAAGGGCCTGCTCGCCTCCGGCGTCACCGCCATCGCCTACGAGACGGTTACCGACGAGCGCGGCGGCCTGCCGCTGCTCGCGCCGATGTCTGAAGTCGCCGGCCGCCTGGCCATCCAGGCCGGCGCAACCGCGCTGCAGAAGGCCAATGGCGGCCGCGGCATCCTGCTTGGCGGCGTGCCCGGCGTGCTGCCGGCCAAGGTCACCGTCATCGGCGGCGGCGTGGTCGGCCTCAACTCGGCCAAGATGGCGATTGGCCTCGGCGCCGACGTCACCATCATCGACCGTTCCATCCCGCGCCTGCGCCAGCTGGACGACATCTTCAACGGCCGCGTCCACACTCGCTACTCAACCGTCGAGGCCATCGAGGAAGAGTGTTTTTCCGCCGACGTGATCGTCGGGGCGGTGCTTATCCCGGGCGCCGCCGCGCCCAAGCTGGTCAGCCGCGAGATGCTGTCGGGCATGAAGAAGGGCTCGGTGCTGGTCGACGTCGCCATCGACCAGGGCGGCTGCTTCGAGACCTCGCACGCCACCACCCACGCCGACCCCACCTACGAGGTCGACGGCATCATCCACTATTGCGTGGCCAACATGCCCGGCGCCGTGCCCATCACCTCGGCGCAGGCGCTCAACAACGCCACGCTGCACTACGGCCTGCAGCTCGCCGACAAGGGCCTGAAGGCGCTGGTCGATGACCCGCATCTGCGCAACGGCCTCAATGTGCATCGCGGCCGCATCACCAACCGCGCCGTGGCCGACGCGCTCGGCTACGAGATGGCCGAACCCAAGGCGGTGCTCGCCGCGTAAGCGTACCCCTCCCCGAGCACCATCGGCCCGCCGGCAGCACCACCGGCGGGCTTATGGGGATTAACGAAGGGCCTTATAAAGTGTGGCCTTGAGACTCTGGTCATCGACGTCGCGCAGAAAACGCTGCTTCCCCGCCTTCGCCTCCTTCGCAGCGAGGCCTACCGCCTGGCGTATCTTCGCTTCTCTTTTGGCTGCGATTTCACCGAGGGCACGCGATGCAGAACTACTGACCGGCTGGTGAGTCTTGGCCATCTTCATTGCTCCTGAGGCAAAACACCAAAATAGTATGCGGCGAAGTGATTGCGAAATCACTTATGCCGACGGCAGAATTCAGGCAGGCAGACGCAACACCTCTCGTTCTTCTCGCAAAGCCAAGGTCGTGACGCCTTCTATAAAAGATAACGGTCCGTCCCACTCTGGCGCAATGGCGGCAGGCAGACCGAATTCCGCTATCGGCCTGTCCGCTTCGACGACAATTACATCCTCGATTCTTGCCCCCGGATCGAGTCCGATCGGCACGACCAGACACCATTTCGCATCAGCCCACCACAACCGGCGCCGGTAGCGGTCACGCCGGAAGTCGCGAGGGAGGTAGGGGCCGGAGGATTCAGTAGTGATATCCGGCCTGCCATTGTCGGCAACGACCGCCGGAAAACTGCTCCCCGGGAAGATGAGACGATCCCCCACGAATTCGGAAGCCATGTCGGGAGCTTCCGAACAGAACCGGGTCTTTAGCGCCTTATGAGAACTCATTCGGCGAGAAAGGTACACCCGGACCAGCGGCGCCGGCTTGCCACGGTTGTAAAAACCATGCAGATCACCAAAGTATCCAGATATACCATCGAAGACGGGCGCAAATATCCTAGGTATATCACGAAACTTCTTGTCGATATTCTCCTTTACGAATTTTTCCGACTCTGTGACTGCAGTTTGTATCTGCGACCTGCTGAGGTCAAAATCAAGCAAATTGACACCACCCAGCGGGACCGCCACCGTAAAATTTCTGTTGCTCCTCTTCACCTCTAGCTGGGGAGCGGTAAATAGCGAGATCGTGAACAGGCGGCCAACTGACTTTATTCTGTTCGCGATCCTCTGCAGATCTATCTCCGTAGCGCGGTTAATAACCGGAGGAGTCACTCGGAAGACAAGCGTCAGCATGTCCGGATCAATTGTGCGCTCGGCATCGAAGGTCCATGCCGGCACGTTGCTGACGAGAGCGCCATCCCAATAGTCATGCCCGTCGATCCGGACCGGTCTCATGAGTATGGGAATCGCCATCGAGGCCGTAACGGCCCTAGCAACAGACACCTCCGGTGTCAGTTCCTCCGAAAAGACCTTGATGCTGTGGTCGATCGGATTTGTCGCGATCAGGCGGAGCTTTTTTCCGGCGTCAGCTAAATGCCTGAACCGCAACCCTTCAGCCCGAACCTCAGCCGCCTTCTCGGGTGAAACACCACGGCAAAAGCGGTCAGCGAGAATATCACCCAATATGCGCTCAAACCTGTCAAAATTTGCCACGCCACCGAGAGCTACGACGACAAATACAAATAAAACCGTGAAAGCGAACATAAAGTAAAGAGAAAGATTGACTATAAAATACCTTCCGAAATAGAGCCATGCGAGGCCGGATGCGATTGTCGAGGTCGCGACAAATAAGGTTAGGAAGCGCCTATGCTGCTCGTAGCCGTCGACCAGAAGGCACCTGTAGAAGAAACGCAATATCCTTATGAACTGCCACGGCAGGAAACCAACCAAGCCTGTCGGTATGTAGGTCTCATACTCGCGACAGAGCGGAAGCCTTCCTTCCGGGTCGATAAGCTCGTTGGACTCGTATCCCACACAGACAAGTGCGGCCATGAGCCCGCCAATGGAAGTTCCTGCAACGCCATCGATAGAGAATATCGGCAGATCGTCGCTTCTGTTGGCCTCCTCGATCGCCCTCAACGCACCAACATGGGATATTCCTGTCGCCCCACCCCCCTGAAAAACCAATGTCGTCTTGATCTTCTTCCCATGCATATTCAGCGTATATGCCGAAATATCAACCATCACCCCCCCCCTTGCCGTGTAATTACTTGATTGGCAAAATAGAGGAGTCAAGTTTATGTTCGGCAGATTCACTACTTTCGAACGGTGGACATGACGGACGCCAGACCTGCTGGGCTCGTCATGCCCGCTCGATGCGCAGCTGATAGCAATTGTTGCGGGCCGAGCGCATGTGCACATAGGCCACGTCCTCGCGCTCCAGCAGCTCGTGGGCGCGGCCGCAGATCTGGTGCGTGGGCACCACGCCACCGCTGCCGTAGACGATGCGGTCGTCGCTGCCATAGCCGCGCAATATGTAGTCCGGCGTCGCGCGGAACATCGGCGACAGCACGTCGCCTTCCGGCGCGCGGTCGCATTCCCTTGCATGCAGGAATATCGGGCCGGTCTCGGCATAGGGCTGCAGCGCCGGGAACGGCCGGTAGGCCAGCACCAGATAGTCTTCGCCCGCGGCCACATGCTGCAGGCAGTGGCGGCAGGGCACGCCCGAACCGTCCGAAACCTTGCGCTCGGGCGCGCGGCCGTAGGCGTCGGCGGCGCCGTGCTGGTAGGCTCGCGCCTGATCGGTGGGCATTGCGACGAAGCGGATGAGCGGCATGGCAGGTCTCCGGTGGTGACGATCCGGCTTGCTTTTCGCTCCCCGCGCCGTCGCCGGCCACCCGTTTCCTGCCTAGCGTTTCGGAGCGTTCCGCAGCGCCTCGGCCACGGCGAAGAATGCCGGCTTCGGCTGGTTCTGCGCGTCGAACAGCGCGGGCCGCGCCGCGCCCGCCGCCTCCGGCCGCCGCTCCCATTTCGGCTCGCCGCGCGCGATCCAGTGGTCGTAGTCGGAGATGCCCCAGAAGCAGAGCCGCTTCACCGCCGGATGCGGCAGCACCCCGTTGAGGAAGGTCGCGTACATGTCGGCCACCAGCGCGTCGCGCTCCGCGATGTCGGGCGTGAACTGCGTGTCGTTGACGTCGAGCTCGGATATCCAGACTTCGAGCCCCATCGAGGCCGCGGCCTCCACCAGCGCCAGCGTCCCTTCCACGTCCACCGGCAGCTTGGAATAGAGATGGCTCTGGATGCCGAGCGCGTGGATCGGCGTGCCCCGGTCCTTCAGTCGCATCAGCAGGTCGATCACGCCCACCCGCTTGTTCACGCACACCTCGGCCGCGCATTCGATCCAGTAGTCGTTGATGGCGAGCTTCGCGTTCGGCGACATCTGGTGCGCGGTGTGGAAGCAGAAATCGATGAAGTCGAGCCCGTATTGCCCGACGAGGTAGTCGGTGCGCAGCCGGAACGTCTCGTCGTCGATCAACTCGTTGGCCACGTCCCAGGTCTCCACCTGCGGGTAGTGCTCCATCACGGTCGCGATGTAGAGCCCGTAGAGCCGCTTGGTCTCCTCGAAATCGCGGCCGACGGCCCAGTCGATGGGCTCGTAGGACCAGTAGAGCGTATGGCCGTGCAGCTTCTGCCGGTGCGCTTCGGTGAAGCGCAGGAACTCGGCCACCACGCTGAAATCATAGTCGCTGGCCGCGTCCTTCTTGATGCGCGGCGGCTTCATCTGCCACTCGGGCGTGATGATCTCGCAATGCCTGGCCACCAGCGCGCGGTAGTCCGGGTCGGGGTCCAGCGAGAACGCGCTGCCCACCTCTATGCCCACCGCCGCGCCGAGATCGCGCAGCGCCGGCGTTCCTCCGCCCTGGGCGAAAGCCCGTGGCGCCAGGCCGGCGGCGGCGCCGGCGGCAAGCAGCTCGCGGCGGTTCAGCATTGGCAGGCTCCCGGACGCGCAATGGCCGCCGCGACGATCGCGGCGGCCATGCAAAACTAGGGCGCGCGCCTTAACGCAGGCTTGCCGTCAGCGCACGAATTCGTCGATCCGGCGCAGCGTCACCCGGCGGTTGCGCCAGTCCTCGTTCTCGGTCGGCACCAGCAGGAACTCCTCGCCGTAGCCCACCGTCTCCAGCGCGCGCGGTGAGATGCGGTAGCGCATGACCAGCAGGCGCTTCAGCGATTCGGCACGGCGCTCCGACAGCACCTGGTTGGACGCGGCCGAGCCGACGGCATCCGTATGCCCCTCGATCAGCACCTGGGCGCGGCGGTTGCGGCTGGTCAGGCGCTCGATCGCCCGGGCGATGTTCTCCACCTTGCCGTACTGCGAGGCCGGTATCTCGTCCGAGCCGAAGGCGAAGTTGATCGACTGGATGTCGATCGAGGGCGCCATGCGCCGCATCTCCGGCCGCCGCTTGAACTCGCGGATCGTCACGCGCTGCTCGGGCCGCACGCGCTGGCGCGGCGCAGCCTCCAGCTTGCGCAGAATCTGGTCGGCCGACGGCGTGTTCTGGCTCTGCGCCTGTGCCGCATGCGGCACCAGCACGACCGCGGCGAGGCCGGCGATGATGGCTCTGCGGGTGATCATTGTTCTTGTCCTTCCATCATTGGCTTGTCGATGGCCGGATATTGGCAAGCCGGTTCTGAAGCCTTGATGAACGCCGCGTTCAGGAATTCAGCTCCACGCCTCGACCTTCTCTTCCGACCAGGCCACCGGCTCGAAGCCCAGCTTCTGGTAGAGGATCAGCGCCCGCGGGCTGTCCAGCGTGTTGGTGTGGATCACCACCTTGTGCGGATCGTGGTCCCACGCGGCGAACACCGCCGAAGACAGGAAGAATTTCGACAGGCCCCTCCCCTGGAAATCCGGCACCAGGCCGAAATAGCGGATCTCCACCTCGCCCGGCAGCCGCGCGAGGTCGAGCTCGAAGAAGCCGGCCGGGCAGCCGTCGACGTAAAACACCTCGATCTGCGTGTCGGGCCCGTGGATCGCCTCCGACAGTGCCGCGTCGGACAGCTTGCGGCGCAGCAGCCAGTGATGCGCCTTGCCGACTTGCTCGTAGAGGTAGCGGTAGAAATGCAGCGGCATCGCGTCCGCCCGCATCAGCGCCAGCCTCGGGCCCATGGGGGCCGGCACCCGGTGCGAGGGCGGGGCGCGCATTTCCAGGTAGGTGACACGCGCCGTCAGCTTCCGCCGGGCCATGTCAGCGCCCCGGCTCCGCCTCGCCGGTCACCACCGGCGTGTCGTTGCGCCCGCCCCATTCGCTCCACGACCCGTCATAGAGCTTGTTGTCGCGCTGGCCGAGTGATTCCAGCGCAAGCGTGATGACCGCGGCCGTCACGCCCGACCCGCACGACGTCACCACCGGCTTCGAGAGATCGATCCCCGCCTCTTCAAGTTTCGCCTGCAACTCGTTGAGCGGAAGCAGCTTTCCGTCCTTCGACAGCGCCAGCGCTGGCACGTTTCGCGCGCCCGGCATATGGCCGGAACGCATGCCGGCACGCGGTTCGGGGTCGGTGCCCGCGAAACGCCCTGCCGGCCGCGCATCGGCAACCTGCATCGACCCTTCGCCCACGATCCGCATCATCTCGTCGAACGACGCGACGCGCCCGGCATCGAATTTCACGTCGAACAGGTTGGGCGCGATCTTGGTCGGTTGCGCCGTCACGGCGCGCCCTTCCCGCTTCCAGCCGTCGATGCCGCCTTCGAGCAGGCGCACATCCCTGGCGCCCATCACGCGGAACATCCACCACACGCGCGGCGCGCAGAAGAAGCCGGGCCCGTCATAGACCACGATCGTGTCGCTGGCCGAAATCCCCATCGAGCCCGCGAACTGGGCAAACAGCGCCGGCTTCGGCAGCGTGTGCGGCAGGGTCGCATCGGGATCGACCACGACGTCCTGGTTGAAGAACACCGCACCGGGAATGTGCCCGGCCTCATACTCGGCCTTGCCGTCCCTGCCCTGCGCAGGCAGGTACCAGGATGCATCCACGATCGCCAGGCCGGGCTGGCCCAGTCTCTCCTGCAGCCAGTCGGCCGACACAACGAACGGGCTCTTCTCGCTCACGCGCTCTCCTTCAGTTTGCCGGCGGCGGGCCGAACCGGATGCGAAAACGCCGGTTCACGCGCCCCTTCTTCTCGATCTTGCCGATATGTATCTCGCCGACCTCGCCTGTCGAGCGCACATGCGTCCCGCCGCAAGGCTGGCTGTCCACGCGGCCCTCCTCGCCGATGAGCACGAGGCGGATGCGGCCGCTGCCGGTCGGCGGGCGCACGTTCTTCGACTTCACCAGGCCGGGATTGGCTGCCAGCTCGTCGTCGCTGATCCAGCGGATCGACACCGGATGGTCGGCGCGCACCAGCTCCACCAGCCGCGCCGTCACCTCCTCTTTGGTGAGGCCCGCGTCAGGTATGTCGAAGTCGACGCGTGAATCGTCCTCGCTGACCGCCGCTCCGGTGATCGGGTGAGGGCAGACCACGGTCAGCAGGTGGCAGGCGGTGTGCATGCGCATCAGCTTCAGCCGCCGCTCCCAATCGATCGCCAGCCGCACGCTGTCGCCGCCATTGGGCAGCGTCTCGCCCTCGGCCGGCAGGTGGATGATCTCGTCCTTGCTCTCGCCGGTCACCGTGCCCGCGATGCGAACGCGCCTGCCGTCGCCAAGCGTCAGGAAACCGGTGTCGCCCGGCTGCCCACCCGAGGTCGCATAGAAGATGGTCCGGTCGAGCACGATGCCGCCCTGCCCCGTCACGGCGGTCACCATGGCCTCCGTTTCGGCAAGATAGGCGTCCTCGCGGAATAGCGCGTCGGTCTTCATCCACCCTCGGCCGGTAGCATAGCTCCGGGCGAAACTGGCCCGGCGCGCCATAGTGGCCATTCTTCAGCCATGCGCAAGCAGCGCTTGAGCGCCTTGCCGTCAGGCGGCCGCCACGTCCTCGAACGGCACGTCGATCTCTACCCTGCTGTCCATCCATTCCGGCACCGGCAGCTGCTTCCCGCGCAGGAAGGCGGGGTTGAACAGCTTGGACTGGTAGCGCGTGCCGTAGTCGCAAAGCACGGTCACGATCGTGTGCCCCGGCCCCATGTCCTTCGCCAGGCGGATCGCGCCGGCGATGTTGATGCCTGTCGAGCCGCCGAGGCACATGCCCTCTTCCTGCACCAGCCTGAAGACGATCGGCAGCGCCTCCTCGTCGGTGATCTGGTAGGAGAAGTCCGGCGTGAAGCCGTCCAGGTTCGCGGTGATGCGCCCCTGGCCGATGCCTTCCGTTATTGAGCTGCCCTCGGCCTTCAGCACGCCTTCGGTGTAGAAGCTGTAGAGCGCCGCACCCATGGGGTCGGCCAGCGCGATCTTCACGTCCTTGTTGTGGCCGCGCAGGCCTGCCGCCACGCCTGCAAGCGTGCCGCCGGTGCCCACCGCGGAAACGAAGCCGTCCACCTTCCCGCCGGTCTGCTCCCAGATCTCCTGCGCCGTGGTGCCGACATGCCCGTCGCGGTTGGCGACATTGTCGAACTGGTTGGCCCAGATCGCGCCGTTGGGGCTGGTCTTCGCCAGCTGCTCGGCCAGCCGCCCGGACACCTTCACGTAGTTGTTCGGGTTCTTGTAGGGAACCGCGGGCACCTCGATCAGCTCCGCGCCCAGCACGCGCAGCGCGTCCTTCTTCTCCTGGCTCTGCGTGTCGGGGATCACGATCACGGTGCGGTATCCCAGCGCCTTCGCCACGACCGTCAGGCCGATGCCGGTATTGCCGGCTGTCCCTTCCACGATCACGCCGCCGGGCTTCAGCAGCCCCTTCTTCTCCGCGTCGCGGATGATGAAAAGGCCTGCGCGGTCCTTCACCGACTGGCCCGGATTCATGAATTCGGCCTTGCCGTAGATTTCGCAGCCCGTCTCCTCGGATGCGCGCTTCAGGCGGATGAGCGGGGTGTTGCCGATGGCCTCGATGACCGAGCGATGCATGTCGTCGTCCTTCTTCTTTTGGCGGGACCGTAGAAACGGAAGCCCCGCCTTTCAAGGACGGAATTTGCTCGGATCGCCCGCCGCGCGCGAAATTCGACCGGTTGCCCATGACAGCCCCGGATTGCGGAGCGCGCGGATGCGACCTAGGAATCGGCCGTCTGCAGGAGGGCTGAAGATGAGTCGCCGCATGGTCGCCTTGCTTGCACTGATCGTCATCGCAGTCGTGCTGGTCGTCCTCGCCGGCCCACGCGTCCCGGTCGACACGACAGTCACCTTCGACCCCGCCACCATCGGCAGCGACCCCGAGGCCTATCTCGCAGCAGCCGAAAGCCGCGTGCCCGGCATCGAGCCCGGCCTGCAGAAGGAGATCGTCTGGGCCGACCCCGCCGCCAAGTCGCGCACCTCGCTTTCCATCGTCTATGTCCACGGCTTCTCGGCGTCCAAGGGCGAGGTGCGCCCGCTGCCGGACATCGTCGCGCGCGGGCTGGGGGCAAACCTCTTCTACACCCGCCTCGCCGGCCACGGGCAGGACGGCGCCGCCATGGCCACGGCCACCGTCAACGCGTGGATCAATGATTTCGCCGAGGCTGTCGCCATCGGCCGCGCCATCGGCGACGAGGTGCTGGTGATGGCCACTTCCACCGGCGGTGGCATCACGGTCTGGGCAGCGGCCAACCGCCCCGAGCTGACGGACAAGGTGAAGGCGCTGGTGCTGATCTCGCCCAATCTCGGCGTCCAGGCCTCCGGCGCGTGGGCACTGACGCTGCCCTGGGGCGGCGTGCTGGCCGACTGGATGACCGGCGGCACGCGGGGTTTCGAGACCGGAAACGAGCTTCAGGAGCGGTATTGGACGGAGGTCTATCCGACCGCCGCCACGCTGCCCATGGCGGCTATCACCCAGCTCGCGGCCGCCTCGCCGGTGGAAAACATCCGCATACCCACGCTGTTCGTCATCTCCGACGGCGACAAGGTGGTGCGGCCCGATATCACGCGCCGGCTGGCGGCGCGCTGGGGAGCCCCGCACGAGATCTTCGTGGTGACAAACGCCGAAGACCCCAACCAGCACGTCATCGCCGGCGACGCCTACTCGCCATCCGCCACGCAACCTGCCGCGGAGCATATCCTCGCCTGGGTGCGTGCGCTGCGGTGAGCGTTCGGGCGAGGCCTGCCTACTCGCTGGCGCGCTCCGGTTTCGCGTCGCGCGAGAAGAGGTAGATGAGGATCGCGGCCGCAAGCGTGACGGCATAGAACCAGAACAGCGCCTCGTAGCCCGCGGCCGGTTCGCCCGGCACGGCATATTCCGAATAGACGGCGCCGGTGGCGAATTGCGCCGCGCCCACCCCGCCGATCGAATAGAAATTCAGCAGCGTCACGCCCCGCCCGGTCAGGTGCGCCGGCAGGAAGGCGCGTCCATGCGCCATCAGCAGGCCGTAGCTGCCGCCGAAGATCGCGATCGCCACGAACAGGATCGTCACCTGCACCAGGCTCGCCGCCGGCTGCAGCGCAAGCAACGCGATGGCGATCAGCCCCAGCGTGTTGCCCGCCACCGCCACCCATTTGCGCGTCCCGAAAAAGGTGTCGAGCGGCCCGTAGATAAACGCGCCGGCCACCATGGCCAGCGCCATGAACAGCGTCACATTGCCGATCGCGATGGCGTCGAGCCCGTGCACGTCGGCGAGATAGGGCCCGGCCCACAGGCCGCGTATGCCCGCCGCCGGCGCATAGTTCAGCGCGACCAGCGGGATGATGAACCACAGCGCGCGTATCTTCAGCAGCTCGAGATAGCCCGACAGCCCGGCCCCGTCGCCGTGCTCCACCCGCTCGGGGTCGCGCACGAACAGGGCGATGCCCAGCGCGATCAGCAGCGTTATCACGCCGAGCGCGGCAATCACGCCGCGCCAGCCGAAGCCCTCTGCCGCAGCCGCCAGCGGCGCGGCGCCGATCACGTTGCCGGCAGTGCCCATCGCCACCAGCCACGAGGTCAGCACGGCGAGCTGCGCCGGCCGGTAGGTACGCGCGAAGATGAAGACCGAGGCCATCAGCACCGGCGCGCAGCCCACGCCGATCAGCGCCATCGCCAGCGTGATCATCCAGGGCGTGGTGGCGGACGCGAACAGGAACGCCCCGCCGGCGCCGCACAGGGCGAGCATGATGGAGGCGGTCCGCTTCGGGCCGTACCGGTCGAGCGACACGCCGACCGCGAACTGCGCCAGCGCAAAGGCCGCGAACCATGCGCCAGAGGCCGCCGAAAGCTCCGCCTTGCTGGCCGAAAGCTCGCTCGTCAGCGCCGGCGTGAGCACGGCCAGGAACGAGCGGTAGAACTGCGACATCACGTAGGCGAGTGTCAGCGCGGCTAGACCGGCCATCCGGCGTTTCCCCCGTCTTGTTCTTCTTGTGCGGCGGAAATTCCCCCGTCGGTTCAGGCACTAGACCAAGGTTTGCCCTGGCGCAATTATGCCAACGGCCCGCATAGCGGGCCGTTGGCTGTGACAGATCGGATAGGGCGAACCCGCTTGTTCGCCCTTGGGCTGTGCCCTCAGGCTGCCCGGTTGGCGCCGCCGCCGAAGCCGCGGCGCTTGCTGCGGAAGCGCTTCTTTCCGGCTGGCTGCCCGGCCGGCTGTCCGCCGGGACGGCCCGCGCCCTGCCGGTGTTCGCCCGGCTTTCCGCCGCCGTTTGCCTGGCGCGGGGCGTCGCCGCCCCGCTGGCGCGGTTCCGCCGGCTGCCCGTCGCGCATTTCGCGATAGGGCACGCCGCGACCGTGGTCGGGCTTCGCCTGCGGCTTGCCGTGGCCGTGGGGCGGCTTGCCCTGGTGCCCGTTGCGCTGGCCGGGCCTGCCGCGGCCCCTGCCCTGCCTCTGTGCATGCTCGGCGTCGCGGCGGTCGTCATTGGCAGCGATCTGGCGGTCCGCGGCGCTCATCGGCGCAGGATCGGCCTGGTCGAGATAGCTTGCCGACACCGGCAGCTTCATGCGGATCACCCGCTCCACCTGCCGCAGCTTGGCGTTCTCGGACGGGTCGACCAGCGTGACCGCCGTTCCCGACGCGCCGTTGCGCCCGGTGCGGCCGATGCGGTGCACGTAGCTCTCCGCCTCGTCCGGCAGGTCGAAATTTATCACATGGCTGATGCCGGGCACGTCGATGCCGCGCGCCGCGATGTCGGTCGCCACCAGGATGCGCACGCTGCCGTCGCGAAAGCCGTTGAGCGCGTTCTGGCGGGCGTTCTGGCTCTTGTTGCCGTGGATCACCGCAGCCTCGAAGCCGTCGCGGCCGAGGTCGCGGGTCACGCGGTCGGCGCCGTGCTTGGTGCGCGCGAACACGATCACGCGCTCATAGGCCGGGTCGGCCAGCATCTCGGACAGAAGCTTCCGCTTCTGCTTGGTACGCGCCATGATGATGGTCTGGCTGATCTCGGCGACCGTGGTGCCCTGCGGCGCCACGGAGATGCGTGCGGGATCGCGCAGCAGGCCGTTGGCCAGCTCCTCGATCTCGGGCGGCATCGTTGCCGAAAACAGCGCCGTCTGGCGCGCCGGGTGCGTCGCCTTGGCGAGTTTGCGCACGTCGTTGATGAAACCCATGTCGAGCATGCGGTCAGCCTCGTCGAGCACCAGCCACGTGGTCTCCGACAGGTTCACGTCGCGCTCGCGCACCAGATCCATCAGGCGTCCCGGCGTGGCGATCAGGAAATCCACGCCCGGCGCGATCTTCCGCACCTGGCTGCTGCGCGAAACGCCGCCCAGCACCAGCGCCGTCGAGATGTGCGCACCCTTGGCGAGCACGCGAATCGTCTCGTCGATCTGCACCGCCAGTTCGCGCGTCGGCGCCAGGATCAGCGCGCGCGCCGTCTTGGGCCGGCGCCGGGTGCCGAGCGCGATGATCTTGGAGAGGATGGGCAGCGCAAAGGCTGCGGTCTTGCCGGAGCCGGTCTGTGCCACGCCGAGTATGTCCCGGCCTTCCAGCGCCGGCGGAATGGCCTGCACCTGGATCGGCTTCGGCTCCGTGAAGCCGGCGCCCAGCGTCGCCTTCAGCAGCACGCCGGAGATGCCGAGCTTGGCGAAGCCGGTCGCCTCCGTGTTGATTTCTTCAGTCAATTCAAACTCTTTCATGCGCGGCCGCGATATCGCGCGCCGCATGAGACCGCCGCGGGGCGCAACCCGCGCGATCGACGATTCATGTTGGACGACAAGACGGGCGGCCGTGGCCGCCTGGCTGCGCTGTCGTGCCGCGCGGCCGGATGCCGGCGGGCTTTTCGCCATTCCGTTCCCAGCGGGAAGGATCGGGCGAAACAGACGCAACCAGTTCCATTCGGGAAAAGCCGGATAAATGCCGGCCCATGCGCCTTGTGCGGCTCATATGGGCCTGTTCGCCACCGATTGCAATCAAATTATGCTGCAATGCGGAATCGGCCCTTCAAAGAGCCAGCGAGTTCTCCGCGCTGCGCGCCGCCTGCTGGTAGAGGCCCGAGAGCATGCGCAGCATCTCCGTCACCTGCTCAAGCTCCGGTGTTCCACCCGAGAGCTTCGCCAGCGAGCGGATCAGGTAGCGCTTGCGCACCGACTTGTATTCGGCGACCAGCTTCGCGCCGAGGTCCGTGACGACGAAGAACGTGTCCTTGCCGATCTTCTCGGTGGTCACCAGCCCGTCCCGCTGCAGCTTCTTCAATGCGTAGGACACGATGTGCGTGTCCTCGACATTGAGCGCGAAGCATATGTCGGCGAGGCGCTTGGGCCCGTAGCCCACCATGTGGAGGACCAGCAGGTCCGTGGGCGAATAGCCCTTCACGCCCGTCGTGGCGGCGCATCGCAGGCCCCACTGTTCATGGGCATGCTTGGCCACGATCATGGCCAGCTCGAACTGCGTCATTGCCTGCGCCAGCCGGTCGATTCCCTCGTCGGTTTGGCTGTCTTCCACGGCTTTCTTCACCGGCAGCATCCTGTCTGTAGGGGCGGGTCTCATAGCCCGTGCACCCTTCCTACGCAATGTTGGCACGGTTTGCACAGGCTTTGCGCATCATGTGCAAAAAATATGACATTGATCTGACAACAAAATGATGACAAATTCCTTTCACGTTGACGGCAAATGGGCTCGCGCTGCGCAAAGCACCGCCTGCCTGCCGCAACGGCACAGAGATCAAGAGGTGGTTCAGGAAATGCTCTTCAAACCCAATACCGACGCTCTCGGGAAACTGGCCGCGAAGCTCGGCCTCGACGCGGTCGTCGCCGTCAGCCCGGAAAACTTCGCCTACGCTTCCGGCGCGTTCATCTCCACGGTGCGGCTCATCCGTCCCCGCCTCGCCTTTGCGGTGCTTCCCGCGAAGGGCGAGCCCTTCAACATCGTCTGCAGCATCGAGGAAAGCCTCACCCGTGCCGAGAGCTGGATCGCCGACGTTCGCACCTACACCGAGTTCGTCGACGTTCCGGTCGTCGTGCTCGCCGGAGAGCTGAAGAAGATCGGCCTGCAGAGCGGACGCATCGGCATCGATCTCGACTACCTGCCTGTCTCCACCTTCGAGACGCTGAGGGCTGCCATGCCCGGCGCCCAGTTCGTCAACACGACCGAAGACGTGGCCGCCATCCGTGCGGTGAAGAGCGACAGCGAGACGGCTATCCTAGAGGCCGCGACGAAGCAGACCCACCAGGCGACGCTCGACGCGATGGCGGCCTCGAAATTGGGCGATTCCGAAGCCGACATGGCGCAGAAGATCGCCAACAACATCATCAACTACGGAGCCGACGGCACGCTGTTCATGGCATTCGCCTCGGGCGCCCGCACCGCGCACCCGCACACGGTCGCGCAGGCGGACGTGTTCCCCAAGCCCGGCGACATCATCCGCTTCGACGTCGGCGGCACCTACGGCGCCTTCGCCAGCGACTTCGCGCGCACCTACTCGGCCGGCGACCCGACCGCAGAGCAGAGGCAGGTCCATGCAGCGCTCGTGAAGATCCAGCGCGAGACCATCGAGGCCGTCAAGCCGGGCATCCTCGCCGAGGACCTGTTCCACATCTGCCGCGACGCCTACGGCAGGCACGGCCTCAACTTCACCATGCCCCACATCGGCCACAGCTTCGGCGTCGAGTTGCACGAAAATCCGATGCTGCGTCCTGGCGACAAGACGCCGATCGCCAAGGGCATGATCCTCAACATCGAACCCGTCGTGAAGCACTCCTCCGGCACCTACCACACCGAAGATCTGCTGATCGTCACCGACAACGGCTTCCGCCTGCTCACCCTCGGCCTTGCCCCGGAGGAGCTTCCGGTCATCGGTCGGAAGCTGGACTACTGACAACAACAAAATACGGCCGCAATGGCCGCATCGGGATCACCAGGAGTACTATCAATGAGCATACGCAAGAGCATACTCGCTGCAGCTACGGCGATGGTCGCCTCGTTCGCGACCTTCGGAGGGGCGCTCGCAGAGAACTTCCGCCTGGCCCATCACCACGCGGTGGGCGGGCAGGTCGACATCGCCGCCAACAAGTTCGCCGAGCTGGTCAAGGAATATTCCAAGGGCGACGTCACCATCCAGATCTTCCCGGCCGCGCAGCTCGGCCAGGAGCGCGAGGCCCTGGACCTCGTGAACCAGGGCGCGATCGACATCTCGATCACGTCCACGCCCATCCTCGACAAGCTGTTCCCGCCCATGGCGGCGACATCGGCGCCGCTCATCTTCAAGGGCTGGGAGCACGCCCGAAAGGTATACAAGGGTGAGTTCGGCCAGAAGCTCATCGAAGGCGTGCGCGAAAACAGCGACGTCGAGATCCTCGCTTTCGTGCACCTCGGCTTCCGCGACCTGATGTTCAAGGGCGACGCCCCGCTCACGCTGGCCGAGATTGCCGGCAAGCGCATGCGCACGCCGGAGAACTACGTCTGGATCCGCATGTTCGAGCTGCTCGGCACCAAGCCGACCCCCGTTACCTGGGGCGAGGTGTACACCGCCATGCAAACCGGCGTGGCCGAAGGCTTCGACACCTCCGCCGCTGCCGCTCTCGACATGAAGTTCAACGAGGTGTCGAACTCGCTGCTCAAGACGCAGCACATGTTCGGCTCGATGCTCTTCGCGATGAACGAGGACAAGTTCAACGCCCTCTCCGCAGAGAAGCAGGAGATCGTGCGCAAGGCGGCCGTGGATGCGGCCGACTACGCCGATCTCGAAGTGAACATCCCGCTGGAGAACGCCGCCTACGGCAAGCTTGAAGCCGCCGGCATCAAGGTCGTCGAGCCGACCAATCCCCAGGAATGGCGCGACGCCGTGTCGCCGCTCGCCAAGGAGATCGGCGAGAAGAACCTCGGCGCCGACAAGTTCATCGAGATGGTCACCTCGGTCGAATGAGCCACCATCTCCCGACGGGAGAACAAGGGTCGAGGCCTGAAGGCCTCGACCTGCGGCTCCTGACCCTGATCGGTTCCGTGCTGATTGCGGCGACCGTCAGCCTCACCTTCACCCAGGTCGTCCTCCGGTACTTCTTCAACAGCCCGCAGACATGGGCCGAGGAAGTCGGTCGCTACCTGTTCATCTGGATCACCTTTCTGGGCGCCGCCGCGGCCTTCGCCAGGGACACGCATATCCGGGTCGACGCGGTGATGAGCCTGTTCGGACCGAAGGTCGAGCGGGCCGCCGATCTGGTCCGCCGCGCCATCGAGGCGGTGGCTGTGGGAGCGCTCCTCTACTCCGGCATGCTCGTCGCCTGGAAGCATCGTAATGCGAGCTTCTACACCATGCCTGACATGCCCCAGGTCATCTTCTACCTGGCCGTGCCCGTCGGCTCGGCGCTCGCCCTCTTCTACGTGCTGCGCGGCATGCTGCGCTGGAAACCCTGACGCGAGGATCGCTCCGTGGAACTCTTTGTGCTTCTCGCATCGTTCATTCTGTTCCTCCTGCTGGGCGCGTCCGTCGCATCCGCGATGATCGTGTCGGCCGTGCTGTCGCTGCTGACCAACGGCCTGCCTATGACGATCATGGCCGAGCGCGTGCTGTCCGGCATCAACTCCTACACCCTGCTGGCCGTCCCCTTCTTCATCTTCGCCGCTGTCATCATGAACCGCGGCGGCCTGACTGACCGGCTGCTCGAGGTCGCGCGCGTCTTTGTCGGCCATTTCCGCGGCGGCACCGCGCAGGTCGACGTGCTCGCGTCGGTATTCTTCGCCGGCATGTCCGGCTCGGCCACCGCCGACGCCGCCTCGCAGGGCCGCATCCTCATCCCGCACATGAAGAAGGAAGGCTACGACGCCAGCTTCGCCGCCGGCGTCAATTGCGCCTCCGCCACCATCGGCGCCATCATACCGCCCTCGATCACCATGGTGATCTACGGCTCGGTGACCAACATTTCGGTCGGCGCACTATTCCTGGCGGGCGTGCTCCCCGGGCTGCTCGTTGGCCTCGCCCTGATGGCCATGACGACATACCTCTCGGCCCGCCGCGGCTACCCGCGTTCCGCCTACACGCCATGGAAGGACCGCTGGCGTCCGATCTGGATCGCCATGCCTGCCCTGCTTGCTCCCGTCATCATCCTGGGCGGCATCTTCACCGGCGCCACCACGCCGACCGAAGCGGGAGTCATCGCCTGCGTCTACGGCCTTTTCCTCGGCTTCTTCGTCTACCGCGAGCTGAAGCTGAAAGACCTGGGGCCGCTGCTCGCCGAAACCGTCGAGGCGACCGCCGTGCCGGTCTACATCATCGCCGCCGGCTCCGTCTTCGGCTTCGCCCTCACCATGTCCGGCTTCGGCTTCATGGTGCAGGACATGATGAAGGGCCTGGTGGACGATCCCACGCTGTTCCTCATGGTCGTCATCGTGATCTTCATGCTCGTCGGCCTCTTCGTCGAAGGCACCGCGGCCATGCTGATCTTCGTCCCGGTGTTCATGCCGCTGGTGCAGGGTTTCGGCATCGACCAGTTGCAGTTCGCCATCATCGTGATCATCACGCTGCTCATCGGCACGATTACGCCGCCGGTCGGCTTGCAGCTTTTCATCGCGGCGGATATCGCCAAGCTGTCGGTCTTCAAGGTCGATATCTGGCCGTTCGTCGCGATCATGCTCGCCGTGGTCTTAGCGATCGTATTCATACCGGGGTTGGCCACATGGCTCCCGTCACTGCTCATGTAAGGAAGGAAGAGAATGACCATTGAACGCTTCAACACCAACCAGCGCATGAGCCAGATGGTCAGGCACAACGGCACGGTCTACCTGGCCGGCCAGGTTGCCGACGACGAGAAGGCCGACATCGGCACGCAGACGCAGCAGGTCCTCGACAAGATCGACGCACTGCTGAAGCAGGCCGGCACCGACCGTACGAAGATCTTGTCGGCCACGATCTGGCTGAACGACATGCGCTACTTCGCCGAGATGAACGCCAAATGGGACGCCTGGGTGCCGGCCGGCGCCGCCCCCGCTCGCGCGACTGTCGGCGCGCCTCTGGCAACGCCCGATTTCAAGGTCGAGATCGGCATCATCGCCGCCTGCTGATCGGGCGCGCGACCGCTGGTGAATTTCGGGGGCGGCCGGCGGCCGCCCCTTCTGCATTCCGCGCCGGCCCGCGCGTGGCTACGAAGCCCGCTCCGCCAGTTCCATCAGCTTCATCACGGTGTTCCAGTTGCGCGCGGTGTTGGCCACGCCGATCGCCTTGTCGAATCGCTCCGCCATCTTGGACGTGCCGAAGCCGGCCGGCGTGTGCAGGTAGGCGACCTTGCCCACGATCTCGAGCCGCTCGCCGTTCTGGGCGTAGGAGCGCACCTTTTCGACATTCGCCTTGTCCGGCGCTTTTTCCAGCACCGCGGCGTGCAGGAATTTCGGCTCCGACACTGCCTTCGGAAACGGATTCTTGTCGATGAGATCGCGCCATTCCTGCGCCGTGGGCGCATGGATGTCCTTGTCGAAGCCGAACTCGCGCGCGCATATCTCCGCGACCGTGCTGATCACCCTGGCCGTGCCCAGCCGCGTCTTCAGCACGGCGTTGCCGCTGTTGATGTAGGTTGCAACGTTCTCGAAGCCTGCCTCGGTGAGCTTTTCCCGCAATGGCTTCACCGGAAGCTGGGTCGCTCCGCCCACACCGCGAAACAGCACGACATATACAGGCACGGTTCTTTCTCCCTGCACGGCGCGGCGGGCCGCTTGCTCCCGTCCGGCCTTCCCGGCTATTGCATACCTGCGGCCGCCAGGCCACTCATCGATCCGCGGAAACATCTAGGGCCGCGTCGTCGCGAGCGAAACGGGGCATTCATTTCGTGCAATATCTCGCTGTCCGCGCCGCGATCCACGTTGCTTCGGTTTTTGCGATCTACCTCGCCTTCGCGATGCTGATTCCTGCCGCTGTCGACCTGTATTACGGCAACAGTGACTGGCAGGTATTCGCCTTCTCCGCGCTGTTCACGGGCGGGCTGGGTCTTGCCGTGGCGCTGGCCACCCAGGGCCGCCCGCCCGCACTTTCCTCGCGTTTCGGCTTCCTGCTGGTCAATCTTCTGTGGCTCACCACCTGCGGCGTCGCCACCGTCCCGCTCTACATGTCGTCTTTCGACCTCGGCATCGCCGACGCCTTCTTCGAGGCCGTCTCGGGGCTCACCGCAACGGGCGGAACGGTTCTCGTCGGCCTCGACCAGTCGCCGCCGGGCATCCTCATGTGGCGCGCGCTGCTCAACTGGCTCGGCGGCCTCGGCGTCATCGCCTTCGGCATCTTCGTGCTGCCCTTCCTCAACATCGGCGGCGTCTCCTACTTCAACATCGAATCGTCGGGCACCGACGAGCGGCCTTTCGAGCGCTTCTCCACCTATGTGCTGTCGATGATCGCGATCTATTGCGTGCTGACGCTCGCCTGCATGATCCTGTACGCGGCGGCCGGCATGGGTGGTTTCGATTCCGTCACCCACGCCATGACAACCGTGTCCACCGGCGGCTTCGCCAATTACGACGCATCGTTCGCCTACTACAACCACAGCCCGGCCATCCTGTGGGTCGCCACCGTCTTCATGTTTCTGGGCGCCCTGCCCTTCGCCATCCTGATCCTGTTCATCACGCGCGGCCGCCTCGACGCGCTGGCCGACCCGCAGATCAAGCTCTTCGCCAGCTACCTGCTCGCCTTTGTCTTCGCCGTGGCTATCTACATCCGCGTCTGGTCGGACGAGCCGTTCTTCGACGCGCTCACGCACGCCGCGTTCAATATCACGTCCATCATCACCACCACCGGCTACGCCAGCACCGACTGGAACGCCTGGGGGCCGTTCGCGATCGCCTGCGCCTTCGTCGCCACCTTCCTCGGCGGCTGCTCCGGCTCCACCACGGGCGGCATGAAGGCCTACCGCTTCCTCATCCTGTTCGAGCTGCTCGCGAACGGCCTGCGCCGCCTCGTCTATCCCCACACCGTGCTAACCGTCCGCTATGGCGACCGCGTCATCGACGACGACACCCAGCGCGCGGTCGTGCTCTTCATCGCGGCCTTCTTCGTCATGTGGGCCATCTTCACCATTCTGCTGTCGGCAACCGGGCTGGACCTGCTCACCGCCATCACCGGAGCGCTCGCATCGCTCACCAATGTCGGTCCGGGCTTCGGCGACGTCATCGGCCCGGCCGGCAACTACGCATCGGTGCCGGATTCGGCGAAATGGATTCTGGCCGTCGCCATGCTGCTGGGCCGGCTCGAGATCCTCGCCGTGCTGGTCATCTTCACCCCGGTCTTCTGGGGCCGCTGACCCGCGAATCGATTTGTTCAGGAATGGCGGCTATGCCTGCCCCGGGGTGTGGTGACAGGATAGGACAGATGCGACCGGATGTTCCTGCCATCCTCATCGTCGTTTGCCTGGCGCTCGCCGGCTGCGTTGGCGCAAAGTCGCGCGACATCCTTGCCGACGCCGATGTCGCCGCCACGCTGGCGCCGCGCGCCAGCCACCGCATCCACATCGCTACGACGCGTGCACTGTCGGACCGCGCGACCGAGGTGTTCAGCCGCGAGCGGTCCCAGTATCTGGCGTTCGGCTATGTCGATGTCGCGGTCCCGCCGCGTCACAAGGTCGGCGATCTGTCACGGCCCCGCGGCGGCAAGCCGAACCCGGCCGAGCATTTCATCGCCACCAGGGTCGGCGTGCACGGCAGCCAGGAAGCGTTCGCGCGCACCATGCGCGAGGATCTCAGGCGCTCGGGCGGACGCGCGCTGATCTTCGTACACGGCTACAACAACCGCTTCGATTCATCCGTCTACCGGCTGGCGCAGCTGGTCGAGGATTCGGGCTTCACCGGCACCACCGTGCTGTTCAGCTGGGCGTCCGCCGGCCGCACCTTCGAATACATCTACGACAAGGACAGCGTGAACGCCGCCCGCGAGGAGCTGGAGGACACGATGCGCATCCTGGCTGAGAACGGCGCCACCCGCATCGAGCTGGTGGCCCACTCCATGGGCACCTGGCTCGCGGTCGAGGCGCTGCGGCAGCTGGCCATCGCCGGCAATCCCGATCTCGGCGGCCGCCTCGGCGATGTCGTGCTCGCCTCGCCCGACATCGACATCGACGTGTTCCGCTCCCAGATGCTGCGCATCGGAAAGCCGAAGCAGCCCTTCTTCGTCCTGCTGTCGGCCGATGACAGGGCGCTCCGCCTCTCATCCATGCTCGCCGGCCAGAGCCCGCGCGTCGGCGCCTATGCCGACGCCGACGATCTTGCCGAACTCGGCGTCATCGTCGTCAACATGTCGGAGCTGAAGGCGGGCGACCGGCGCAACCACACCAAGTTCGCCAACAATCCGCTGCTCGTGCGCCTGCTCGGCGCCCAGCTCGACGATCCCGACGCCTTCACAGGCACCAGCACCGAGGTCGGTGACGCCATCGCCGCCGTGGCGCGCGGGCTCGGCCATAAGGTAGGATCGACCGTGGAGTTGGTCATAACCGCCCCCGGCGAGGTGATGCGCATCCCCGTCCGCAACTAGGAGGAGAAGCATGCCGAAAGTCGAGCTGGCCCGGATAGAGCTGCCGCGGTTCGGTGAGCCCACGGTCATGCCCTCCATTCCCCGCGCCACGTATGAGGCGCGCATCGACGCCGCGCTCGCCCGCGCCGGCGCGGCCGGCCTCGACGGCCTCGCCGTCTACGGCGACCGCGAGCACAGCGCCAACGTGGCCTATCTCTGCGGTTACGATCCCCGCTTCGAGGAGACGCTGCTCCTGCTTCTGCCCGGCGCCACGCCACGCCTGCTGGTCGGCAACGAAGGCTGGGGATATGCCGAAATCTGCGACGGCCCCTACGAGCGGGTGCTGTACCAGAGCTTCAGCCTGCCGGCGCAGCCGCGCGACAGCTCCCCTTCCCTTGCCGACCTGCTGGCAGACGCCGGCGTGTCGCCGGGCCAAAGGCTCGGCGCCATCGGCTGGAAGCCGTTCGGCAGCGGCGACCGCGGTTTCGGCGCCGGCACGCTCGACCTTCCCTCCTTCGTTGCCGACACGCTGCGCGCCGCCGTCGGCGATGCCGGGCGCGTGCTCAATGCCGCCGGCATCCTGATGTCGCCGGCCGATGGCCTGCGCGCCGAAAACGACGCCGACCAGCTTGCCCTCTTCGAATTTGCCGCCACGTTCACCTCGCAGGGCCTGCGCAACGTGCTGGAGGGCATCGAGCCCGGCATGACCGAGCTGCAGGCCGCCCGCCTCATGGGCATGAACGGCCTGCCCCACTCCTGCCACCCGATGCTCAGCGCCGGCCGCCGTGCCTTCTACGGTCTGCCCAGCCCGAGCCTGGACATCGTGCGGCGCGGCGATCCCGTCACCATGGCCTATGGCGTCCACGGTGCGCTCAATGCGCGCGCCGGCTTCCTGGTGGAAGAGGCGGCCGGGTTGCCCGCGGGCATCCGCGACTATGTCGGCCGGCTGGTCGCGCCCTATTTCTCCGCGGTCGCGTCCTGGTTCGAGACCATCGGCATCGGCGTGACCGGCGGCGCCCTCTGGAAGTCGATCCACGACGTGATCGGCGACCCCTTCTTCGGCGTCAGCCTCAATCCCGGCCATCTCATCCATCTCGACGAGTGGATGCATTCGCCGGTCTTCCGCGGCTCCGAGATCCCCATGCGCTCGGGCATGGCCGTGCAGGTCGACGTCATCCCGGCGACCGGCACTCCCTACTTCACCACAAACATCGAGGACGGCATCGCGCTGGCCGACGCAGCCCTGCGCGAGGAGTTTTCGGCCCGTTATCCCGAAGCCTGGAGCCGCATCGAGCGCCGCCGCGCCTTTATGGTGGACACGCTCGGCATCCGCCTGAAGCCGGAGGTCCTGCCCTTCTCGAACATCCCGGCCTTCCTGCCGCCCTTCTGGCTGGCGCGGGACAGGGCGATGCGGGTGGCGCGATAGCACCTTCTTCCCGCTTGCGGGGCGAAGGAAAGAGCTGCCGCCCTACAGGAACAGGTCCACCTTCTCGAATTTCGTCACGTCGATGATGCCGGCGTCCGAGATGCGCAGCTCGGGTATCACCACCAGCGCCAGCAGCGAGTGCTGCATGTAGGCGTTGTTGAGGCTGCAGCCCATCTGCCGCATCGCTTCCGTCAGCTTCGCAGCCTTCGCCGCCACCGTCTCCGCGCGCTCGTCCGACATCAGCCCGGCGATCGGCATCTCCACCAGCGCGATCTGCTTGCCCTTCGACACCATCACCACGCCGCCGCCCACCTTGCCGAGGATGTTGGCCGCCAGCGCCATGTCCTCCTTGTTGGTGCCAACCACGATGATGTGGTGTGAATCATGCGCCACCGAGGAGGCCATCGCGCAATCCTGCATGTAGCCGAAGCCCGACACGAACCCGTTGACCACCGCGCCCGTGCCCCGGTGCCGCTCCACCAGCGCGATCTGGCAGACGTCGTTGCGCCGGTCCATCTCCACCAGCCCGTCGCTCACCTGCAGGTCGGCCTCCAGCGCCTTTGTCGGCGCCTGGTTCTCGATCACGCCGATCACGCGGACCCGCACCTCGTTGGCCCCCTTCGGCGCTGCGATGTCGAAATCACCCGCCGAAAGCGCCTTGCCCAGCTTCACCGTCTTCTTGGCGTAGGCGGGATACTCGTAGGCCGGCACGTCCGCCGTCAGCTTGCCGTCCTTGGCCAGGCGCCGCCCGCGCGCATACACCTCGTCGATGGTCAGCGCGGCCAGATCGGAAACGATGAGGAAGTCGGCGCGCCGGCCCGGCGTTATCGAGCCGATCTCGCGCTCCAGCCCGAAATGCTGGGCGGTGTTGATCGTGGCCATCTGGATCGCGGTCAGCGGCTTCAGCCCCTGCGCGATCGCGTGGCGCACAACGCGGTCCATGTGCCCCTCCTCCAGCAGCGTGCCGGAATGGCTGTCGTCGGTGCACAGGATGAAGTTGCGCGGGTCGAGCCCGCTCTCCGTCACCGCCTTGATCTGGCTCGCCACGTCATACCAGGCCGAGCCCAGCCGCAGCATCGCCCGCATGCCCTGCCGCACGCGCGCGATCGCGTCGTCGGCGCGCGTGCCCTCATGGTCGTCCTCTGGCCCTCCGGCGACGTAACCGTGGAAGGGCAGGCCGAGATCGGGCGACGCATAGTGTCCACCCACCGTCTTGCCCGCCTTCATCGTCTCGCGGATGCCGCCCACCATGGTGGCGTCGTTCGCCGCCACGCCGGGAAAGTTCATCACCTCGCCCAGCCCGATGATCTGCGGCCAGTTCATCGCTTCCGCCACGTCCTCGGGCGAAATCTCCGCGCCGGCCAGTTCCAGCCCCGGAGCCGACGGCACGCAGGAAGGCATCTGCACCCACACATTGACCGGCGCCGCCACCGCTTCGTCATGCATCAGCCGCACGCCGCCCAGCCCCAGCACGTTGGCAATCTCGTGCGGGTCGATGAACATCGACGTGGTGCCGTGCGGGATGACGGCCCGGCAGAACTCCGTCACCGTCACCATCCCGCTTTCCACATGCATGTGTCCGTCGCAAAGCCCCGGCACCAGGTAGCGCCCGGCCGCGTCCACCACCTTCGTTCCTTCGCCGATGGCGTGGCTGGCGTCGGGGCCGCAATAGGCGAAGCGGCCTTCAGCTATGGCGATGTCGGTGCCGGAGATGATCTCGCCCGAATGCACGTTCACCCAGCGCCCGTTGCGCACCACCAGGTCGGCGGGCCCGCGCCCCATCGCGACATCGACCAGGTGCGGCGTCACCTCGGCCCGGGGCTTCGGCGCGGCCGACGCGTTCTTCTTCGCCATATGCTGTCTCCTGTTCGGCCCCGACTGTGCCAAGCCCCATCGGCTTTGACCAGTTCCCCGGGGGCATCCGCGCGAAAGATTGTGCCGCCGCGCGGCCGCCGCCTATACTGCCCGCCGGCAAATGGGGCGACTGGCGCGCAATGACCGCATGATGGCTCTGTCGGGCATGAAGGGTTGGATCGCCTCGGCGCTCGTGCTGCTGGGGTTGACGGCCGTCATCCTGCTGTTCGGCGCGCCCTATGCCGCGCGCACCAGCCTGGACGAGGCGTCCGCCCGCGGCGAGAACACGCTGCGTCTGGCCGTGTCGGCCCTGCAGGGCCACATGCGCCGCTTCGAGGCGCTGCCCCTGCTCATAGCGGACGACGACGACATCAAGCGGCTGCTGGCTGCGCCGACGCCCGAGAGCCGCGCCGAGATCAACGCCTACCTCAAGCAGATCAACGCCCAGCTCGGTTCCTCCGACATCTACGTCATGATGCCGGACGGCGACACGATCGCCGCCAGCAACTATGACGGCCCGGTCACTTTCGTCGGCGAGAATTTTTCCTACCGACCCTATTTCCAGGACGCCATCGCCGGCGGCACCGGCCGCTTCTTCGCCCTCGGCACCACGTCGCTCAAGCGCGGATACTACTTCTCCTCTCCCGTGCGCACCGAGGGCGGCATCCTTGGCGTGGTCGTGGTCAAGGTCGACATAGACGCCATCGAATCGACATGGACGGGCGCCGACTACGAGCTCGTCGTGTCCGATCCCGAAGGCATCATCTTCATGTCCGGCCGTCGTGACTGGCTGTATGCGAGCCTGCTTCCGCTAACGCCGGACCGTGTCGCCCGCACCGAGAGCTCGCGTCGCTACGCCAATGCACAGCTTCGCGAGCTGCCCGTCAGCTATGCGACCTTCGAAGGCGCCCACAAGCTGATGACTGTCGGCGCAGCCGACGCCGCGGCACGCGAATATCTCGTGCTGGAAGAACAGATGCCCGAGGCCGGCTGGACGGTCAGGGTCCTGCTCGACACCGCCCCGTCCTACCTGGCCGCGCGCACGCGCGTCACCGGCGTTTTCATGGCGATGGCGCTTGCCGCGCTGGCGGCGGCGGTGGTGCTGCAGCGGCGCGCGCGGCTGGCGGAGCGCATGGCGATGCAGCGCGACGCCCGCGCCGAGCTCGAGCATCGCGTGGTGGAGCGCACCGCCGATCTGGCCGAGGCCAACCGCCGCCTCGCCACCGAGGTCGCCGAGCGAACGGCCGCCGAGATGCGGCTGCGGCAGACGCAGGCCGACCTCATCCAGGCTGGAAAGCTCGCCGCGCTCGGCCAGATGTCGGCGGCCCTCAGCCACGAGTTCAACCAGCCGCTGACCGCGGTGCGCACCTACGCGGAGAACGCCGCCACCCTGCTCGACCGCGGGCGCGTTCCCGACGCGCGCGAAAACATCCGGCGCATTTCCAGCCTGACCGATCGCATGGCCGCCATCGCCCGCCATCTTCGCAATTTCGCGCGCAAGCCGAACGAGAAGCTGGGGCCGGTCAGCCTGGCAGATGTGGTGCGGGACACGCTGGAGATCGTCGACTGGCGCCTCAAGGCCGCCGGCGCCCGTATCGGCATCGACATCGGCGACCCGCCCCCGGTCGTGAATGCCGGCGCCGTGCGCCTGCAGCAGGTGCTGGTCAATCTCGTCACCAACGCGGCCGACGCCGTCGAGGACGCGCCGGACAGGGTGATCGACCTCGCGGCCGCCGCCCGCGACGGCAGGGTGGCGATCTCCGTGCGCGACCGCGGGCCGGGCATTTCGCCGGCCGTGTCCGGGCGCATCTTCGATCCGTTCTTCACCACCAAGGGCGTCGGCAAGGGCCTCGGCCTGGGTCTCTCCATCAGCTACAACATCGTCAAGGATTTCGGCGGCACGCTGACGGCGGAAAATCACCCCGAGGGCGGCGCGGTCTTCACCGTGACGCTCGATGAGGCTGCGGGTCGGGTCGCCGAGGCGGCGGAATGACCGCCCGCGTGCTGCTGGTGGACGACGAGGAGGAGCTGCGCAATTCCACCGCGCAGGCCCTCGAGCTCGCCGGCTTCGACGTGACCGCCCTTGCGGGCGGCGAGGCCGCGCTTGACCTCGTCGGCTACGGCTTCAGCGGCGTCGTCGTCAGCGACATCCGCATGCCGGGCATGGACGGCATGACGCTGATGGGCCGCATCCGCGACATCGATCCCGACATACCCGTCATCCTCTTCACCGGCCACGGCGACATCCAGCTCGCCGTGAGGGCGATGCGCGAGGGCGCCTACGATTTCATCGAGAAGCCGTTCAAGACGCAGCATCTCGTCGATGTGGCCGCGCGGGCCGTGGACCGCCGCTCCCTCATCCTGGAGAACCGCCGGTTGCGCGCCGCGGCCGGCCGGCGCGACGACATAGAGGCGCGGCTGCCGGGGCGCGTGCAGGCGATGGTCGACCTGCGCTACCGCCTGCGCGCGGTCGCCGCCACCGACGCCGACGTGCTCATCGTGGGCGAAACCGGCACCGGCAAGGAGGTCGCGGCGCGCGCCCTGCATGACGCCAGCCCACGCGCCGCGCGTCCGCTCGTCGCCATCAACTGTGCCGCCCTTCCCGAAACGCTGATCGAGAGCGAGCTATTCGGGCACGAGGCGGGTGCGTTTCCCGGCGCCATGCGGCCGCGCTACGGCAAGTTCGAGCATGCGCGCGGCGGCACCATCCTGCTCGACGAGATCGGCTCGATGCCGCTGCCGCTCCAGGCAAAGCTGCTGCGCGCGGTCGAGGAGCGCGTCATCACCCGGCTCGGCTCCAACGAGCCGGTGCCGCTCGACGTCCGCTTCATCGTCACCAGCAAGGCCGATCTGGAGGCCGAGGCGGCCGCCGGCCGCTTCCGCGCCGACCTGCTCTACCGCCTGGCCGTCGTGACGCTGCGGATGCCGGCGCTGGAGCAGCGGCGCGAGGACATCCCTCTGCTTTTCCTGCAATTGGTCGGCGAGGCGGCGGCCCGCTATCGCCGCGAAAGCGTCGAGGTGCCGCCCGAGATCATAGCCGACATCGCGCAGCGGCAATGGCCGGGCAATGTGCGCGAGCTGCGCAACGCGGCCGACCGTCTGGTGCTCGGCCTGCCCGCGCATGACGCCGCCCCGCAGCAGCAGGCATCTGCCGCCTCGCTCGCCGCCCGTGTCGCCGATTTCGAGAAATCGGTGATCGCCGGCGCCATCCGCGCCAGCGGCGGGGCGCTCAGGCCGGTTTACGAAGCGCTCGGCATCTCCCGCAAGACGCTCTACGAGAAGATGCAGAAATACGGCCTATCGCGTCACGATTCCGAAGACTGACTCTGGCGGCGCCGCACGCGTCCATCCCCTTGTGGGTGGCAAGCCACCCCGCCTCCTGCGCCGATGTTACCTTTTCCACCCATCCCGTGCGCAGCATCGCGCGCTATGGCGCGCGCTGGCTGGTCCGCGCCTTGCGTCGCCCTATCTACCGGCTGCTCATGCAGCTCGGCCTGCGCCGGATGCGTCCGGCGTGCGTTGATGAACCTGATACGTTCTGGGAGGAACGAAGCAATGAAGACACTGATCGCGGCCCTTGCGGCGGCCGCCGCCCTTTCCCTGTCGCCGCTGGCTGCCTCTGCGCAGACCTATCCCGAGCGCTCCGTCACCATCGTCGTGCCATTCGCCGCCGGCGGCCCGACCGACACGGTCACGCGCCTCGTGGCAGAATCCATGTCCAAGGACCTCGGCCAGCAGATCCTGGTCGAAAACGTCGGCGGTGCCGGCGGCACGCTCGGCGCCAAGCGGGTGGCCGACGCGGAGGCCGACGGCTACACGCTGCTGCTCCACCACATCGGCATGGCCACCAGCGACACGCTGTACCGCAACCTGCCCTACAAGACCCTCGACGCGTTCGAATATGTCGGCCTCGTCACCGAGGTTCCGATGACGATCGTGGCCCGCAAGGATCTCGAGCCGACCGATTTCAAGGGCCTGATCGAATACGCCAAGGCCAATGCCGACAAGGTCACCGTGGCCAATGCCGGCATCGGCGCGGCCTCGCATCTGTGCGGCATGCTGTTCATGAGCGCGATCGAGACCCCGCTCGTCACCGTGCCCTACAAGGGCACCGGCCCGGCCATGACCGACCTGCTGGGCGGCCAGGTTGACATCATGTGCGACCAGACCACCAATACCACCAAGCAGATCCAGGGCGGCACCATCAAGGCCTACGCCGTCACCTCGCCGGAGCGCCTCGACGTGCTGCCCGACCTGCCGACCGTCGCCGAAGCCGGCCTGCCCGACATGCAGGTCGCCATCTGGCACGGCCTCTACGCCCCCAAGGGCACCCCGGCCGAGATCGTCGACCGCCTGTCGAAGTCGCTGCAGGTGGCCCTCAAGGACGAGAACGTGGCCGCCCGCTTCGCCGAGCTCGGCACCCTGCCCTCGCCCGAGGCCGACGGCACGCCGCAGGCGCTCAAGGCCAAGCTCGAGAGCGAGATCGCGCGCTGGAAGCCGGTGATCGAGGCAGCCGGCGTCTACGCCGACTGACCGCGATTCCCTGGAGGGCGGCTTGCCGTCCTCCGGAACCGGCGCCGCCGCGCGGGGGGAATGCGCGGCGGCGTCTGGGCAGCAAACGGTCGCAAGAGCCGTGCCTGCCCCCCATTCGCGGGAGGCGCTCCAATGAAATCCCTTTCCATCGACCCGGTGAACGGACTCTGCGGCGCGCTGCTCATGCTCGCCGGGCTGTTCTTCGCCGTGCAATCTGTCGGCCTCGAGATCGGCACGGCGTTCCGCATGGGCCCGGGATATTTCCCGCTGGTCCTGTCGATCATCCTCATCGGCCTGGGTGCGATCGTGTTCATCAGCGCGCTGCGCCATTCCGGCGAGCCGATAGGCCACATCGCCTGGCGCGGCATGCTCTTCATCCTGGTGGCGCCGCTGCTGTTCGGGCTGCTGCTGCGCGGGCTGGGCTTCGTGCCGTCCATCTTCGTGACGGCGCTGGTGGCGAGCTTCGCCTCCACCCGCATGAAGCCGCTCCACGCGCTGGTGATCGCGTCGCTGCTGGCCGCCTTCACCACGATTGTCTTCATCTACGGCCTGGGGCTGCCCTTCCGGCTGTTCGGCCCCTGGATCGGCTTCTGAGGCCCCGCAATGGATCTCTTTTCCAATCTCGCGCTCGGCTTCGGCGTCGCCACCACGCTGGCCAACATCATGTTCTGCTTCGCCGGCGTGCTGCTCGGCACGCTGATCGGCGTGCTGCCGGGCATCGGCCCCACGGCCACCATCGCCATGCTCCTGCCGATCACCTTCCAGATCGGCGATCCCGTCTCCTCGCTCATCATGCTGGCCGGCATCTACTATGGCGCCCAGTATGGCGGCTCCACCACCGCCATCCTCATCAACCTTCCGGGCGAATCGTCCTCGGCGGTCACCGCCATCGACGGCTACCAGATGGCGCGCAAGGGCCGCGCCGGCGCCGCGCTTGCCATCGCCGCGCTGGGCTCCTTCTTCGCCGGCACGGTCTCCACCTTCCTCGTCGCGCTGCTTGCCCCTCCGCTCACCACGATCGCGCTGAAATTCGGCGCGGCCGAATATTTCTCGCTGATGGTCGTCGGCCTCGTGTCGTCGATCGCGCTCGCGCACGGCTCCATCGTCAAGGCGCTGGCCATGGTGGTGCTCGGCCTGCTGCTCGGCCTCGTCGGCACCGACATCTACACCGGCACGCCGCGCTTCACGCTCGGTATCCGCGAATATTCCGACGGGCTAAACTTCGTGGCGGTGGCGGTCGGCGTGTTCGGCATCGCCGAGATCCTGCGCAACCTCGAAAACGAGGCCGGCCGCACCGTGCTCTTGCAGCGCGTCACCAGCCTGATGCCCACCCGCGAGGACTGGCGCCGCATGATCGCCCCCATCCTGCGCGGCACGGCGATAGGCTCCGCGCTCGGCATCCTGCCCGGCGGCGGCGCCATTCTGGCCTCGTTTGCCTCCTACACGGTGGAAAAGCGCGTCTCCCGCCATCCGGAGGAGTTCGGCCAGGGCGCCATCGAGGGCGTGGCCGGGCCGGAATCGGCAAACAATGCCGGCGCCCAGACCTCGTTCATCCCGCTGCTGACGCTCGGCATCCCCGCCAATCCCGTCATGGCGCTGATGATCGGCGCCATGATCATCCAGGGCATCGTGCCCGGCCCCGACGTTGCCACCGAGCAGCCGGCGCTGTTCTGGGGCATCATCGCCTCGATGTGGATCGGCAATCTGATGCTGGTCGTGCTCAACCTGCCGCTGGTCGGCCTGTGGGTGCGGCTGCTGCGGGTGCCCTATTACGTGCTGTTCCCCGTTATCATGACCTTCTGCGCCATCGGGGTCTACAGCGTCAGCTCCAACGTCTACGACCTCTACGCGGTCGCATTCTTCGGGCTGCTGGGCTACGTGCTGGCCAAGCTGCGCTGCGAGCCGGCGCCGCTGCTGCTCGGCTTCGTGCTGGGCCCGCTGCTGGAGGAAAACCTGCGCCGCGCCATGATCCTGGCGCGCGGCGATCCCTCCACCTTCCTTACGCGCCCGATCAGCGCCACCCTGCTCGCGCTCGCGGCCATCGTGCTGATCGTCGTGCTGCTGCCTTCGGTGCGCAAGAAGCGCGACGAGGTGTTCGTCGAGGAGGATTGAGCCTGGCGCGCGGCTTCCGCGCGCCAGCCCTCCGGCGGTCACGCAGCGGCTATTTGCGCTGCTGCCAGGTCAGGTCGGCCAGCAGCAGCATCGCCGCGAAGAAGACGAACACCGCCACGATCCCGGAGATGATGAGTGAGACGTCGCTCGGCATTGGGGTTCTCCCGATTTGATGACCATGCATCATCGGGTCTCCCTGCCTCGGGCACGTTGATCTCGATCAAGGGCCCGGAGCCCGATCAAGAGCCTGCGAAACGGTCGCCTCGCGCCGGGTGCCGGCGCGAGGCATGGGGCCCTCCTCAGGCCCGCTTGATCAGTCCGATCAGGACCAGAAGGATCACCGCGCCGATCGTCGAATGGACGATCGCTGCGACCACGCCCTGGCCGATCGAGATGCCGATCGCCGGGAACAGGTAGCCGGCGATGAACGCACCCACTATGCCGACCACGATGTTGCCGAGCAGGCCGAAGCCGACCCCCTTGACGATCAGACCCGCAAGCCAGCCGGCCACGGCGCCGACGATGATGAAGACGATGAGACTTTCAATGCCCATGGTGATTCCCTCCTCAGTGGACGAGGGCATGGAAGCAGAGATTTATACTTTAGTCGATACTGGCCGAAAACTGACGACGACTGGTCGTTTGAAGCCGGGAAAATGGCTGGTGCGGGCGGCGGGGGTCGAACCCGCACGGGCAAGGCCCGAGGGATTTTAAGTCCCTTGCGTCTACCGGTTCCGCCACGCCCGCACTCTGCAATTCCAGTCGCTTAGACTATTCGTCCATGGCTAGAAAGGCCGAATTGGCACCAAATCGGCACCGGGAGTACCAATACCGTTCGGCACCCGTTCTCATACCTGCGTCCATTACGCCAGCCGCGCTGCATCGGAAGCTCTCCGTCGATGGCGCCGCGCGCCGCCCGGGGCTGCAGTCCGAGCGCTTGCAGCCATACTATCCCCTCCCATCCGCGCCGCCCTCATTTTCGGCGCGCCGCTCGGCCTGGCAGTTGCCGCCCCAGCTTACGCATAGGCGATCAATGGCGGTGGAAGTTCGCGCCGCGCCACGGCTTCACTTGCTAGCGGGGCAGAACACATGCACCTGCGACGGCAGCTACATCGACGGCAAGAAGATGGCCGAGAAGGTCTGCAGCGGCCGCACGATTAACGAGAAGAACTGTACCGGCAAGGGTTGCTGCTGCATAATGAAGCGCGGCGCCTCAAAGAGTGGGGCTGTCGCCCCGGCGGACCAGCCGCCAAGAACCGCGTCTGAAAGTTAGCGGAGATCCTGATGCGTTTGGTTACATCAACAGTCCTGGCGCTGGCTCTCTTCGCACTTGTACCGGTTTCGGGGCTCGCTGCGCCGAAAAAGAGTGGGACGGTCAATACCAGTTCTTGCGATGAAGCCCGCAACATCTGCGGCGTCAACTGCGGCGGCACTGGCAACACCAAGGCGATTTGCGTGACACAGTGCGATCAACGGTACGCCGAATGCATCGGCGATGTTCTAGGTGGCAACGCTGCCCGCCAGGGCACGAAGAGCCCGAAGCAGCGGCCGGCTGCCGAAAGACCTTAGCCCGCCGCTTGCGCGAGATGAGCCCCACCCTCTTCTGCGCCGTCTGCGACACCACGTCGAAATCGAGATGGCACAGGGAAGTACAGACCTCGCAGCGAAGGCCGCCTCGTCATCGACGGTAACAGTGGTTGGCAAGACATACGCTCACAAAGCGACACAGTAGGCCTTTGGCAGATGAGCCGTTGCAACGAAATATTTGGTCAGCGCTAAACGATCACGCCGCCCCGAATTCCTCAAAACTCGGAAAGTCGCGCGGCCGCCCTTCGCTGTCGGCATAGGCCACATAGTCCATCTTCAGCACTTCCTCGAACAGCGCCGGCGAGGCGATCAGCATCCGGCGCCCGCGGTCGATGATTTCGACCGAAAACCCGCGTGCCAGCCATGGCCGCAGAAAGTCGGGGATGGCACTTTTCTTCCAGGTCTCCGGCTTTGCCGGGTCAACGAACACCACGAACAGCCGCTCCACCGGGTCGCGCACGAAATAGGCGCCGGCATCTTCCGGATGCGGCACCGCGTTGCGGTCCGGCGTGTTGTCCTCCCGCGAGGCCAGGTATGCGCAGCGGAACGCGCCGCAGACATCGGGCCGCACCGGCAGTCCGAAGATGCCGCAGCCCTGCCCCGCCAGGTGCCCGCAGCGCCGGTACATCGGCTTGTCGAGGCTTCTGATTTCCGGCACCGTGCAGCACAGCGTGCAGCGGCGGCACCACGAAATGCGCTCTCCCGCTTCGCGTCTGCGTCTCGCTTCGCCCATGTCCCTCCGCGCGCCCTCGGCCGCCTGTCGCGTCATTCTGTCATGCGCCAGGCGGCGCGGCAAACCGTCAGCGGCCGGCAAAAGCCCGTCCGGCGACGCGGCGGATGAAGGCTTCGACGCGTCCCGGCTCGGCATATTGGGGCATGTGGCCGACGCCTTCCAGCGCCTCGAAATCGATCCCGGCGGCCGTCTCGGCCATAGCCTTGCCTTGCGCCTGCCAGTCGAGCACGCGGTCGGCCGTGCCGTAGATGATGCCCATCGGCATCGTCAGCTCGCCATAGCGCTGCTGTTGCTTGCGCAGCCCTTCGCCCGATGCGCGGAAGTCCGTGGACGAGGCGAAGAAGTGGCTGGGCTGGAGCACCGACATGGCGCCGCCGGCGACCGCGTAGTCGGCCGGAGGCTGCTGCGGGCCGAACACGAATTCCAGCGTCTTCGGCGCCAGCTTGATCGAGCGCGGCAGGCCGATCGTGTTGGCGATCACCCGCCGCCAGAAGGGCGAGGCGATATCGAGGTCGTTGAACTCGGCCGGCGGCGCTTCGCCTGGCCGCGTCAGTGGCGAGATCAGCGCCAGCCCGGATATCTTGTCGGGATGGTCCAGCGCGCTCGCCAGCGCCACCGCGCCGCCGAGCGAATGCCCGACCAGCAGCGGCCGGTCGAGCTGCAACTGATCGATGAAGCGGGCAACGAAATCCGCCTGGTCCTTCGGATTGGCCGGCGTCAGCCCGCGCCGCGTCGAATAGCCCGATCCGGGCCGGTCGACTGCGATCAGCCGAAAGTCCTTCTCCAGCCCGGCAAACAGCGGCTTGAAATGGAACTGCGTGCCGCCAAGTCCGTGGATGAACAGGATGGGCAAGCCCTGCCCGCGCTCCACATAGTGGATGCGGTTGCCGTCCACCGTGACGAATTTCCCCGGCGGTGGCACCAGCCGGCGCGCGTTGCGCGCGATCCGCCGCGTCACCAGCGCGAGGTAAAGCCCCGCCGCGAGCGCTGCCGCCAGCACCGCGCCGGCCATGGCAAGAATTACGGAAACCATCATCATCCGCGGTCCGTCCCCGGCCTATTCGGCCGGGTCGCGCGCGCTGCGGATTTCCGGGGTGCCGCCCATCAGGCTGCGCCAGAAGCTCGCCTTCAGGAACGGGCTCTCGCGCGTGAAAGTCTTGTCGGGGAAGAAGTGGAACCAGCGATAGCCCATGTTGACGTACTGCTCGCGCACGAAGGCGCGTCCGTCGCGCCCCAGCGCCGAGAATGCGGCCCAGTGCAGCACGGTCCGCTGGCACCAGGAGCGCTTGTAGCGCGCGACATGGCGCGGCAGCAGCGACGGATCGTAGGAGAGGTTCGAGGCGACGCGGCGAAAGTCCTTCAGCCGCGCGGAAATGTCGAACACCAGGATGCAGACGCCCGCCGCGGCCGCGATCCGCAGCGCCAGCGGCATGATGGTCAGGTTGGCCACAGTCAGCGCAGAAAGAAGCAGCGCGCTGGGCGGCCATATGGCGAAGAGTGGTGCGAATGCGCCCTGCAAATACCCGGCCTCCGATCCGGCCCCGAACAACGCCCGGGCCGAGATAACCTCACGGGGCGCCAGATTCCAAGCCGCAATGGCGAAAAAATGACCGGGCCAGGATGCATCCACGCGACTCTGTGGCCCGCCGATCTGGCCCGCGCAGCCATTGCCGAACGCCGCCGCCGGGACTATCTGGTTCGGGCATCTTTCGGAGGGAGCCGGGCGAAAATGGCGGACGTCATCACTGCGGCCATGCTTGTCATTGGCGACGAAATCCTCTCCGGCCGCACCCGGGACCGCAACATCGGCCACCTCGCCGATGTGCTGACCGCGATCGGCATCGACCTGAAGGAGGTGCGCATCGTCGCCGACGACGAGGCCGACATCGCCGACGCGGTGAATGCGCTGCGCGCCCGCTACACCTATGTCTTCACCACCGGCGGCATCGGCCCCACGCATGACGACATCACCGCCGATTCGATCGCGCGCGCGTTCGGCGTCCCCTGCGAATACGACCGGAAGGCCTACGCCATGCTCGAGGCAAACTACGCGCAGCGCGGCCTCGAGTTCACCGAGGCCCGCAAGCGCATGGCGCGCATGCCGGTCGGCTCGCAGCACATCGACAATCCCGTCTCGCTCGCGCCCGGCTTCCGCATCGGCAACGTCCACGTGATGGCGGGCGTGCCGGCCATCTTCCAGGCCATGCTCGACAATGTCGTCCCCACCCTGAAGGCCGGCGTCAGGCTGCTGTCCGAAACCGTGCACTGCCCCTATGGCGAAGGCACGATCGGCGGCCCGCTGACGGAGATCCAGAAGGCGCATCCCGACACCATCATCGGCTCCTACCCGAAATACCAGGACGGCACGTTCTGGACTGAGCTTGTCATCCGTTCGCGCGATCCGGCCGCGCTTGCCGCGGGCAGGCATGCGGTGGAGGCAATGCTGGCGGCCATCGCCGCCGGGACGAAATGACCGCCAGCCGCACGGTCGACGTGTGCGTGGCAGGTGGCGGGCCCGCCGGCATGATGGCCGGGCTCCTCTTCGCACGTGCCGGCCTGCGCGTCGTCGTGCTCGAAAAGCATTCCGACTTCCTGCGCGATTTCAGGGGTGACACCGTGCATCCTTCCACGCTCGAGATCTTCCATGAGCTCGGCCTGCTCGACGCCTTTCTGCAGCGCCCGCACGACCGCATGGAAAAGGTCGCGGTGCGCTTCAACGGCGAGCGCGTCGACGTTGCCGATTTCTCGGCCCTCGACACCCAGTGCAGGTTCATCGCCTTCATGCCGCAGTCCGATTTCCTCGGCTTCGTCGCAGACGAGGCGCGCCGGACACCCGGCTTCGAGTTGCTGATGGACGCGCAGGTCGACGCCCTGCTCGAAGAGCGCGGCGTCGTCACCGGCGTCCGCGCGTCCACGCCGCATGGTCCCCTGGAGATCGCCGCCCGTCTCGTCATCGGCGCCGACGGCCGCCACTCCACGGTACGCGGGCTGGCCGGCCTGCGGGTGCGTGACCTCGGCGCACCGATCGACGTGCTGTGGTTTTCCGTGCCGCGCGAAGGCGGCCATGACGACAGCCTCATCAACGTCGCGCCCGGCCACCTCGTCGTCACCATCGATCGCGGCACCTACTGGCAGTGCGCCATGGTCATCGCCAAGGACGCGGTCGGCGCCGTCAGGGCGCGCGGCCTGCCCGCCTTTCGCCAGAGTGTCGCTGCCGCGGCTCCCCATGTCGCGCCGGGCCTGCCGGCCCTCGAAGACTGGGACCAGGTCAAGCTGCTCAGCGTCAGGGTCGACCGGCTGCAGCGCTGGTCCAGGCCGGGCCTGCTGTGCATCGGCGACGCCGCCCACGCCATGTCGCCGATCGGCGGCGTGGGCATCAACCTTGCGATCCAGGACGCTGTCGCCGCCGCCAACCTGCTCGCCCCGAAGCTGCTTGCCCACGACAGGCAAGCTGGCGGCGGCCTCACGCCGGACGATCTCGACGCCGTTCGCCGCCGTCGCCTCTGGCCCGCGCGCGCCACGCAGTTCGTGCAGGTCCAGGCCCAGAACCGCGTCCTTGCTCCGCTGATCGGCGGCGGGGCCGGCAGCCTGTCGCTGCCGCTGCCGCTGCGCCTGCTGCCGCGCTCGGCCTGGCTGCGGCGCCGCATCGCCGGCCTCGTCGGGCTTGGTGCACGGCCCGAACATGTGCGATCCTTCCTGCGGAAGCCGCACGCGGGTTGATTGCCGTCAAGGCCGGAACCGCCGGCCCGCGGCAACATTCCGTCCGTTGCATCGGGCCGCGGCCGCGGCACGCATGCAAAGCCCCGGAAGTGAAGCCAGGAGACAATGATGGAACCCAGGACGATCCTCGCAGTCATCAGCGCCGAAGACGACATGACCCGCGTGCTCGACGCCGCTCTCCCGCTCTGCGCGCGTTTCGACGCGCATCTGGTCGGCTTCCACGCCGAGGCGCTGCCGCTGCCGCAGGCGACGCCCATGGGCTTCCCCGACGTCGAGCTTGTGCAGGCGGGCGCCGAGGCTGCGCGCGAGCGCTCCGTCCGCCTCCAGGCCGTCTTCGAGGAGCGGCTGCGCCGCGATGGCGCCTCGCATGAATGGCACGCGACTGAGGGCTATTCCGGCAACACCGCGCTGCTGGCCGTGCGTGCCGCCCGCGCCGCCGATCTCGTCATCGTGCAGCAGACCGATCCGGACGCACCCCACCCGTCCGCGCCCGATGGCGAGGCGCTGCTGTTCGAGACCGGCCGCCCCGTGATGTTCGTGCCCTATGCCGGCAAGGTCGACACGCGTTTCCGCAAGGTGTTGCTGGCCTGGAACGGCACGCAGGAGGCGGCCCGCGCCGCCTTCGACGCGCTGCCCTTCATCGTCGCCGCCGATTCCGTCGAGGTGCTGTGCGTCGATCCCCGCTCCAGCGCCACCGAGGACGCCGCCGTCTCCGGCGCCGACATAGCCGAATCGCTGACCCGCCACGGCGCGAAGGTCACGCTCACCACCGAGGTCTCCGCCGGCCTCTCGCCGGGCGAGATCATCGAGAACCGCATCGCAGACACCGGGGCCGATCTGCTGGTCATGGGCGCCTACAGCCAGTCCTGGCTGAAGCAGTTCTTCTTCGGCGGCGCCACCCGCACCCTGCTGCGCTCCATGCCCACCGCCACGCTGATGTCGCGCTGAAGGACCGGCCGGCGCGGCGGCGCGGTCGATCCCGCGCCGCCCCGTCGACTTCGCTCGCTTCCGCCCGTGCGTCACCTCATGGCCCGCGCCAGCCGCCAGGTCGCGACCGCCGTCCACACCGACAGCGGGAACTGCGCGATGCCCGTCGCCTCGAAGAAGAAGTCGTTGGGGATTTCCACCGCCGACGGGTCGTAGAGCCATGCCGGCATCAACTTCGCCACCGCGCTCTCGCCGCCGGCGAGGAAGCCCATGTTCTTGACCACGTGGTTGTAGCCGCCTTCGAAAAAGCCGATGGCCGCCACCGCGAACAGCGCAATGATCGCCACGCCGATCCATGTCGCGATGCGGCCGGCCCTGTCCGCGCGGGTCGCGCCGACATAGAGCGCGGCCGCGATCGCCATTGCCGCCGGAATCGCGATGAAGACGATGTGCAGCCTGAACGGCGTGTCGTAGGCCACCGCGCCATACACGTGGTGGATGCTTGTCATCAGCAGCACCAGCAGCGCCGCGGTCCCTGCCCGCAGATGCAGGCCGGCCGTCGGCGTCGCGCGAATGGCGGTTGTTGGCAGATTGGTCATTTTGGTTGCTCCGCTCTTGTGTGGGAGCCCTGGAAATACCAGCTTACCGAACACGGTGTTCGGAAATTGCCGAATGCTTCGCCCGGTCCGTCCCGAACCGAACGCCGGCCCGGGCGCCGTTCGGAAAAGGAGCCGCCATTGGCCATAGACCGCCGCGTCCTGCGCACCCGCACCGCGCTTGCCGACGCCCTCGTCGCGCTTATCCGCCGCAAGGACTATGCGGCGATCACCGTCGAGGACATCCTGGCCGAAGCCGATGTCGGCCGCGCCACCTTCTACGCGCACTTCACCTCGAAGGACGACCTGCTGAAGCGCAGTCTCGACCGGCTTCGCCAGCTGCTGCTTGCGGCGATGGACCCCGCCCGCCCGTCGCACTTCCCGCCGCAGCCGGGCTGGAGCCCCAGCCGCGCCCTGTTCGAGCACGTGGCGCAGTTCGCCGATATCCGCTCGGCGCTCGCCGGAGGGCCCGGCGCCGCCATCCTGCGTGGCGCCATCAACGATGTCGTCGCATCCGTGCTGCGCGAAACGATGCCGCCGGGCCCGGTCGACGGGCTCCCGCGCGAGCTTGCCATTCTGCATGTGGTCTCCACGCTGGAGACCGTCCTGCGCTGGTGGCTCGAGCACAGGCGCGACCTCACCCCGCGCGAGGCCGACGCGCTTTTCCGCAGGCTCGCCAACGAGGGTGTGCCGCGACGCTGCTTCGCTGCCTTCGTCACCGCCCCCGGCGAGGATCATGCTGCGGCCGGCTGAGCGGACGGCGCAGCACCCGCGCTGCCACTTGCCAGATCGGCCGGATTGCGGCTACTTCACCACGCATTCCCCGCGCGCCAGCCCGCGCCACACGGAGTGCGAGCCATGTCCCTCCCCGAGAAGGCGTTTCCCGTTTCCTGGGACCAGTTCCATCGCGACGCGCGCGCGCTCGCCTGGCGGCTGGCCGGAACCAACGGCAAGTGGAAGGCCATCGTGTGCATCACGCGCGGCGGGCTGGTGCCGGCCGCCGTCATCTCGCGCGAGCTCGGCATCCGCATGATCGAGACGGTCTGCATCGCCTCCTATCACGACTACACCGCGCAGGGTGACCTGCAGGTGCTGAAGGAGGTCACGCCGTCGCTGCTGGAGGATGACGGCGAAGGCGTGCTCATCGTCGACGACCTGACCGACACCGGCAAGACCGCCGCCATCGTGCGCGCCATGATGCCGCGCGCCCACTTCGCCACCGTCTACGCCAAGCCCAAGGGCCGCCCGCTGGTCGACACTTTCGTCACCGAGGTCTCGCAGGACACCTGGATCTACTTCCCGTGGGACATGGGCTTCACCTACCAGAAGCCCATCGCCGAGGATCATCAGGGCTGATGGCGGGCGAACATCGTTGCCCGTCCTGCTGACCACCTGGCTCACCTTCGCCGCAGCCGCCGTCGCTGAGATCGCCGGCTGCTTCGCCTTCTGGGCCTGGCTGCGCAACGGCCAGTCCGTCTGGTGGCTGGTGCCGGGCATAGCCTCCCTCGTCGCCTTCGCCTGGCTTCTCACTCTCATCCCGAGCGACCATGCCGGCCGTGCCTACGCGGCCTATGGCGGCATATACATCGTCGCGTCCCTGCTGTGGCTGTGGCTGGCAGAGGGCCAGCGTCCCGACATGTGGGACCTTGGCGGCGGCGCACTCGCCCTTGTGGCGGCGGCGGTCATCCTCTTCGCTCCGCGCGCGGCCTGAGCCTCGCCGCCTGACCCGCCTTCCTCGCGACAGATTTGCGCGCCATCAGGCGCGTGCCACCCCTCATGCGGATGGCCGCCAGCGTGACAATTCTCTAATATTTCCTGTTGCGCTGCGGTTTTGACAGTCTTAACAGTTGGTTAACCATGTTTTTGGTAAGCTGGCAAAGGATTCGGGGACCTTCGCTCTCAAATGGTGATCTCGCATTCGACCAGAAAACGCGTGATGGAACGCGTCCGGCTCATGTTCGGCGGGTTGCCTTGCCGCGTGCAGGCGGCCGCCCTCCCCTGGCGCCTCACCGAGAATGGCGTGGAGATCATGCTGGTCACCAGCCGCGGCACCGGCCGCTGGGTGCTGCCCAAGGGCTGGCCCGAAGGCAGGGAAGACCTCTGGACCGCTGCTGAGCGCGAGGCGGCCGAGGAGGCCGGCATCTCCGGTTCCATCGCCCGCTCCGAGGCTGGCCGCTTCTATTACGGCAAGCAGCTTCCTTCCGGCATGGAGTGGCGCTGCCAGGTTCACGTCTTCCCCCTCGAGGTCGATCAGGTCGAAGAACGCTGGCCCGAGAGGAAGAAGCGCCAGCGCGGCTGGTTCAGCCCTTCCGACGCCGCCACGAGGGTGAGCGAGCCCGATCTCGCCGAGCTCATCGCCGGCTTTGCGGTTAATCCACGGAAAGTTGTTGCCTGAGGGCGCCCGTGGCCCGATAGCGCCTTGCCTGACGCGCCCCGGCTGCTAATCCCGAGCGCGACTGGCCACCGACAGCACCCCGGCCGCCCATCGATTCGTCAGGACGCGCCTTGGCCGACCTATCCGACCATATCCGCAAGGACACGCTCGACAAGGATCTGGACAAGATCGTCCATGTCGAGGAGGCCGCCAACGTCGTTGCGCGCGGCCTCGTCGCGCCGGGCTTCGGCCTGCTGTTCCTCGCGCTCACGGCCATCTTCACGGCCATCTGGTTCTCGGGCGAACCGGGTGCGATCACCATCGTCGCCGCCGCGGCCATCGGCGCCTACATGGCGCTCAATATCGGCGCCAACGACGTCGCCAACAATGTCGGCCCGGCAGTCGGCGCCAAGGCGCTCACCATGGTCGGCGCGCTGCTCATCGCCGCCATCTTCGAGGCGGCCGGCGCGCTGATTGCCGGCGGAGACGTCGTCGACACCATCTCCAAGGGCATCATCGATCCCGCCGCCGTCGCCAATCCCGATGTCTTCGTCCAGCTGATGCTGGCCGCGCTGCTGTCGTCGGCGGTGTGGGTCAACATCGCCACGTGGATCGGCGCGCCGGTCTCCACCACCCACGCCGTCGTCGGCGGCGTGCTTGGCTCTGGCGTCGCGGCGGCCGGCTTCGCGGCGGTGGACTGGGGCGTCATGGGCAGCATTGCCGCCAGCTGGGTCGTGTCTCCCGTGCTTGGCGGCATCATGGCCGCCCTGTTCCTCGCCTTCATCAAGTCAGCGATCATCTATCAGGACGACAAGATCCGCGCCGCGCGCCGCTGGGTGCCGCTGCTCATCGCGGTCATGGCCGGCTCCTTCGCCGCCTATCTCGCAACCAAGGGTCTGCGGCAGCTGGTCCATCTCGACGGCATCTCTGTCGCCTTCCTGGGCGCCGCCACCTTCCTGTTCACCTGGGGCGTCGCCCACGAGCACATCCGGCGCCTGTCGCACGGCATGGAAAACCGCAACCAGTCGCTGCGCAAGCTCTTCAATCTGCCGCTCATCATCTCGGCCGCCATGCTGTCCTTCGCGCATGGCGCCAACGACGTGGCCAACGCGGTCGGCCCGCTGGCGGCCATCGTTTCCACGGTCGAGTTCGGCGGCATCGCTCCCACCGTCGGCGTTCCGCTCTGGGTCATGCTGATCGGCGCCGCCGGCATATCGATCGGCCTGCTGCTGTTCGGCCCACGCCTCATCCGCATGGTGGGCGAGCAGATCACCCGCCTCAACCCGATGCGCGCCTTCTGCGTGGCGCTCTCCGCGGCGCTCACGGTCATCGTCGCCTCCTGGTTCGGCCTGCCGGTCAGTTCCACCCACATCGCGGTCGGCGCGGTCTTCGGCGTCGGCTTCTTCCGCGAGTGGTACACGGCCAATTCGAAGCGCCGCCGCGCCTACCTCGAGCGCAAGGTCACGCGCCAGCGCGCCGAGCGCGAGGCGCTTGGCCTCCAGACCCTGCGCGAGGCCATGGACGAGGCCGAAATCGAGCCGGAACCGGAACCCCTGTCGCGTGAGGAAGCGGTCCGCCGACGCCTGGTGCGCCGCGCCCACGTCACCACCATCGTGGCGGCCTGGATCACCACCGTCCCCGCCTCCGCGCTGCTTGCCGCCGGCATCTTCTGGCTGCTCGCAGCGATGGGCTGAGTCGCACGGCCTGTCCCTGGCGGCATCGCCGGTCGCCGACGCCGGCGCTCACGAATTCTTGTTCGCCAACCCGCATCCTGCGGCCGGATGGCCGGTTCCGCAGCCACTCCCGTCCCCGCAATCCACATTCCTGGCCCACAAGATGTTGGGGGTCACAAAACTGGCAAAAACGACTCCTTGACGCCTCGCCGCGAGTCGCCTTTTATGAATCATGCGCTCGCTGGAGAGCGCGGCCGGAACGGTTTCTTGTTCGGCCCTGTTTCCCGGATATCCACGCGTCTTGGCGGACCTGCCTGCCGTTCCGCAGGCTAGCGCGTGGCATGTTGCGTTCCGTCGTTGGCGTCTCCGGCGTATCTCTGGCGGACTAGCGTAAAGAGGTTGTTAATACTATATTTAGTGTTTGCGCCCATCCTGATCGCTAGATACGGTCGGTTACCTCTCGGGAGGAATCACCGTCACGACGGGCGCCGGAAGGCGTGTTGGGTGCTTCGGCGCCGCCGCAAATCCTTGTCCGCGCTGATGCGGCACGGACCGGGTAGGCGGCGGGAATGCCTGGGAGTTACGAGGGTGTCGGACCGGCTTTCCGGGACGGCTTGATGCGGGATGGCGCTGAGCGGAATCGGGCTGGGACTCGCCTGTGGAAAAGCGCTATATTTAGAGACTGAGGGACGATTGAGATGCGCATAGAACGCCGCTTCACCAAGGAAGGCCGCAACGCCTACGCGGAGGTCGAATTCCGCAAGGCCGTAAGCGAGATCAAGAACCCGGACGGCTCGATCGTCTTCCGCCTGGCCGATATCGACGTGCCGGCGCAGTTCTCCCAGGTGGCGGCTGACATCCTCGCCCAGAAGTACTTCCGCAAGGCCGGCGTGCCCGCGCGCCTGAAGAAGGTCGAGGAGAACGACGTTCCCTCCTTCCTGTGGCGCTCGGTGGCTGACGAGGAAGCGCTCGCCGCCCTGCCCGAGGAGAGCCGCTATGGTTCCGAGACCGATGCCCGCCAGGTGTTCACCCGGCTTGCCGGCACCTGGACCTATTGGGGCTGGAAGGGCGGCTACTTCGCCTCCGAGGCCGACGCCCAGGCCTTCATGGACGAGCTCTGCTACATGCTCGCCACGCAGCGCGTCGCGCCCAACTCGCCGCAGTGGTTCAACACCGGCCTGCACTGGGCCTACGGCATCGACGGCCCCGGCCAGGGCCACTATTACGTCGACCCCTTCACGCAGAAGCTCGTCAAGTCGAAATCCTCCTACGAGCACCCGCAGCCGCACGCCTGCTTCATCCAGGGCGTCAGCGACGACCTCGTCAACGAGGGCGGCATCATGGACCTGTGGGTGCGCGAGGCGCGCCTGTTCAAATACGGCTCCGGCACCGGCTCCAACTTCTCGCAGCTGCGCGGCGAGGGCGAAAAGCTCTCCGGCGGCGGCAAGTCGTCGGGCCTGATGTCCTTCCTCAAGATCGGTGACCGCGCCGCCGGCGCCATCAAGTCGGGCGGCACCACGCGCCGCGCCGCCAAGATGGTGGTGGTCGACGTCGACCATCCCGACATCGAGGAATACATCGACTGGAAGGTGAAGGAGGAGCAGAAGGTCGCCTCCCTCGTCACCGGTTCGCGCATGGTGCAGAAGCACCTCACCGCCATCATGAAGGCCTGCGTCAACTGCGAGGGCCATGAGGACGACTGCTTCGACCCGGCGATCAACACCGCGCTGAAGCGCGAGATCAAGGCCGCCAAGAAGTCCTTCGTGCCGGAAAACTACATCAAGCGCGTCATCCAGTTCGCCAGGCAGGGCTACACCTCGATCGATTTCAAGACCTACGACACCGACTGGGATTCGGAAGCCTACCTCACCGTCTCCGGCCAGAACTCCAACAACTCCGTCTCGGTGAAGGACGATTTCCTGCGCGCCGTGGAGACCGACGGCGACTGGCAGCTCAAGGGCCGCCTCTCCGGCAAGGTCACCAAGACCATGAAGGCGCGTGACCTGTGGGAGAAGATCGGCCACGCCGCCTGGGCGTCCGCCGATCCCGGCCTGCACTTCAACACCACCATGAACGACTGGCACACCTGCGTGTCGGCCGGCGCCATCCGCGCGTCCAATCCGTGCTCGGAATACATGTTCCTCGACGACACGGCC